>Ga0315281_10000182_pt1 | contig 80457 bp, 73 predicted proteins | sample YL17G07_0_MG_FD_204540 | JGI IMG/M metagenome (GOLD analysis project Ga0315281, IMG submission 204540) | Sediment microbial communities from Yellowstone Lake, YNP, Wyoming, USA - YL17G07_0 | ecosystem: Environmental > Aquatic > Freshwater > Lake > Sediment | place: USA: Wyoming | collected... | reverse complement strand
ACCAAGGCGGAGTCGGGAGCAGCTGTCACCGACGATGAGGCCCTAGCCTTCTTCCGCGCCGAAGGGGCCGAACTTGAGGCACTATGCGAAGTTGCGGACGGCTTGCGGGTGGAGGCAGTAGGGGACGACGTTACCTACGTGGTTAATCGGAACATCAACTTCACGAACGTCTGCTACGTGGGATGCAGGTTCTGCGCTTTCGCTCAGCGGGAGGCGGATGCAGAGTCTTACACGCTCAAGCTCGACGAGACAGCCGACCGGGCGGAAGTGGCCTGGACGCGCGGTGCATCCGAGATCTGTATGCAGGGAGGGATCCACCCGGACCTGCCGGGGACCTTCTACTTCGAACTCCTGGATGCTATCAAGACGAGGGTTCCGGGTATCCACATCCACGCATACAGCCCCATGGAGATCCTGAATGGGTCCACCAAGCTAGGGGTGTCTTTCAAAGAGTTCCTGCAGGAATGCCAAGAAAGGGGACTCGGGAGCATCCCGGGGACAGCTGCGGAGATCCTGGACGATGAAGTGAGGTGGCTTCTAACGAAAGGCAAACTGCCCGCCGATACCTGGGAGGAGATCGTCAAGACGGCGCACGGGTTGGGTATCCCCTCCTCTTCGACCATCATGTATGGGCATGTGGACGCGCCACCGCACTGGGTTTTCCACATAAGGCGCATCGCTCGCATCCAGCGAGAAACAGGCGGTTTCACGGAGTTTGTGCCGTTGCCATTCATCCACCAGAACGCTCCTCTGTATCTTTCCGGACGCGCGCGCCCCGGTCCGACCTTTGTGGAAAACCGTCGCATGCATGCGGTTGCTCGCATCTTGCTCCACGGATCTATCCCCAACATCCAGGTGTCTTGGGTGAAGATGGGGGTCGATGCTTGCCAACTGATATTGCGCGGCGGAGCGAACGATTTCGGCGGAACGCTGATGGAGGAAAGTATCTCGAGGATGGCCGGTTCCGAGTGGGGGATCGAACTTGAACCATCGCAGATCGAGAGCGCTGTGCGAGCCATCGGCAGAACACCTCGCGAACGAACGACCGTATACGGTGTGCCGCAACGCTCTCGCGCTTCCGTGATATCGGAAGATGCGGCAGATACTTCCGTGTAGAACGCCAGGCATGGCTCAGACGGTCAGGTATCTTGACGAAAGCCGTCAGTCTGCTTGACTGTAGAGATTCTTTCGTGAAGCTCTTGCTTGAGCGGCCATCCGCGATAAACATCTTGTGTAGTGAGGACGGGCATAGAAAGTTTCTCGTGTTTCCCACTTGCAATTCGGGGTAGGTTTCGGTCAGAATCACAGCCATGTGATTCTGGGAGGGATCGATGCATCATTTCATGCCCTGGCAGGAGGCAGCACGCTGTCGGGACTATGACCCCGAGATCTTCTTTCCGGAGAAGGGCGGGTCGTCACGAGAGGCAAAGCGCATATGCGCGGATTGCTCGGTCCGCATCGAGTGTCTCAACTACGCGCTGCGCCGCGATGAGCGGTACGGGGTGTGGGGGGGCATGAGCGAACGGGAACGGAGACGCCTGAAGCGGATGGCGTCCTGATCGGGGAAAGGGGGTGACCGATGGCCACCACCAGGAAGAAGTCGCCAGCAAAGCGGAAGTCAGCTGCTAAGAAGGCGGCACCCAAGCGGAAGGCAGCTCCGAAGCGTAAGGCTGCTGCTAAGCGCAAGGCAGCTCCGAAGCGTAAGGCTGCTAAGCGCAAGGCACCTGCTAAGCGCAAGGCAGCTCCGAAGCGTAAGGCTGCCAAGCGCAAGGCACCTGCTAAGCGCAAGGCTGCGCCGAAGCGCAAGGCTGCCAAGCGCAAGGCTGCTCCGAAGCGCAAGGCTGCGCCGAAGCGCAAGGCTGCCAAGCGCAAGGCACCTGCGAAGCGCAAGACCAGCCGGAAGCGCTAGATCTCCGGAAGGTCATGTAACCCGGAAGGGGGGTGGTTCTCCACCCCCCTTCTTCTATGGGGGGTGCTAGGCTCAACCCGACCTGCATGCAAGGCTTGTATCCGATCCCAATGAGTTCTCTTCCTTCCGTTCTCGTTGTTCTAGTGGTGCGCAACGGAGCCCCGTGGCTTCGCGAGTGCCTGCAAGGGCTCGCTGCGCAGACCTACTCGCGCCTCGGAGTGGTCGCGGTTGACTGCGCGTGCACCGACGGATCCAGGACGATGCTGGCCGAAGCCCTCGGCGAGGCGCGAGTCCTCGAAGGCGCGGTGGGCATCGGAGATGCTCTGGCCATGGCATCGCGACCGGCCGCTTCCGATGCCGTCGATTACTACTTGCTGCTGCACGATGACGTGGCGCTGGCGCCCGATGCGGTCGAGCGGCTGGTGGAGGCTGCTGAAGCTGTCGAATCGGTCGGCGTCGTCGGAGCGAAGTTGGTCGATTGGGAGAACCCGCGGATCCTCAGGGACATCGGATGGGCCGCGGACCGATTCGGCCACCTCTATTCGCCGCTGGAGCCCGGGGAGATCGACCAGGGACAGTACGACAGGATACGGGAGGTGCTGTTCGTCTCGGATGCCGCGATGCTGATCGCGCAACCTGCTATCGCCCGGGTCGGGCTTCTCGACGAGCGGCTTGGTTCGAATGACGAGGAGCTCGACTTCTGCTGGCGTGTTCGCCTCGCGGGTTTCCGTGTGCTGATGTCGCCGTTGGCCTTGGCGCGGCACCGTGATGCGGCGAAGTTGGGGGAGCGCAAGGGCGATCGCTCCGGGGAACACCGTCGGTACTACGAAGAGCGCGCAGCGGTGGTGGCGATATCCAAGAACTACGGGCTCAGGTCCGTCTGGGTGTTGCCGCTCTATGTCCTTCAAGCGTTGGTGAAGTTGATCGCGCTGCTTCTCGCCCGCCGTTTTGAGGAGTCGGGTGATCTCATGGCGGCGTGGACTTGGGGTTTCACCCACTTCCCTGGGACGGTTCTGCGGCGGGTCAAGGCGCAAGCCGTTCGGGCCGTGAAGGATCGCGAGATCCACCGCTATATGGCGCACGGAAGCGTGAGGCTGCGCAGGTGGCTCGACGCCGCCGGCCGATTCCTCCCGGGAGACGTCGATCTGCCGGGGGAGGACGACGAGGGCACTCCTTCCATGGCTCCTCTGCGTGAGCGGGCGACGTCCGTCGCTCGGTCGCACCCGGTGGCAACGGCCTGGGCCACCGGGGCCGTGGTGGCTGCATTCGCGTATCGTCACCTGATCGGCCCCGGTCAGCTAACTGGTGGTGGTCTCCCTGCAGTCCTGCCATCAGCGACCGGCTACTTCGCAGAACTCTTCTCGGGAGTTCGAACCACGGTGTTCGGCGGAGCCCAGGCAGCTAGCCCTGCACTGGGAGCGATGGGAGCTGCGGCCGCGGTCCCGCTCTCCAGCGCCGCTCTGGCTGAGACGATCCTGATCCTCGTCCTTCCCGTGTTCGCTGGGATGTCGATGTACCGAGCCGCACTGAGGGCCTCGGCGCATCGCGTCGGGAGCCTCGTCGCGGCCGGATGCTATGTGCTTTCTCCCGTGATGCTTTGGTCGTTCTCGACGGGCCGGATCCCCCTGCTGGTTCTGCTGGCAGTCATCCCGAAGCTGGCCGACCGTTTGGAGACCGCCTACGGACCGGTTCCACCAGCTCGCCGCTGGCGCTTCCTCGTGGGAACCGGCGTTTTCGCCGCTGTAGGTCTGGCCTTCTATCCTGGTGTGGCTCTGGCTCTTGCTTTGCTCTTCGTTGTCTTCTTCCTGATCCCAGAAAGGTCCGGGAGGCGGATCGGTGGCCTGGGACTTTCCCTGGGGTTCGCCGTCCTAGGGATGTTGCTCGTGTTCCCATCGGTCGCGAGCATCGTGAGCTCCCGCGGGATCGGCATGAACTCCCTGATAGGGGTGCCTGACATCCAGGCGATGATGAGACTGGTGTTGGCCCCGGGGAAGGGAGATTGGGCCGCGGGGTGGTTCCTTCCCGTCTCGGCCTTGCTCTGCTTGGGCCTCGCCGGGCCCCCCCGCAGGTGGACTGCGGTCCGGTTCATGCTGGCTGCGTTCGCTGGAGTCGGCCTCGCGTGGGCCTCCGCGGCCGGGTGGCTGCCAGAGGCGGTCTCGAACCCCGCCGCTTATCTGTGCGTGGCGGCGGTCTCCTACTGTTCGCTCGTCTCAGTTGGCCTGGCGGGGCTCTTCGCCGAGAGACGCCCCTTCTCTATCCACCAGATCGTCAGCGCCCTTGTGGTCGTGACGCTGTTGCTCGGACTTGGCCTCCAGGGTCTGCTTGCGATCTGGGGTTCCTGGGATGTGGGCAAGCGCAGGCTGCCCCCGGCCTGGCCGCTGGTTGCGACCGGCGAACCGGGAGATTTCCGCATCCTTTGGATCGGGGGCGATCATGGCTTGCCGTTCCCTGCCCCGGGCGGCGATCCTACCGGGCGGTTCGAGGCCGGGGCGAACTCGTTCCAGTACTCGGTGACAGACAAGACCGGCATCAGCAATCTGGACCTCGGCCGTGGCGAAGGAGGAGATGTGTACGGCTACCTGGATCAGGCGCTGGCCGAACTGCTCTCAGGGGAAAGCCGGCACGCCGGCGCCATCCTCGGACCGCTGGGGATCCGGTTCGTAGTCGCGGCAGACGGCCAGGTTCCGGCCAGTCTGACAGCGGCCCTCCAGAGTCAGGTAGACATGAACCTGGTTCCGGCAGGAGGGCTTGTCATCTACAGGAACGATGCAGCGGTTCCTCCCTTCGCGACCGTTCCGACGGAAGGTGCATCGGCGCTGACCGGCGATGCCCAGGATCCCGATGCTGTGGTCGGTCTGCCACCGATATCCCCAGTAGAAGCAGGTGTCGAGGTGAAGGGCGGCTGGGACGGACGAGCGGGTGAAGGGGCCGTGTGGGTCGGCGACTCCTACGCGCCCGGCTGGAGACTCATGGCCGGGACATCCTTGTCCGTTCCGCCCAGCATGGCGCTCGGTTGGGGCATGACCTTCCAGCCCCCCGATCCCGCGGGACCCGTCGAGATCAGATACATAGATCAGTGGATACGCACGACCGAGATGATCGCCCTCGCCCTGCTCTGGCTCGTGGCGGTGTGGGTGACCAGGAAGCCGGCGCGTCGATGAAGAGGGGCCAAGGTTTCCTCGCGTTGGTGGTGGCGGGCGCGGCGTTCGCGGGCGGCGCAGCGGCACACGATGTGGGGGTTGCGACCCCGCCTCAGACGCAGGAAGCTCGTGCGAGCTCGGGGGCTTGGTTCTGCCCGCACGGTGGGGGGGCCGGATGGCAGGCAGCTCTTGAGATCGCCAATCCCGGCGCGTCGTCGGTCGAGGTTCGCGTCACCAGCTTCGGGCCTGAAGACGCGTCTGCACCAGAGGTGTTCTACCTGGACCCTGGGTCGGTGACGAGGGTCGTTGTTCCGGCAACCGATCGCGGTTCCTCGTCGATGGTCGAGTATTTCGGCGGCTGGGTGGGTGCGGGCTGGGTCACGCAAGCCGGCGGCGAGGAAAGCGGTGTCGCCGCCGAGCCGTGCACCGACAAGGCCGGGGGTCTCTTCTACCTACCCGACGGCACCACGGCGAGGGGCCAGCAGGGATACGTCGTCGTCATGAATCCGTTCGGCGCCGAGGCCGTGTTCACCCTGTCACTGCAGACGGGCAACGAGAAGCCGGTCACGACTTCGGACCTTTCCGACTACGTCTTGAAGCCTCGACACAGCGTGGCGTTCCACATCAACCATGTGGCGCTTGAAGACACGGTCGCCGTTGTATTGACCACGACGCTTGGCAGAGTCTCTGCAGCGAGCCTCGGGATCGCCGACGCCGGTGGCATACGCAGCGTCGAAGGGATAGCGACACCCTCGCCTCGGTGGATCCTTCCCGGGGGTCAGGACACGGACACCGCTGCGGTGGCGGTGATGAATACGTCGGAGGACCGTGCCCTGGTCAGCGCCACTCTCTACACCGATGATGCCGAGCAGACGGCTGCCGGCGCCCAGAACCAAGAGATAGACGGGGGCAGGGCCAGCACGTTCTCGGTGATAACCAGCAGCCCGTCAGCCATAGATCTTCGCGCCGACTTCGGTGAGGGCTCGGGGGGGGTGGTGGCGGTGAGGCGAACATTCGGAATCAACGGGGACCAAGGGGCAACCGCCGGTGCGGCCTCCCCTGCCAAGTCCTGGGTCGTGCTTCCTGCGGTCGCCGACCCTCCCTACGACGTCGGGCTTCTGATCTCGAATCCAGGCTCGGTGGACGCTGTGGTCAACATCTCGCTTCTGGGGGAGCAGGGGGTAGTGCTGGATACCCCCCCCGTCCCCAAGTTTGTCACCGTTCCGCCTCACCGAACCGTGCTCGTGCCGACCGACTTCACCAACGGTAGCCCACTCGATGCCATGTACGTGGTGGCGGCTCAGGGGGCGGTCGTGCCCGTCGTTGCTGGGTATTCGTCGGCCGGCGCGAGCTACGCGGTTTCCGCCGGTATCCCTGCGCCCTAGGCTTTCCTGTTCCAGAACGGTGTCTATCATTGAGGTTCGCGTTCGGACGGCCTCGAGAGGGCTTCAGTAGACATGGATAGAGGCAGGCATTCCGCAGGAAGGCCCCTTAGCCGAGTACCGGTGATCATCTGTGTAGTTGTCCTCGTCTTGGGATTGCTCACCGCTGGCTCCGCGTACGGCGCGTTCCGCTACGACCGATCCAACGCGGGACGGGTACTTCCGGGCGTCGAGGTGGCCGGAGTCGACATCGGAGGGATGACGCGGGAAGAGGCGACCGCGGCCGCCTCGGCAGAAGCGGACCTGTGGCTTTCGCAGAGTTTGGAGGTGGCCGCTGCGGGACGTACATGGAGGGTCACCCCCGCAGAACTGGGTGTGACGGCGGATGTGAACGCGGCAGTAGACGAGGCGTTTGCGGTCGCCGGGTCCTACTCGTGGACCTCCCGGGCGTTCCTCCGGCTGGCCGGAAGGTCGGTTACGGATTCCTTCGAAGTCGACTACTCCTTCGACAAGACCGCAGCGGAGAGATTCGTGAAGGGCGCCGCGAGATCCGTGATCGAGGACCCGGTGAACGCCTCGATCGCCATCGGTCGGAACGGAGGGTTGGTGGTCACTCACTCGCGAGCCGGCCAGGAGTTGGACCTCCCGGCAGGTCTGGGGAACATCAGAGAGGCTCTGGATAGCCGACAGACATCGGCCAAGCTTCCGCTGGTCAAGGTCCGGCCGGAGATCTCCGATCAGGATCTCGGCAAGACCATCGTGGTGCGGATATCGCAGAACAAGCTCTACCTGTACGACGGGGTCAAGATCGAGAAGGCCTACTCCGTGGCGACGGCCGCCCCCGGATACACGACGCCTTTGGGCTCGTGGAAAGTCATAGACAAGGCCGAGAACCCCACCTGGGTCAACCCCGCCCCCAACGGTTGGGGAGCGGGAGAGCCGGCGACTATCCTGCCCGGACCCGGCAACCCTCTCGGCACTCGGGCCCTGTATCTGGATGCTCCGGGTATCCGTATCCATGGGACGCCGGACTCGGCCTCTATCGGTTCGTACGCTTCGCACGGGTGCATCAGGATGCTCATCTCGGATTCGGAAGATCTGTACCCAAGGGTGCCGGTTGGTATCCCCGCCCTGATAATCAAGTAGCTAGGTTCCTTGTGAATCACACCTTCGTGATTTACCATGCCGGCCATGCGCGATTGTGCGAAGGCCCACTGCTCCAGCCCCGCCTCGACAACGATGATCCTGCGCTACGAGGAGAGAAAAGTGCGGCTCGTGGACCTCATGGTCGAGAGCGACCGGAACCTCGTTGACCTGTGCTGGTCTCACGCCAGCCGCCTGAAGCCACCGCTGGGCTGGGACGTCCTGGATGAGCGCTCGGTGCTGGCTCCGTCGCAGCTCGTCTAGCTGTTTCTCAGGCACACCTGTACTTCTGTTCCTGCTCGAGAACCCCTGGATGGGGGATGTCCCCTGATCCCCAGGGGTGAGGCTTTTCTCTCGCGCGGAGGACCTAGGAAATGAGGTCCAGGGGCTATGGGCCTTTCGGCGGATCGGGTGGACTATCAAGGGGATATGGGCGGATACAGGTGCAACACCTGCGGATCAAGCGATCTGATCACTGTCACGATGACGGTTGACGGGCAGGCCGTTTCCTTCACGGCATGCCACGACTGCCAAACCAAGTGGTGGTTCCGCGACGGTGAACGAGTGGCATTGGAGTCAGTTCTGGACCTGGTCGCGTCCAAGTAGCCTCCCGGTGACTTCCAGCGGAAGTCCCGCCCTGACTCGCACGTGTAGGATTCCTCCGCGTGTCATCCCGAGATCTGAGCTCGATATTCAAAGCCTACGATGTACGTGGGGTCTATCCGGTCGACCTAGATGACGATGTGGCTCGACGCATCGGAGCCGCGTTCGCCACGTTCGCAGCTGCGCCTGCCATAGCTTTGGGACGGGACGCGCGCCTTTCGTCTCCCTCTCTTGCGAAGGCCGTCCAGGACGGGGCTACGTCGCGAGGAGTTGACGTGATAGACCTCGGTCTCGCTTCGACCGACCTTCTCTATTTCGCGTCGGGCGTGATGGATATCCCCGGCGTGATGCTCACGGCTAGCCACAATCCGGCGCAGTACAACGGCATGAAGTTCTGCCTGGCCGGTGCCTCTCCGGTCGGAGAGGAGTCCGGCCTGCGCGACATCCGAGCCCTCGCCGAGGCCGACGCCCTGTCCCCGGCTGCTGTGACAGGGGTTGTCGAGGAGCGCGATCTTCTAGGCCGATTCACCCAGCATGTCCTTTCGTTCGTGGACGTCGAGGACATGCGACCTCTGAAGGTGGTGGCAGATACCGCCAACGGCATGGGCGGATTGGTGGTTCCTGCGGTTCTCGGGCAACTTCCGGTAGATCTGACACATCTGTACTCGGAACTCGACGGAACCTTCCCGAACCACCCCGCAGATCCGATCGACCCCGCGAACCAAGTAGAACTCAAGCGCGAGGTGCTGGCCAAGGGTGCGGATCTCGGGCTCGCGTTCGACGGCGACGCCGACCGCTGTTTCGTCGTCGACGAGACGGGCGAAGGGGTGTCGGGCTCTCTGGTAACCGCTCTAGTAGCGAAGGCGATGCTCGCAGAGCACCCCGGATCGAAGGTCGTCCACAATGTCATCTGCTCGTGGACGGTGCCGGAAGTCATCCGTGAGAATGGCGGTTCGGCGGTGCGTACCCGTGTGGGACATTCGTTCATCAAACAGGTCATGGCGGAGACTGGCGCGATCTTTGGAGGGGAGCATTCGGGTCACTACTATTTCCGCGACAACTACCGAGCCGACTCGGGACTGATAGCGGCAGTTCTCGTGATGCAGGAGCTGTCGCGCTCGGGTGGAACGATGTCGGAGCTCCTTGCTCCCTTCCGCCGGTACGCGACGTCCGGCGAGATCAATTCAGAGGTCGCGGACCAGGATGCCTCCATGGATGCTTTGGCGCAGCGGTTCTCTGACGGAAGGCAGAGCCGTGTGGACGGATTGACGGTCGAATACGGCGATTGGTGGTTCAACGTTCGCCCATCGAACACCGAACCGCTGCTCAGGTTGAACGTCGAAGCCAAGACCGACGACCTCTTGAAGGAACGGACCGAACGGTTGCTCGGCCTTATCAGAGGAGGGAGCCTGTGAGTATCGACGCCGGACTACTGGACATCCTTGCGTGCCCCAGTTGCCGCGCTCCGGTCGAGTACATCGAAGCAGAGCAGGTCATCGTGTGCACCGGGTGCGGATACCGCTACCCCGTTCGAGACGGGATCCCCGTCATGCTCATCGACGAGGCCGAGAAGCCGGAGACGGGCAAGTCGAAGAGGAAGCGGCGGTGAAGGATCTTGACGACGTCGGTCTTCTTGCGACCGGCGATCCCGGAGGCATGCTTGAGGCCGCTGCCGCCCTCGGTGTTCAGTGCGCTCAGGGATACGACGTGGGGCTCAAGGCCCTGGATCTTCCTGATGCAGAGGGACTAGCGTCCATCGCGCTGTGCGGTATGGGCGGTTCGGCAGTCGGCGGAGACGTGGTGCGAGGCCTGTTCGCTCCGCGCCTGGGTGCTCCGATCGAAGTGGTGCGCAACCCTGTTCTGCCTGAGTTCTGCGAGACGCACACTCTCGTTGTCTGCACCTCATATTCGGGGAATACTGCCGAGACGCTATCGACGTTCGAGGAGGCGGCCAGGCGCGGATGCCGCTCGGTCGTAGTGACGTCGGGCGGCCAGATCGAATCGAGGGCCCACCAGTTGGAGGTGCCCGTCGTCAAGGTTCCCTCGGGCCTCCAACCGCGCGCTGCCCTGGGATACCTGACCCTCGGTCTCGCAGGAGCCCTGGAAGCCATGGGGCTGATCCCGCATCTTGGGGCGGAGGTGTCGGAGAGCGTCGATGTGCTGGCCCGTCTTGCCGCGGAACTCGGTCCGGACAGAGCCGGAAATCGGGCGAAGGCACTTGCCCTTCGGATAGGGGACCGAACGCCGGTCGTCTGGGGTGCCGACGGCCTTGGTGCGGTCGCGGCGATGCGTTTCAAGACGCAGTTCAACGAGAACGGGAAGATCCCGGCCTGGTGGTCCTCGATGTCGGAACTCGACCACAACGAGATCGCGGCGTGGGGCGCCGGCGCCGGTGAGAAGTTCTTCCTCATCGTGCTTCGCCACGAGGGCGAGCATCCGAGCATCTCGCCGCGCTTCCCCCTGTCCATCGCGCTGGCGGAAGAGGCGGGGATGGAGTCCGAGGAGATCTGGGCCGAGGGAACATCCCCGTTGGCCAGGTTCCTTTCGCTCGTCACCTACGGAGACTTCACGAGTGTCTATTCGGCTCTCTCGCGCGGCGTGGACCCGACACCCGTGGATGTCATCGAGCGCTTGAAGCGCGAACTTGGCTGACGGCCTGCCGGCACCCGCTCCCGCTGCCGACCCGGTGGATGCGGCCGTCGCTGCGATCCGTGCTGTCACCGATCTCGAACCCGAGGTGGTGATCGTGCTGGGGTCGGGGTTGGGGTCGGCCTTGCCCGAGCTGGAGGCGCAGGCCGAGTTCCCTTTCTCCGATCTTCCTGGGTTCCCACCCGCCTCGGTGCAGGGACACGAGGGGAGATTGGCCTTGGGCAGGTTGGCGGGCGTTCAGGTCGGCGTGTTCTTCGGACGCATCCATTTCTACGAGCACCGTTCGATGTCAAGGTGCTCGCTCACCAGCCGCCTGGCGGCAGCTCTGGGAGCGCGGACGATGGTGCTGACGGCGTCGGTGGGTGGCCTCGATTCCCAAGTGAAGATAGGAGCGACGGTGATCATCGCGGACCACGTCAATCTGATGGGGACGGATCCGCTAGAAGGTTGGCGTTTCGCCGATGGATCGCCGGCCTTCGTCGATGTGTCGTCGGTCTGGGATCCGGTCCTCGCAGAGCTTGCCGAGAGGTGCGCCCGGGAGATAGGGCTGTGGACGAGCAGGGGTATCTACGCTGCGGTGGCGGGCCCTACCTACGAGACTCCGTCAGAGGCCGAGTTCCTCCGGCGCACGGGGGCGACGGTGGTCGGGATGTCGATGGTTCCTGAGGCTGTGGCAGCTCATGCCCTTGGGATGAAGGTGCTTGGTGTCGCCACGGTCGCCAACGCAGCGGGGGTCGCGGTCGACCATACTGAGGTGCTGCAGGCGGGCATGAGAACCGCTCCGGCAGCAGGGAAGCTTCTGGAAGCTATCCTTTGCCGACCGAATCTGAATGGAGACCGATATGGAGAATGACGTTAGGGACCCCGGCCTGGCCGGGAAGGGGCGCGAGAGGATCGAGTGGGCCGCCGCGGAGATGCAGGTGCTGGCCCTCATCAAGGAGCGTTTCGAGAAAGAGAAGCCGCTGGAGGGATACCGGATAGCCGCATGCCTTCACGTGACCACAGAGACCGCGAACCTGATGGAGACCTTGAAAGCCGCCGGCGCCGAGGTTTCTCTCTGCGCATCCAACCCGCTGTCCACTCAGGACGATGTGGCGGCGGCGCTCGCGGAGCAGAGCGGCATCAGAACGTTCGCTATCAAGGGTGAGGACAACGAGACCTACTACAGCCATATCAACGCGATCCTCGACCAGCATCCGCACATCACGATGGATGACGGAGCGGATCTGGTGAACATCCTTCACCGGGAACGCAAGGATCAGCTGTCGGAAGTCGTAGGCGGTACCGAGGAGACCACGACAGGAGTTATCCGTCTGCGGGCGATGTCGAACGACGGGGCCCTCGCCTATCCGATCGTTTCGGTGAACGACGCCGACACCAAGCACCTCTTCGACAACAGGTTCGGCACTGGGCAGTCGACGATGGACGCGATCATGCGGGCGACCAACCTGCTGCTCGCCGGTCGCACAGTGATCGTCTGCGGCTACGGGATGTGCGGCCGGGGCGTGGCCTCACGGGCACGAGGACTGGGAGCGAGGGTGATAGTCACGGAGGTTTCACCGTTGCCCGCGCTCGAAGCCGTGATGGAGGGCTTCCAGGTCATGCCCATGGCCGATGCCGCTCGCATAGGGGACGTCTTCATCACCGTCACCGGCGACACCTCTGTCGTGCGCCGTGAGCACATGGCGGTTATGAAGGACGGCGCGGTGGTCTGCAACTCGGGCCACTTCGACGTGGAGATAGACAAGACCGGACTCGAGGAGATGTCCGAGAGCAAGCGCCGCATCCGCGAGTTCGTCGACGAGTACACGATGCCGGACGGACGCAAGATCAACCTCCTGGGTGAGGGCAGGCTCGTGAACCTCTCAGCTGCTGAAGGGCATCCTGCTGCGGTGATGGACATGTCCTTCGCCAATCAGGCGCTGTCCGTGGAGTGGATGGTCAAGCAGGGCAAGGACCTCAAAGCGGGCGTCTACCCTGTTCCGACTGACATCGACAAGGACGTGTCTCGCCTGAAGCTTCAGGCGATGGGCGTCGACATCGACGCTCTGACCTCGGAGCAGGAGGCGTATCTGACGTCGTGGGAACACGGGACGTAGGGGCCTTCCGCGACGCTGGGCGCACGCTCTTCTCCCTCGGGCTGGTGAAGGGGAGCGAGGGCAACCTGTCCGTCTACGACGGGGAGACGTTGACCGTCACCCGCACCGGGTGTGCACTGTCGGGCCTCGTCGAGGCCGATGTTCTCGACGGGTCCTTGGACAACCCTCCTCCGAGTGCGTCCTCGGACCTGGACGTTCATCTGGCCTACTATCGCGAACACGGGCGTGGAGCCGTCGCCCACGCTCATCCGCCCGGAACCGTTCCAGAGGGACTGCCAGAGTCAGGAGAGCACGGTGCCTATGCGTTCGCCGCGAGCCTGGCAGAGGCCGTCGGCCTGATAGTTGAAGGTGCTCGCACGAGGTGAGTGGGGACTCGGCATCCTTAGATGTGGTGCCTGTCGCTTGGGTGGACGGAACCGTTCGTATCCTCGACCAGACCCTCCTTCCTTTCGAGGAGGTCGTCTTGGAATGTCGAAGCATCGAAGACGTCGGGGACGCGATACGTCGGCTCGCCGTCCGCGGAGCACCCGTGCTCGGGGTCGTCGCTGGCTACGCCATGGCGCTCGCTGCCCACCTATCTGAAGCCGGAACAGCCAAGGCTCTCCATCGCGATCTGCGGGTGACGGGCCGGTACCTAGTGGGGACGCGTCCGACTGCAACGAACATCTCATGGGCGGTCGAACGGGTTCTGGCGGAGTGCGCCGAAGATGGCGACGTCGAGGCAGCGAGAGCTTCGGTTCTGGCTGAGGCATCTGAGATAGAGGCCGAGGACCGCGCATCGTGCGAGGCGATAGGGCGCCTCGGTGCCCCGCTGGTTCCTCAGAAGGCGAACATCCTCACCCACTGCAATACAGGACATCTATGCACCGCCGGGATAGGCACGGCCCAGGGGGTCATAGAGATGGCGCATCGAGACGGCAAGAGGATCCATGTATGGGTCGACGAGACTCGCCCCCTTCTGCAGGGAGCCAGGCTTACCGCCTGGGAACTTCGGCGCCTGGGTATCCGGATGACACTGGTGGCCGACGTTGCCGCAGCGTCGCTGATGAGCGCCGGGAAAGTAGACCTGGTGATCACGGGGGCGGATCGGATCGCCTCGAACGGTGACTGTGCCAACAAGATCGGAACATACGCCTTGGCTGCTCTGGCCGGTCTCCACAAGATCCCTTTCTACATCGCCGCGCCCTTCTCCACGGTCGACCTCTCTATGGCCGATGGATCGGGCATGGCTATCGAGGAACGAGACGCCGCCGAGGTAGTAGCTCCCAGAGGTGTACCCTTCGCGCTGGAGGGGACGCCCGCAGCCAATCCCGCCTTCGACGTGACGCCTGCGAAGCACATCGCGGCGATAATCACCGAGAGGGGGGTGGCCGGGCCTCCCTATCGGCAGAGTCTGAGCAGGCTCGCGAAGGAGGGGAGGGAGGCTTGACCGAGATGGACATTTCGATCCGCGCTCGTTTCGAGCGATTCCCAGCCACGGTTAAAGGTGCGTTCGTGGCCCGCGGCGAAGACGCCAATCCCCACCTGGTTTCCTTCCGCGAAGGGAGGGTCGTGCCCATTGCGGGCAAGGGGGGTATCCGTATCCCGATGAAGCCAGTCCTGATCGACGTGCCCCCGCATCAGGATGTCTATCTCCCGTTCGAATTCTCGACAACGGATCTCGGTCCAGGGTGGTACGGACTCGAGTGCGACTTGGACGTAGACGCCGTCTCCCGTACGATGCCCGGAGGCAGGCGTTTCGCGGTGCAGTGGCCACGCGCCACGGTGCGTCGCGGCTCGATCGCGGTGGACAAGACCCTGTCGCTAGGGAAGGTCATCTTGCGCCTTGAGCAGCTTGACTGTGTGTCCGACCACGTTGTGCTTCACTACGGCGTGGAGCCCTCCCATCCGGTGTCGCTCAAACTTCTGGCCGACGGCGAGCGCCTCGGCGAGCTGTCTTCGGAGTTCGACGGCGAGTCGGGTGAGGGCACGGTGGAAGCCTACCCCCTGATGCGTACCCACTCTTCGCTTCGCATCGAGGCGACCGGCCGCGGCAAGGCCGCCGGTGAAGTCGCAGAGATTCTGCAGCTACCCTGAGTGTCACCCCCGCCGACTAGCCTTCGGCGATGGTTCTGGATCTGCTGTTCCCGAGGGCGTGTGCCGCCTGTGGCGACGGGCCGTGGCCATTCTGCTCCGCTTGCCGGGTGGCTCTGACGCCCATCGATCATCCGCTGTGCTCTCGCTGTGGAGCCCCGGCCCGCGCGGCCGTCGATCGGTGCGAGCTTTGTCCGCCGCCGGACGTGGACCGCGCCAGATCGGCATTCGTCTTTAGGGGACCCCTGCGCAAGGCGATCCACCGACTCAAGTTCGCGGGTGATCGCGGAGTTGCGGCGGCGCTGGGCGGTGCTATGGCGGCTGTACTCGATCGGGAACCAGATGTGATCACGTGGGTGCCTCTTTCGCGGGCCCGCTTGGCGGAGCGGGGATACGACCAGGCGCGCGCTCTTGCCAGGACAGTGTCCCGCCTCACCCGAACGCCGGTATCGGAGCTGCTTTCACGTTCGCGGGATCTTCCTCCGCAGGCCCTGCGTGGCGCCACGGAGCGAAGATCGGCGCTGACGGACGCGTTCTCGGCGTCGCGCCGCCCTCCGCCCCACGTCCTGCTGGTGGATGACGTGATGACTACGGGTGCAACCGCTGCCGAGTGCGCGAAGGCGTTGAAGATCGCCGGCGCTGCCGGTGTTGAGGTGCTGACGGCCGGCAGGGCGCTGCGTAGGGCACGGGGAGTGTGGGGGGAACCGGTGCTATCCTCGGACGGGCTCCGGTCCGGGTCTGTGGTTGCCCGGGGAGAGGTTCCCCGGTAGTCGATGCCAGCCGCGGGCAAAACGACCCACGTAAGGCGACCCTTGGTCGTCGAGCATGGCGCGGTTTAGATGTCAGTCCTGCCCCGGCGGGGGAGAACCTTGCCGGGAGAGGGTGGAAAGTCGCCGAGAGGCGGTGAGCACTCCGGCAGGCGGGTGTGGGGTAAAAGACCAGGTCAGCCGGACTGGAGCCTATCCGTCCATCGTGGGAGACTGGATTCGTGGAAGTTGTTCTGAAGGGACGCGGTTACCGGGTGTCAGACGAGGTCCGCGACTTGGCGGACCACAAGTTGGCGAAGCTCTCGCGGCTGGAGCCGCGCACCTCCCGCATCCAGGTCGAGATCATCTCAGAGAAGAACCCGAGGCTGGACGGGGCCAAGCGCGTCGAGGCCTCCTTGGACATCCCGAAGAGGACATTCCGTGCCCACGCCGAGCACCACGAAGTCGGATCCGCGATAGATGAGATCGTCGAAAAGCTCGAACGGCAGGTTAGGGACCACCATGGCAAGATCCGAACGAACCAGAAACATGGGGCCGATAGACTAAAGTCGAGCCAACGGAGCGGGGCTCCCGTTGAACAGGACGAGTAAAGGGTTCCGTTCAGCCCGCCGACACAGTCCGGAGTGAGTGTGCCTAAGACGCAGAAGGTGTCCGAGACCGAGAGCCTGAAAGTCCTGGTGGTGGATGACCACGCCCTCTTCAGGCGCGGGTTGCAGATCGTGCTCGAACAGGAGATCGATATCGACGTCATCGGCGAGGCTGCCGACGGGGTCGAGGCCGTAGCCAAGGCTCAGGAGCTGATGCCCGATGTGGTGCTGATGGACGTACGCATGCCCGGGCGGTCGGGCATCGAGGCCACCCAGGAGATAAAGGACCTCCTTCCCCACGCGAAGATCCTCATGCTTACGATCTCCGACGAAGAAGCTGACCTCTACGACGCGATCAAGGCCGGCGCGTCAGGGTACCTGCTCAAGGAGATCTCCATCGAAGAGGTCGCGGACGCTATCCGATCGGTCTGGGCAGGCCAGTCACGCATCTCGCCTTCCATGGCCTCGAAGCTGCTGAACGAGTTCGCTGCGATCAGCAAGCGCGGCGATGAGCGCCGCCAGGTTCCGGCTCCTCGACTCACCGCACGCGAGATGGAGGTCCTCGGCCTCGTGGCAGAAGGGCTGAACAACCGCGAGATCGGAGTTCGGCTCTTCATCTCCGAGAACACAGTGAAGAACCACATCCGCAACATCCTCGAGAAGCTGCACCTCCACTCCCGCATGGAGGCTGTCGTATACGCGGTACGCGAGAAGCTGCTTGAGATCAAGTAGCCTTGCCGGCTCCGTATAATCGGGTCCTCTGATCTTTCCCCTCTTTGCGAAGGTGTGTTGACTTGGGTATCGAGAAGTTCCTGAGTGGTGGCGGCGGCCGTGAGCGGAAGCGTCTGGAAGCGATCGTCTCCGAAACCGCTGCGTTCGAGCCTGCTATCGAATCTCTGTCCGACACCGAGCTCTCAGCGAAGACCGTGGAGTTCCGCTCGCGGCTGGCCGACGGAGAGGACCTCGACGAGCTGTTACCTGAAGCCTTCGCCTGTGTGCGCGAGGCGGCTCGACGCTCTATCGGGCAACGCCATTTCGACGTTCAGGTGATGGGCGGCGCCGTACTTCACGGCGGAAATATCGCCGAGATGAAGACCGGTGAGGGCAAGACGCTTACCTCGACGCTGCCCATCTATCTGAACTCGTTGACCGGCGAGGGCGTACACGTGGTGACGGTCAACGACTACCTGGCGAAGCGCGACTCCGAATGGATGGGCCCCGTGTTCCGCGCTCTCGGTATGATCCCGGGTCTCATCCAAGCGAACATGAGTCCGTCTGATCGCCGGCCTAACTACGCCGCCGACGTTACCTACGGAACCAACAGCGAGTTTGGGTTCGACTACCTGCGCGACAACATGGCGATGAGAGCGGAGGACATGACCCAGCGAGGGCATGCCTTCGCGATCGTTGACGAGGTGGACTCGATCCTTATCGACGAGGCCCGGACGCCCCTGATCATCAGTGGCATGGTGGCGGACTCGGCGAAGTGGTACACGACCTTCGCGAAGCTCGTTCCCCGCTTGAGGCCCGAAGAGGACTACGAGGTCGACGAGTCGAAGCACACGGTTGCGATAACCGAGGAAGGTGTTTCGCGGGTCGAGGATGCGCTCAACATCGAGAACCTGTACGAGCACGTACATACGCCTCTCGTGCACCATCTGCAGAACGCCCTCCGCGCCAAGGAGCTCTACAAGAAGGACGTTGCCTACATCGTCCAGCACGGCGAGGTGAAGATAGTGGACGAGTTCACGGGCCGCGTTCTAGAGGGTCGGCGCTACTCCGAGGGTTTGCACCAGGCTATCGAGGCAAAGGAAGGAGTGCGGATCAAGGAGGAGAACCAAACCCTCGCGACCATCACGATCCAGAACTACTTCAGGATGTACGAGAAGCTCGCCGGCATGACGGGGACGGCGAAGACACAGCTCGCCGAGTTCGAGGAGGTCTACAAGCTCGGGGTGGTGGAGATCCCAACCAACAGGGACATGATTCGCGCGGACCAGCAGGACCTCATCTTCAAGAACGAAGACGCTAAGTGGAACGCGGTCACCGAGGATATCGCCGAGTGCTATGAGAAGGGACAGCCCGTCCTGGTTGGCACGGTCTCGATCGAGAAGTCGGAGCGTTTATCCGGCTACCTCAACAGGCGAGGCGTCCCGCATCACGTTCTGAATGCGAAGAACCACGAGAAGGAGGCCATGATCGTCGCTCAGGCCGGCCGCTTGGGGTCGGTCACGGTCGCTACCAACATGGCCGGGCGAGGTGTTGACATCCTGCTGGGCGGCAACCCCGAGTACTTGGCGCGCCAGGACATGGCGGCAGCTGAGTTCGACAACGACCGCTACATGATGTTCGAGATGGACGATGAGGAACGCGCAGCCTACGAGGCTGCGTATGCGCCTGCCTACGCGAAGCACAAGCAGCGCACCGATGCCGAGCACGAGGAAGTCATCGCTACCGGAGGGCTCTACGTGTTGGGGACCGAGCGCCACGAGTCGCGCCGCATCGACAACCAGCTACGAGGAAGGTCGGGGCGGCAGGGCGATCCGGGAGAGTCGCGTTTCTACCTATCGCTCGAGGACGACCTGATGCGCCTGTTCGCCTCAGACCGTGTCTCTTCGATCATGGAGCGGTTGAAGTGGCCCGATGACGAGCCCATCACAGCGAAGATGGTTTCCAAGGCCATCGAAAGCGCTCAGAAGCAGGTGGAAGAACTGAACTTCGAGCGGCGGAAGAACGTCCTGAAATACGACGAAGTCATGAACACCCAGCGCCACGTGATCTACGACGAACGCCGCAAGATCCTGGAGGGCCATGACCTGAAGGACGAAGCACTCGACATGATCGCCGAGACGGTAGAAGCGACGGTGATACAACACATCTCCCACGACGCGTTCTCAGAGGAGTGGGATCTGGATGCGTTTCTCGCCGCCCTGGGGGCCATATACCCCACGAAGATGAGCGCTGCCGACGTGGAGGCGACCGAGGATCCTGACCAAGTCGTCGAGATGGCTCTCACCGAGGCCGCGGAGCTCTACTCGATGAAGGAGGAGGCTGTTGGGATGGAGACCATGCGTCAGCTCGAGCGCATGGTGCTGCTGAACATCACCGATAACCTCTGGCGCGAGCATCTGCAGGAGATGGACTACCTCGAAGAGGGCATCCATCTGCGCGCCTACGGCCAGCGGGACCCACTCGTCGAGTATCAGCGCGAGGCCTACGCGATGTTCGAGGAATTGAAGGGCGCCCTTCGAGAGGAGTTCGTCAAGTACATCTTTCGTGTCGAACTTGTGCGCGAGGAGGAGTCGCGACCTCGGGCGCAGCGCGTGGTGACGAATCAGGGCGAAGGCGAAGGCGAGCCGAACACGGGTGCCGCGCCTCAGGCAGTCAGCGACAAGGTAGGGCGCAATGCCCCCTGCCCGTGCGGTTCGGGCCGCAAGTACAAGAAGTGCCACGGCGCCACCGTCTAGCCCGATGAGCCACAAGGGAGGCTTCGCCCTTCGGGCGGTCGGGGCGGTGTACTTCCTTGGGCAGCTTCTCTTGATAGCGCCTTCTCGGGCTTGGTCGTGGGACGAAGCCATCTATCTCTCGCAGGTCACGCGGGGGGCGACAGCGCTCACCTTCGCCCCCAGCCGCGCGCGCGGGATCACCTTGCTGGTTCTCCCCGTTGCGCGTCTCACGACGTCCGCTGTTGCGATCCGCCTGTGGCTAGCGCTGGCGTCCTCGTTGATGCTCGTCTTCGCTTTCGGCGCTTGGCGGCCGTTGCTCGGTTGGGCCGCAGTGCTCGGGGCCGCGATGTTCGCGGGCACGTGGCTGGCTCTTCTTTACGGCTCGGAGGTCATGCCGAACCTCTGGTCCGCGCTCCTGGCGACGGCGGCCTCGGGCTACGCGGCCCGATACGCGTGGAGCCGAAGAGCAAGAGCGAACCTTGTCATCGCCTCGGTGCTGCTGGCGGTGATGGCGTTGTTCAGACCCCCCGACGCGGCCATCCTGTCCGTCGTCCTAGCGGCGGTCCTCGCGGCCCGCCAGCCGGCCGTTCGTCGCTCCGTGTTCTGGTTGCCGGTTGGCGCGGCGGTCGGCTGGACCCCTTGGCTGGTCGAGATGCAGCTCAGGTTCGGCGTCGCTGAAGGCCTCAGCGACGCGACCAGCATCTCGCATGTCTCGGCCGGCGATCTGGGGACACGGTTGTTCCAGCACTTGGCGCTCACCGACGGACCGACCATGGGTCCGGTCCCGGGCGCATCGGTACCCGTTGCGGGCGGTGTCTGGTGGGCGCTGTTGGTCGCCATGACCGTGGTGGCGATGGCCGGCGATTCCGAAGGCCCCGAAAGGGGTCCCGTGTTGCTCGCGACCTTCGCGGGCGGCGCGATGGCTGCTGAGTACCTGGTCCTCATCTCAGGACTCGCTCCGCGATTCCTTCTGCCCGCCTACGCGCTGCTGTCCCTTTCGGCCGCGATTGGTATCCGAACCCTCCTGTCCTCTGAGCGGAGGCTGGCAGGGGCTGCCTCGGTCGCGGTGGTTGCCTCTCTGGGGATCTGGCATCTCGGGGTCGCCGTTCGTGTCGGGAATGTGGTCGAGTCTTCGCGCGCCTCCGACAGGGACGTGGGGCTGGCGGTGCGGGAAGCGGCCGGCGACCGCCCCTGCGCGATGCTGGCTTCCGATTCCTACCCGCAGGTCGGCTTCGCCGCTCGGTGCATCGTCCGCCCCACTGACGGGCGGGGTTCGGGGTTGGAGTGGCTGGCGGCCAATCAGGCTCGCGGCTACGCGGCGTTCGTCGTTACGAAAGGCGTGTCACCCGGGCCTCCATCCTCTCAGGAGTTCCCTGCGCCGCCCGGCTGGCGCATCTTCGGGTCCGGCTAGCTCGACCACGCGGCGCCGCCACCGGTTACGATTGGCGACATGCGCGATCACGCGGAGGAGATCGAGAAACTGACAGAGCGCCTGGCGGCGGCTAAGGAGTTCCTTTGACGTCCGGTCCCTCCGCTCGCTCGTCGACGAGCTGCAAGAGAAAGCGGCCGACCCTTCCCTTTGGGACGAGCCCGCTCGCGGTCAGGAGCTGACGACCAAGCTCGCTCGAACCAAGTTCGCGCTTGAGCGCTACGAATCCGTAGAGCGTCGTCTCGCCGACGCCCAAGCGATGGGCGAGCTGCTCGAAGCAGAAGATGACGTCACGTTGACATCCGAACTTGCGGAGTCGGTGGAGACCATCGGGGCGGAGCTGGAGAAGCTGGAGCTCGCTGCGATGCTGGGAGGCGAATACGACGCCAACGACGCCGTGGCGACCCTTCATGCCGGCGCAGGCGGAACCGAGTCACAGGACTGGGCCGAGATGCTCCTGCGGATGTACCTCCGCTGGTGCGAGCGGGAAGGTTTCGGCGTCGAGCTGGATGAGGTTCTTCCCGGCGAGGAGGCGGGCATCAAGAGCGCGACCTTCATCGTCCATGGCACCAACACCTATGGCCTTCTGGCGGTAGAGCGCGGCGTGCACAGGTTGGTGCGGATCTCGCCCTTCGACTCGGCCAAGCGGCGACACACTTCGTTCGCCTCTCTGGACGTGATCCCTCTGCTCGATGACACGGCCGAAGCGGATCTGGAGATAGACGCGAAGGACCTGCGGATCGACACCTACCGGGCGTCGAGTGCGGGCGGTCAGCATGTGAACAAGACGGATTCGGCTGTGCGGATAACCCACCTGCCGACCGGGCTAGTTGCGGCCTGCCAGAACGAGCGCTCTCAGATGCAGAACAAGGCGGTCGCGATGCGGATCCTCAAGGCGCGATTGGCCGAACGGGAGCGACACCAGAGGGAGAAGCAGCTGGAAGACATCCGCGGCGAGCAGCGGGGGATCGATTTCGGTTCGCAGATCCGGTCCTACGTGCTGGCGCCCTATCGGATGGTCAAAGACCATCGTACTGACGTGGAGATCGGCGATGTCGACCGGGTGCTCGACGGCGATCTGTCGAGGCTTATCCAGGCCGAACTCAGACGTCAGGCGAGCGCCTAGGCGGGCTTCTCGGCCGGCGCCTCGGGCGGCCCCTCCGCCACAGCTCCACGATGCCGACGTCGCCGCCGCGCGAACGTAGTCCCCAACAGGGCGAGGAACCAGGCACCCCACACCGCCGCCGATCCCGCCAGCCCTTGCGCGATGGTCGGATCCCTATAGACGAGTCGCACCTCGTGGTCTCCCAGCGGAACCGGCACAGCTTGCAGGAACCAATCCGCTCGGAGCAGAGGGGCCGGCTTCCCGTCTACGGTTGCGGACCATCCGGTGTCGTAGGAATTGCGGATCACCAATAGCGAAGGTGAATCCGCTCGAACCGCGATGCTCACGTCTTCGGGCCACTTCTCTCGGTAGACCGACTGACCCGGAAGGCCTCCGGCGGTCGGCTCGATCCCGGGATCCTGCTCGATGATCGCGCGGCTTCCAGGGTCGAAGGTCTTCTCCATCACCTGTGACAACGCATTCGTGGGGTCGGGAAGAACCGTCCAATCCGGAACCACGGAAGTGCGCGGTTCCCACCCGTCGACGGAATAGAGGCTGAACCCACCCTCCGACATCACCTTATGCGCATCGACGGTCGGCGTCGCATTGTTGGGGACTATCAGGTAGCGGGCGCCCAGCAACCGGAGGTCCGTCAGCGAAGGCTCCTGGAGCAGCGACGCGTTGTAGAAGATGGGCAGACGGTTCGTGGCGCGGATGTAGGACCAGTAGCGGGACGGCTGGATCGGGGAATAGCCCATCGTGTCGGGGATGCCGAACAGCATGCTGCGTCCGTTCTCGAGAGCGGGCCAGTAGCGCTCGTCTTGTGTGAAGAGATAGCCCTTCTGGAAATAGGCTGCGGGTGGCGCCCACGTGTAATAGCGGTCGGGTTGCTGTTGCAGCTTCTGCGCGATCGTGCCAGGGGTCATGTAGCCCTTGACCGAGACCTCCGGCCAGCGCAGCGGGCCGGCGATGAGGTTGTCCTGTTCAACGGACTCGAGCCCAAGGAATACAGTTCCTCCCTGGTAGGTCTGCGAGTAGAGGGCGCTGGCCGCAGTTTCTGCCGCCAGCACCAATGGGACGGCGACGAAGGCCCACTTCCTCCTTCCAGCGAGTCCGACCAGAGCGGGGATCGCTGCCACTGTTCCAACGAGGAAGAGAAGGAATCGAACCGGGTGCGCCCCAAGAGTCACTGGGATCGCGAAGAAGAGGATGAGGGCCGCGCTCATCCACAAGAGAGCAGGCTTCGTCTTCATGGGTCGCTCGATCAGCCCCTGGATACCGAGCGCACCCAGGACGGGCGCTATCAGGAAGAGCAGGTATCGGAATCTGCCAGGGTTGTGAAGATAGACGTCGCCGAACGGCATGCTCAGGACGAAGTTGCGGAACCACGATGCGCCCACCAGCATGTTGAGGGTGAGAACCCACGCCCCGAAGCCCGTCGCCGCGAAGGCGGCTGCGAGGTATCGCTTCCCGTGCGTGCGTAGAGCAAGAGGTATCGAGAGCAGGACGGTAGCCCCAGCGAAGGCACCCGGCGCGGATGCCAGGGCAAACGGCCATCCGCTCCAGACTCCGCCGTCGGGCAGCGGCGCGTCGTTGATGCCGGCCGCTTCAGCGATCTGAACGCCGAGCGCCGCGTAGCCCCCCCGCAGACTCGTCCTATCGACCAGAGCGAGGTGTGGCAGGAGGATCGCGATGTTCGCGGGCAGCAGGAACGCGAGGTATCCGAGGGCCATCAGTATGGGTCTCAGCGGCTTCTCGTGTTTGTAGTGAACGGAACGGGCTGCGCGAGCGACGAGATAGGCGAGCGTCAATCCCGCGCACATCAAGAGTCCGTGGCTCATGTGCGCAGCGGCGACCTGGCCGAAGGCCAGCCCTCCGAGGCCGAGCCATAGGAGTCGTCTTGGCCAGTTCCCCGCGCGCATCCATCCGGAGGCGCCCACGAGAACCAGCGGTGTCCATGCGAGCGATCCGGCGAAAGGCAGCGATACCGCGATGGTCGACGTACTCATGATGAGCGCGTAGGAGAGCCCAGCCACGGTAGTGGGCGTGCGGTACAGACCTTCCTTGCGCAGGAACCAGTAGAGGCCCAGTCCGCCGAGAAGTGGGTTGAAGGCGATGAACGCTCTCATCGCGGCACCGCAGGGCAGTGCGGAGAAGAGTGTCATCACCGGCAGGTACAACCACCCGGACTGGGCGTCTGCTGCATAGGGCGCCCCCGTGAACTGGAAGGGGTTCCAAAGCGGGACATGGCCGGCGACCAGGCTGGAGCCGAGGAAGCAATTCCTGGGCAGCCACATCGACAGTATGTCTGGATGCTGATCCGTGATGAACGATCGGAAGAGGAACCCTCTCATGGCGAAGATGACTGAGATGGTTATCAGAACCGGTCCCGCCCACGCCTCAGCTATCCGCCGGACGCGACTCTCACTGAGGGATCGCAGTGGTTCCTCGGCCTTTGAGCCTTCTTCTTCCACGTCGATGGTCATGGATTGCCCATGCTACGCAGGTGGGAGGTCCCGCGTCCGGCGGACCGAAAACTTGGCGAACGCTACACGGATGGCGCCAAGGGCTTTGGTAGACTCAGTTCCTATCCTCCTTCGGTTGGAGTTCCCCTGTAATGATTAGTGTTCAGCATGTCTCGAAGACGTACAAGAAGACGATCGTCGCCCTGGACGATGCCAGTGTCGAGATAGAGAAGGGCGAGTTCGTCTTCATCGTCGGGCCTTCCGGCTCCGGCAAGTCGACGTTCATCCGGCTGCTTCTGAAGGAAGAAGAGCCGAACTCAGGCAGCATCTACGTCGCGGGAAAGAACCTGGCGCACCTGTCGTCGTGGAAGGTTCCCTATCTGAGGCGAAACATCGGCACTGTGTTCCAGGACTTCAAGCTTCTGTCGGACCGGACGGTCTTTCAGAACATCGCTTTCGCGCTGGAGGTCATAGGCAAGCCCAAGCATGTGATCGATCAGCGGGTCCCTGAGATCTTGGAACTGGTCGGACTCGGAGACAAGATGAATGCGCTGCCGACGGAACTCTCAGGCGGCGAACAGCAGCGCGTGTCCGTCGCTCGCGCCGCCGTGAACCGGCCGCTCATCATGCTAGCCGACGAACCAACGGGGAACCTCGATCCCACAACTTCTGCAGACATGATGAAGCTCTTCGACCGGATCAACCGACTGGGGACGACGGTCGTGATGGCCACCCACGACAGCGCCATCGTCGATGCTATGCGCCGTCGGGTGGTTGAGCTGGACGAGGGTAAGGTCGTGCGCGACGAGGAGCGGGGGGTGTACGACGTTGGCACGTAGGACGGACTACTTCTTCCGTGAAACGGCGGCGGGACTCAGGCGCAACGGACTGGTTGCTTTCGCCGCTATCTCCACGACGTTCATCGCTCTGCTTCTGGTCGGACTTGCCCTGTTGACGCAGCGGGAGGTCAACCTGATCGTCGACTCCACCGGAGGGAAGGTGGAGGTATCTGTCTTCCTCCTTGACGACATCAGCGTAGCTCAGCAGCAGGCCATCTCGGAGAAGGTGACGAGCATGCCGGAAGTCTCGACTGTCGTCTATGAGTCCAAGGACGACGCATGCCTCCGATTCAAGGAACTCTTCAAGGATCAGCCGGATCTGGTGAATAACCTGGACTGCAGTGCGCTGCCCGCGTCGTTCAGGGTCAAGCTGAAGGATCCTGAACAGTTCGGCGTGATCGCGGCCAGGTTGGAGGCCCAACCGGGGATCCAGAAGATCGTCGATCAACACGACGTTCTCGACAAGGTCTTCCGGGTGACCGGCGTGTTCCGCCAGGGCGTGCTGATCGTAGGGTTCCTCATGCTGGGTTCGGCCGGGATCCTGATCGCCAACACCGTGCGCATGGGTCTGTTCGCCCGTCGCAAGGAGATCGCCATCATGAAGCTGGTCGGCGCGACGAATTGGTTCATCCGTATCCCCTTCCTCATCGAAGGTGTGGTCGAAGGGTTGATCGGGGCCGGCCTGGCGATCGCCGTCCTTGCCGCATTGAAGACTTTCTTCATCAACCCCCTCTACGGGAAGATCACCTTCCTGCCGTGGGTGCAGACGGCCGACGTTCTCGCTACCGTCCCGTGGCTCTTGGGGGCGGGCGTCATCGTGGCGTTGCTTGCCTCATTCGTCGGGATGCGCCGCTTCCTCGACATCTAGGGGCCTGCTTTGAGCCCGAAGGGCCACCCGGGAGAGAAGACCGTCGCCAGCAATCGTCGCGCGCGCTTCGACTACGACATCCAGGAGAGTTTCGAGGCGGGGATAGTCTTGACGGGCCCAGAGGTGAAATCTGTCCGTGCGGGTCAGGTTTCTCTCTCAGAGTCGTTCGCGCGGGTCCAGGGAAGCGAGGTGTGGCTGGAGGGCATGCATGTCGCGCGATACGAGCAGGCGAAGGAACGTCAGGACGAACGTCGCCCGCGGAAACTGCTGCTGCATCGGCGCCAGATCGACAAGCTCATCGGCAAGACGGCCGAGCACGGGCTGACGCTGATCCCGATGCGGTTGTACTTCACTCACGGCATCGCCAAGGTCGAACTCGGGCTGGGCAAAGGCAAGCGCAAGCACGAGAAGCGGCAGGCCATCGCGGAACGCGAGGCCAGCCGAGAGATCGAGCGCAATGTCGGTCGTCGTCGCTGAGCCTGCCGGCGGTCGCGGGTACACTTCCGGGTGCAACTGAATAGGGGGTGTACTGGCTTCGACTCGGGTGGTTACTGCCCGGGGGAAGCGGGCCGAGGTCCCGGATGCCTCGTAAAAAGCCGGAAACCATGTAAGTGCGGATACTGAACTCGCACTGGCTGCCTAACTAAGCAGCCCGTCCCGCCTGACTCGCCTGTGGAAGGGGTCGGGGCGTCGCTAGCAGGCTCACGACGGCCGTTCAGCCCGGTGGCGGTCGCCGGAAATCGAAGCGGGGCTGGCAGAGAGGATTTCCGCCTGAGGGAGCCTCGAAGCGAGATCTGATCCTCAGGCTACGCCCGTAGAAGACCCGGAAGGTCGCTCGAGCACAGGGGTTCGATTCCCCTCACCTCCACTCCGGTATCGTTGGCGTCGATGAGCCCTCCCTCGCGCTTCGGCGCCTTCGTGATCCTCGTCGTCATCGCGGTGTCCGGGGGGACATCGCTGTCGCAGGCCACTTCTCCGTTGCGGAGCGTCAGTTCCGATCCATACACGAACCCTGTTGGCCGGCACATGACGGAGGTGGAACCCCATGCCTTCGCGGTGGGCAACACCGTTGTCTCCGCGTTCCAGGTGGGTCGGTTCTCCGAGGCGGGCAGTTCTGGCATCGGATGGGCGCGTTCGATCGACGGGGGATCGACCTGGTCCAAGGGATTCCTGCCTTCGTTGACTGCAGATGAGGGCGGGGGACCGTACGCAAGCGCCAGCGACCCAGCGGTCGGCTACGACGCGAAACACGCGACCTGGTTCATCTCCTCGCTCGGGAACTACGGATCCCCGACTTCGGGCCATTTCCTGGGCAGCGATGTTGTTGCGAGCCGCTCAACCGACGGGGGAGCGACGTGGCAGAGGCCGGTGGTGGTCGGGTTCGGAGGCAGGCCGACGATCCTCGACAAGCCTTGGGTAGTTTGCGACAACACGGCAACCAGTTCGTACTACGGCAACTGCTACATGACGTGGGATCACGACGCGGACGGCGCTGTGTACATGAGCGCTTCTTCCGACGGTGGCTCCACATGGTCCGTGCCGTCGCAGCCGGCCGGGGGAGCCACCGGCCTGGGAGGCGTGCCGCAGGTGATGCTGAGCGGACGCGTTGTCGTCCCTATGCTGACGACATCGAACACGATAGGGGTGTTCGATTCCGCCGACGGGGGGGCCACGTGGGGAAAGGTGCGTGACATCACCGATGTGAGCTTCCATGATGTCAGCGGCAGGGTCCGAACCGACCCACTCCCCGCTTCGGCGGTGGACGGCGGAGGGACCGCCTTTGTCGCGTGGTCGGACTGCCGCTTCTCCGCCGGGTGCTCTCGGAACGACATCGTATTCACACAGTCGTCGGACGGAGGCGGGACATGGTCGGCGGTGAAGCGGATCCCCGTCGACCTGCGTCGTGGCGACCACTGGGGCATCGGGCTCGGTGTCGATCCCAAGACCTCTGGCAGGAACGCGCATCTCGCCGTTAGCTACTACGTCAACCGTACAACCGCGTGCAAGAGCCCGTGCCAGGTCGACATCCGCTACACGTCGTCGGTGGACGGCGGCGCGCACTGGTCGGCGGCGACTCAGCTGGCTGGCCCCATGCAGCAGACCTGGGCGCCGTTCACAGACGACGGCCGCATGTTCGGCGACTACTTCGGTATGGCTATCGTCAGTGACGGATCGGCGGTACCGGCGGTGTCCGTAGCGCTGCGGTCGGGCCGCGATCTCGATCAGTCGATCTGGTCCGGACGGCTGGCCGTACCTGGCCCCAAGAAGCCGGCGCGAGCATCCGCCGGATCGGAGATGTTCGTCCACTCCTGGGGCGGAGGTAGTGTTTTCCGTCGGTGACGGCCGGCTTGCGGGCAGAAGATGAGCTAGCCGCCGCTCAGAGACACGATCAACAGGATGACGGTGAGAGCCGTGAGCATCACGATGGTTGCGATAGTCAGCGCGTTGGACAGGCGTCCGTTGCGATGTGTGCCCATAAGCTCGCCATCATTGGCGAGCAGGTAGAGGAATACCAGGATAGGCGCCAGCAGCACAGCATTCAGCGCAGCTGATAGGAAAAGGATCGGCACTAGCGGAGCGCCCGGAAGAAGCACTATCCCCGCGCCGAAGAGGATCGAGAACGCGATGACGCCGTAGAACACCGGAGCCTCGCGGATCCGTTGATCCACTCCGAGTTCGAACCCGAACGATTCGCAGATCGCGTACGCGGTGGAAAGGGGCAGCACTCCCGAAGCCATGAAAGCCGCGTTCAGAAGGCCGAGCGCGAAGAGTGTTGCAGCGAAGCGGCCGGCAAGCGGCGCCAGTGCGAGGGCGGCGTCCTTGGCGTCCACGATGGTGCCTCCAGCCGAGTGGATAGTCGCTGCCGCCGCGACGATGATGAACGCGGCAACCGACACAGCGATGACGCCGCCGAGGAAGACGTCGAGCTGTTCCAGTCTCTTGTGCTCGGTCGTCAGGCCCTTGTCTACGACGTAGGCCTGGATGAAGAATTGTCCCCATGGAGTGACCGTGGTCCCGACCATGGCGATCGCGGTCAGCAGGAATAGAGTCGAGAAGGTGAAATGCGGAGTGACCGTCGCGTGCAAGGCCTCGCTCCAGTCGGGGTGCGCGAGGAAGCCGGACAAGACATACGAGACGTACAGGAGCGACATGATCAGGAAGATCCGTTCCACGCGCTTGTAGGAGCCGCGACTGATCATGAAGAACGCCAGCACCGCGGTCGACGGCACAGAGATGAACTTGGAGATGCCGAAGATCTGTAGGGCCGCCGCGATGCCTGCGAACTCAGCGGTCGTGGTCCCGAGGTTCGCGAGGAGCAGGAGCGCCATGGCCCCTGCAGCCGGGCGCACGCCGTAGCGCTCCCTGATCAGAGAGCCAAGGCCCTTGCCCGTAACCATCCCCAGTCGCGCGCCGATCTCCTGGGTGACCACCAACGAGACGAGAACCAGCAGTAGCAGCCACAGCAGCGAGTAGCCGGTGCGTGCGCCGGTGACTGCGTACGTCGTTATGCCCTGAGCATCGTTGTCCGCCGAAGCGGTGATGAGGCCGGGCCCCATCACCGCGAAGAAGGCGAGGATCCGCAGTCGGCTTGCTCGCCACATACGCGCCGGCTGGATGCCGACGTCGCTCGTCCGCCTCACCGAAGGAACTTCCGCGTGGACAGGCGTCCGCCTCGGGGGCCTACGAGGTCGATCACGTCGTCGATCGTGATGACCCCGACCAGGATCTCGCGCTCGTCTATCACCGGTACGGCTAGCAGGTTGTACTTCATGATCGCGTCGACGACCTCGCCCTCGTCGTCGTCCACCTTGACGGAAACGGGGTCGTCTTCCATGACCGTTCCGATCCGTGCGTTCGGGTCGGCGGTTACGAGTTCCCATAGCGAGAGCTGGCCGACGAGCTTGCCGTCGGCGTCTGTGACGAATAGGTGGTACGCGTGCTCTTCCTCGGTGGTGTGTTCGCGCAGGTGTTCGCCCACCTGCTGTGCAGTCAGATCGGGTTCGACCGTAAGGAACTCAGTTGTCATGAGTCCGCCTGCGGTGTCTTCCTCGTAGGGAAGCAGCGCAGTGATCTCGGCTGCCTGTTCGTCGTCCATCTCGGCGAGGAGCATCACCGCGTCCTCTCGATCGAGTTCGTTTACGAGGTCGGCAGCGTCGTCGGGCGACATGCGCTCGAGAACTCGCGCCGCCCGTTCGGGACCGAGGGCCTGCAGGAACCGCACCTGATCGTCGGTTTCCATCGCCTCAAGGGTGTCAGCTGCGACCTCGTCATCGAGAACGGTGAGTAGCTCAACCCCCTCTGCTGCGGGAAGATCAGAGGCGATCTCTGCGAGGTCAGCGGGGTGAAGGCGCTCGAGCCCTTCTCTGGAAACGCGCAGGCGAACGCTCGGATCGTTCCACGAGCCGAGGTCCACGTCCGACCAGGCGACGGCGTGCGGTGGATTGCGCCGCGCGATACGGTCGGCGAGCTTGGGCAACCTAAGTCGGCGAACCAACGCCGAGGTCGATACATCGACCGCGAGAACCCGCAGCCGCGTTCCGATGCGTGAAAGCTGGATATCCTGCACGCGGATCAGGCGCCGGCCTTCCAGGTCGACGATCTGCTTGTCGAGCACATTACGCGCCAAGAGGACGTCGAGCTGGGTCAGCGCGAAAGGTCTCGTCGCCTCCGAGTCGCAGGCGAGGATCACCTGCGAGGTTTCGAACGAGCGAACCTCGATCCAGGCGATGTCGCGGTGGGCCTTGGGTCCGGTCTTTACTCGCACACCCCAAACCAGGGGGAATTCGCCGTTCAGTCGGGCGATGAGATCGAGGACCTTGCCCACCGGCCGGCTTGATGCGTCCAGAACCGGACGTCCGAGATAGCTCGATAGGTATAGCAAGGGTCCTCCATGGCGGCCAGCATAGTCGCCAGCGCTCCCCCCTGGCCCGGGGCCGTCGCAGGAGGTCGCGGGAGTAGGCTGCACCGGGGGTTGAAAGGAGGAATGAGGATGGTGCGCAAGAAGGGTTACCCGTACTCGCGCCACAACCACGGCCACCCGGTCATCAAGGAAGCGCACGATTCGCGAACGCGGGGTGAGCGGGTGGCCGACTCCGTCGCCCGATTCGGCGGATCCTGGCCCTTCATCTTCGTATTCCTGGGGGTTATCGGGGGATGGATGCTTCTCAACGTCGTGGTGATCGGGAAGATGCTGAACGGCAAGCCCTTCGACCCGTACCCATTCATCGCGTTGAACCTCATGCTTTCTGCGATGGCAGGCCTGCAGGCGCCGATCATCATGATGAGTCAGAACCGCGCGTCCGCACGAGACGAGGCGTTGGCAGCGCATCACTACGAAGAGAGCACCAAGATGGACGAGTTGCTGATAGCCAACACGGATCTCACGCAGAAGGTCCATGACCTTACGCAGCAGATCCACGACCTGGTCGCTGCTACGAAGGGCACCTGACCGATGAGTCGAGTGATGGACGAGGAGTACGGAGAGGGCTAGGTGTCGCTAGGTGTGCCGGGATCGGCGCTCTGGTATGAGCCGGGGCCGAAATCGGCGGCCGTCGGATCTTCCTGCAGATCCGCGATGTACGGACCGGGAAGGACCGCCGAGAAGAGCTCGTGGTTCGAAAGGTCCCACTCGATGGCATCGCGCAGTACCCCTGGGTACAGGTGGTAGTTCTGCCCGTACGTGTAGGGCTTCAGCCAGGCGGCGATGTCGGCGGCGTTCCAGCCCGAGTCGACGAGGCCACGCCGGTCTAGGAAGATCTCGGACGGCGCAACGTAGTGGACGATCGGAAAGACCGAGCGTCCGCCGAATCCTGCCTCGATGTCGGCCTGTATCTGGATCGGGTCCAGGCGAACGCCTTCGACCTCGTCGGGCAACGGGCACTGCCCGTGGTCTGCCGTGAGGATCAGCGCGTATTCGCCCGGTTGGAAGCGTGAGGCCAGGATGTCCGCGATGCGTCCGATCTGCTCGTCGACCTTGGCCAGCATCGTCTCCACCTGGGGCTTCAGCATGTTGTAGATGTGACCCGCGTAGTCGGGGAACTTGAAGTTGACGAATACGAGGTCGGTGGCTTCGTGATTGCCGATGTCTTCCGAGTCGAAGGCGGTTTCGATGAGGTCGACCTGGTACTCGACGGTGGCGGGCACGCAAGCCGGGGTCTGCATCTCGGAGAAGCCCTTCTGGACCGGCGGGAAGTCCTGTGGGTGAGCCGCCTTGTAGGCCTCGAACTCCTGCCGCCACTTGGTGTCGGGCGGAACGACCTTCGGCAGTCGGTAGAGGTAGGGGTTCTGCGAGGCCCAGCGGAAGTTGGGTTCGTCCCAGTAGACCGCAACGGGCTTCTGACCGAGCGGCATGTTGCCACCGTTGCCGATCATCCCTAGGTGCCAGATCTGGTAGCCGAACTCGCCGATGAACGCCTTGCCCCCCGTGTGGTCGCTCCACAGTTCCGCGAGCGTCGGAAGCTTGATGTCGGACGGGTCGGCGTGACCGAGTTTGCCATAGGCCTTTCCGACGTGAGCGCCGCGGCGCAGGTTGTGACCCGAGACTCCGTGTTTCTCCGCGTACGCGCCGGTGCCGATGGTGGCGTGCGCCACCGCCGTTACGGCTGGGAAGGACCCGTGGATGGCGTTGGTGAACAGCCTTTGGCTCTCCCCGTACAGGTGTTTGAGGTTCGGCCAGGCGTCCGGCCATTGGCCCAAGACGTTCCACCCGCCGCCGTCCACGACGATGGTGACGACGACCTTGGGGGGTGTCGCCGGCTTGGTCACTCCTGGAAGCGTCTTGCCGTCCGGCGCGCGGAAGTCGTCGAATCCGATGAGCGTGGCGATGGTTGGCGCGATGTCGGCCAGCGTGACCCGTGCTTCATTCGGTTTCGGAGGCATCAGTCCCTGCGCGGTCGGCGGCGAGCCGACCAGTCCCGGGGCGTGGACCGCGATCGGCACCCTTTCCAGGTACATCCAGACGGACGCGTGGGATGAACGTGGATCGTTGTGGATCAGCGTCGTCGATTCCTGGGGGTAGTTCGAGGTGTTCCCGGGAGACAGGATCAATTGCAGGTCACCAGATGTTGCCGAGTGGTATCCGCGGCGGACGAGTTCCATGTACTCGTTGCCGAGCGTCTCGGCCATCCCGCGAACGGTTGGCATGGGATCGGTCTTCGTCGCGCGCCTGATCAGTCGTCCGATGCCTGTGCCACCGGTAACCACCAGCACCCCTGCGACCGCCATCCATCCCAGGAATCTCCGCCGGCCGGCATCCACGGATCTTTCGATACCCGATGGGTTCCGTCGGTCGATCAGGAACAGGATCGCGAGGGAGATGGCCAGCAGCACGATGCCGGAGAAGAGAGCGACCGAGAGACTACCGGTCAAGGACATGACGAGAGCGACCGCTCCAGCGAGCAGCAGGGCCAGGTAGGTCACGGGAGGTCTCTGAGATGTCACTTCTGGTCGGATTGTCCCAGAGCCAGAGTATGTGTTCCGCCGCGCGTGGTTTAGCATGTGCGCACGGCAGAAGGGGAGCTGATGCTTCTAGAAGGAAAGCGACTTCTGATAACCGGGGTACTTACGCCGGGGAGCATCGCGTTCGCGGCGGCCAAGGTGGCGCAGGAACAGGGCGCCGAGGTGGTTCTCACTGGCTTCGGCAAGGGCATGAGTCTCACCGAGAAGAGTTCGCGGAGGCTCCCCGTCCAGGTCGATGTGCTTGAGATGGACATCAACAACCAGGGTCACATCGAAGCTGTTGCCGCTGAGCTGAAGTCCCGATGGGAAAGCCTCGACGGGTTCCTGCACGCCATCGCCTTCGCTCCGCAAGATGCGCTGGGCGGCAACTTCATGAACACGCCTTGGGAGAGCGTCGCCACCGCGGTTCAGACGAGTGCCTACTCGTTGAAGGCCCTCGCGGTCGGGGTCCAAGGCCTTATGGAAGAGAAGGGTGGCTCCATCGTCGGTCTGGACTTCGACGCGCAGGTCGCGTGGCCGATCTACGATTGGATGGGCATCGCGAAAGCAGCGCTCGAGTCGACGACGCGCTACCTGAGCCGATATCTGGGGGACCACAAGATCCGAGTGAATTGTGTGTCGGCGGGACCGCTGAAGACGATGGCCGCCAGAGGGATCCCTGGGTTCGACGAGATCGCCAGCGCTTGGGAGAAACAGGCTCCGCTAGGGTGGGATGTGCACGACCCCGATCCGGTCGCGCGCGCGATCGCGTTCATGCTGTCGGATTGGTCCTACGGGATAACGGGCGAGATCATCCACGTCGACGGCGGCTTCCACGCGATGGGAACGCGCATCCGCGGCTATCAGACTGAACCGCCGGAAGGCTCAGACCCGCAGGGCTAGAGCGATCTTCGCGGTCAAACCGCCACCAGGTGTTTCCTCCAGCCACATCGAGCCGCCTTGAGCTTCGACCAGCGTCCGGGCGAGTGAAAGCCCAAGACCGGTGCCGCCCGTCTCTCTCGCGCGAGACCTGTCGGCGCGGAAGAATCGCTCGAAGGCTCGCTCTCGAGCGACGCCACCGGGCAATCCGGGACCGTGGTCGGCGATGATGATGATGGCACGCCCGTCGTGCACCCTCCAATCGATGCCAGCCGTGCCACCCCCATGGGTTCTCACGTTCTCGAACACAGCGTCCATGGCAGCCTCTGTGGCGGCGCGGTCACCGATAGCGGCTAGTTCCGGACCTCCGGGGGCATCCACACGATTCCCGTGGGCGATCTTGCTCCGACCGGCGGCTGACAGGCATGCCTCCTTCACGTCGATAGCCGACAACTGCAGTCCGAGCCCCTCGCGCTCCGCCCGCGCGAGGACCAGGAGGCGGTCCGCGAGAGATGTCAGGTAGTCGATCTCATCCAGCACTTGACCACCGAGATCGGGCTCGTCTTCGGCCAGAACCTCCACGCCGGACCTGATGAACGCAAGCGGGGTCCGCAGCTCGTGAGAGGCATCGGCCGCGAAACTCGCTTGTGCTTCGTACGACCTGATGACGGGTTCTACGGCGACACCCGCCAGCCACCAGCCCGCGATGAGGCTGAAGAGGATCGCCAGGATGCTTCCCAGAAGCATCAGGATCCTTACATGGTGGAGGAGGGCTTCTTCCGGAGCGAGGGATCTTCCAGCGACGATCGTTGCGACGGTTGCGCCGTTCCGCTCTATCCGAACGGTCACAAGGCGCACCGCTTCTCCGGCGACGAGGACATCGGTGACAAGTGTCTTCTGAGGAACCAGCCATGGAGGTGCTTCTGCGCCATCACCGACGAGCTGCCCGGCCGCATCGAACACCGCCAGCTTGACAGCGGCCGCGGACGGTGTATCTGAGTCAGCAGGTTGGGCCGGGCTCGATTCGTCGAGCTGTTCGGCCCCCGCGTGGGCTGCGTCAACGAGCTCTCGGGTGGCTCCGGCGTCGAGGCGGCGTGCGATCAGGTACTGTCCTGAGCTGCCGAGGACGAGGAGTATCACGAGGAGAACGGCGGCATGCGATGCGGCCAGCTTCAGCCGCAGGGAACGGAACATCAGCGACCCACCACGTAGCCCACGCCGCGAACGGTTTCGACAATGTCTCCTTCGGCGCCCAGCTTGCGTCGGAGGTAGTGGACGTACAGGTCGACGACCTTGGTCTGCGCGTCGAAGGAGAAGTCCCACACGTACTCCTTCAGCTCCTCCCGAGTGAGCACCCTGCCTCTATTCCGCAGCAGGCATTCGAGCAGGTCGAATTCCTTGGCGGTCAACTCGATGTTGGTGCCAGATACCGCGACTCGGCGCGACAAAGGGTCTAGTGAAACGGTTCCGCACGTCAGTCGTTCGTCTCGACCGAAGCGGCGGGTGAGTGCCTCGATGCGAGCCAGCAGCTCTGTGAACGCGAAGGGCTTGACGAGGTAGTCGTCGGCTCCAGCGCGCAGCCCTTCGACCTTGTCCTCCACGGCGTCCTTCGCAGTGAGCATTATCACGGGCAGCTGGATTCCGTGGTCGCGCAGGGTCTTCGTGAGGGTCACCCCGTCCATGCCGGGAAGCATCACGTCGATGGCCGCGATATCGAACTCTCCCGACATGGCCAGGTCGAGCCCCTCCTCGCCGGTGAAGCAGGGGACGGCGTCGTAGCCCTCGCGCTTGAGGCGCGTCGCGATCAGATTCGCGAGCCGGTGATCGTCCTCGACCAGAAGTATGCGCATATCTAGATGGTCCCCCATGCGCGGCCGCCCACGGGGAGATTCTTACCTGTTTCCAAACTTCCTCCAAATATCGTCCAACCTGGGCTATCCATACTCGTCCCATGAGCGGAAGAGCCCAACACCGTCGCCGTCAGCTACCCCCCTCTTTGCTGGCAGGGTGGAGGGCCCAGCCCATTTCGCTCAGGCTCCTGAGGGGCTTCCTCGGCGTGACCTTCTTGTACGCGGGCATCCAGAAACTCGCAGACCCCACGTTCTTCCAGTCTGGGTCTCCCGCCTACATCGGATCCCAACTCCAGGGTTTCAGCCGGGGAAGCCCCATCGGACCGCTTCTCATACTCCTCGCCAAGGTGCCAACCGTGGCGGGGGTGGGGGTTGCTCTGACCGAGATCGCGATCGGGGCCGCCACGCTTCTGGGTATCGGCATGATGGCCGCCGCGGCAGCAGGATTCGGTCTGAGCGCGATGCTTTGGCTGTCGGCGAGTTGGCATGTCTATCCCTATTTCCTCGGTTCTGATTCGATCTACGCGGTGGCTTGGCTGGCATTCTTCCTGGGTGTCTGGGAGATGAGTCGCAGGAAGAGTCAGGCCAGATCCAAAGTCCGCGTGTCCGAAGAGCCGTTCGACCTCTCCCGACGCGAGCTGATCCGCGGCGGCGCTCTGTCCCTGCTTACCCTTGCGGTGGGCGGGATGGCTTTGGCCAGCGCGGGCAAGGCGCCTGCCGTCAGGAGCTTCGCGGCGCCCTCGCCGACGGCGACCCACACGCGTGCGCCCAGGCCGGTGCCTGCGTCGACGGGGACCGAGATCGCCACGCTTGCCAAGCTGAACGTCGGCCAGGCCGTTGCCTTCAGCGCGCCTGGTGTGGGCGCGTGCGCCCTCGTGCGAACCACGGACGCGCAGTGCGATGCCTACAGCCGCACGTGCACGCACCAGGGGTGCGAGGTTGGCTGGAACCAGAACACCGGGCTGCTCGTCTGCCCTTGTCACGGTGCGGAGTTCGATCCCGCCCAGGGTGGGAAGGCGGTGCGAGGTCCCGCCTACCAACCTCTGCAGCGCGTGCAGGTCATCGTGGACCAGGCCACGGGTCAGGTGCTCCTTCCCCAATAGCGTGGGCGGAGTTCGGCCGCCAGCGCGACAAGCCTGAGTCGGCTTCGCACGCGTGGCCGTATCCTCGACCTATATGAAGCTGACGTCCTTCAGTCATGGAGCCGGATGCGCCTGCAAGCTTGGCCCGGGGGAGCTTTCCGAGCTCATGGCGGGGCTCGAGCTTCCCGGGATGCCTCCGGAGATGCTCGTTTCCAGCGCAACTTCGGACGATGCTGCGGTGTACCGCCTGCCGGGCGGCGGCGGAGCCCTGGTTGCGACCGTGGACTTCTTCACGCCTATCGTCGACGATCCGTTCGATTGGGGGCGTATCGCCGCCGCCAATGCGATGAGCGATGTTTACGCGATGGGGGGCCAACCATTCCTGGCGCTCAACCTCGTGGCGTGGCCCGTGGATGACCTTCCGCTGGAGATGCTGGGCCGCGTTCTGGAGGGCGGAGCCAAGGTTGCGGTTGAAGCCGGCGTGGCGATCGGCGGTGGCCATTCCATCACCGATCCGGAGCCGAAGTACGGGATGTGTGTGATGGGGTTGGTGGACCCGGATCGCCTGACGACCAACGCGAACGCGAAGCCGGGTGACCGGCTGTTCCTGACGAAGCCGCTGGGTCTCGGATTGATCTCGACGGCCATCAAACGGGGAGAGGCCAGCGACGAGCAGGTCACGGCAGCGGTCGATACCATGACCACACTTAACCTCGCCGCATCCGAAGCGATGCTGGAAGCTGGCGCCGTGTGTGCGACAGACGTAACCGGCTTCGGCCTGCTCGGCCATCTCCGCGAGATGCTCGTGGCGTCCGGAGTGTCTGCGGTAGTGGATGCCGCCGGGCCGGCCCTGCTTCCCGGGGTGCTCGAACTGGCGCAGGCAGGGGTGGTGGCAGGGGGAACCCGCCGCAACCATGGGTTCGTCTCACCTCACGTTGACTGGGGAGATCTCAGCGAACCCGAGCAGTTGGTGCTGGCCGACGCCCAGACGTCGGGCGGATTGCTGATCGCTGGTGGAGACGCTGTCGCAGAGGCTCTGTCGGTGCGGGGGATACCCTGGTCGGGGGTCGGGTCGGTCGAGGAAGACCCGGCCTCACGCATCTCGATCCGAGGCAGGGTTAGCTAATCCCACCCCGCTGATACGATTGGGTTCCCATGATGCAACTGCAACAAGACATGTATGACGTGATAGTCGCTCACGGCCTGTCGGCATTCCCTGATGAGTGCTGTGGATTCGTCGCAGGCAAGGACGGCGAGGCCGTCAAGGTATTCCCCATGAAGAACGCGGACGCGAGCCCTTCTACCTATCGCATGGAGCCCCGGGAGCAATTGCAGGTTCAGAACGAGATGGACGAGAACGGCTGGGACATCTACGCCATCTTCCATTCGCATACGCACTCAGAGGCCTACCCCTCCGAGACCGACACGGATCAGGCGTTCTACCCGGACAGCTACTACGCGCTGCTGTCTCTGGACGATCGAGAGAACCCGGTCTTCCGGGCCTTCCGCATCGTCGACCGTGAGATCACGGAAGAGGAAGTGAAGATCGTATGAGTGAGTTCACGCAGGAAGACGTCGTCCGCTACGCGCGGCACATCATCCTGCCTGGTATCGGCGCCGCAGGTCAGCTGAAGCTCCTCAACGCCAAGGTGCTTGTCATCGGCGCCGGGGGGCTCGGCTCGCCCGTGGGCATGTACCTGGCAGCCGCCGGGGTGGGCAAGATCGGCCTGCTCGACTTCGACGATGTGGATCTCACCAATCTGCAGCGGCAGATCATGCACGGGACCTCCGACGTCGGTCGCCCGAAGGTCGAATCGGGCGCCGATCGCATGAAGCAGATCAACCCCGGCATCGAGATAGTGACCTACAACACCATCCTGTCTTCCGCGAACGCCGCCGGCATCGTCGAGCCCTGGGATCTCGTGATCGATGGCACCGACAACTTCCCGGTGCGCTATCTGGTCAACGACACGTGTCAGTGGCTCGGCAAGCCGCTCGTCTATGGTTCCATCTATCAGTGGGAAGGCCAGAACTCGGTCTTCCTTCCCGGGACGGGCAACGCGTGCTACCGCTGCCTGATCCCGGAGCCGCCGCCGCCCGGCCTGGTCCCGTCTTGCGCGGAAGGCGGCGTGTTCGGTGTTCTGCCGGGCATCGTTGGATCCATCCAGGCCACAGAAGCCATCAAGCTGATACTCGGGGAGGGAGACGTGCTGACCGGGCGTCTCTTGGTCTTCGATGCCATGGGGATGGAGTTCCGCGAGGTGAAGATCCGCTGGGATCCGTCCTGCCCCGTGAACGGCGAGGCGCCGACCATCACCGAACCCATCGATTACGACATGTTCTGCGGAGTCACACCGCCCGCAGAGGTACGCGCCGCTGAAGCGGTGCGCTAGGAGGTAACGGATGTCAGTCAAGGTCAAGGTCCCTACGATCATGCGCAAGCACGCCGACGGCAACGCGTCCGTCGATGCAGATGGCGCGACACTTTCCGCGTTGCTGGACGACCTCGAGGCGAAACACCCGGGCATCACCAAGAACATACGAAGCGAGGACGGCGGACTGCACCGCTTCATCAACATCTACGTGAACGACGAGGATGTGCGCTACCTGGGCTCGCTCGACGCCGAGATCAAGGAAGGCGATGTCATCTCGATCCTTCCCGCTGTGGCAGGCGGCTGCTAGGTCGGCAGCTTCCTCTTCTGGAATAATCGCCACATGCGCTACGACTCCCTTCTTGACGCCATAGGCGACACCCCTTTGGTGGGGCTGCCGAGGAGCAGCTCGAAGCCCGACGTGCGCATCTGGGCCAAACTGGAGGGGAGCAACCCCACCGGTTCCACGAAGGACCGGATCGCGAAGCGGATGGTCGAGGCCGCCGAGGCCGACGGCAGCCTCACCCACGACAAGATCATCCTTGAACCGACCTCGGGCAATACCGGCATCTCGCTCGCGATGGTGAGCAAGATCAAGGGCTATCGCCTTACGGTGGTGCTTCCCGAAAACGCCAGCGAGGAGCGAACACAACTCCTCGAGCTTTTCGGTGCCGAGATCATCTATTCACCTGCTGAGAAGGGAACGAACGGTTCGATCGAGGTCGCCAACAACATGGCCGTCGCCGAAGACACTTACTTCATGCCCTTCCAGTACGGCAACCAGAACAATCCTCTGGCGCACTATGAGGGAACCGGCGCGGAGATCGTGAAGGATCTGCCAGAGTTAACACACTTCGTTGCTGGCCTTGGAACGGGCGGAACCTTGATGGGCTGCAGCCAGCGCCTGCGTGAGCACAACGCCGATGTGAAGATCATCGCGGCCGAGCCGGAACTTGGGGAGCTCGTCTACGGATTGCGTTCGCTGGAAGAAGGTTTCATCCCGCCGATCTTCGATCCGGAGATCCTCGATCGCAAGTTCCTCGTAGGTTCCTCAGACGCGCTTCGCGCGACACGAGAGCTGACCGAGATGGAAGGCATCTTCGCGGGGATCTCGTCGGGAGCCGTCGTACACGCGGCCCGGCGCATCGCGGCGGATCTGGACTCGGGCGATGTCGTATGCCTACTGGCGGACGGTGGCTGGAAGTATCTCTCGACGAGGGCTTGGGCCCGGGAGATCTCGGAGGCCGAGAAGGGCGTTTCCGAATCCCTGTGGTGGTAGGCGGCCGTGGCTGACGGCCGCCCCATCGGGATATTCGATTCCGGGGTCGGTGGACTGACGGTCGCGCGAGCCGTCCTGGAGATGCTTCCGCGAGAGTCGCTCGTCTACGTCGGCGACACTGCCCGATTCCCGTACGGCTCTCGTCCACAAGAGGAGATCCGCGGATTCGCGGTCGAGATAGCTCGGTATCTCGTGGGGCGAGGCGTGAAGATGATCGTGGTCGGCTGCAACTCCGTGGAAGTGAGCGCGATCGAAGACGTGGTTCGTGCCGCGCAGGTTCCGGTCGTCGGAGTCATCGATCCGGGCATGCGGGCGGCGGCCCACGCCACCCGCAGCGGTGTCGTGGGCTTGATCGGAACCGAGGCGACGGTCTCGAGTGGGGCGTACGAACGGGCGGCGCGCAGGGCCGGGGCCGGGATCTCGCTGGTGCAGCAGGCCTGCCCTTCCTTCGTCGAACATGTTGAGAGGGGCGATACCTCTTCGGACGAACTGTCGGCGGTGGCGCGCGGCTATCTGGAACCCCTGCGTAGGGCTGAAGTAGACACACTGATCATGGGATGCACCCACTACCCGCTGCTTTCGGGTCTGCTCTCATCCGTCATGGGGCCCGACGTGGTCCTGGTCTCTTCGGCCGAGGAGACCGCGAAGGACGTGTACGCGGCTCTCCTCGATATGGACCTGGGCACAGATGGAGAGGGAGCCGAGCTGTCTCACGAGTTCCTCTGTACGGGTGACCCCGTCGAGTTCCAGAGGGTCGCCGAGGTATTCCTGCCGGAGGCGTCGGTAGAAGCCGCCGCGGTGAGCATCTGATGGACCTGACCATGCTGGGGGTCGACGGGTCTTGGCCTGGTCCGAACGGGGCGACCAGTGGCTATCTCGTTTCCCATGAGGGTTTCGATATGTGGATGGACGCAGGCTTCGGAACTATCGGCAGGCTTCAGGAGCATGTCGCACTCACTGAGTTGGGGGCAGTGCTCCTCTCCCATGGGCACCGGGATCATCTGGTGGATCTCTACGCGCTGTTCGCATCGCGGCGATTCGGTCGAACGAAGGCGCACAGCCTTCCGGTGTTCGCGCTTCCCGGCATCAAGACCTACTTGGGTCAACTAGTGTCGGAGAGATCAGGCGACGCCTGGACCACCACGTTCGAATGGCACGACATCGAAGCTGGAGATACGGTGAAGATCGGGCCCTTCGAGGTGCGCTGCCACGAGATGACTCATTTCGGACCATCGCTGGGATTCCGGATCAGCGGTGGCGATGCGGTTCTCGCCTATACCGGTGACACGGGCCCCACCGACAACGTGGTCGAGCTCGCAAGAGGCGCGGACCTGCTGTTGGCGGAGGCGAGTTGGCAGGACGGGGAGCAGCAGCACGACAAGCATCTGACCGCACGCGACTGCGGGCGTTACGCTGCGGCCGCAGGTGTGGGCTCGCTGGTCCTGACTCACCTGGAACCCGGACGCGACCCCTCGGTTTCCCTGGCTCAGGCAGCTGAGGAGTTCGAAGGGCGGATAGTCCTGGCAGAGAGAGACATGCGGATGGAGGTTGCGAGATGACGATACGAGCCGACGGTCGCGGCCCGGACGAGATCCGGCCCATCACAGCGACGCTTGGTTACCAGGAATGGGCGGAGGGTTCCGTTCTGCTCGAGATGGGAAAGACCCGCGTGCTGGTGGCGGCCACCTGCGAGGAACGCGTTCCGCGTTGGCTCGTCGGGAAGGGGAGGGGTTGGGTCACGGCCGAGTACTCGATGCTTCCCCGAGCCACGTTCGAACGAACACAGCGCGAGGTGTCGAAAGGACGTCCCAGCGGCCGAACCCAGGAGATCCAACGACTGATCGGGCGCTCCCTACGCGCCGTCACGGATCTGAAGAAGATGGGCGAGGTCATGGTCACGGTGGACTGCGATGTATTGCAGGCCGACGGTGGCACGCGAACGGCTTCTATCACGGCCGGGTACATAGCTTTGGCTTTGGCGCTGCGCTCGCTGCAGGAGAAGGGCATGGTCAAGGAGGATCCATTGGTAGACGGTGTCGCCGCTATCTCGTGCGGCGTGGTGGGCGAGGAGAGATACCTGGACCTCGACTACTCGGAGGATTCCTCGGCCGAAGTTGACTTCAACGTGGTCATGACCGCGTCGGGCAAGCTCGTCGAGGTCCAGGGAACGGCGGAGGGCGCGCCTTTCTCGAGGAGCGACCTGGATGCGATGCTCGACCTGGCCGGCGGCGGCGTCAAGCGCCTGAACGCCTTCCAGAACGAGATCCTGGTCAGGTGAAGGGGATCCCACCGGAGATCGCGATCGCGTCCCGCAACCCGGGCAAGATCCGCGAGATCAAGCAGATATGCGCCGATTGGCCCGTGCGTTGGGTGGTTGCCGGCGAGGACTGTCGGGAGTGGCCCGAGGTCGCGGAGACGGGTCAGACCTACCTGGACAACGCGCTTCTGAAGGCCCGCGAGGTTTCGCAGGCGCTCGGCATACCCTGCGTCGCCGACGACTCCGGTATCGAGGCCGACGCCTTGAACGGTGGGCCCGGCCCGCGTTCGGCGCGCTTCGCCGGGGACGAGGCAACCGACGAGGAGAACCTCGCGTTGTTGATCGAGTCGATACGTGAAGGCGGGGTGCGACGCACGGCGCGCTACGTGTGCGTCGCAGCGGCCGCATGGCCGGACGGCCGCGAAGTGCACGTTGAAGCGACATGCGAGGGGACGCTCGTACCGCAGAGGAGGGGAAGCGAAGGATTCGGGTACGACCCTATCTTCGTGCCCCTGGACGGTGATGGCAGAACCATGGCCGAACTGCGTCCGGCTGAGAAAGATGCCATCTCCCATCGGGGAAGGGCGTTCAGGGCTCTGCGCGAAGCTCTGGAGACATTGGAGACATAGGACGGGACGCATCTCGAGCGGTGTGCGGCTGAGCCCCACGCACTCGCGGCCGGCGCCGGTAGCGGAAGGTACTGTGTAGTCCAGTGGCAGGCAAGTCTGACCGAGAAGAATCCATCCTCCGGGCTGTCGGGTCGGCGGCCGAATTGTTTCTGGCCGCTGTCGACCGAAGTGCGGCTACCGATCAGGTGTTGGCGGCGCTGGGCGAGGCGACGGAGGCCGGGCGGGCACACATCTACACGGTGGAGCCCGTCGAAGGGGATTTCCTCTGTTCCCTCGTGCATGAGTGGGTCGCCGACGGAGTCCGAGCGGTGATCGGCGATCCTGTCGAGCAGGGTTTTCGCATGGGGGAGGGCGGATACGGCCGCTGGGTCGACGTGCTCGGCAGAGGGGACCTGCTGCAGGGTCTGCGAAGCGAATTCCCGGAAAGCGAACGCGGGTTCCTCGAGAACGAAGGCATACTCTCCGTTCTCGTAGTGCCTGTGTTCGTTGAAGGCAGGTGGTGGGGATGGGTCGGGTTCGACGACACATACCTGGAGCGTCGATGGTCGGAGGCGGAAACCGATGCCCTGCGTACCGCAGCCGGCGCCCTGGGCGCGGCCGTTCAGCGCGAGCGTATGGAGCGGCAGCGCCTCAACGCTGAGGCGAAGTACCGCACCTTGGTCGAACAGCTGCCGTCCATCACGTATATGGCTTCCGCCAGTGCCGACAACGCCACCCTTTACATAAGCCCACAGGTTCACGCGGTCCTCGGATACTCGCCGGCGGAATGGCTCAAGACACGGGGCCTGTGGATGAAGTTGCTGCATCCCGACGACCGTGATCGCGCGATAGCCGAAGCGAACCGACACACCGAAACGGGCGAGCCCTTGTCGACCGAATACAGGATGAGATCCAGATGGGGCAAGGAGATCTGGATTCACGAGGAATCTGTTCTCGTTTTGGACGCACAGGAGAAGCCTCTGTACTGGCAAGGCGTGATGCTAGACATCACGGGAAGGAAGGAGGCCGAAGAGAAAGCCCACGAAGCGGAGGCGAGATACCGGGCCCTCGTGGAGCACATGCCCGCAGTCGTCTACGTGGATGAGATAGGGACCGGCAGGACCGTCTACATAAGTCCGCAGATCGAAGAGATGCTCGGCTACACACCTGACGAATGGACGAAAGAAGATTCGTTTCATCGGAAGCATGTCCATCAGAACGACCAGGACCGCTACGCTGTAGAGGACGCTCGCGCCGAGGCGACGCTGGAGGGCTTCGCGGATCAGTACCGCATGGTTGCCAAGGATGGGCGCGCAGTCTGGGTGGACGACCATTGCGTCGTGGTTCGCGACGAGTCGGGCAAGGGCATCTACTGGCACGGAGTTCTCTTCGACATCAGCGAGCAGAAGCGGGCAGGGGAGCTTGAGTCCGATCTCAAGGTTGAGAGAGGGACCTCGCAGCAACTGCGGGACCTCAACGAGATGAAGAACACATTCCTTACCGCGCTCTCGCACGACTTCCGGACGCCGCTAGCCGCGATCCTTGGGTTGGCGGTGACGATGACACGTGCAGAGATACAGCTCACCCCCGCAGAGAGCCTCGACTTCTCCGCCAGGATCGCGAACCAGGCTCGCAAGCTGGATCGACTGGTGACAGACCTGCTAGACCTCGAGCGGTTGTCGAACGGCGTGCAGATCAAGCGCACGCCAACCGACATAGGATCCTTGGCGCGCAAGGTGGTGGACGACGCCGTATTCATCTCGACCCATGAAGTTGTGGCGGAGGTCGGAGAGGTCAAGGCAGACATCGATCCGGTGAAGGTCGAGCGGATACTGGAGAACCTCCTCGCGAATGCGGTGAACCACACGCCCGACGGCTCCAGGGTCTGGGTGCGAGCTTTCCATCAGGAAGGCGGCGTTCTCCTTACCGTGGAGGATTCCGGCCCTGGTTTGTCGGATGAGCTGAAGGCGAAGGTGTTCGAACCCTTCTACAGGGGGCATCAAGGGACATCTGCGCCGGGCGTCGGCGTGGGGTTGTCATTGGTCAAGAAGTTCGCCGAACTTCACGGCGGCCGTGTTTGGGTCACCGATAGGGAGGGCGGGGGAGCATCGTTCCATGTGTCGCTTCCAAGCTCCCCTAGCTGAGCCCGGCCTACGACCTAGCCAGTCCGCGTATGCGGCCGGCGGCCTCCAGCGAGCTGGCGACTTCCACTGGTGAGGGCTTCTCAAGAGAGAACTCCTGCCGTTCGAAGATGCCGAAGACGAGATCGAGGTCCGCACTCGCGTCACGCGCCAGCTTGTCGGCTGCGATCAATCTGGTCAGATGCTCGCGCGGGGTTCGTTGCGGAGGTCTGGCGTGACCTCGGGTGGCGAACGTCGAGCACACTGCCAGGAAGGCTGCGGCCGCTCCAGAGGGCGGCGGGACGCGTCCGTGTCTTCGGCGCATGGCAGTCGCGGATAGACCGGCGACCGAGGCGAGCAGGGCGACCAGGAGGACCACGGGCCAGGCACTCACGACCCACAGCGCGGCGTTCGTGACGCCCGCGACTGCCGTGCCCAACGCGCGCTTGATCGGGGCTGGCGTGGCGCTCGCGAAGAAGCGGCCGATCGTTCCCAGGATCTGGGGAGCGACGAATGTACTCGCGAGTCCGGGATCGGCCGCCGGGACGGAGTGGGTGGGGTCGTACTCGATCCATCCGACGGTCGGGTAGTAGACCTCTACCCAGGAGTGAGCATCGGACTCACGCACTTCGAAATACCCAGTGAACGGGTTGCGCTCACCGGTGTCGAAACCCACTGCGAAACGGGCGGGGATGCCGACCGCTCGAAGGAGGATCGTCATCGCCGAGGCGATGTGCTCGCAGAAACCCTGTTTCCGTTCGAACAAGAAGTAGTCCACGGCGTCCACCCCGGGCGGGTCGGGCGGGATGTTCAGGTTGTAGCGAGTGTTGTCCTGCAGCCACTTCTGAACAGCCATGACCTTGTCGTACGTCGTGGGTTGCGGATCCGTGATCTGGTGTGCGAGATCAACGACGCGTTGGGGCAGATCCTGTGGCAGCTGCGTGTACTGGGGCAGGAGAGTGTCGGGTGGATCTGAGGGAGCGCCCCTCAGCATGGATGGCGTTGTTTCAGGGATGTCGGAAAGGACCGAGTAGATGAGCCCGGGATCGAGCAGGATCGGTGCGCGTATCGACAGGTAGCTGTCGACTTCGGCGTTGGCTGCCGGGAAGTAGAGCGCTGTCGGGCGGTAGGCGGCGAACGCGATGTTCGGCTGTTGTTTCTCGATGTAGAAGGTCTGGGTCAGTTGATGGGACGGCGCTTGGCCTCCCGCTGAAGCTCCCGTGTCAGGGATCGGCCATGGAGTCCATCCGGAGATGGTTTGCGTGGTCGTGTCTGATGCCGTCCATGTCGTCCCGTCGAAAGTGTCGTACGCCTGTGCGCGCCAGAACGCGGCTTGCGCCGAACGCACCTTCATCACTACATCATCGGAAAGGATTCCACGCGCGCGCAGGTCAACGCTCTGGCCGAATCCAGGATAGCCGCTCGGTGAGAAGGGGCTGATCCCGCCGGCAGGTGTGGTCCTGGTGCCCGGGTTGACGACTTGGCCTGTGAAGTTGGGGATGAGCGTGTTGTGCGTCAGGGAGAACGGCGGAGCGATGACGCGCGAACCGGGCATGCGTGGCACAGAGACAAACACGACCGCGCCGGCGACGAGCGCCACCGCTGCGGTGAGGGCCACGGAGCGCGCGGGGACCCCCCGCGCCCGCGGCCGGTGTTGAGCTCCGAGGGGCTTCCGGATCTTCACCTCGTCGCTCGCGCGGCTTTCCACTGCTTGCTGAGACAAGTAGAGCCATGCGGCACCGAGTATCGCGAATGGGATCAGGAACAATCCGAACTGGGTGTCGAGCGAAAGTGAGCCTGCTTCGGCCATCAGTACCACGCTTGCGGCGACGGAGAATGCGAGGTCGCGAAGGCGCGGGAGGTCGAAGCTATGAACCACCTGAACCCACAGGAATAGCGACGCGAGCGATACACGCGCGTCATCGACGGACGTGACGAAGCGAACGGCCCTGAGGAACTGACCCAGAGCCATCAGCAGCGCTACTGCCAGGAACAGCTTCAGGATGATGTTCCGCTCGTTCCTTCGGTAGTACGAGAAGACGAAACCGACGGGGATGAGCACGATGGTGCCCAAGGCGGTGGAAGGAGGAACGGCTCCCTGCGCGATCACGGCGGCGACGCCGACCATCACGATGGCCAGCACCACTGCACGTATCTGGATGGAATCTTCCGGCCGACCCTGGCTTTCGCGAGCAGCCAGGGTTCGGGCCTTGATCCATGCTGGAGCAGACGCAGGCACCGTCATGCTGGTTGCTCCAGGCAGGCCGCCAGATCGGCTCCGCCTCTGACGCGGAATACCGTGACCGCGTTGGTGGAGAGCTGTGCTGCCAGTCGATCGACTTCCTCGGCCGACATCCCTATCCGGTTCTTCGGGTCTAGCGACGAGACATCGATCAGAGCCGATACGACCTGAACCTGCTCGAAGGCAGCTATCTCGAACAGCAAGGCGTCAGCGGAGTTCTCGCGCCAGGTCGGGAAGGCGAGCACGAGGGTGTCGAGCCTTCCAAGGACGTCCACCGAAGCGCGGATCGTCTCGCGCAGAGCCGCGCCTCCCTGGGCTCGGAGGCCCGCGAGCCAAGTGAGAGACTCGACGGCATCGCCGTCGGAGATGGTGGTGAGGGTTCCGGCACCTTGAGCGGACATGGTTATCGGATGGCCGTTGGCCAGGGAGAGCAGGGCTACGGACCCTGCCACCGAGCAGCACAGGTCGAGGGCGGTCTCTTCGCCCCCCGTGTCGTGGGAAGCGTCGATTATCACCCCCAGCCGCCGAGGCAATTCCTGCTCGAATTCGCGAACCATGAGGGATCCTCGCCGGGCCGTGGAAGGCCAATGCACGTGTCGCAACGAATCGCCGAGCTGGTACTCGCGTATGCCGATGAAGTCGTGGCCGCTTCCCTTCCTCGCTTGGACCGTGGCCGACTGCAACGGTTTCGCTGCTGAGGCGAGATCGGGCAGCCAAGAGATGGGAACCACGCGCGGGTAGATGACCGTTCGCCCTGGCGCTTCCACCCGGCGTGCCGATCGGCCGATCCCGAAGGGAGCTTTGGATGAGACTCGTACGGGTTGGGCGTCGACGATACCGCGGCGCGCGGCGTGTCTCGTTGTGCCCACGATCAGCGTCTCACCAGGCCCGACCCTCGGCACGAATGCCCGGAAGCGGGACACGTGCACGTCTTCGAGTGTGAGTGAAAGGAGGGTTCGTCTCGCAGTCGTGTTCGTCACGATCAGATCCACTGCCACGTCGTCACCGGCGTGCGCGTCGGCGGGAGCCCGCCGCTCTACGCGGAGTCGGCGGACCATCAAGGGCGGCATCAAGAGCCCGGCGGCCACGGCCCCCAACAGGAGAGATGCCAGAACGAACAGCCACCCGGACTGGATGTTGGTTCCGATGGCGAACATCAGGAGCGAGCCCGCCGTCAGACCGACCCCACGTTTTGTGGGCCGGACCACTAGATCAGCTCTGCGGCGCCCAGGGGCACCGGGAGGACTTCAAGGGTCTCTTGAATGATCCTCAGGGCGGCGTCCGGTTCACTGCGCCGTTGTCCCCTGAGGACGAGACGGTGTGCAAGCACCGTGGGCGCGAGGGCCTTGATGTCATCGGGCAGGGTGAAGTCGCGCCCGTTCACCGCGGCATGGGCCTGTGAACATCTGGTCAGAGCCAACGCTGCCCGGGGCGAGGCACCGAGTTGGACATCCCCATGTCCCCGCGTCGCTGTGACGATCTGCACCGCGTAGTCCACGAGAGAGTTGGCCACATGCACGGATCGAACCGGCTCCCTGAGGCGGGCGACGTCTTCAGATCTGACGACCTCCTTGAGATCTTCGATGGGGTGGCGCATGAGCTGTCGAGTGACGAGTTCCCGCGCGCTCGTAGGGTCCGGGTAGTCCAGCCGCACCGACATCGAGAACCGGTCCAACTGTCCCTCCGGCAGGGGATAGGTGCCGTGATGCTCGATCGGATTCTCCGTTGCGACGAGGAAGAAGGGTTCCGGCAACCTGTGGCTGAGCCCGTCGACCGTCACCTGTTTCTCTTCCATCGGCTCCAGCAGGGCAGATTGTGTTCGCGGTGTGGTCCTATTGATCTCGTCGACCAAGACGACATTGGCGAAGATCGGTCCCGGCACGAATCGGAACTCATGACGATCCTGATCGTAGATGGAGACGCCGGTTACATCTGAAGGCAACAGGTCGGGTGTCGCTTGCACGCGACGGAATGATCCCCCGATCGAGCGGGCCAGCGAGCGGGCCAGCATCGTCTTCCCGACCCCGGGAACGCCCTCCAGGAGAAGGTTGCCCTCGGCGAAGAGACACACGACGGCGGCCTCAACTTGAGAACCCTTGCCGCTGATGACGTTCTCCACATTGGAGATGATGCGTCGCATCGCCTCTGAGGTATCGCTGAGAGAAGTCACGCTATCTATCTTCCCAGCAGTTGTCGGACACCCGACTACCAGGTACCGGGCCGCGAACCGGGCCGCGTACCGGGCTGGTCCAACTCGGCCGGCCACTCGAAACCCGACCGGTCGGGGCGTGCCCTGTGATCCAGACCTGTCTCGCTGTGCTGCCAACCCTCCAGATGGTGGAAGCGGATCATGGTTCCGCAAACGACACAGGGGATGTCACCCTTGTCCCGGAGCATCTTGGCCACGTAGTTCCGCTCCTCCAGGTCGCCGTCCGCCTGCGCGCGCGCGACGCGCAACTCGAGCTCGAACATGGTCTCCTCGTAGCCGCTCACGACAGGAGCCTATCGTTCCACTCCCCAGTATGGAAGGGGACGTGCGGCGGTGCGAGAGGGGGGACTTGAACCCCCACGCCCTTTCGGGCACTGGATCCTAAATCCAGCGCGTCTACCGAATTTCGCCACTCTCGCGTTCTCTTCTTGCTGGTCAGAGCAGTGTAGCTGGGTCACCCGTCGTCCGGAGGCAGTCGCGCGTCAAGCATCGTCACACAGAGGTTCCGAGCGAGCGGTCATCAAGTCCCGTCGGCGGATATGGGCCACGATACTCATCGCTACCCCCTTGGGGGAAGGAAGCTAGCCTGGTTGCGCCTATCCCCCTCGACGCATATAATCTCGCTCAGTCGCGGTGCTTGCCGCCGCTGTGTGTGCGTCGAGAGAAGGGGAGCCATGAAGAGCCGAGTCATCCGTACGTTCTCAGCAGCCATGATAGTCATGATGCTCTGGCTGGTGCCGACAGCGGCGCTGGCGGGGAGCCTGGTCGATCACAGTTGGCGCATGGAGAACAATCACAAGTGCCATGTCGTCAAGGGGATCAAGTTCTGTGGTGTCGTGAAGGAAGAGATGCCGCCTTCGGGCCACTGGCAGGGGAACCTCATCCCCCAGAACTGCAAGACGAGTGCGTGCCACGTCTTGAAGAATGGCGCTCACGGGAACCCCCACTAGATCCACGACCGCGCTACCCTTCGCTCCCGGTGGGGCGTGAGGATAGGGTCACAGGTGGCGGATAGGATCTTCTACCTCGGGATGGGGATCCGGCTGTAGCTAGAGAGCCGGGTCCCCATTTCATTTCCTTAGTGAGACGTGCCTGGAGGGCACCCCGCGACTAGCTGGAGGACCGGGCTCCGGCTACCACAAGCCGAGAACCTGGCGTATCGCCGGTGCCCAGTGTGTGGTCGGGAATGCCCGTGTTAGCGCATCTTCCAAGGCGTCCGCACACGGGTGACACCAGGGGCAGGCTTGGCAGGGCGAGGTCCCGGCGTACCCGCTTTCGCATGGGGCGAGGTCCTCGAGCATCTTCCGTACCGTTGAGCACGGATCGACAACCGTTTGGGTACTCATGATGGCATTCTGCACCTTCGGAGGCCCGCTTTCAAAGCGGTTCTTGCCGGGATCGAGTCCCTCTATTATCCGATTCGGCGACAGGGTATCCTATCCAAGCCCCAGCGACCCAGGATGCGTGGAACATGAACATCATCGACGTGCTTCGCTTCGCCGTTGAACGGAACGCGAGCGACCTTCATATCTCACCTGGCAATGTCCCGTTCATCCGGGTGGACGGAGAGCTTCTGCCTGCGCCTTTTCCTGTGTTCAGCCACAACGACACGCGTCTGGCCGCTGAGTCGTTGATGCCCGACCACAAGGAGGAGGAGTTCGTTCGCACGAACGAAGCCGACTTCGCCGCTTCGCTTGAGGACGTGGGCAGGTTCCGCGTGAACGTGCTCCGCCAGCAGGGTGACGTCGGGCTGGCCATACGGTGGGTTGCCCCCGAGCCTTTCACGTTCCAAGAACTGTGCCTCCCCGCCGCGGCGCAGGCTCTGGCGGATTCCCGAAGGGGGCTCGTCCTCGTGACCGGGCCAACCGGGTCGGGCAAGACCACGACCATCGCGTCGGTCATCGGATTCATCAACCGCACCCGCAGGGCACACATAGTCACCATCGAAGACCCGATCGAGGTGCTCCACGCGGACGACCTCTCCCTGGTCAGACAGAGAGAGGTCGGTCTGGACACCGAGTCCTATGAGACGGGATTGCGCCAAGTTCTTCGACAGGATCCTGATGTCGTCTTCTTGGGCGAGATACGGGACGGGACGACGGCGATGTCGGCGATCCGTGCGGCGCAGACGGGCCATCTGATCCTTTCGACCATGCACACGATCGACGCCAGCGAGACCATCCACCGGATGGTCGAGCTCTTCCCCGCCCAGCAGCAAGAGCAGGTCCGCGTTTCGCTGGCGGGTGCGCTGCGCGGCATCATCTCCCAGCGGTTGCTGGAGCGACTGGATCACGTGGGGCGCGTTCCCGCCGTCGAGATCCTGATCAACAATGGTCGTGTGAGGGACAGGATCCTCGATGCTGACACCACAGGCGACATAGCAACGGTGATCGCGGAGAGCAACTTCGACGGGATGCAGACATTCGATCAGGATCTTCTCAGGCTGGTCAAGGAAGGGGTCGTGTCCGAAGATGATGCGCAGGCCGTAGCAACCACTCCGCACGATCTCGGCCTCGCGCTGGCGGCAGCGTCCACTCTCCCCACTCGGCAGGAGATACCCGGCGTGGAGGCGATGTAGGCGTGCAGCATCCCGTCGAGCCGACCTCGTGGGTCGACAGTGATGTCGACGCGGTCGAACCCCCGCCCCCCGCGTCGGCGGCCGAAGGGATCGTGGTTTCCGTCGTCTGCGCACACGGCGAAGGTGGGTCCGAAAGGGCCCGGGGGATCCTCATCGAACACGGAGGCTCTGTACGCGAGGGTGTGGCGGCGCCCGGGACGGTCGTGGGCGTCTTCGACGAGGGGAAGGATGGGGCGCTGCTCCGGGCGGTGACCTCGGCGGACGAACTTAGGGGAGTGCCTGGGTACGACGGTGGAGGGGCAGGTGCCCCGCGCGTGGCCTTGGGCATCTCCCGTGTCGTCACTGGAGCGGAAGGTATCGCGGTGGAGGAAGCCGTGTCCCAAGCGACGGAACTCTGCAGGCTCGCGCTCCCCGGGCAGGTTCTCATCACCCGTGATGCGGAGTCCCTTATCAACGGGGTGGCGACGGTCCAGCCGATAGTCGCGGATCCCGGCGAAGAGAGTGACGGAGAGACTCGTCACCTGCTTCTTACAGGCTTGACCGCTGCTCAGGCAGACATCCCTGAGAGGCGCTCGGCTCCGTCTCGCCAAGCGGAGAGGGACCAACTCTACGCTGTCTTCGACGCGGCCTCCTCCGATTCGACAGGGCGACTGGTCGCGGTGGTCGGTCCCAGGGGCGTGGGGAAGTCGACTTTCGTTGAGAGGTCCTTGAAGGCCCTCGGGGACCAGGGCTCGGTGTCGGTCCTCAGGGTACGGTGCCGCCCGGCCGACGAGGGGGGAACGGCATGGCCTCTGGCCGACCTCCTTGAGCAGGCCATCGGTGTCGAGGACACGGACGCTGTTGAAGAGGTCAGGGCCAAGATCGAGCGATACTTCACCGAAGTCGGCGACGACCCGACCGCCGCCGATTGGATCTCAGGCGTCTTGGGGCTGCCTGGTTGGACCGCTATCCGAGAGGAGACCGAGTGGGCGCTCCGGAGATTCCTGTCGGCCCTCGGCAAGCGGGGGGCCGTCGTGTTGGCCTTCGACGATGCGGACCGCGCGGACCGGGGTTTCTGGCAGCTCCTGGCGGATGTGGCGAGCAACACCAAAGGTATGGCGCTGCTCGTCGTATTGATCGCTCGCTCGGTGCCGATGGGTTTCCTTCCTTCGGAGCCCGTCCAGGTTGTGGAGTTGGAGCCGCTCGGATGGGAGGATCTCGGTGAGGCGGCCGCACCGGCGTTGAGCGGAGGCAGGCTTGGCCCGAATATCCTGCGATTCCTGTCCATGGCATCCCAGGGTGATCTGTTCCTTGTGCGGCAGATCGTCGAGATGCTGCAGGAGAACGGCCAACTCCGGCTGGACGGCGATCAGTACGTTTGGTCAGACCCGACCGATCCTCCTGCCATCCCCAGCAAGGAGGAGGTCGTCGACTCAAGACTGGGGTGGCTGGCCCCGGGCGAGCAGATGGTCATCGGGCTTGCGTCCATCGTGGGGGACCCCTTCCCGCCAGCCCTGATTAGGGGCCTCGTTCCGGTGATCGCCAGGGATGAGGCGTCGCGTCACCTCGAGTCGCTCATCGCCAAGGGGTTGATATCTGAGGACTATTCGGGCAGTCAGGAGCTGTCCTTCTCCAGCTCGCTGGTCCGTGAGGCAGCTGCCGCTGCGCTTCCGGAGGAGGCGAAGGCGGAGGTTCATGAATCTTGCGCGGCTTGGCTGGAGGAGTCTGCAGGGGCACGGATGCCGCGTTTCGGAGAGATCATCGGCCGCCATCTCGCGAGTTCGTGGGATACGCGTATGAGGAACGCGGCCGGCAGTTCCCAGGTGCGCGAACTTGGAGGGCGGACCGCGGGATTCCTTGAGGCCGCCGCCGCGCTCGCTGCCGAGGTGGGAGACGGCCAGGCGGCATTGACGCTCTACGAGCGCGCCTCCTCGGTTCTGCCTCACACGGACAAGCGCCGGTCCGGCAACCTCCTTCGATCGGCAAGGGTGCTCGCAGACCTGCGCGACCCTCGGGCTCAGGGGGTTCTGAATCAGGCGGAGAATTCGGCTCGGTCATCGGGAGCTCGGAGCATCGAATGGCTCGCCAAGATGCTGTCGGTCAGGCTCGGCATCCTCGCCTCTCCGGATCTCGACTCGCTCGAACACGCTCGGTCCGTCGCTGAGCAGGCTATGGAGGCTCTCAACAGGGCGGGGGACGAGCACGGATTGAGTTGGGCGTGGTCGCTCAAGGCGCTGATCTCGCGGTGCCGCGGCCATATGGATGCATGCGCGAACAACTCGGAGCGAGCGGCGGGCTTCGCTCAGAAGGCCGGCGACAGGCGGGATGAAGCCGCAGCCCTTCGGCTCCTCGCTTGGGCGGTCGGCAACGGCCCGTTCTCCGTCCGAGACGCAGTTACCCGTTGCCAGGAGGTCGCCGAGCGTGTGAGCTACGACCGGGTTGCCCACGAAGATGTCCAAGGCCTTCTGGCCGTGTTGATGGCCCGCCAAGGACGGTTCCATGAGGCGCGAGAACTTGCAGCTCACGCCGTGACCATCCTCCAGGACCTCGCGCAGCCGAACGATGTCGCGAGGGGACTCCATCGGGCCGGGGTCATCGAGATGCTCGCCGGCGAACGGGACCTTGCCGAGCGAATGATGAAGCAGGCTCTGGCAACCACCGAGGATGCCCGCGTCAGCGCGGCGGTATCGGCATCCCTGGCCCACGTGGTATTCGAGCGCGGGGGACTCGACGAGGTCGTCGAACTGGCGAAGGCGGCGGAACGCGAAGGGGCGCCGGACGACGTTCATACGCAGGTCAAGTGGAGAACAGCCAGGGCGAAGGCCCTGGCTCAACGCGGACACCCTAGGGACGCAGACATGGTAGTCAGGAGAGGCCTGCGGCTGGCGGAGCAGACGGACGGCGCCTTCCTCCGAGCAGAAGCCCTCATCGATCTTGCGAGCATCTTGACTCTTGCGGGAAGGACGAACGAAGCCATCCCTCCTGCGAAGAAGGCCCTGCGTGTCTTCGAGCGCAAGGGGGCAGAAAGCCAGGTTGTCGTGGTTCGCCAGATAGTCGCTGTGCTGGAGAGCGGCCGTGTGCCCAGGTAGCGGACGCGGATCTCCCGAGCGGCGCATCGCGCTGGACCGACACTAGGCCATACAGGGGAGCTAGCGGACATGTCGCAGGAGTTCGGAGCCCTTGCAGCCATGATGGCCAAGACGGTCGATGGACTCCAGGCGTGCTTCTTGACGCGGGACGGACTGATCGTCGACTCCTTTCCCGCGCGCCCCCAGGAGAATGCTAGGAAGGCCTGGGTTCGACTTGCGTCGCTGGGCGATTTCGAGAAAGGCTTCCTCGAGTTCGAAAACGAGATGTGGGTCTACCTTCAGCGTGGCGCACACGCGGTCTTCGCGGTCGCCACGCTTGAGGCCCAACCCGGCCGGCTCATGGACGTCGTTGACGAACTCCTCGGTGCGATGGAAGAGGCCCGGGAGCAGGAGAAGCTGGTGCTGGGGCCGCGCCCAGAGTCAGAGGCCGACACGGGCGCCCCGGTCACCTATTCCGACAGTCAGTCGGGCGGGGAGCGGGGCTCGGAGTCTACTCTCGACAAACCCGACGCGAAGGCGGGTCAAGCCAAGCCCTCGAGACCCCGCCCCAAGCCCGTTTCCTGGGTCAAGGTGTCGGGTGAACAGGGCGAGGAAGAGGGCGGAACCGGAGGCACACGCAAGCTGCCGGAGCGTCGTCCGCGACCGGTCTCTTGGATCATGGTCGCCCACGAGACGGTCAGGCCTGCCGAGGCCCAGCCCGCGTCTGAGCCTTCAGCGAAGGCAGAGAACTCGAAGGCAGAGAACTCGAAGGCAGAGAACTCGAAGGCAGAGAACTCGAAGGCAGAGAACTCGAAGGTCGAGCCGGACCCGGGGTCCCCGCCGGCGGAGACGGTTGGGGACGACGACATCGACCGACGTTTCTTCGAGATGGTGGGGGACACCGGGGAGACACCCGACGAGAAGGCAGTGGAATGACCGAGGAGTCGTCGGACGGGACCCAGGAGTTGGTCAACGAATTCCTGATCGAGAGCCTGGAGAGCCTCGATCGATTCGACGGGGATCTGCTGGTGCTGGAGGCCAACCCCGCGTCGTCCGAGGCGGTGGCCAGCGTCTTCCGGACACTGCACACCATCAAGGGAACGTGTGGCTTCCTTGGGTTCCGTGGGCTGGAGGCCCTTGCACACGCCGGCGAAAGCGTTCTCGGGAAGGTGCGGGATGGCCGGCTGGCCATGACGACCGAGATGATCGACGCCTTGCTTGCATCAGGTGATGCCATACGGCAGACACTCGCGTCGATCGAGGCAACGGGGACCGAGGGAACCCTCGACTTCGCGGGGCTTGCCCGCCAACTCACAGGATCGCTCGGTCAAGGAGCCGCTCCGAGTTCCCCTGTCGCTCCCCGAAGCCCGCGCACTTCCACCCCACCTCAGCGGACGGGGTCGCCCGAAGCACGGGCGGAGGTGCAGGTGCAGGTGCAGGCCCCGGACCCGGCCGTAGATCCCGAGTCGGGGAAGGCTATCGATGCGCGTGGAGGCGTGGCCGACTCGACCATCAGAGTGGACATCAAGGTTCTCGACCACCTGATCACGCTTGTCGGTGAGCTCGTCCTTGCCCGCAATCAGTTGGTCGAGCGGGCCGCCGACATGAGCGAGGCAGGCATGGTTTCCATCGCCCAGAGGCTGAACCTGATAACGAGTGAGCTGCAGGAAGGGGTCATGAAGACCCGGATGCAGCCCATCGGGACGATCTGGGGAAAGTTGCCCCGGGTCGTTCGCGACCTAGCCCTTTCCTGCGGCAAGCGGGTGGCGATCCGCTTGGAAGGGGAAGAGACGGAGCTCGACAGATCGATAATCGAGGCGATCAAAGACCCGCTTACTCATCTAGTCCGGAACGCGGTAGATCACGCCATCGAAACAGCTGAGGTGCGGGCGAAGGCCGGCAAGCCACCCGAGGGCACGCTTTCTATCCGCGCCTTCCACGAGGGCGGCCAGGTGAACATGGAGGTGAGCGACGATGGCGCGGGCATAGACCCAGAGAGGGTCCGCGCTCGCGCGATTCAGACCGGGATCGTCACCGCCGAGGCGGCCGAGGGGATGGACGAAAGGCAACTCCTCGATCTGATCTTCACCCCCGGTTTCTCGCTGGCCGAAAGAGTCACCGCTGTGTCAGGTCGGGGCGTGGGGACGGATGTCGTACGAAACAGGGTTGAACGGATCGGCGGCAGCGTCGAGGTCCAGAGCCGCATGGGCCAGGGCACGACGTTCAGGATGAAGATCCCGCTTACGCTGGCGATAATCCCGGTGCTCGTGGTCCGCAGCGGTGGGCAGCGCTACGCCATCCCGCAGGTCAATCTGCTCGAGGTTGTGCGAGAGGGCGTCGGCGAGGGAGCTCTCGGGATAGAGACACTTCACGATGCGCCCGTTTACCGGCTGAGAGGGCGACTGCTTCCCATCGTGTACCTCGCCGACGTGCTGGGACTGGACCGCGCTTCCGGAGGGACCGACAAGGTCACGGATATCGTTGTGTTGCAGGCCGACGACAGGCGGTTCGGCCTGGTCGTCGACGATATAGAGGACTCGACCGAGATAGTGGTCAAGCCCCTGGGGCGACATCTGAGAGGGATCGAGGTCTACGCCGGGGCGACGATCATGGGGGACGGCGGGGTCGGATTGATCCTTGATGTCATCGGGTTGGCGGCGAAGGCCGGCCTCCTTAACGGAGATGCACGGGAGTCCCTGCAAGAGCCCGAGGCCGAAGTGTCCCGCGGAGAGCAGGTGGATGGATCGGTTTCCTTCCTGCTGTTCTCGGATGTTGACGACGGACGTATGGCTGTCCCGCTGGAGTTGGTGCATCGCCTCGAGGAGTTCCCGCTTGATTCGATCGAACGTTCCGCCGGCGAGAAGGTCGTTCAGTACAGAGAGGAGATCCTCCACCTCGTGGATATCTCAGCTCTCCTCACCGAGAGGCGAAAGGCCCGCAGGGTTCAGGAGCCCCTCAGGGCGAGCGCTGATGAGACGATCCAGGTTCTCGTCCATCGGCAGGGCGACCGTTCTGTCGGCATAATCGTCGGCAAGATCCTCGACATCGTCGAACAGCCGATGATCCTTCAGCGTGCCAGCCGTGCGGGGATCCTCGGAACCCTGGTGATGGGGGATCGCGTCACGGAGGTCGTGGACCTTCGCCAATTGGCGTCGGCTCACATGGGAGCGTCCTCGATCGGCGGTGGGTACGACTTATGACCAGGCAGTTCATGACCTTCTACCTGGACGACCATTTCCTGGGGATAGAAGTCACCGAAGTTAAGGAAGTCATTCGGTCGCGTGACGTGGTTCGCGTCCCGCTCGCGAGAGCGGAGGTTGCGGGGCTGATGAATCTGCGGGGCCAGATAGTTACCGCTATCGATCTCCGCTCTAGGCTGCGGCTGCCCCCGCGCGAGGCGAGTATCGAACCGATGAACGTCATCGTCGAGAGGGAGGGAGGGGCGGTCAGCCTCCTGGTTGATGAGGTCGGCGGGGTGCGAGAAGTGGGCGAAGACGTTTTCGAGGAACCGACGGAGAATCTCCGGTCGGACATGCGAGATCTCATCCGCGGGGCTTTCAAACTGGCAGATGAGTTGCTCCTAGAGCTTGATCTTGAAGAGGCGTTGGCCATCGGCAAGGGAACGGACCACGTTCTGAAAGGGGAATGAAGATGAGGAAGCTTGAGGATCTCAAGGTGGGCACCAGGATCTGGGTGTCGAGCGCGCTGGTCGGCAGCTTCGGAGTGCTCATACTCGTGGCGGGCACCTGGGGCCAGTTCCGGACGACGTCGGCCGTCCACGATATCCAGGACGCAGACAACGAGGTGGCGCTGATTCAGGAAGCCCGCGTTCAGATGGCCGACTTGGCCGACCGCCAGGCCCTGTACGAGTTGGACATAGTTCGCGGGGTCAAGGGGGCGACGAGCGACTCGTCGTCGGCCAGAAGGTCCTTCGAAGGTGGCCTAACGGCGCTTCAAAGTACCCTCGCGGACTTCAGGATGATTCCCACCCTGTCTCCGGAAGAAGCTTCGATGGTGTCCGCGATCCAGTCGAGTCTCCAGGAGTACGTCCAGATAGACAACCAGATCCTCGCGGACTACCGCTCAGGGACGGTTGCCAAGGCGGCCACTGCTGCGCGGCTCGAGGGTCAGGCGGACGAACTGTCGCTGGCCATAGAGAGCAGCCTGGGGCAGCTTAAGGGCACCATCCTCTCCGAGGTAGGCACGGCAGCAGCCCGGGTGGATAGCGCGCATTCGGGGGCCCTTCGCTGGATGTTCGTGGCCGCACTGATCGCGATGTGTCTCGGGTTCGTCCTGATCGAGAGGGTGTCGCGGTCTATCACCAGGCCGTTGAGACGCGCGGTCGGGGTTCTCGACGGTGCGGCGGCAGGCGATCTGACCGAATACCTGGACATAGATACGCTCGATGAGATAGGTCAGATGGCCAAGGCGTTGAACGCCAGTCTGGACTCGACGGCGTCCATTGTTCGCTCGATCCGGGAGGGCGCGGTCGGTCTTGCGGCTTCGTCGGACGAACTCTCTGCAACCGCGGCGCAGATGAGCGCTTCGGCGGAGCAGACCTCTGCGCAAGTGAGCGCTATCACGTCGGCCGCGGAGCAGGCTTCCCACACGGTGCAGGTGGTCGCCTCCTCGGCAGAGGAGATGTCGAGTTCCGTGCGCGAGATCGCGTCCTCGGCGAACGAGGCCGCGGCCGTGGCGGCCGGCGCGGTCGGTTCGGCTCAGAATGCGAACGACGCAGTGTCGAAGTTGGGCAGGTCCTCGACAGAGATCGGCGAGGTCGTGAAGGTGATCACGTCGATAGCCGAGCAAACGAACCTGCTTGCCCTGAACGCGACTATCGAGGCCGCCAGGGCCGGGGAGGCAGGGAAAGGGTTCGCTGTCGTCGCGAGTGAGGTGAAGGAACTTGCCAAGGAGACGGCCAAGGCGACGGAGGAGATCGGGTCAAGGATCTCCGCTATCCAATCCGACACAGTGCAGGCCGTGGACGCGATCAGAGACATCACGGAGATCATCGACAGGATCAACGATATCCAGACGACGATAGCTTCCGCGGTTGAAGAGCAGAGCGTCACGACGAACGAGATCTCCCGGAACGCCGGGGAGAACGCCGAACTGGCGCGGGAGATCGCCTCCAATATCGGGGGAGTTGCGCAGGCCGCTCATGACACGTCTGCGGGTGCCTCGTCAACGCAGGTTGCTGCCCACGACTTGGCCAAGCTTGCCGACGGCCTGACGAAGATCGTCTCGCAGTTCAATGTGGGAGATGATCAGGAACGACGGGTCAAGACCTACGTTCCCCTCGGCGGGGACACGGTGGTGCCTCCCGGCGGGAACGGTGCTGCCGTGTCGCCGCTGGATGCCGCGTGGAACGGACCGAGCAGATGAGGCCAGCCGCTGCTTCTGAGGCCCTGACTTCCCTAGAACGGAGGAACGCATGCGAGCACTAGTCGTGGATGACTCCCGGGCGATGCGGATGCTTCTGAAACGCGAGCTCGGCCGTCTCGGATTCGATGAGGTGCTGGAGGCCGGAGATGGACGCGAGGCGATAGCCCTCCTCTCGGAAGAGGGCGCAGTGGATGTGGCGCTGGTGGACTGGACGATGCCGGTGATGGATGGGTTGTCCTTCGTGAAGGAGGTTCGCGCCGAGCCGAAGTACGAGGGGATGAAGGTCGTTATGGTCACCTCGCAGAACGATCCTGCGCAGATCTTCCATGCGTTGATGGCCGGCGCGGACGAGTATGCGACGAAGCCTCTGACGGCCGAGGCTCTCGCCGAGAAGCTCGGACTCGTCGGCTTCGAGGGGAGCGCTTGATGCGGAAACCCCGCGTTCTGGTCGTCGACGACTCGGTGGTCGCTCGACGGCTGATCTCGAACGCGTTGGAGTCCGACCGCTCGATAGACGTCGTAGGTGTCGCGGCGGACGGGAAGATCGCTCTAGAGAAGCTCTTGAGGATCGAGGTCGACCTCGTCGTGCTCGACATCGAGATGCCGGTGATGGACGGGCTCGCATCCCTTGCGGAGATGCGTCGGCGCTGGCCTGGCCTTCCGGTGGTGATGTTCAGCACCCTTACCGAGCGGGGAGCTTCTGCGACGCTCGATGCCCTCGCCCTGGGGGCATCCGACTATGTGGCGAAACCCCGCGAGATGAGGGATCTCACACAGAGCGTCGCCTACATCAAGGAGCATCTCGTTCCGAAGGTCTTCGCCCTGTGCCCGAGTGTTGCCAGCCCTGCTGCCCTCGGGCCGTTGCGTCCGGCGCGGAGGACGATGCCTGTCCCCATCGCAACTCCGCCACCTCGTTCCGGACCCCTTCCTCGCGTCGACGTGGTTGCGATAGGCGTCTCGACCGGTGGCCCGAATGCGCTCGCGGAGTTGCTCCCGTCGATGCCTTCCTCCTTCCCGGTTCCGATATTGATCGTGCAGCACATGCCCCCGACCTTCACACGCCTCCTGGCAGAGCGCCTGGACGCCAGGTCTGAACTCAGCGTTGCGGAAGGTAGGGACGGAGCGATCGTCGGGCCGGGGAGTGCATGGATCGCGCGCGGGGACGAACACATGATCATCGAGCGAAGCCGCCCGGGAGTCCTGTGCCTCCGGACATATGTCGGCCCGCCCGAGAACTCCTGCCGCCCCGCAGTGGACCCGCTGTTCCGTTCGGTTGCCAGCGTGTTCGGGGAGAACGTGCTGGGCGTTGTGCTCACCGGCATGGGTGCGGACGGGCTGAGAGGCGCCGAGCGGATCCGTAGCGGAGGGGGACAGATCATCGTCCAGGACGAGGAGTCCAGCGTCGTCTGGGGGATGCCCGGCTTCGTTGCGGCCGCGGGATTGGCTGACGCGGTGGTTCCCATATCCCACGTGTGCGAAGAGATAGCCGCGCGCGTGGGAACCGGAAGGCCAAGTGCCGTCGTCGCTGAACGAGCGGCTCGATGACGATCGACAAACTCGATTTCGACTTCATATGCGAACTGGTTCATCGGCGGACCGGGATACTCCTCTCTCCCGGGAAGGAGTACCTTGCCGTAACTCGCTTGCAGTCCCTGGTGAGCGAGTACGGGTTCGGCTCCATCGCGGGACTGGTCGTACAGCTGCGAGCGCGCCCGATCTCTCCTCTGGAGGAGCTGGTCGTCGAGGCGATGGTGACGAACGAGACCTCGTTCTTCCGCGACCTGCATCCCTTCGAGAGCCTGCGCACGGACATACTTCCGGATGTCATACGTCGCAACAAGGATCATCGGTCGATCAACATCTGGTCCGCGGGGTGTTCCAGCGGTCAGGAGGTCTACAGCATCGCCATGGTCATTCGAGAGCACTTTCCGGAACTCGCGTCGTGGTCGATCTTCATGCTCGCCACCGATGTTTCCTCAGCGGTCCTTGAGCGCGCGCGCGAAGGATTGTTCGGACAGATGGAAGTGAACCGTGGTTTGCCGGCTCATCTGCTGCTGAAGTACTTCAAGCAGGACAGGGTGCGCTGGGAGATCGACGATTCGATCCGCCGGATGGTCACCTTCAAGAAGCTCAACCTGATCGAGCCCTGGCGGCCGCTTCCGCCGATGGATATCGTCTTCCTCAGGAACGTCTTGATCTATTTCGCCCCTCCGACGAAGGAGTTGGTTCTGGAGCGGGCGAAGGATGTTCTGAGGACCGGAGGCCATCTGCTCCTGGGGGGCTCAGAAACCCCTCTGACGATGGACGTTGGCTACGAACGCAATCCGATTGGCAAGACCGTGTGGTACCGGAAGAAGGCTCCGAGCCGACGGGATGCCGGGGTCTGAGGATAGGAGGCAAACATGGAATTCAACGATACCGATGTTGCCCAACTGGTAGAGGACATCTGGGGGGGCATGCTCGGACTACCTGTCAAGATGCGCGGGGCTCCGGCGGAGACAGATGGTGGCAGGAACCTGTCCGCGTTGGTGCAGCTCTCGGGAGATTGGGACGGGGCGGTTGCGGTCAACTGTCCGGAAGACCTGGCTAGGAAGGTGGCAGCCGTCATGTTCGGTGTGGAGGCTGCCGAGACGTCTGAAGCAGACATCCACGATGCTATAGGCGAGGTCGCTAACATGACGGCCGGTACCGTCAAGGGGCTCGTGGACGGATACTGCCGACTGTCGTTGCCCACCGTTACTGGGGGGATCCAGATGAGTATCAGCATGCCTGGGAGCCGGGTGGTGAAGGCGACCGCGTTCGATTGCGAGGATTCCTCGTTCAGCGTGGTCGTGGTGGAGAAGGCGTGATGGTTGTCGAAGGAGCCTTCAGAGTCAGTCGATCTGCACGAGCCGAGCACGGAAGGACGCAACGATGAAAGAGTTCATCTTCAAGGCTATCGCTATCCCGCTGGTGGGAGGACCGCGAGACGGCCAGGCCGCGCCTCACGTGTCCGATCCACGTCTCTTGCCGGAGCTGATGAGCGATCCTCCTGAGAGGCTCTACGTCGGACACTACGCGCTGAAGGGTTGGGACCGGGCGGATGCCTCCAAGGCGTACTACGAGTGGGTCGATGACCGTCTGAGCACCGATTAGGACTCGGCTACCTCGCGGCTAACCATGACGTAGCCGATCACGTTGCCCGCGGGGTCGAGCAGGGGCATCCCCTTGGTCTCGATGGGGATCTCATATCCGTCCCGATCGCGATGCATCGTGCGGCCTCTCCAGCCTTGCGCTTCCTCCACGAACGGATCCCAGATCGCATTCAGCGTCGAAGGGTCGTGACGCAAAGCCTCGGGCAGAGGGTTCCCGATCATCTCCTCCGAGCTCCACCCGTAGAGGACCTGCGCTGCGCGGTTCCACGAGGTGACGTTCATCTCGGCGTCGGTGGCGATCACCGCGTCGCTGATGGACTCGAGCAATCGTGCCTGGAATTCGCGCGCTTCCTCGGCCTCCTTCTGTTCGGTGACGTCGTGCATAAGTCCCTGGATAAGGAATGGGTTGCCCTTCTCGTCCTTCAGGATCTCCGCCTCTTCTCGGATCCAAACTAGCCGGCCGTCCTTTCGGATCATCCGGTACTCGCTGCGCAGTGGTTCCCCACTGTCCCTGAATCCAACGTACCTGTCCCAGGCCGCATCCCGATCGTCCGGGTGGATCATCTCTCTCCATATGGACATGTTCGTGATCCACTCCTCGGGAGTAGGCCCGAGGATCTGTTCGACCTTCGGACTCACGTAGATGCTGGAGGCGTTCTCATCGACGGGATCGAGGTAGACGATCGCCGGGATGTTGTCTACAAGGGACCGCAACTGTTCCTGGGCCTCGATCAGGCGATCCTCGGCCTCCTTGCTCGCGCGGATGTCGAGGAACATCCCGTGCCAGATCTCGCCTTCGCCCTCCCATGTTTCGACGATCCTCGCCATCTCTCGAACCCACACCCAGTGGCCGTCGCGGTGCTTGATCCGATACTCCGTGTCGAAGCGATCGTCGGCCTCCTCCGCCGTCCCTTCAACCCTGGCCCTGTCTTCGGGATGAAGGCTGTCCACCCAGAGGGACGGGTTCGCGATCCACTCTTCAGGGGTCCAGCCCAAGAGGACCTCGATCTCGGGACTGATGAACAGGGGAGTGTCGATGCCCGATCGGACCACCACTTGGTCTATGTAGACGGTGACCGGAGCGTTCTCAACGACGGTCCGGTAGAGGGCCTCGTCATCGAGCCGCTGGGGCCCCGAACCCGTCCGCTCGCCCGGGCTGTCCTTCTTAGTGGCCATGACAGTGGCATCCTACTGCGCCGATCCAGCTATCGCGTCGGGCCTACCGCTCCTCGCTACCCGCCCGGAGGGTATGCACCGGGGTCGTTCTGGGGAGGGAGGACACCGGGGTCGTTCTGGGGAGGGAGGACACCGGGGTCGTTCTGGGGAGGGTACGCACCGGGGTCGTTCTGGGGAGGGAGGACACCGGGGTCGTTCTGGGGAGGGAGGACACCGGGGTTGCTCTCGGGGGTGGGGGAGGCGGTGTCGGGGTGGACGCAATTCCCGTCGTACTCGCTGTATATGCCTCCGCCAGACTGGCAGGTCACCTTGTCTATGAATCCGCAGCCCGTGAGGCTGAGGCAAACGGATCCGGCGAGCCCAACGATCGCGATCCTCGCAAACCCCTTCATGGAGCCCCTCCGTTCCGGGTCCCGCGACTACCTGCGCCTGCTATCCCACGCCGACGAAATCGTCCACTTGGATGCGACATGGGCCCCCGGGGATTCGAACCGCGAACCTGCGGACTAAGAGATCAGCGAGGGTCATCCATGCCCGTCCGCAGGCGTCCATCGCCGCAGGTCAGCAGTGGAGTGGATTCCGTGGCTGTTCGCAGTCGTCCGCGTGAGTCTACCCGCTTGGCTGTCAGTTTGGCCGTCGGGTGCTGGACTGACTGCTCTGGCGTCCAAGGCGGATCCGATCCCCTGCGGGCCGGCCGAGCGGGGATCTCCGTCTCATGCGCCGCCCGGATTCGCTTAGACGACCAGCTTCCTGGCCACCACGACGGCCGCTATCGCGTCCTCTGCGAATCCGTCGGCGCCGATCTCGTCGGCCCATTCCTGCGTTACCGGCGCTCCCCCGACCATGACCTTGACCTTGTCTCTCAGGCCGGCGGCCTTGAGCGCTTCGATCGTCTCGCGTTGGGCGAACATGGTGGTCGTTAGCAGCGCCGAGAGCAGCAGCAGCTGCGGCTTGAGCTCGGAGACCTTGTCGACGAAGGTCTTAGGAGAGATGTCCAGACCCACATCGGTCACTTCGAAGCCGGCGGCAGAGAGCATCGAGCAGACGATCGTCTTTCCGATCTCATGCACATCGCCTTTGACCGAACCGGCCACCGCGGTGCCGGTCACCTGACGGCCCCCCTCGGCGGCTTCCAGCGCGGGCTTCAGCACGGCCAGGGCTGCCTTCATGCACTCGGCAGCCGAGGTCAGCTCGGGCAGGAAGAGCTCGCCCTTGCCGAAGCAATCGCCCACCTCCTCGATGCCCTTGACGAAGCCTTCGCTGAGGATGTCTGAGGCCGGCAAGCCGGCATCGAGCCCCTGTTGGGCAAGCTCGCCGGCGATCTCGATCTCACCGTCGAGTACAGCCTGCGCCATCCGTTGGTACATCTCTTCGCTCATACGGGTCTCCCTCTTCCTTGGGTCGGGCCGCTCGCGGCCGTCAGGAACTCATCCGTTCGCGGGCCTGCTCGACGAGAGTCGCCAGCCGGGATGCAGTGTCCGAGTCCACCACGGGCTCCGGAGCTGTCGCCAACATGTCGGTGGTCCGGGTGTGAAGGCGGTCGCCGAGGGTCGGCGAGCCGCTCGCTCGCCACTGGCTGGCGTTGGTCCGGTCGAGCAGCGTCGATCGCCACCATGTTCTGTAGCTCTTGCGGGTCGATTGCCTGGCGAGGTAGCTGCCCCCAGGTCCAACCTCCTCTACCTCGTCGATATCGAACACCGACGCATCGGACGACAGCACCTGCCCGCCGGCGCGCGCCATGCCGGCGAATTCGTCGCCCATGATGAACGCCTCGTATGAGCTCAACAAGCCCGCCTCGAGGTAGCCGACGTCGTGCAGCAAGGTTCCCCCGCAAGCGGCTCCGGTGATGCAGCTCGTCATGATCTCAGCGACACATTGCTCGTCATGACTCTTCGCGTCGGAGTATCCCGCGTAGTCGAAAGTGGGCAGAGAGAGGGACTGGGCCATGTTGAGCTGCAGGACTCCCGCGAGCCCGCTCTCGGGCCCGCCGAATAGGTCCACTGTCGTGGCCATGTCGAGCTGGCTCATCCCTGTCCCATAGATGAAGGGGGCTCCTCGGTTCACGAGCTGATGCAGCACCAGGGTGGCCATGATCTCGGCGTGCCCCACGGCTGCGCACGTCTGCGGCGAGACCGGCCCCGTGGAGCCGAGCGAGTTACCCGTCTCCAGGACCATGGGTACCTTCAGCTCGGCGCACGAGAGCGTCTTCTCGACGCAGACCTCGTCGAGAACGAGCGATGGTGCTGTCATGGTGAGACACGCGAAACTGTCGGCGCCGCCACCGCAAGCTTCAGCCATCTCAACCTGCTCGCGCATCGCGTCACCTCCCCGTGGGCTGGAGACGACGATGGGCTTGCGCGTGTAGGTCAGCATGGCCGCGAGCTGAACGAGATCGACGACCTCCTGCGGTACGTCCTCGGGCAACCACACGGACATGACGAAGTTGATGTTGGGCAGCCGTTCGATCAGAGCCACGCCGGCCTCAACGTCGGCGAGCACCGCCCGTCGGCGCTCGCCCGTGACAGGGTCCAAGATGTAGAGGCAGTCTGAGCCGGAACCGTAGTAGACGGGACCGTCGCGGACGTCGAGATCGAGTGCGCCGTCGTCATCTCTCGCCCGCAGCTTGAATGAGCGTGGTGCGGTGGCGAGGGCCTCCTCGACAAGTTGGCGGGGAAGACGAGCACGGGTGTTCTCGATGCGCGCCCCGGCCTTCTCGTAGAGCGCTAGAGCCGCATCGCTACGCACCTCGACGCCGACTCGCTCGAGGATCTCCAGGGCCGCGGCGTGCCCGCGTGCGCAGGCCTCCTCGTCCCAGATGATGTGACGCCCCGCGGTTATCACTTCGGCTACCTCCTAGGGATGGCTTCCAGGCAGCTCTAGCCTAGGACCCGCTATTCCCTCGGAACACCCACAGCTCATCCGATATCCGCATCCAGAGGCCCTGCTAATGCCGGAGTTCGTACCGATGAGCCAGCTGCGCGACGCTACTCGGGAGGAGCCGTGGTAGATGTCCTTGGTCATCTTCAGGACGGTCCAGGCCTCGACCACTTCCACCCCCGGGGTGGAGCGGATGTCATCGCCAAGGACGGCCAAGAGATGGTCGTTGTCCGTGCAGTTCAAGGTGACGGAGATGTCGAAGGAACAGAGCACCAGCTCGATGTAGCTGACCTCGGGCACCGCCTCGAGTCGTTTCGTCACCTTGCTGAGTGACGGACCCTGACGGAGGTCGCGACATCCGCCCGGGCGTAGCCAGGCGCCAAGGCGTCGGAGGTCTGGAGCGTGCCCCTTCCCCGTGTGCCGTATGTCGTCACTTCGTATGTCACGGGCTGTGGTGGCACGAATGAATGACGGCCGGATAGTCCGAATCTCGTGACATCCGCAGCCACCTCCGAGGAAAGGCCGGGGATATGCTCTAGCGACTCGCCGAGAAGACGCTGGACGTCAGCCTGGGAAGAGGGGATCGACATGACTAGCACCAGGGAACGGCATGCGGATCTCGCGGCTGCGGCTGCGACCGCGCCCATCATCAAGAAGCCACCACCCGGGCCACGCTCCAAGGAGCTGCGTGGGCGGCTGGAGAAGGTGGTGTGGTCCGGTATGGGCGACATGATGCCGATCGTCATCAAGCGCAAGCACGGCTCAGTCATGGAAGACGTGGACGGCAACATCATCGTGGACATGGTGTCGGGGTGGGGATGCACGAACGTAGGAGCCACGCACCCCGACGTGGCGGGGCCGACGGTCGAGACGTTGCTCGACTACGGGCTGGAGATCTCCGACTACATCATCTCGCCTCCTGTGGTCGAACTGGCAGAGAAGCTCGTCTCCATCGCACCTGACCCCCTCAAACGAGTCTCGTTCGAAGTGAGCGGGACCGAAGCGGTGGAGGCGGCGATGCGGTTCATGCGCGAGAAACGGGACCGGGCGAACATCATCACGTTCATAGGCCAGTACCACGGCGAGAGCTACGGGGCGCAAGCTGTCGGGTCGCAGGTGACCGGCTACGCGCGTCACGTGCGTGAGCTGATGGGCGGATACGTCCACGTGCCTTACCCGAACCCGTACCGTTGCCCGTTCCATCGCAACGAAGCCGATTGCGACGGGACCTGCGTCATCGACTACCTGCGTGAGCAGATACTCACCTACGTGGTAACGCCCGATTCGGTGGCAGGAGTGATGATCGAGCCGGTGTGCGGCGAAGCGGGGGTGTGGATACCGCCGGACCCGTTCTGGCCGGCCCTGATGGACCTGTGCAATGAGTACGGCTGGGTCTGGTGTGACGACGAGGCCGAATCGGGCTTCGGCCGATGCGGACCGATGTTCGCCTCCGAGCGCTGGGACCTGCATCCGGACCTGATGGTCCTCGCCAAGGCTCTTTCCGGAGGCATGATGCCGATCGCGGCACTCCTCGGGTCGGAGGAGATAATGGGCCAGACACAGCTGTTCACGGGCGGCACCTTCACGTGGCCGCCAGCCTCCGCGACCGCTGCTCTCAAAGGCATCGAGGTCATGGAGAAGGAGGACATGCTGGCCGGTGCGGCGAGGCTCGAGCAGCTCGCCATCGAGCATCTGAAGCCGCTGAAGGAGAAGTACGAGCTAGTCGGCGACGTGCGCGTGGCGGGTGCCTGGACGTGCGTGGAGTTCGTCAAGGACCGCGACACGAAGGAGGGGGCGCCCAAGGAGGCGACGGCCGTCCACTTCGCGAACCTGAAGGGGGGTGTGGCAGGGATCTTCGACCACGATTGGCATCTGATCCGCTGGCAGCCGGCCCTCAACATACCGGAGGACATGTTCATCCGAGCGTGCCACATCATGGACGAGTCGATCGCGGCGGTGACGGCGGCCAGGTGAGGAGGTCGCACGGCAGGACCCGCTCTTCAGCCTGAACAGCCACAGCCCATCCGATATCCGCCTCCAGAGACGATACTCGTGCCGGCCTTCGTACCGACGGACCGGTTGCGCGACGCTACTCGGGGGGAGCCCAGTGATAGATGTCCTTGGTCACCTTCAGGACGGTCCAAGCCTCGACCACTTCCACCCCGGGGATGGACCGGATGTCATCACCCAGAACGGCTAGGAGATGGTCATTGTCCGTGCAGTTCACTGTGATCGAGATGTCGAACGAGCCGAGCACCAGCTCGATGTAACTGACCTCGGGCACCGCTTCGAGTCGCTTCGTCACCTTGCTGATAGAGGGACCCAGCACGCGGATGCCGACCTCGGCGCGAACGTACCCAAGCGTCAGCGCGTCCACCGCTGCAACGATCTGGAGCACGCCCTTGCGCTGGAGCCGGCTGACCCGCTTCCGGATCGTCGCCTCGGAAACTCCCAGGTCGCGAGCCACGGTCGTGTACGGCCGACGCCCGTCCTGCTGGAGGGCATCGATGATCTTGCGGTCAAGTGCGTCAAGCGTGGTAGGTCGGGAATCGCTCCGAGTCTCGGTCATGCCGGGATTGTACCTGAGTAGATTCGTCCGGATTCGGTCGAGGCGCGACGGATATCGAACCGATCAAGGTTCAATTACCGACCTATCTGGTCCACAATGGGTGGGCAAGCAAGTTCCGTCACAGTCGGTGTCGGAACGGCAGCGAAAGAGATCGAAGGAGCGTGACCCATGGCAGCACACAAGCCCAAACACAACCTAGAGTCCTTCACCCTGTACATGGCCCCCTACTACCGGAAGTCACCGTTCTGGAACAGCACGGTGGAAGCCGGATGCAAGAGTTGGGACGTCTGCAACCACAGCCTGATCCCGAACGAGTACCCGACCGACGAGCTCAGCGAGTACTGGCACCTCGTCAACGAGGTCACGGTGTGGGACGTGAACTGCGAGCGTCAGGTGGAGATCACCGGGCCGGATGCCGCGAAGTTCACTCAGCTTCTGACCTCACGCGATCTGTCGAACCTCGCCGTCGGGCAGTGCAAGTACGTCCCGATCGTCGCCCCGGACGGCGGCATCGTGAACGACCCGATCCTTCTTCGCGTGGCCGAGAACCACTTCTGGCTCTCGCTCTCCAACAGCGACGTGTTGCTCTACGCCAAGGGCGTGCAAGCGTTCTCGGGGCTCGATGTGGAGCTAGGCGAACCCGACGTATCACCCATGCAGATCCAGGGGCCGAAGTCCAAGGACGTGATGACTGCCCTCTTCGGCGCCGACCACGAAGTTTTGGCGCTCAAGTACTACTACTGCGTCGAGACGACCGTGGGTGACATCCCCGTTGTCGTGTCCCGCACCGGGTGGACAGGCGAGGTCGGCTACGAGATATACCTCCGGGATGGAACCCGTGGCGACGACCTGTGGGACGCGGTGTTCGCTGCCGGCAAGCCGTTCAACATCGCGCCTGGGGTTCCGAACGACCAGCGCAGGATCGAAGCAGGCATCCTTACCTATGGTTGCGACATGACCATCGTGCACAACCCACTGCAGGTCAGCGGCATGGAGCGCTTGGCCGATTGTCTCGACAACGATGTGAAGCACATCGGCAAGGAGGCGCTGCAGCGAGTTCGCGACGCCGGTGTGTCCGAGAAGCTCGTCGGTATCAACGTCGAGGGCGAAGCGTTCGCAACCTGGATGACGGACTTCTGGCCGGTCGAGTCAGGCGGCACTACGGTGGGACGGGTCACCTCGTACACCTACTCGCCCAGGCTCGAGCAGAACATGGCCTACGCATGGCTCCCGACCAACCTGGCCGAGGAAGGCACGAGGATCGATGTGGTCTCGCCCGAGGGGACGAGAAGCGCGACCGTCACGACGTTGCCCTTTTTCGATGCGAAGAAGCAGGTTCCGCTGGGCGCCAACGCCTGAGACGATGGCGATCGCGCGCGAAGGGTATGGTGAGAAGTGATGCGAGCGATCGATCTTCCTCGGCTCCGCAGCGAGCGGCTCGACCGGCTGCAGGCGGCGATGCGCAAGCGAGGCATCGCTGCTTGCCTGCTCACCCAACCCATGAACGTTCGCTACGCAACAGGCACGGCCATCATGACCGTGTACGGACTCGGGTACTTCTTCCGTTGCGCATTGGTCTTCGCAGAGGGTCAACCCATCCTGTTCGAACACGCCAACTCGATGCACCTGACCACACCGATCCTGGATGACGTCCGTCCGATGCTGTGGGACTGGGAGTTCTCGGGGGACAACGCGATACCGTGGGCGCACGAGTGGGCGCTGGAGATCCGCGATGCCTTCCGCGAGCGCGGCGTGGAGAACGAACCGATCGTACTCGACAGGCTGACGACGCCCGGGTTCCTGGCGCTGCAGGAACTTGGGTTGGAGTTGATCGACTCCGGGCCAGTGATGCTCGAGGCGCGCATGATCAAGACGCCGGAAGAGGTGCACGCGTTCCGAGTGAACGGTCCGATCATCGAGGAGATGCTCGGAAACATGGAAGTGGCCATAGCGCCCGGCGTGCGGGAGAACGAACTGCTCGCCACGCTCACCGCCACGCTGTTGCGCCGCGGCGGCGAATTCCAGATCACGCGTGGCGTCGAGGTCGGAGCAAACACCAACCCGTGGCGGACCGAGGCAACCAACCTCGCCGCCGAGAGCGGCGACCTCGTGTGGGTCGACACCGACGCCAACGGCATCGAGGGGTACTTCTTCTGCGTCTCCCGCACCTTCCTGTGCGGTGACGGCAAGCCGAACCCTCAGCAGAAGGACGCATACCGTGCCGCCTACGATTACGTGAGCCAAGCCAGCGAACTGCTGAAGCCGGGAACCTCGTTCTGGGAGTTCGCCGAGAAGGTGCCGCGATTCGCCGACAAGTACCAAGCGCAGCGCTACGAGGTACTTGGGCACAGCGTGGGACTCGAAGACGAAGGTCCCAGCTTCCCGTACGTGGACGAGGACCCGCCCAACGTGGACTACGTCCTCGAGGAGAACATGGTGATGGTCATCGAGGGCTACTTCGGCGAAGTCGGGGCAAGGGATGGCGTGAAGCTCGGCGACCAGTTCTTGATCACCAAGGACGGCCCGGAACTGCTCGTGAACTACCCCTATGAGGAACGCTTGCTCTCCTGACCGAGGCACCGAACCACACCTAGGGCGCGAGGAGCGTTTCCTCGGCTTGGCCAGCCCGTATCCGGCGCACGGCGCCTTCGAATTGCGACTCGAGCAACTCAGGATCGGCCAGTTCCCTGACCTCCTCGATCCGGTAGTCCTCGACCAAGGGTGAAGCCGCCTCGGTCTCTTCGAGCGCGGCAAGCCGTGCCGGCTCACCCATCTTTCGCTTGCGATGGTCCGCGTGCATCGCTTCTAAGTCCTTACGGGCAAGTGGTGCCGAACACAGGTAGCCACCTGCGATCGCTGCCGCAACGAGTTCGCTCCCGGCCTCGGTGCGCTCGAGAACGACGTTGACGCCGGGCGCCTCCTCATGCATGGGCTCTCCGTCATCCAACAACCAGCCGTCAGGGCACGCGACGTCGGCAAGCTCTCCGATCGCGTCCGGACAGATCTTGCACCGCCACTGCACGTCATAGCCCCAGGGTGCGGAATCGTCGAACCAGGTCTGTTCATAGGTGAGATCGAAAGAACTTCCATCCGTTGCTTCGATGTGCGTGGGCCCCGGCCATCCCTCGCCGCGCCATCCGAACAGCGAGACCTCACCGGGGGCAAGTCCGTGGTATCGGGCGATCTTCTCGGCAGTGAGACTCGAGGGAACGCCGCCGCAGAAGATGCTCAAGAGGTAGGGCACCTGGCGTTCCACCCGAGGATCATGCCGCGCCAGGTTCCTGATGGCCGCGATATCGCAGGGCTTGGCGATGACGGCGAACCTGGTGCCCTCGTCCAACAGACGTCGCACGTGAAGGAGAGGAGCAGCAGGTCCGTAGCGAGACTGCGCCCCTTGGATCGCCTCTTCCACGGTCGTGGAAACGTGCGCATCGGTGAGCATGGGGCTCTCGATCGAAGCGCGGACGTGTACCACCGCATCCACCCGTCGGCTGTGGAGGAGGAAGCATGCGAGCGCGGTCAGCGCTCCTCCCGCGGCCGCCCTGTGTCGAACCTCGGGATCCGCCGCCCACCCGCGCGTGAGCCCCCTCATCGGACCCCAGATAGGATCCAGGGTGGTGTCCGGCTCGAGCGAGCCCGCAGCCGGGCCGCAGGCGGTCGCGCCAGGGCACACCTGCAGCAACCGAGCGTCCTCGTCTGCACCGAGTTCACCTAGGAAGACAGGGCGCATATGGCCGGCTTCTGACAGCCGCATCTGTATGTGCTCGGAGCCAGTCAGGCTCGCGCAGATACCGCACCCGGTGCACAAGCCACCGGCCACCACGTCACGCAAGCCGACGATCTCCATGACCGGAGCCTAGTGCAGCGCGGGCACGGAGCAGCTACCCGAGTGCAGGCGGGGTCTTCGTCCGGCGGTCGGTGCTGAACATCGGGGTCTTGACGATGGCTGCTGGTTGCCTGTCGTCTCCCACCAGCACAGCCGTGCCGACAGCCCCTTGCCCGCTGTGCACCGTTCCGATACCGACGTTCTTGCGCAGGAAGTAGTCGTACCCACCGGTGCTGATCAGGCCGATCTCGGTCCCATCCTGTGCATACAGTGCTTCCCCGGACAGTGAGTAGATCCCCGTGTCCGACGCGTCCTCCAGCTCAACAGACACGAACTGCCACTTGGGACCCCGCTCCTTCTCTGCGATCAAGGCAGCCTTGCCGATGAAGTCATCCTCACGATCCAACTCGACCATCCAGGCCAGCCCCATGTCCGCCGGCGTGCGCTCGAAATCCGGATCGCCGCCGGTAAGCGCCATGGCACAGTCGGCGCTGGGATCGATGAAGCCGCACTCAGCGCGCAGCAGGTCGATGGCGTCATAGCCAGTGGGGAGCACCTTGACCGGCGTGGAGTTCAACGCCTCCCACGGCGCATCCGCCTGCTCGGGCTTGCAGAAGATCTCGTAGCCGAGGTCTCCGACGTAGTTGGTCCGAGAGATGATGACGGGCACCCCGCCGAGGGCATCGTCCGTGAACTGGAACGCCCGTAGGTTCTCGAGGTTCTTGGCTCCCGCCGCCACGAGCAGCGCGTAGGACTGCGGGCCCTGAACCCCGAGCCCAGCCATCTCTTCGGTTTCCCTCGCGTAGACGGCATCGCGCCCCTGCAGGACCGACCCGTTGAAGTGCGTGGTCTGGTCGAGCCCGCCGATGATCATGTAGTCGTTCTCGCCGAAGCGGAACAGCGTCGCGTCGCCGATGCTCATGCCGGTGTCCGCGACCCACCCAACGTAGCGCACGGTGCCGTTCTTCATGTCCGACACCCTGCGGGTCATCATGTGGTCGAGCGCTGCACCAGCGTCCGGCCCGCTGATCCGGTACTTGTTCAGCGGCGAGACGTCGAGCACGGTCACCTCCTCGCGAGCGGCGATCATCTCTTCCTCGGTGGTGCTGATGGCGTCGGCGACGGTGACACCGTTCCAGCCGAAGATATCTGCGTCGGGCGGGATCGTGCCGACGAAGTACGCGTGAAAGGGGGATTCTCGATCGGTCATGGCGCGTGTCCTTCCCTAGGTTCGCTGCTCGAAGTACGTCGCCCTCGCACGGGGACGAAGCGTGTGCTCGTTTGCCATCGCCTGGTTGTACGCACCGACAGCCAGCATCGCGACGATGTCTCCTTCTTCGATCGGCGGGAAAGGCTCGTCGGTCGCGAAGAGATCGTCGCCCTCGTTGATGTTGCCCGCGAACGTGATCGGCTCTTGTGGCTCGCCCAGGGGAGCGCGGCAGAGCGTCAAGATGATCGGCTCGCCGTAGACATATCCCTGCTGGATCGCGTTCCAGCCGACATCCAGTCCCGCGAAGGTCTTGCCTTTGCGTTCCTCAACCGTCACCACCTCGGCGAGCAGCACGGCGGACTCCTTCACGAAGAACTCGCCGGGTTCCACTGCCACCGTCACTCCTACCGGACCGAGGTGACGGGCGAGGATCGCGGCCCAGCGCTCGAGGTCCAGCGGCTCCTCGCCCTCCAGGTACGGAACGCCAAGGCCCCCGCCCACGTTCACTTCTTCGATGTCATGGCCTGCTGCTCGAAGTCGCTCCGTCATGCGAGCGAGCGCCTCGATGGCCTGCTCGAACGCGCCGAGCTCCGCGTCTCGGTAGGCCCAGCCGACATGACAATGCAGCACGCCGATGCTGAGTTCGTTTTCGCGAGCGATGTCCATCGCTCGATCGAGGTCCTCCGCGTAGATGCCGAACTTGGTGGGCCGATCTCCGCTGTACAGGTCGCCTCCGTCACGCACCGCGCTCGCCCCCGGATTCACCCGGAGGCCAACGCGACGACCAGGGAAGAGCCGACCGACGCGGCGCAACTGGCTCAGCAGATCCAGGTTGATGTGAACGGGCTCGGCCAGGGCGTCACGCAGGTCGGCATCGGTGAGATTCGTGCCCGTGAGACTGATCTCCTCGGGCAGCCATCCGGATCCCAGCGCGAGTGCGACCTCGCGAGGGGTGCAGGCGTCGATGCCAACGGCTTCTGGCGACCCCGGCTTGCCGAGGCCCCGGATGAACGCCAGCACCTCGGGTTCCCGGCAGGCCTTCATCGCGAAGCGCACCCGCTGTTGCAGCCCCGCACCACGCAGCGCCTCCCGCACGGCCTGGACCTGTTCACCTACCCGCGTCAGATCGAAGACGTAGCGCGGCGTGCCCAGTTCGCGCGCGAGCGCCTCCGCATCTCGCCCAGCGATGGAAAGCCGGCCGTCGCGAACCTCGAGGCCTTCGCGTGCCCACCAGGGCGCCGGTTCACGCACCCGCGGGCTTGCCCCAGCGACCGCGCTTGTGATCCTTGAGCACCTCGCGGGTGGCGTTGTACCCGGGGACGCCGCACACGCCCCCGACGCCGTGCGAGCCGTTGCTGCAGTGGTACAGGCCCTCGATCGGTGAGCGCCAGTCGGCATAGCCGGGCGCCGGACGCATGTGGAAGAGCTGATCCGGGGAGACCTCTCCGAGGAAGATGTTGCCGCCGGTCATCCCCCACTCCCTCTCCATCTCGTAGGGGCCGATGACCTGGCGGTGCATCACGGACGCCTTGAACCCGGGCGCGAGTTGGTCGTACTCGTCGATGACCCGATCGGCGTAGGCGTCGATCTCGGCCTGTGGCTGCTCGTCCGACCAGGTGTGCGGCACCCACTGGGTGTACAGGGACGCGACGTGGACGCCCTCGGGCGCCAACGTGTGGTCGACCTGGGTTGGGATCTCACCGTCGGAGAACGGGCGAGCCGCACCGCGGCCCTCTCGGGCATCGATGAACGCTCGTTCGATGTAGTCCACGGAGAGGGCCAGCTGGATCCCGCCGGTGAAGTCGATGTCCTTGTCGGGGTCGGCGGTGAATCGCGGGAGTTCCGAGAGCGCGACGTTGATCTTCACGACGCCACTGCGCACCTTGAAGCGCTTGATGTCAGCGACGAACTGCTCGGGCAACTCGGATGCATCCAGTTGCTCCAGGAAGGTGATCCGCGGGTTCGCCGCGCTCATCACCACCGGAGCCAACACCTCTTCCCCGCTGGTCAGAACGACACCCCGGGTCCGGCCATTCACGGTCAGGATCCTCTCGACGCGCGCGTTCGTGCGGATCTCGCAGCCGAACTTCATCGCGCTGTCACGGATGGCGTCGGCGACGGCGCCCATGCCGCCTTCTGGGATGCCGTAGTCGTTGCTCATCGCGCCCTCACCGGTCTCGCCGACCGCGTGGTGTGCCATCACGAATGCCGTGCCCGGCTCGCGCGGACCAGCCCAGGTTCCGATGATCCCGTCGATGCAGAAGGGGATCTTGACTTGGTCGGACTCGAACCATTCGTCGAGCAGGTCGGCAGCGCTCATCGTCATGATCCGCGTCAGGTCCGAGATGGTGCGGTTGTCGAGCCCCCGCATCTTCCAGAGGAACTTCAGCTGATCGACCAGGTCGCCCGGATGCCGCGACCCGAACTTCGGGGGCTTGCTCATCATCAGGGGTGACATCGCTCCGCCCAGGTGGCCGAGCCACTCCATGAACGGCCCCATGTTGTCCGCATCCTTCCTGGAGAACCTGGAGATCTCGGCGTGCTCGAAGGCGGGGTCGCCGCTGCCGGGTCGGTACGAACGACCGTCGGGGAACGGGATGTAGTACGGCCCTTGTGGGAGCGTCTTGATCTTGAGGTTCAGCTCCTTGCGGATGAGGTGCGGGATGTGGCTGAAGACGTAGGAGAGGGTGGGCACCTTGATGTCGGGGGCCTCCGGCCACGGAGCGTCGGTGGCCGCGGCACCTCCGGTCTTGTGGCGAGCCTCGAGCACGACCGCTTTCGCGCCGCCACGGGCGAGATAGGCACCCGCGACCAGACCGTTGTGTCCCCCTCCGATGACGATGGCGTCGTAGCGATTGCCCATGGTTGTCCGCTCCTTGTCGGCAGGGCCTCGGAGGGGGCCCTGCTCGAGACCCCCTTTGGGCCATCTCCAGCCTAGGGCCGCCGATGACACTGAAGCACGGGTGGTCGGTCCGATATTCGTACCCACCGCGTGTGTCTAGGCCGGAGGTCGTACCGTCAGGAGGCCGGCTTCCCGGTATTCGTCGTTCGACTGCAGATGCCGAAGGAGGAGGGGAGGTCGTCCTGGCTTCCGGAGCCGTTCCCTCCGCACATCCGTCAGCCGAGGATGCGGGTGGCTATGCGCGGTCCGGCCGTGGGCCCCCTGGGATTCGAACCCAGAACCTGCGGATTAAGAGTCCGTTGCTCTGCCGAGTTGAGCTAGAGGCCCAGAGGAATATACCAAGCTCGCTGATGCCGCCCTAGGCGACAACGTGCCTCGGCGAACGGACCGCATCCTGCCGCTTCCCGCAGCGTCTTGCTCTGCGATGTTGAAGGCGTATGGTTTGCCCGGCATGGATCATGAGAGGGGCGACATCACGCGCCGTCGATTCCTGGGAGGCGTGGGGGCAGCGATCGGTGCGGGCGTTCTTGCTGCCTGTCGAGGCGGGGAAGCGGCTCAGATCAGCGGATCAACCGTGCCCGTGGCGGGGTCTTCGACCCGGTGGCCCGCAGAATGGGAGCGGCACCAGGCAACGCTGATGAGCATGCCACACAAGGCTGTCATCTACGGCGGCGCTGAACGTCTGGCGCAGTGCCAGCAGGAGTGGGCATCCGTGGCGAGGGCCATCAACCGCTTCGAGCCCGTGACCGTGGTGGTTCCCTCGAAGACGTCCAAGATGCGGGAGTTGCTCGGACCTGGTGTCGATCTTGGCCGAGTCCGTCAACGTGGTGTATGAGTTCACCGCTTCATCCCTGATCCTCAGCTCGCCTCGCTGAGAGCTTTCACCTCCTCGAGTTCTCCATCGATCACGTCGA
>Ga0315281_10000181_pt1 | contig 80462 bp, 69 predicted proteins | sample YL17G07_0_MG_FD_204540 | JGI IMG/M metagenome (GOLD analysis project Ga0315281, IMG submission 204540) | Sediment microbial communities from Yellowstone Lake, YNP, Wyoming, USA - YL17G07_0 | ecosystem: Environmental > Aquatic > Freshwater > Lake > Sediment | place: USA: Wyoming | collected... | reverse complement strand
GACCGGCGTTACGCCCGGCCCTCGGAGCGCAGGAAGGCCCGGCCGGCCGGCGTCACGTCGACCATCGGGCCGCGGTCGCGGCCATCCGGATCGACACGGATGATGAACCCCAGGTCGACGGCGTCTTCCCAGATCGGAAAGCGGGGGCAGGACGTCCCCCACGCATCCATCGCTTCGGCGTACGGCCTTGGCCGCGCAGCAATCCACTCGACGAGGTCAAGCACCAGCGCTTTGTTGTCCATCGTGGACGCACCGACTCCCACCTGCTACCACCCGACGACTGACCACCAATCACCAATCACCAATCACCAATCACCAGCGACTACCTCATCCCGAAGTCCCAGCCGTTACCGCGCTGGTACTCCCGCAGGATCAGCCGCGCCACCGTGCTGCGGTGCACCTCATCGGGGCCGTCGTAGATGCGGGCGAAGCGCGCGTGGCGGTACATGCGCTCCAGCGGCGTGTCGCTCGTGACGCCCATCGCCCCGAACACCTGGATCGCACGGTCGATCGTGTTGTGCAGCATCTTCGCGCCAACGACCTTGATGATGCCGATCTCGACGCGCGCCGGGTCGCCGGAGTCCATCTTGCGGGCGGCCTGCAGCGTCAGCATGCGGCTGGCCTGGATCTCGGCCGCCGTCTCGAAGATCATCACCTGGATCTGCTGCTTCTCGCCGAGCGGGGCGCCGCCCACCAGGCGCGAGTTGGCGCGCTCGCACATCAGGTCGAACGCCCGCTGCGCCTGGCCGAGCCATCGCATGCAGTGGAAGATCCGTCCTGGCCCCAGCCGCTGCTGCGAGATCAGGAAGCCCTGGCCGCGCGGGCCCAGCAGGTTGGAGCGCGGCACGCGCACGTTGTCGTACTCCACTTCGGCGTGGCCGCCGAGCATGCCCATCACCGGCGTCTCGCGGACGATGTTGTAGCCGGGCGTATCCGTCGGCACGACGATCATGCTGAAGGCCTTGTGCGCGGGCGTGTCGCCGTCCTCGGTGCGGCACATGACGGTGGTATAGGCGGCGTTCTTGGCGCCGCTGGTGAACCACTTGCGGCCGTTGATCACCCAGTCGTCGCCGTCGAGCACGCCGCGCGTCTGGAGCCCGGTCGGATCGGAGCCGGCGACGTCGGGCTCGGTCATGCCGAAGCTCGGGAAGATCTCGCCCGCGACGAGCGGCGTGAGGTACTTCTCGCGCCACTCCGGCGACGAGTGCAGGTTGAGCATGATCGAGTCCTGCAGCGAGTGCGTGCCCAGGCACACCTGCGCGTACTCGCTGCTGCCGATCACCTCGTTCACGTACACGTAGTCGAGAAACGGCATCCCCTGCCCGCCGATCTCTTTGGGATGGCCCAGCGCCCAGAGGCCGGCGTCCTTGGCTTCCTGCATCAGGCGGCGCAGGGTCTGGCGGCTCTCCTCATCCGCCCGCTCCTCAAGGATGTGTTCGACGGGGTAGATGCGCTCCTCGATGAACTGGCGCACCTTGCGGCGGATCGGCAGGACGTGTTCGGGCACTTCGAATGACATGGTGTTGCTCCGTGAGAAACAAGAACTCAGGACCTGGGACCTCGTGTGAGTCCAGTTCGATGTGGCGAAGTGTAGCCCGTGCATGGCGTGAAGTCTTGTGCCGTGCGGGTGATTTCGCGCGGCCACGGAGCGCCCGGTCGCGTGCGGTTACGAGGCCGGCTGCTCGTTGCTCTCGGCACGGCGGCGGAGCGGGCCGCGCCGGAGCCCTGCCGCTTCGATGGCGGCGACGCGGCCGTTCTTCACGTCGGACCGCTGCGGGTTCGGCAGCGTGACGATGAACTTGGTGCCCTGGCGGGCGCTGCTCTCGGCGCGGACGCTGCCGCCGTGTGCCTCGACGATCTCGGACACGATCGAGAGGCCGAGGCCGCTGCTGCCGCCCTTGCGCGCGCGTGCGCGGTCCACCTGAAAGAAGCGCTCGAAGACGCGGGGGAGGTCCTCGGCCGGGATGAAGGAGCCCGTGTTGTGCACGCTCGCCTGGACGCTGCCGTCGGCGAGCGAGGCGGCCGTGACGGTGATGACGCCATCGGGGGGCGTGTGGCGGACGGCATTCTCGATCAGGTTCGAGAAGACCTGCTCGAGTCGCCGCTCATCGCCGTGCACGCGGGGGACGTTCGCGCAGTGCAGGCCGTACTGGATGCCGGCGTCGCGCAGCGCCCACTGGAAGCGCTCGAGCGTGCGATCGAGCAGCGCGGCGAGGTCGACGTGGGCGTGCTGCATCGCCACCTGTCCCGACTCGAGCTGCGACAGCAGCAGCAGGTCGTCGACGAGCACGCGCATGCGGTTCGCCTCTTCGTTGATGATGCGGCTGGACTCCTTGAAGTCCTCCTCGGTCGAGACAGCGCCGTCGATGATGGCCTGGGAGTAGCCCTGGATGGACGTAAGCGGGGTCTTCAGCTCGTGCGAGACGTTCGCGAGCAGCTCCTTCATCATGCGCTGGGAGCCGCTGACCTCTTTCGCCATGGCGTTGAACGCCTCGGACAGGCGGCCGACCTCGTCCTGGCCGTGAATCGGGATGTGCACGTCGTAATTGCCGCGCGCCATCTGGATCGAGGCCTGCGTGATCCGGGCGAGCGGGCCGGAGATCGAACGCGAGATGAAGTACGAGACGATGAACGAGACCGTCAGCGCGATGACGCCGGCCAGGGCCAGGCGCGGCACGAGTTCGAGCCAGGCGGACGAAAGCTCGCTCTCCGGGATGGCGACGAGGGCCTCGTACGCCGGAGCGGCGAACTGGCTTGAACTGGACCGCGGCGGCGCGGCGAAGAGCGTGAGGCTCGCGCCGCTCGCCTCGAAATTCGTCCAACGGTAGTGCGAGCCGGCGGAGTCGACAAGCCGGGCGTTGTGCTCAAACGAGAGAACGTACTTGCCATCGAGCTTGTTCTCGCTGTCGAAGATGACGAGCAGGTCCTGGTCCAGCAGGAGGACGCGCACGTTGGCGTCGTCAGCGGCCTCCGTGAGGTACTCCCGGATGGTCGCGGCCGAATCCCCGCGCTCGAGCATCCCTTCGACGCGAATGTTCAGCGGCTCGGCGACGCGCCCGTAGCGCTCGCGCGCGGTGGCCTGCTGCTGGTCGCGGAGGAGGAACAGCGCTCCGGCGCCCGCGAGGAAGACCGCCAGCCCCACGACAAGCGCAAAGGAGACGATGAGGCGGGCTCTAAGACTCCCGAGCATCGCTTTCCACCATCAGCTTGTAGCCCACGCCCCAGACCGTCTGGATCCTGACCGAGGAGTTGGCGAGTTTCTCGCGAATCCAGGCGACGTGCACGTCAATGGTCCTGGAGTCACCGTAGTAATCGGCACCCCAGACCATGCGGAGCAGCCGCTCGCGGTCCAGTACGGTGCCCTTGTGCTGCGCGAAGGCGGAGAGCAGATCGAACTCCTTCGCGCGCAGTGTCAGCGGGTGGCCGTCGAGCGTGGCCTCGCGGCTGGCCGCGTCGATGCGGAGGCCGCCGGCCTCGATCACCTCCGGCACTTCGCGCTCGCCCTGCGCGCGCCGCAGCACGGCCTTGACGCGGGCGACGAGTTCCCGGGGGTTGAACGGCTTCGACATGTAATCATCGGCGCCGATCTCGAGGCCCACGATGCGGTCGATGTCGTCGCCGCGCGCGGTGAGGATGATGACGGGCACGTTGCTGGTCTTGCGCAGTTCCTTGCAGACCGTGAGGCCGTCCATCTCGGGCATCATGATGTCGAGGACGATCAGGTCCGGGCGGACGCTCTTCGCCTTTTCGAGGGCCTGCTTACCGTCGTACGCGGTCTCGACGCGAAAGCCCTCGTTGTTGAGGTAGAGGCGCGCGAGCTGGACGATGTTCTTTTCGTCATCGACAACGAGGATGGTTCCCGGCATGGTGTATCAGCTTTCTATATGTGCCGGGGGCAGTATAGCGATGCCGCAAGACGCAGAAGAGCAAGCGGGCGGACCGCTTGCTCACTCCCTGCCTCAAGATGTCACACCCTACGCCTATATTCAGACGCGCAAGCAGTCCGCCCGATGGGGAACACCGTATCGAGCCTCTGTCAACGAACTGCCAGCGGACTGTTAAGGAATCGTAAACCAGGCGTCACAGTTGACTCACGTCACCCATCGCGGGCCGGCCCGGCTGGCCCCGGGCTGGGTGCCAGCACCCGGGTACATGCCAGCCGATACCCCGCATCCAGAGATCAAGCGACCAGCACCAACGCTCACACGCAACCTCTCCACCGCGTGGAGAGAAGCCCGGGGTGAGGTGCCCGTACCGCCCGCGTCACTCCCGTGCCCGCGCGGCCCCGCATCCGACATCCTCGCTCTCCCCTCGTGGCGGGTGCTGGCACCCGGACCGTGGGCGCTGCCCCCTCATCACCCCTGGACCCGCCGGGCAGCCGATGACCACGCTTCTCCAACGAAGCCGCGCCGGGCTGTAACGTTTCGCCCCCTTCAGCGTTACAGGTTGTTGACGGCATGCGCCCCGGTCGCTGTCAACGACACCCTGGAGTTCCCGGGTGCAGGCACGGTCAAAGATCTCGGGATTGCCGCCGATTCTGAGATTGTGAAGGCAACAACGATGAGCAACACCAGCAACATCTCCGGAATCGAGGACGCGTCCACGGCCCGCTGGCTGTCGGGCGCGCTGGCCCCGGCGCAGCGCCGGTCCAAAGACGGGCCGACGGCCGAGGCCATCGACCGGATTCGGGCACGCGTCTTCGGCGACGCGGCGCCGCGCAAGGCGAGGCGCTCCATCGCTGCCTGAGCGCCCTGCCACAAGCGATACACGCGGAGAAGCCCCCGAGCGTACGGGGGCTTCTCCGCGTCTTCCCCTGCCCACCACCCGTCGGACCGTCCCGCCGCAGCGACGCCCGCGGCCCGCGCTGTGGGTATACTCGCGCATCTTTCCACTATCAGCGCAGGCGGCACGGGACTGACGTGAAGCTCGAAACCTGGGAGAAGAACCTCTACGCCGTCTGGGTCGCGCAGTTCCTAGCGCTGATGGGCGCCAACCTCGTCTTCCCGTTCATCCCGTTCTTCGTCAAGGATCTCGGCGTGAAGTCCGACTCCGACGCCGCGCTCTGGTCGGGCGTGCTGGCCACCGCGACGGGCGCCATGCTGTTCATCTCGTCGCCGCTGTGGGGCTCGCTGGCCGACCGCTTCGGCCGGAAGAACATGCTCCTGCGCGCCTACGCCGGCGCGACCGTGACGATCACCCTGCAGGCCGCGGTGCAGAACGTCTGGCAGCTCTTCGTGCTGCGCGGGCTACAGGGGGCGTTCGTCGGCACCATCCCCGCCGCATCGCCTACGCGCTGGGGCTGATCCAGATGGCCGTCTTCACGTCGCAGACCATCGGGCCGGTGGTGGGCGGCATCATGGCGAGCGCGGTGGGCTACCGCACGACGTTCGCCCTCGGCGGGCTGATGTACGTCGTCTCGTTCGTCATCTGCTGGGTCTTCGTGAAGGAGGAGTTCCGCCGGCCGGAGCCGGGCGACCGCCCCTCGTACATGCAGAACCTGCGGTCCGTGATGAACGTGCCGACGATGTTCCTGCTGATCACGATCATGTTCCTGGTGTCGTCGGCGGCGGTGTTTGTGCGGCCGGTCGTGCCGCTGGTCGTGAAGGGCTTCACCGACCACCAGGTGGCGACGAAGTCGGGCTTCGTGTTCGCCGCGGTGGCGCTCACCAGCGCGGTCGCGGCGGTGGTCTCGGGCCGCATCGCCATGCGGACGGGCTACCGCGTGGCGCTGATCGTGGCCACGCTGGGCGCCGGGCTGGCGTACATCACCGTCGGCTTCGCCCATTCGCTGCTGCCGCTGATGCTGCTGATGGCGATGGTGGGTGTGTTCAGCGGCGCGATGATCCCCATGGTCAACGCGCTGATCGGCGCGAGCGCGCCGGACGGCAAGCACGGCTCGGCGTTCGGGCTGGTCGGCAGCGCGCAGGCACTGAGCTTCGCCGTGGCGCCGCTGCTCGGCGGCGTGACGGCGAAGCAGCTGGGCATCCACGCCGGCTTCCCGATTGTCGGCGCGATGCTCGTCGTCGTCTCCGGCCTCGTCTGGCTCACCGTGCGCGAACCCGCCGCCCTCGCCGACGACCCCCTGGCGCCCGAGGAGCCCGCACCGGCTGCCCGCTAGCGCGAGGCGCAGACCTCGGCGCGCCCGCCCCTAATCCATCTGTGAAAATCTGTGAAATCTGTGGATACCGTCCGCCCCGCACCTCGGCGCCGGCTTCCGGCGACCTGCACTATTGACGCCGCTACCCTTGCACTGCATAGTAGGTCGGACTGACGCGACACGGAAGTGAGGCTCCATGTTCACATCGAGAAGACTGCTGCTGATCGGCGCGACCGCCGTGCTGGGAATCGCGCTTGCCGCCCTGCCGCGGTTCGATGCCGCGGCCAACCCCGCGCAGAGCTTCTGCACAAACACCCCCAGCGGCCCCTGCCCGGCGGGAGCGACAGCCGTCGACTGGGACGTGTGCTACGACCTCGGCCTCAACACCACGATCAGCCAGGCCGGCGGCATCGCCCCTGGCGACACCACCGTAACAGTCGCCTCGACTGCCGGATTCCCGGCGCCCGGCGCGATCCAGATCGAATCTGAAGCCATCCTCTACAGCGGCATCACGGCGACATCATTTACAGGGCTGACGCGGGGCTACAACGGCACGTCGCTCGCCGCCCACGCCGATACGACCGCCATCCGCAACTACGGGCAGCCGCGCGGCCCCGGCCTCAGTTGCGCCCCGGGCACCTCCGACAGCGCGATCCCCCTCGGTGTCGCCGGCGTGCCCGTGCGGCAGTGGCACCTGACGCGGATCCCGTCCGGCAGCAGACCCGGGCTGCCGATCACGTACACGCCGGGCGACTGGCAATACGTCGCGCCGGCGCCCGGCGCCGTCACCGGCAGCGTCACAGCCGAGACCGACGTCTTCTGCGATTCGGGCCCCAGCGACATCCTGTCCAGCGCGACGCTCCCGCCACCCGGGGGCAGCCCGTCGTGGCCAGGCAACGGCTGGACGCCGTTCGATCTGAAGAGCCAGACCATTCCGCCGACGGGCGACAACGCCTACGTCGCGCAGTTCCAGCCGATGCCATCGACCTTCACGTACAAGGCGCTCGAGCGCGGCGACCTGACCCAGATCTGGCTGGGCGGCACCTTCGGGCCCCAATTCATCCCGCCGACGACGGGAGCGCACCCGGGTACGCCGCTGCAGAACCTGTACACCAACTCGCCGTACGTCCCGGGGCTGGAGGCGAGCGTGACGGTGCTGGGGGCAGATCTGAACCCGCCCGACAACCAGTTCATCTGCCGCGATACGCCGCAGAACAGCGTGGTGCAGTACAACCAGACGGTGCCGCCCACAACGCTGGGAAACTACGTGCGCTGGATCGCGATCACATCGTCGCCCGACCCGATCGACGGCACGGTGACGCGCGTCCTGGACACGCGCTGCGTGAACGTGGGCGGCGCGGCCGGCACGTGCGACCTGAGCGACGCCGACAACGACCTGGTGCCGCACGACGTCGAGATCGCGATCGGGACGGACCCGAATAACGCCGACAGCGATAGCGACGGCGCCACGGACTACGATGAGATCTTTCAATTCACCAACCCGCTCGTCGCGGACACCGACGGTGACGGCTCGCTCGACAAGCAGGACGACCTGGCGGGCTTCAACTGCGTCTCCGTTGGCGGCGTCTGCACGTGGCAGCCCGGCTGTACAGGCCCCGGTGTCCCCTTCGCCGGCTGCACCGGGCCGAACGCAGGCACCCTTGGTAACCTGGGCGACACCACCGCGGACGACAACTGCCCCGTCATCGCTAACCCGGGCCAGGCGAACACGGACTCGCAGCCGGACTTCACGAACAGCCCGAACACCCCGGCGGGCGCGATCTACCGCGGCGACGCCACGAACCCGCACCAGGACCACGAGGGTGACGCCTGCGACGCCGACATCGACAACGACGGGTTGAGCAATCTGGTCGAAGCCGGCTTCTTGCACCCGAACCTTGCGCCCGCTTGCGCCCGGGATATCCTCAACACCGTATGCGTGACCAACCCGGGCACGCCGTCGCTGGGCACGCTCTACTGCCTCAGCCTCACGGAGACGAAGGATTCCTCCGGTCAGCTCCTGGCCTCTGTCGGCGGCTCGTCGACCGTGTTCACATCCCCGACGAACCCGGACAGCGACTCTGACGGCGGCCTGGACGGGCGTGAATGCCTGTTCGGCTCCGACCCGACAAGCGCGGCGGTCGGCTCCTGCCAGCCGGCGTGCGGCTCGCCATCCCCGAACGACCGTTATCCGGCAGCCGTCGCGAACGACCCGGACGGCGACCTGCTCTTCCCCGACGCGGCGGAGACCTACTACCGCACCCAGGGGATCAACGTGCCGGGCGGCGGGCGGCTCAACGACCTGGAGCAGGTCGGCTCGTACCGTCCGCCCTCGCCGGCGCTGGTCTGCACCGACCCCAACGCCGCAGTCGTCTGCGACAACAAGGTCGGTAACAACGACAACGACGCCGACGCCGACCTTCTGAACGACGGCGTCGAGGTCAAGTGGTACGGCACCTCGCCGGCGAACTTCGACACCGACGGCGACGGCTGCTCGGACGGCCGCGAGGCGGCCGACGTCAACGGTGACCACGTGGTCAACGTGGTCGACCTGCAGGCAATCGCCGCGCACTCCAACGGCACGCTGGTCCCTGGCGGCCCTGCGACAGCCGCCAGGCCGCTCGGCTCGGCACTGCAGGTTGGCGGCCCGTACAACGCGGCCGGCGTCCGCCGCGATGAGGTCGCGACCTACGACGTGAACAAGGATGGGGCGATCAGTGTGCTGGACCTCCAGCTCACCGCCAAGCTCAGCGGCGCGCCTGACTCGGGCAAGTGTCAGTCCCTTGTGCTGACTAGCCTCCAGCCGCAGACCGCCAAGCCGATCGTGCGGAGCAGCAAGTAGCGGCAGGGCGCCACGCCGGGCGCGTTGGCACCGTCGAGAGGCTCCCTTCCGGGAGCCTCCTTGCTTTTCATTGCCAAGACACTGGGCCCGCGGCGTGCGGCCCGGCTTCGGCTGGCGGGCCTACGCCCTTAGGGGATGCCCGCCTATACTCCCTGATGCATGGCTGCCGAAACCCCGACTCCCCCCGTCAAGCGCATCGTCTACCTGAACCGGCGGGTGGCCTTTATCGAACCCGGCCGCATCAACGTGCGCCCCGCGCTGGCTGCCGCGCTGTTTCCCCTCTTCGGCCTCCTCTTGGGGATCGGCTGTTTTGTGTCGATCATTCTCTGGCTGGACCGGCTGCCGTTCGCGCTGGTCCTGGTGCTGCTGGTGGTCGCCGTCGTGAGCATCCCGCTGGCGGGCATCGGCTTCGTCTACACGATCGCGGGGGCGAACGTAGTGTTCGAGCGGGCGAAGCAGTCCGGCGTGTGGCAGCAGGGGTTCCTGGGGATGGGCGTGGGCACGACGGAGCTGGTGCCGTTCTGGAAGATCGACCAGATCCGCATCGACGAGGTGACGCGTGAGCGCCAGCAAGGGCAGATGCAGGATCTGGCGCAGTTGGAGATCGTGCTGGTGAAGGTGAGCGGCAAACGCCTGGCCGTCGGCGACATCATCGTCCCGCGCTCCATGGTGCGCGAGGGGCTGGCGGAAGTGCGCGTGGTCGCCAGCGCCATCGCGGAGATGACCGGCAAGCCGCTGGTCGCTCCCGAGATCGTGCGCCGCCGCAAGGCCAGCGCCGGCCCCGATGGCGATGCGGCGCATGATGCGGGGACGGAGCCGTCATGACGACGACGGAGCCGACAGCAGCAGCGACGAGCACGGGCGCAGACCGCCCGTTCGTTTCGATCGTCCTGCCGGCGTACAACGAGGAAGCGCGACTCCCCGCCGGGCTCGACAGGGTGATCGCCTTTCTCGCAGCGCAGCCCTTCGCCAGCGAGATCGTGATCGCCGACGACGGCAGCCGCGACCGCACGCCGGACATCGTGCGCGCGCGAATCGCCGCGGCGCTGCCGGCCACGCTTTCGCTCATGCTCGTGCAGCACGAACGCAATCGCGGCAAGGGCGCGGCGATCCGCACGGGGGTGCTGGCGGCGAACGGCCGCTACGTCTTCTTCATGGACGCCGACCTGGCCACGCCGCCCGAGGACGCGCTGCGGCTGCTGGACCGGCTCAAGGAGGGCGGGCCGGTGGTGATCGGCAGCCGCATCCAGCCGGACGGCAGCGACATGCGGGCGAGCCAGCCCTCGCAGCGGCGCCTGGTCGGCCGGCTCTTCACCATGATGCGCAAGACGATGCGCGTCCTGCCGGACATCGATGACACGCAGTGCCCGATGAAGGGGTTCGAGCGCGAGGCGGCGCAGGCGATCTTCCGCCAGCAGCGCCTGAGCGGCTGGATCTTCGACGCCGAGGTGCTGTACATCGCCCGTTCGCTCGGCTACCCGATCGTCTCGGTGCCGGTGACCTGGCATCACGTCGACGGCTCACGCCTCCGCGTGCGCCCGCAGCAGGCGTGGGAGGTGCTGCGGGACCTTGTCCGCCTGCGCTTCCTCCATCCCGCCGTCAAGAAACGCTGACCACGCGCGGCTAACGCACATCGCTCGGGCCACGCGCAGCGCGTAGGACGGCCGCCCCCGGCCGTCGCACTCGCACAACCCCGTCCCAATCGCGAGCCGACGCCCGCACCCAGACCCCTCTCCACGCCGTGGAGAGGGGTGGCCGAAGGCCGGGGTGAGGTGCCACCCCCACATCCAGCCTCCGACTTCCAGCTTCCAGCTTCCAGCTTCCTAGTCTGCGCCGCCCTACTTCGCGCTCACGCCGGCCGCAACCGCGAGCATGACCGCCTTGTCGGTGCTCTCCCACGGCGCGTCGATGTCGTGTCGGCCGAAGTGACCGTACGCCGCCGTCGGCCGGTAGATCGGCCGCCGGAGCCTGAGGTCGCGGATGATCGCCGCCGGGCGCAGGTCGAAGTGCTCGTGGATCAGCTCCAGGATGCGCGCGTCGGCGATGCGGCCCGTGCCGAACGTCTCGATCGAGATCGACGTCGGCCGGGCGACGCCGATGGCGTACGACAGCTGCAGCTCGACGCGGTCCGCGAGCCCCGCCGCGACGATATTCTTCGCGACGTAGCGGGCGGCGTAGGCAGCCGAGCGGTCGACCTTCGTCGGGTCCTTGCCCGAGAACGCGCCGCCGCCGTGCCGCGCAATGCCGCCGTAGGTGTCGACGATGATCTTGCGGCCGGTGAGACCGGCATCGCCCATCGGGCCGCCGATGACGAAGCGGCCCGTCGGGTTGATCAGGATCCGCGGCTCGTCCTTCGTCAGCTCGGGCGGCAGGATGGGGCGGATGATCTGCTCGATGACGTCGTTGTGCAGCGCCTCGCGCGAGATGTCCTCGTCGTGCTGCGTCGAGATGACGACGGTGTTGATCCGCTTCGGCTTGCCGTACTCGTAGTCGACGGTGACCTGCGACTTGCCGTCGGGGCGCAGGTACGGCAGCCGGCCGGCCTTGCGCACGTCGGCGAGCTGGCGGCAGAGCTTGTGCGCCAGCGAGATCGTCAGCGGCATGTACTCTTCCGTCTCGTTGCAGGCGAAGCCCACCATCATGCCCTGGTCACCGGCGCCCGTGTCGAGGTTATCGCCGAGGCCGGCGCCCTCTTTCGCTTCGAGCGCCTTGTCGACGCCCATGGCGATGTCACTGGACTGCTCCTTGATGGAGACGATGACGCCGCACGTCTCCCAGTCGAAGCCGTAATGCTGGTTGTTGTAGCCGATGTCCCGCACCGTCTCGCGCACGATCGTCGGGATATCGACGTAGGTCTGCGTCGTGATCTCGCCGATCACCATCACCAGGCCGGTGGTGCACGCCGTCTCGCAGGCGACGCGCCCCATGGGGTCTTCTTTCATGATGGCGTCCAGCACCGCATCGCTGATCTGGTCGCACATCTTGTCGGGGTGACCCTCGGTCACCGACTCGCTGGTGAGGCTGAGCAGCTCCGCGCTCATGAATGTCGTTGTCATCTAACTTTCCTTCTTTCGAGTTCGGGCGCCAGAGACGACATCTCCGCTCTGCTGCCAGGCTGTCCCTTCAGTCGATTCTCTTCTCGGATCCCGCTTCCCGCTTCCAGCTCAGGTCCCGCTCTCCCACGAGCTCAGATACTTCGACTGCTCTTCCGTCAGCGTGTCGATCTCCATGTGCATCGCCTGCAGCTTCAGGCGCGCGATCTCCGCATCGATCTCGTGCGGCACCGGGTACACGCCGACTTCGAGCTTGCCCTGGCTGTTGACGAGGTGCTCGGCACTGAGCGCCTGGTTCGCGAAGCTCATGTCCATCACGCTCGCCGGGTGGCCCTCCGCGGCGGCCAGGTTGATCAGCCGGCCTTCGCCCAGCACGAAGATCTTCCGGCCGTCGCCGAGCTTGTACTCCTCGACGAACGGGCGCGCCACCCGGCGGCTCTCGGTCATCGACTCCAGCGCCTTCAGGTTGATCTCGTCGTTGAAGTGGCCGGAGTTGGCCAGGATCGCGCCGTCCTTCATCACCTCCATGTGGTGGCGGTCCAGCACGTTGCAGTCGCCCGTCAGCGTGATGAAGATGTCGCCGATCTGGGCGGCTGCCATCATCGGCATCACCCGGAAGCCGTCCATCACGGCCTCCAGCGCCGGCAGCGGATCGACCTCGGTGACGACGACCTGCGCCCCCATGCCGCGCGCGCGCGACGCCACGCCGCGCCCGCACCAGCCGTAGCCCGCGACGACGACCGTCTTGCCCGCCCAGAGGATGTTCGTCGCGCGCGTGATGCCGTCGAGCGTGCTCTGCCCGGTGCCGTAGCGGTTGTCGAACATGTGCTTCGTGTTCGCCTCGTTCACGGCGATGATCGGGTACTTGAGGCGCTTCTCGCCGGAGAGCGCCCGCAGGCGGATGACGCCCGTCGTCGTCTCCTCCGTGCCGCCGATCACCCCCGGCAGCAGATCGGTGCGGTCGCGGTGCAGGCGCGCGACGAGGTCCGCGCCGTCGTCCATCGTGCACTGCGGCTTGTGGTCCAGCACCGCGTCGAGGTGCCTGTAGTACGTGTCGTTGTCCTCACCCTTGATGGCGAAGGTGGAGATGCCGTACTCGGAGACCAGCGCCGCCGCCACGTCGTCCTGCGTGCTCAGCGGGTTCGACGCGCAGAGGGCGATGTCGGCGCCGCCGTCGCGCAGGGCGATCATCAGGTTGGCGGTCTCGGTGGTCACGTGCAGGCACGCCGCCACGCGCAGCCCGTTCAGCGGCTTCTCCTTCTTGAAGCGCGCGCCGATCTGCGCGATCACCGGCATCTCGCGCGCGGCCCACTCGATGCGTCGCACGCCGTCCTCGGCGAGGCGCAGGTCCCGCACGTCGTGTTTGGTCGTCTCTGTCGTCATTCTGTTCCTTCCTCCAGGCGCGGCGGGGCCGGGCCTACTGCACAAATCCGGCATGACATGGCATGCCCCTTGTTCGGAGCGCGTAGCGACGCGCGGTGTCGTGTGTCAGTGCGCGGGCAACCTCACGATCTCAGCGCCGGTGCCGCGGCCGCGCGCGCGCGCCGCCAACCGCCGCAGTGCCGTGACGATGCCGGTGCCGTCCCGCCGCGTCGCCGCCCCCTCGATGAGCCGCGCCACTTCCCTGTAGCCGAGGCGCTCGTAGGCGCGGACGGCCGGCTCGTTCGTCGGATCGACGCTGAGCACCACCTCCCGGCAGAACTTCAGCAGCTGCTCAGTCACCGAGCCGGTGGTGGCCTGCGCCAGGTGCCGGTTGCGGAAGCGCGGGTGCGTGTACACGTTGCCGACGACGGCGATCCCGCTGGCGCTGGAGATCACGTGCGTGCCGGCCACCGCGACCAGGCGCCCTTCGTGCTCGGCGCCGAAGTAGATCGAGTCGTCGATCTGGCGCGACGAGTAGAACGACGGCACGCCGTCCGTGCGGTAGAGCGCGTTGATCTCGCGCACGTCCGGCCCGTGCAGCCGCCGCACCTCCACCCCCTCGACGCGCCGGAACGTGGCCGCCGTCACCTGCATGCGGATCATCGTCTGGCGCTGGTCGAGCGCGAAGTGGCGAAGGACCGTGTCGAGATGGCTGACCTCGCACGTCAGGAACGTATGATGTGCGCCCGGGTGCAGGCTCAGCAGCGCATCCAGTGCCGCCGACTCGCCCATGGCGAACGTGGCGTTGCCGAGGCCGCCCGCGGCGTGCAGTACCAGCGCCTGATTCTGCGGGCTGCTCGCGAGCCACCACTCCGTCATGCGGAACAGCTGCGGCTCCAGCTGGCCCAGCGCGTACGCCGCGTACGGCCGGCGCCCTTCGAGGATGCCGCGGATCTGGTCGCGGTCCTTCAGCGGCCGCACCAAGATCTCCGTTGTGCGCTCGCCCGAGGCGGAGTTTCGCTCGACGACGGTCATGACGCGCCCTCCGCCGGCGCCGCAGTGCGCGCGCCCCGGCGAGCCAGGATCGGCTCGAGGGCGCGCTTCGTCTCCTCCGGCACCAGCTCCATCGGCGTGATGATCGCGCTGTCGAGCGCATGGGCACAGGCGCACGTGCGCGCGGGCAGCGCCTGCGCCGTCGCGGCGATGATGCGCCGCGCCGCAGCGACGTTCTGCCGGAGGTTCGCGACGATCATCTCGACCGATACCGCCTCGTGGCTGGCGTGCCAGGTGTCGTAGTCCGTGACGCAGGCGAGCGTCGCGTAGCACATGCCCGCCTCGCGGACGAGCTTCGCCTCCGGCAGCGCCGTCATGCCGATGATGTCGGCGCCCCAGCGGCGGTAGAGAAACGACTCGGCGCGCGTCGAGAACGCCGGCCCTTCGATCACCACCATCTCGCCGCCGCGGTGCACCTCCACGTCGGCCGCCTGAGCGGCGTGATAGAGCGACGCGCTGAGGTGCGGGCAGAACGGCTGGTCGAAGCCGATGTGCGCGACGATGCCGCGGCCGAAGAACGTGGCCGGCCGGCCGCCGCGCGTGCGGTCGATGATCTGGTCCGGCACCACCATGTGCAGCGGCTGGATCGCCTCCTTCAGGCTGCCGACGGCGCTGACCGAGAGCACGTACTCGACGCCGAGCGTGGCCAGCGCCCAGACGTTCGCACGCTGCGGGATCTCCTCCGGCAGCAGGCGATGCCCGACGCCGTGGCGCGGCAGGAACGCCGTCCGCACGCCCCCGAGCGTGCCCACGACGATCGCGTCCGACGGCGCGCCGAACGGCGTGTCCATGCGGGCCGTCTCCACGTCGGAGATGCCGTCCATCTTGTAGAAGCCGGAGCCGCCGATGACCGCCAGCGTTGCCTGCGTCATCGCGCCACCGCCGCGGGGCGCGTGATGCCGCTGATGGCCTCGCGGTACGGCGCGCGGAGGATGCCGCGCTCGGTGATGATGGCGGTGACGAGATCGGCGGGCGTGACGTCGAATGCGGGATTGCGCGCGGCCGACCCTTCGGGCGCGGTGCGCGCCGACGCGAACGACAGCACTTCTTCTTCGCCGCGCTCTTCGATCGCGATCTGTGCACCGTCCGGCATCTCGATATCGATCGTGCTCACGGGGGCGGCGACGTAGAACGGGACGCCGTGCGCGCGCGCCGCCAGCGCCAGCCCGTACGTGCCGACCTTGTTCGCGACATCGCCGTTCGCGGCGATGCGGTCGGCGCCGACGACGATCGCCTGCACGTCGCCCCGGGCGATCAGCCCCGCTGCCGCCGCATCGACGATGATCCGGTGCGGCACGCCCTCGCGCGCGAACTCCCACGCCGTCAGCCGCGCGCCCTGCAGGAGGGGCCGAGTCTCGTCGACCAGCGTCCGCACCTGCTTCCCCTGCCAGTGCGCCGTCTTGATCACGCCCAGCGCCGTGCCGATGCCGCCGGTGGCAAGCGAGCCCGCGTTGCAGTGCGTGAGGATCGTAGAGCCATGCTCGATGAGGGCGGCGCCGAGTTCGCCGATGCGTGCGTCGGCGTCGATCTGTTCCTGATGGATGCGGACCGCCTCGGCCTCGAGCGCGGCCGCGGGGTCGGCGGCGCCGCGGCCGGCGGCCAGCGCGCGGTCGAGCGCCCAGCCGAGGTTGACCGCGGTCGGCCGCGTGGCCCGCAGCTCCGCCGCCGCCGCATCGATCCCGACCCCACCGCGTGCCGCCAGCGCCAGCCCGTAGGCACCCGCGATGCCGATCAGCGGCGCGCCGCGCACGGCCAGCCGGCGGATCGCGTCGGCCACCAGCGCGTAGTCGCGCGTCTCGATGAAGCGCTCTTCGCCGGGCAGCAGCGTCTGGTCGAGGAAGCGCAGCGCGCCGTCTCGCCAGGCGATGGGTTCGATCTGGGGCCGGGTCGTTCGGGGCAAGAAAAAATCTCCGCCGGTATGGTGGAGAAGCCTGTGTTCTCTCTCATCTCTCTCGCTGTCGCGAGTCGGATTTGGCACCCGCCATTGCGGGTTGCCGGGCTTCGTAGGGCCGATCCCTCCACCACTCTGGATAAGAGTCCGTATTCAGTTGTGCGCCCATTGTAGGTGCCGGGCCCCGAGGCGGTCAAGTTGACGGGCATCAGCGGTAGTGGTCAGACGAAGAGGTCAGTATGCCGTGGGAGTCACCTCGGAACCTGCGCCGTTGCAGCCTTCGGTGTCCTGCATCCAACGCGCATGCAGCTCGCAGGAAGCGATTCCGGAGCGGGAGTGCAGAGAGCGCAGCGCCCTCTGCCGTCGAAGACTCGCCGTGGCGAGGGGGATGTCCGGGGGTGTCCCCCGGAATCTCTCTCTATCTCTCTGTTGCAGGGTACGCGCCAGCGGACACTGCCGTATCAGCGCCGATCTCTCACCGAGAGCGACAGACAGGACCGCTCCGCCGAAACAACCCCGGCCAGAGCGCCAGCCCTTACCCCCGCAACCGCCCGATGATCACGGCGAACGACCGCTCGAACTCCATCTCGCGGTCGAGGCCGCCGTAGAGCTTGTCGAGCTGCGGCGTCACGCGGTCGATGATCGCGGGCAGCGCCTCAGCGGGGATCTTCCAGGAGCTGGAGAAGTCGCGCCGGGCGAGGCGGTCGAGCATCACGCGGCCACGCGCGCGGCCCGTCCAACGCGCGAGCACGATGCGCCGCACGCCGCTGCACGTCTCGCGCATGATGCGCTCCACCAGCTCGCGCGTGCGCGCGTGCACGTCCCATGACGCCAGGTCGACGCCGGCGATCTCGGCGGCCGCCATGCGGATCAGCTGCTCCGCCTCGGCGCGCAGCCCGACCCCGCCCGTGTCGCCGCCGTAGATGATCAGGGCGCCCGGCCGCAGCAGCGGCAGGGTCGCGCGGAGCGTCGCCTCCGCGTCGGGCACGAGGTGGAGGATGTGGACGAAGAGCGCGGCGTCGAACGACGCGGCGCAGAGGGGCGGCCGCGCCGCCTCGGCGAGCATCACGTCGATGTCAGTGCGCTTCTCGCGCAGCCGCGCCAGCATCTTCGGCGAGATATCGATGCCGGCGACGCGCACGCCGGCGGCGGCCAGCGGCACGGCGATGCGTCCCGTGCCGATGCCGACCTCGAGCAGGCGCGGCTCCGGCGCGACGGCGCGCAGCTCGGCTGCCAGGCCTGCGGCGATCTGGCGTTCCGCCTCCGGCGGCAGGCCGCGCGTTTCGTCGTAGATCTCGGCGACACGGTCGAACGACTTGATCTCGCTCACAGCTCACCTCCCCGACGCCACGTGCGTGCTCGTGACGATGCAGAGCAGCCGGCCCGCCTCGTCGCGCACCTTCGACTCCACCACCGTCATCGTGCGGCCGCGATGGACGATGCGCGACTCGGCGATGGCCTTGCCCTGGTCCGTGTTACGCAGCAGGTTCATGCTGATCTGCACGGAGAGCGGGAACGGCCTCGGGTCGTCGGGCGTGGAGCCGGATGCGCGCTGGCACACCATCGTCGCGGCGACATCGGCGAGCTGCATCAGCGCGCCCGCGGCGAAGACGCCGGTGCCCTGGCGGACGTTGCCGCTCATCGGCATCTCCATCACCACGCGCTCATCCGTCTGTTCGACGGGACGCAGGCCGAGCGCGACGATGATGTTGCCGCCGCCCTCATGGAGCCGGCGCTTCCAGTCTTCGTACCATTCGTCGTCGAATTCGGGCATCGGCCGGATCTCCAGACTAGTACCTATCCAAGTGGATGAGTATGCAATGGACGGCGTCGCTGCGCACAAGGGGAGCTGTTTGTCATGCTGAAGCGAAGCGAAGCATCTCACGCTCCGGTCGGGCGAGACCCTTCGCTTCGCTCAGGGTGACATCGCGTGCGCGTTCATCGCGGAATCAAGTTGGAACCGCATTAGACGTTGAACAGGATGTTCAGGCAGTCGCCGTCCTTCACGACGTACGTCTTGCCCTCCTGGTGCAGCTGGCCGCGTTTGCGCGCCTCCGCCATCGACCCCGCCGCCAGCAGGTCCTCCCAGCCCACGACCTCCGCGCGGATGAAGCCGCGTTCGAGGTCGGTGTGGATCTTGCCAGCGGCGGCAGGCGCCATCGCGCCATTCGTGACGTTCCACGCGCGGCACTCGTCCTCGCCGATCGTGAAGAACGAGATCAGGCCGGTCAGCTGATACGACATCCGGATCATCCGGTCGAGGCCGGGCTCCTTGATGCCGAGGTCGTTGCGGAACTCCACCGCCTCCGCATCGGAGAGCTGCGCCAGCTCCTGCTCGATCTTGCCGCTGATCGCCGCGACGGCGACGTGCGCGCCCTGCGCGTGCGGCGCGAACGCTGCCTCGATCTCCTCCGCGCGCGCGGCGTCGCCCTCGTCGCTGTTGATGACGATCAGCAGCGGCTTGTCGGTGAGGAACTGGTAGTTGACCAGCAGCTTCTGCTCTTCGGCGCTGATCTCCTGCTCGCGCAGCGGCGTGTCGGCTTCCAGCCCCTGCTTGAGCCGCGTCAGCAGCGCCACCTCGCGCTCCGCCGCGTCGCGCTCGCTCATCTTCACCGACCGCATCGACGCCTCGATGCGCTCGAGCCGCTTCTCGATGAACGCCGCATCGGCGAACGCCAGCTCCAGCTCCATGGCGGACGCGTCGCGCGCGGGGTCGATCGATTCCTGCGGGTGCGGCACCGTCTCATCGTGGAACGCGCGCACGACGTGGATCAGCGCGTCGCAGCGCGCCAGCTGCGCCAGGAACTGCGCCGGCGGCCCCTGCCCGCCGCTGAAGGCTTCGCCCGGGAAGTCGATGTAGCGGATGTCGGCCAGCGTGAACTTCTTCGGGTTGAAGAGCTTCGCCAGCTCGTCCAGCCGCGTATCCGGCACCTTGACGACGCCGATGTTGGGCTGCACGCCCGCGCCGTAGGAGCCCGTCTGCGCGTTCCCCTTCGTGACCGCGTTGAAGATGGTCGTCTTGCCCGACCGCTGAAAGCCAATGATGCCAAGGTCCATGGGGGAAGGTTACAGGTGACGGGGGACAGGGGACAGATCGCGCTGCGCGCGTGTAGATGGGCATGCCTCAGAGCTGGAACATGCCGGTGATCTCGTGCATGCCGGCGCCGGTCTCCGGCCACGACGCCACCGCGTCGGCGATCGTGCGCACGGCCTGCTGCTGCGACGGGAAGACGAAGCGCGACACCGCGTCGTCGAGGTCGCACCAGTCGTACGCCGTGTGCTCTCCCGACACCGTCGCGCCGGGCGCCCCGGTGACGAATGCGGCGAACGCCGGCACCAGGTGCACCGCGTCCGTGAACTCGCTGTAGAACGTCTCGATGAAGTCCGTCCGGAAAAAGCGCTCCGGCGTCAGTCCCGTCTCCTCCACCGACTCGCGCCAGGCGGCGTCGTACGCCTTCTCCTCCGGCTCGATCATGCCGTGCACGGCCTGCCACGTGTCGGCGTGCAGGAGGTCCGGCGCGCGGTAGAGCAGCAGGAACACCGGCCGCCCGTGCAGCATCGAGAAGACGTACGTCGAGATCGAACCGGTGATGACCTGCATGGCTATGCCCCCAACATGATCCGCTCGATGGTCGATACCGGGTACGGCAGCTGCATGAACTCGTCGTGGAAGCGCCGCTGGTCGAACGCGGCGCCGTCGCGCGCCCGGAGCTTCTCGCGCAGCGACAGGATCTGGTGCTTCCCCATCGTGTACGCATAGTAGTTCGGGCCGATGACGCCGCGCCGCGTCTCGCGCTCAGCGATCACCGGCGTCGCGAAGCCCTCGTTCACGAAGAAGTCGACCGCTCGCTGCACGCCCCATCCCTCCGCGTGCAGGCCGAACGCGCAGCGATAGCGCGCCAGCCGCAGCAGCGCCTCGCGGATCTGCATCAGGTGGAAGCGCGGGTCGCCGTCGCCGTACTCCGCTTCGACCATAAGCTGCTCCACGTAGTGCGCCCATCCCTCGATCGGCGTGATCGAGAGCAGGTAACGCCCTGCCGCGCTCGGCGCCCGGTGCAGGTACGTCAGGTGTACGTAGTGCCCGGGATACGCCTCGTGCGCCGTGACGCCGGGGATGCTCCAGCGATTGAAGAACTTGAGGTATGACTCGGTGCGGTCGGGCGGCCACGCCTCGTCGGGCGGCGTCACGTAGTAGTACGCCTCCTTCGCCACGCGCTCGAACGGGCCCGGCGTGCTGCACGCCGCCTGCGTCGTCATGCGCGAGAAGCCCGGCGTCTCCTTCATGCCGATGCGCACGTCGGTCGGCATCGTGCAGAGCCCGGCATCGATGCTGAACTGGCGCAGGTTCTCGAGCAGCGCGTCCACCTCCGGCAGCAGCTCGCCCGCCGACGGATGGTCGCGCGACACCGCGTCGACGACCTCCGCGGGCGTGGCCTTCGGGTCGATCCGCGCGGCCACCTCGCGCAGCGCCGACTGGTGCGCGCGCAGGTCCTCCTCGCCGCGCTTGATCAGCACGTCCAGCGGCTCATCGATCGAGTCGGTCTGGCTCAGCAGCTTGCGGAAGTTGTCGGCGCCCCACGCGAAGTCATCGGTCGCCTTCGGCAGCAACTCCGTCGTCATCCACGCGACGAACGCGTCGACCGCCGCCAGCGCCGCCCGGTTCGCCGCGTCGAAGCGCTGCTTCAGCGCCGCATCCGCGACCGGCGCGACGGCGTCCGGCAGGTCGCGCAGGAAGAGCGCGCGCATGCCGCCGCCCTGCTCGATCGCCGTCTCGACGTGGTAGCGCGAGGGGTCGCTGAGGTTCGCTCGCGCCTGCTCCAGCAGCGCCGGCGCCGCTTCCAGCCGAGACGCCAGCGCGGCGATGCGCTCCGCGAGCGGCGCGAAGTCGCGGATGACGAGCCCGTTGCAGCCGCTGCCGATCGTGCCCAGGTAGCCGCCCGGCCCGCGCTGCCACGTGCGCACCTCCTCGAACTCCGTCAGCTCCCACCGGAGCCGCCGGTCGAGCAGGTCGGCGTCGTGCGGGTCGTGCCCGGTGAGCGCCGCCCGGTCGACCGCGCGCAGGCGGTCGAGGAGACCACGCACGTCACGGGCGCGCTCCTCGAGGGCGGCGCGGCTGCGATCGCCGAGCCGGGCGTCGTGCTCGTGGAAGCCGCGGCTGGAGGCGGCCACCGGCCCGTGCGCGTTCGTCCGCGCGATGTAGTCGTCGGCGATCGATGCGAGTTCGGATGGCATGCGGCAATCCTTTCACACGGCTGGATCGCATCTTACCGGCGCCGAGCCGGTGAGGCAGCCGGTGGCCGTTATGATCAGCCGCCGCGCGGGTGAGAAAGCTGCGCGCCGCCCTGCCGCCGCGTTTGTTACGGATCTTCAACACGGATGTCACGGCGCCGCAACATCGCCGTCACGGGCGATGGGGATAATACCTGCGCCAGACAGGCTCCACCTGCCCTACAGCACGTGCGCGAAAGCCGGAGGTACGGATGAACGATCGACCGCCGATCCGGAAGCCCACCAGCAGTGAGACGCGCAGTGCCTTGACGGAGACCGGGAAGCGCCACCCGGTGCAGGTGCGCTCGACGTTCGTGCGGCTGGCGAGACAGCCGGGCGTCATCACGGCGTAAGGCTGGGCGAGGGCGACGGTCCAGGGCGGGATGGCCGGACCGGATTCGACCACCGACGAACGAGGGCGCAGCACAACCCCGCCGATTGGGCGCAGGCAGGCCGGCAAGGACGCCGGCCTTCCGCGCATCTACCACCAGCCGTCACCGCTACGGGCGGGGGACGACATCCACAGATTTCACAGATTGACACAGATTTATTGAGGGAGCCGCTGCGCGCGGCCGTCCCCGCCGCGACCCCTTCTGTGGACTCTGTCGATCCCCGCGCCGTCGCAGCCCACGCCGCCACCACCACCGGCGCGCCCGCATCGCCCGGCGTCGTGATCTCGGTGTGCCCGGTTTGCACGCGCGCTGCTCCCGCCAAAATCTGTGTCAATCTGTGAAATCTGTGGTTCCCCGTCCGCGCGCAGCGTGCTGCGATCGCGGCTGACTGACGACTGACGACCGACGACTGACGACCGCCCTACGCCGTCGCCACCACCGACGCGCCCGCATCGCCCGGCGTCGTGATCTCCGTGTGGCCGGTGTGGCCACGCGCGATCGCCTGCTGCATCATCGCCCGCGCGATGCGCTCTTCGTGCTCGACCGCGAACGCCGCGATCGTCGAGCCGCTGCCGCTGAGGTAGGCGCAGAGCGCACCCGCGTCCTTCGCCGCCGCGAAGATGTGCGGCATCGCCGGGAAGATCTTCTCGCGCGCCGGCTGGTGCAGCCGGTCCTGCGTCGCCGTGTCGAGCGCGCCCCATGCGCCCGTCGCCAGCGCCGCCACCAGCAGCGCCGCGCGGCCGATGTTGTGCACCGCGTCCTCCTTCGACAGCGTCGCCGGCAGCAGCTTGCGGCTCTCGCCCGTCGGCATCTCGAAGTCCGGGATGAACAGCACCACCTTCAGCCCCGGCGCGATCGGCGAAGCGATGTGCCGGTAGCCGTCGCCCTCGCGCACGACGACGCGCAGGCCGCCGAACAGCGCCGGCGCCATGTTGTCGGCGTGCCCCTCCAGCGCCGCGCCCAGCGTCAGCATCTGATCGTCCGACAGCACGCCGCCCAGCAGCGCGTTCGCGCCGACGATGCCGGCCGCGCGCGCGGCGGCGCTGGCGCCCAGGCCGCGGCCGATGGGGATGGTCTGCACTCCCGATGCGCGGAGTTCGGGCACTTCGACCCGCGCCAGCCGGAAGGCGGAGCGCGCCGCATCGAGCACCAGCCGCACCAGCCCGTCGCGCGTCTCCGGCTGGTGCCCCAGCGCGAGCGTGACGTCCTGCGTCAGCGCGAGTGTCAGCCCGAGGCTATCGAAGCCGGGCCCAAGGTTGGCGGACGTCGCCGGCACGCGCACGGTAACCGATTGCAACATGCCGCAAGCGTAGCGAGTTTGCGGGCGAATCGGTGGTTGCTCGGTCCGGTGGTTTGCCAACCCGGACCGCCCCTGAGGGCGAACTTGACAGAAGCCCATAGAGAGCCAGACCGTACCCGTGAAGACAAAAGCCAAGACCGGTACTTAGCATGGGTGACAGCGCCGATTCGCAGGTGTAATATCAAACCCACGGAGATGCCGCAGATCGAGAACTACAGGTGATCGCGAGAGATCGGCCAGATAATGCGACTACGACCACGACCAATAGTGGGAATCGGGCTCGCCCTCGGCGCCGTGATGCTGGCGCTCCTGACGGTACAGGACTCGCTGGCCACAGGCACCATTCAGTTTCTACCCAAGTCCGACTTCGCGACCAGTTCCGGTCCTGAGTCCGTTGCCGTCGGTGACTTCAACGGCGACGGCAAGCTCGATCTGGCTGTAGCCAACAACGGCGCCAACACTGTGTCCATCCTGCTAGGCACGGGTGCTGGCAGCTTTGGCGCAAAGACCGACTTCGCGACCGGCGCCGCTCCGTCGTCGGTGGCCGTCGGCGATTTCAACGGGGATGGAAGGTCTGACCTCGCGGTCACCAATTACAACGCCAACACCGTGTCGATCCTCCTCGGAACCGGCACCGGCAGCTTCCAGGCGAAGACAGACTTCGCGACCGGCGCCTCGCCTGAATCCCTGGCCATCGGCGACTTCAACGGCGATGGCAAGACTGACATGGCGGTCACGAATGTCAATGCCGACACCGCATCGATCTTGATGGGCACGGGCACTGGCAGCTTTAGCCCGAAGACCGACTTTGCGACCGGCACCCGCCCATTCTCCGTGGCCGTCAGCGACTTCGACGGGGACGGGAGGGCCGACATCGCCGTGGCCAACAGCAGCAGCGCCACCGTGTCGATCCTCCTGGGCACCGGTACGGGCAGCTTCGGCGCGAAGACCGATTTCTCCACCGGCGCCGGTCCCGTCTCGGTAGCCATCGGCGATTTCAATGGCGATGGGAAATCGGACCTCGCCGTTGCCAATAACGGCGGCAATGTCCCTGGTAACACCGTGTCAGTCCTGTTGGGCAGCGGCACCGGAAGCTTCGGCGCGAACGTGGACTTTGGGACAGGAACGCGTCCGTTCTCCGTCGCCAGCGGCGACCTCAACGGGGACGGCAAGACCGACCTCGCCGTCGCCGATTCTTTCGCCAATACCGTGTCAATCCTGCTGGGCACCGGCACTGGCAGCTTTGGCGCGAGATCCTATCTCTCGACTGGCGGCGTTCCTGCGTTCGTGGCCATCGGCAAACTCAACGGGGACAGCAAGCCCGACCTTGCTGTCGCCAATTGGTCCAGCAATACAGTGTCGATCTTCCTGGGCGCCGGCGCCGGCAGCTTCAGCGCGAAGACCGACTTCGCGACTGGCGGCTTTCCTGAGTCCGTCGCGGTAGGTGATTTCAATGGGGACGGCAAGCTCGACCTCGCCGTCACCAACGGCGGCGCGAACACTGTGTCCATCCTTATGGGCGACGGCCTGGGCGGCTTCGGCCCTAAGACCGACGTCGCGACCGGCGCCCTTCCTTTCTCTGTGGCGATCGGCGACTTCAACCTCGACGGGAAGTCCGACCTCGCGGTCACCAACTACAGCGCCAACAGCGTGTCGATCCTGCTGGGCAACGGCACCGGGGGCTTCTGGCCGAAGACCGACTTCGGCACGGGCATGTCTCCAGTCTCGATAGCCATCAGCGATTTCAACGGAGACGGGAAGCCCGACCTCGCCGTCGCCAACGTGGGCGCTAACACGACGTCAACTGGCCTGTCGATTCTATTGGGCACGGGCACGGGCAGCTTCGGCACGAAGATCGACGTCACTACCGGCGCGAGTCCTCGGTCCGTGGCCGTCGGTGACTTCAATGGCGACGGTAAACCCGACTTAGCCGTCGCCAATAACAGTGCGGCAAACGTGTCGATATTGTTGGGCACGGGCACGGGCAGCTTTGGCGCGAAGACCGACTTCTCCACCGGAACGTTCCCGGAGTCCGTAGCTGTTGGTGACTTCAATGGTGACGGGAAGCCCGATCTCGCCGTCGGCAACGCAAACGATTTGACGGTGTCCATCCTACTGGGTACGGGCACCGGCGCTTTCGGCGCTAAGACCGACTTTGCAACGGGCGGTGTTCCTGAGTGGGTAGCCGTCGCTGACGTGAACGGGGACGGAAGGTCGGATCTTGCCATCACCACTCGCAATCTCAACACAGTGTCTGTGCTACCGGGTAACGGTGTCGGTAGCTTCGGCGCTCCGACCATATACCCAACCGGCATCGATGACATCTCGATAGCGCTCGGCGACTTCGACGGCGACGGCAAGTCCGACGTAGCGGTCGCCAATAACGGTGATGCCACGGTGTCAATTCTGCTGCAAGTGCCTGTTTCAAGCGTCGGCGGAATTTCAACCGCCCCGGAGCTTGCTGGCCGTGGGCCGACAAGGGTGCCGACCGATGACAATACGGGTTACACACCGATCGTCGGCGCGCTGACGGCTGCCCTCGCGCTGACGGTCTTGGCAGCCGCCCGGCGCCGGCGCATGCGGGGCCGGGGAGTCGCCTAGCGGCCGCGCTCGGCATCGTACTGCCTACAGCACCCCGAGCATCCCCCGCAGGCGCGCACGCACCTCTGGCCAGTCGTCGTCGGTGATGGCGTAGTAGACGCTGTCGCGGTAGACGCCGCCGCGCGTCAGCATGTGCTTGCGCATCACCCCCTCGTAGCGCGCGCCGATGCGGGCCATGGCGCGCTGCGAGTTGGTGTTGCGGGAGTCGGTCTTCAGCTCCACGCGCACGCAGCCCATCGTCTCGAAGCAGTGCGCCAGCTGCAGGTACTTGGCCTCGGTGTTGATGGCGGTGCGCTGCGCCCGCGGCGCCAGCCACGTGCCGCCGATCTCGACGCGCCGGTCCGGCGGGCTGACGAGGTAGACGCGCGTGCTGCCGTCGACCTCGCCGCTCGCGCGGTCGACGGTCGCCCAGGGGAGCTGCTCGCCGCGGGCGGCGGCGTCCAGCGCATCGCCGAGCCAGCGCTCGTACTCCGTACGCGTGCGCGGGCGGTACGGCAGCCAGCGCCAGATCTTTTCGTCCTCGCCCGCCGCCATGATGCCGTCGAGGTGCCCGGCGGAGAGCGGCTCCAGGCGGACGTGCGCGCCTTCGAGCACGACCGGGCGCGCATCGAAGGGCGGCCGCGGCTTCGCGCTCACTCCGCTATGCCGAGTTGCTCGCGGTAGTCCGCATCGACCGCCTGCAGGATGCCGTGTTCCAGGTAGCGGTCGTAGGGCAGCTTCAGCGCCGCCGCCACGTACTGCGCCGGCACGGGCAGGTTCGGCTGGTCGGCGATGACGGCGTCTTCCTTCAGCTTCGCGATCTGCTCGTCGGAGTAGCCGATCTCGCGCAGCACCTCGTCGTTGTGCTCGCCCAGCAGGGGTGCCGCGCGGCGCGCCTTCGCCTCGAAGCGCGTGAACTTCGCCGCCAGGTGCCGCTGCACCGGCCGCTTGCCCAGCAGCGGCTGGTCGACGATGTCGAAGTGGTGCCGCGCCTGGAAGTGCGGGTCGAAGAGGATCTCCTTGCCGTCCAGCACGGCCGCCGCCTTCACGCCCGCCGCCTGCAGCGTGCGCATCACGTCGTAGTGGTCGCGCTGCGACGTCCACGCCGTGATCGCCGCGTCCAGCTCGTCGTGGTGCTCGAAGCGCGCCGTCACGGTGGCGAAGCGCGCGTCGTCGAGCCACTCGGCGTGCCCCGTCGCTCGCGCCAGCCGCTCGAACTCGGCGTCGTTCTCGCACGAGATGACGGCCCAGCGGTCGTCGCCGGCGCAACGATAGCAGCCCTGCGGCGCCGCGTAGCCGCTGCGGTCGCCCCGGCGCTCGGCGAGGCGCCCGTTCATCTGGTAGTCCAGCAGCGCCGCCGCCATCACCGGGATCGCCGCCTCCTGCTCGGAGAGGTCGATGTACTGCCCCTTGCCGGTGCGCCGCCGGTAGCGCAGCGCCGTCAGGATCGCGCCCGCGCCGACGAAGCCCGAGTAGGGGTCGGTGAACGAGAGCCCGGAGCGCATCGGCGGCCCGCCCGCGTAGCCCGTGATCGACGAGATGCCCGACGCCGGCTCCAGCCCCATGCCGTAGGCGCCGAAGTCGCGCATCGAGCCGTACTGGCCGTAGCCGGAGAGCGAGCACATGATCAGGTCCGGCTTGATCTTGCTCAGCGCCTCGTAGTCCAGCCCGAAGTTCGCCATCACCCGCGGCGTAAAGCTCTCGACGAGGATGTCGGCGCCCGCGACGAGCTTGCGGACGATCTCGCGGCCCTCTTCCTTCGCCAGGTCCACCACCATCTCGCGCTTGTTCGTGTTGCGGATGACGAAGTACGACGCGCGGTGCCAGTGGTGGTCGATGCCGTCGTTGTCGGTGATGATCAGGTTCCGCGTCACATCCATCCGGTTGGCCGACTCGAAGCGGATCACGTCCGCGCCCAGGTCGCCCAGGATCCGCGTGCACGCCGGCCCGGCGAACACCTGCGCCAGGTCGATGACTCGGATGCCTTCGAGCGGGAGCTGCTGCGCGTCGGTCATATCACACCCCGGTCGCTGAGGATCGTCAGGTCGCCCGTCTCGTAGCCAAGCTCGCCCACCAGCACGTCGGCGTTCGCCTCGCCCCGCAGCGGCGCCGGCGATTCGGTCAGCGGCGTGACCGACATCTTGAACGGCGCGCCCGGCAGCGTGATCGCCCCCGCCCTCGGATGCTGCTGATGCTCGAAGAAGCCGCGCTCCGCGAGATGCTCATCGGAGAGCAGGTCGCTGGCCGTCGGCACGAACGCGAACGGCAGCCGCAGCGCCTGCGCCGTCATCACGATCTCCATCGCGCTCTTCGACATGAGGTACGGCGAGATCAGCGCCTCGAACTCGCGCCAGTGCACCATGCGCTCGCCCATCTGCTGGAAGAACACCGTCTTGTCCAGCTCGATGTCCTCCATCAGCAGCGCCATCGGCGAAATCGTGTCCGGCTGCAGCGGCGACGGGAAGCCGCTCGCGCCTGGGATCACGACGATGTAGCCGTCGGCGCACTCCATGATGTCGTTCGGGTAGCCGAAGATGTGCCGCGAGTAGTACCGCCGCCGCACCGCCCCCTGGAAGCCGTACATCGCCGCGTTGTACTCGTCCGCCGCCGCCACCGCCTCCGCCATCGACACGTCGACGTGGTCGCCGCCGCCGTTGCGCTCGCGATTCTCCAGCGCCGCCAGGATGCCGATCCAGAGCTGCACGCCGCCCAGGTACTCGCCCGCCTGGCCGCCGGTGGCCAGCGGCTCGCGGTCGGGCTCGCCGGTGTTGTACATGATCGTGCTCATCGCCATCGCGGTGATGTTGTTGCCCTCGTACTCCGCGTACGGCCCCGTCGCGCCGAAGGGCGACACCTGCGCGACGATCAGGTCCGGGAACTCCCCCCGCAGGTCGTCGTACGAGAGCCCCCACGCGCGCAGCGTCGACGCCTTCTCGCCGCAGACGAGCACGTCGGCGGCAGCCAGCAGCTTCTTCAGGATCACCTGCCCGGACGCCACGGAGACATCGAGCGTGACGCTGCGCTTGCTCGTATTGAGGTGCAGGTACAACCCGGACTTCTCGGGATCCGGCACGTCGCCCGGAAACGGGCCGAGGCGGCGCGTGTAGTCGCCGGCCGGCGGCTCGATCTTGGTGACGTTGGCGCCCGCATCGGCGAGCAGCTTCGTCGCGTACGGGCCGGCGATCCCCTGCGAGATATCGATCACCCGCAGGTCGCTGAGGGCGCGTTTAGCCATGCTTCTCTCCCATCCCGGATTTAGTGCGGCAAGCATACGGCGGAGCGCCTGCGCGATCAAACCGGCGCAGCGCCATGCGCACCGGGATCATGAACGGCTGCCGACACGCGTAGGGACAGGTCTTTAGACCTGTCCGCTCCTCGCTGCTGGTTGCTAGTGCCCGGCCTGTCATCCTGAGCGAAGCGAAGGATCTGCCCCCAGCCGGAGTGTGAGATGCTTCGCTACGCTCAGCATGACAAGTGCTGCCTGTGCCCATCGACCCGTCCCATTTCCTACTCATCCAGTTGGAATGGCACTAGGCGCCGCACCTGTCGCGCGGAAATCTGACGCTCGTGCCCGTCTCAGGCAACACCCTGCTAACCACAACCGCTTACGTGGAGAAATCGCGGGACAGGTTGACCGCTTATCACTTCCCGTCCGCCGATGACCGCCTTTACAATACCGCTACGTTCTGGACTGGCATCCCCGCCATCCTCACAAACAACAGAAAACTGAATAGTGAAGTACCCGATAACCGTGACCGCGGACGGGTTCGCCCACCGTCGGCCTCGGGCCGCCGTGTCGCTGAATGTCAGCGACGCCTGGCGCCTCGTTGCCCGGAACTGGGGCCTGCTCGCCGCGTTCGCAATCACATTCATCGTTCACGCGCCCACCCTCCGCTACTACTTCGCGGGCGACGATTTTGTCGTTCTCGGCAGCATCCGCTACAGCGGCACCGGCCAGTACCTGCTCGACACGCTGCGCATGCAGGACATCGTGCCGAGCTGGCGGCCGCTGACCGGCCTGGTCTACGCAGGCGAGTGGCACCTCTTCGGCATGAACCCCGCCGGCTGGCGCATGGTCAACCTCTCGTTCCACCTCGGCTCCCTCGCCGTTATGTACACACTGGTCACCCGCGTCACGAAGCGCCCCGCCGTCGGCGCCATGGCGGCGCTGATCTTCGGCGTCTCCGGCGCCCACTTCGACACCGTCACCTACATCACGGCGCTGCCGCACGTCATGGCGACGTTCTTCGTGCTCAGCTCGCTGCTCGCCATCATCTCCTACGCCCAGGATGGCGAGCGCAACCCTCTGGCGTTCCTGCTGTCGTTCGCCCTGTTCGCCGTCGGATTCCTCGCGAACGAAGGCGCCTTCGTCTATGCGCCGCTGGTCGTCGCCGCCTACATGCTGTTCGCGCGCCGATGGCATCGCGCGCCCCTGCGGCTCGTGCTGCACGCGGCGCCGTTCGCCGCGCTCGCGGCCGGCTGGCTGTCATTCTACGAGTCGTGCACCTGCGACCAGCTCAAATTCGATGGCTACTTCTGGGGCGCCCACGTCGTCCCGAACTACGCGCTCTACCTGTCGTGGCTGGTCTACCCCGCCCACCACATCCCGGCGCACGCCGACCCCCTGCGCTGGTCGCTCGCGGGCGTGGTACTGCTGATCGCGGCGTTCTTCGCCGTCCGCGGGCCGAACCTGGCGCGCGTAGCGGTGCTGGGCGTCGCGCTGGCGCTGCTGCCCTTCGCGCCGGTGAAGATCTGGACGGCGTCGCGCTACACCTACGGCGCCGTCGCGTTCTTCTCCCCGCTCGCCGCCATCACGGCGTACGAGGTCTACGACCGCGTGCGCCGGCTGCATCGATACGTCCGCGTCCCCGCGACGATGCTCGGGCTCGCGTTCGTCATAGCGGTCGCCGGGCTGTACGGATGGCAGAGCTACGCCCAGAACGCGCACTCCGGGCGCGACACCGACCGCTGGCAACTGCTGGTCAACGAGCTGCGCCGCACCTACCCCGCCGTCCCGCCCGGCACGACGATCTGGATCGTCGACGGCCCCTGGACGAACCCGATGGAGCAGTACACCTGGGTGCCCTCCGTCGCCCGCGCCGTGTACGGCGATGCGGCCGCGTTCGACCTCCCCCGCGGCGCCTACGCCTCCGACCCGCCCAAGACCGAGAACGCGCTCTTCGTCCAGTGGACCGCGGACGGCCTGCGCCCGGTCTCACCGGAGTACGTGACGCGGTAGTCGGAAGTTCACAGTTCACAGTTGTCAGTTGTCAGTTGATCGAGCTCCCCTTCCCTCCCAGGGAAGGTGCCGGGGGTTAGGTTCGCGCGGCGCCGCTGTCGCTCGGCCCCACCTGCGCCCATTCCCCTATTGCGCCATCCGCCCCTCCGGGGGCAAGCTAGGGGCGTGGCCACGCAGAAAGGCGGCAGCAGCATGATCGTCTCGACGCTCCGGCGGACCTGCACGGTGACTTCGCAGGAAGAGTGGGACGCCCGACAGCCGCGGCTGCTCGCGCGGCTGACGCCGTACCTGCAGCGACAGCCCGGCTTCGTCGCGCACGAGCTGCGCCGCGACGGCGAGGCCGGTGGCATGATCGACACGACATCCTGGGCCAGCGAGGACGACTGCCGCGCCTACCTGCGCGGCGGCGCCGCCGCCATGGCCGCCACCTGGCTCGATGCCTTCTTCCCCACCGCCGCCTTCCCCGACGGCAACTGGGTGCGCGAAACCGTCGCGCAGCAGTGAGATGCAGGGGACGAATCCACAGATTACACAGATTTCACAGATGACAGTTCGCAGCGACTGTTGGTGGCGGAGAGCGGCAAAGATCCAGAAGTGCACATTGTTGCTCATCTAGGATGACGTTGTGCACATCAACCAAGTCTGTGCAATCTGTGAAATCTGTGGATCATCCGATGCTCTAACCCCTACGCCGAAAGGTTGGGAGCGATGACGCCGACTACAGCGGGAGCACAGGCGCCGGCCGAGAATCCGTTCCAGAACGCGATCGAGCAGTTCGACGCCGTCGCCGAAAAGCTCGGGCTGGACGACGGCATGCGCCAGGTGCTGCGGCACTGCAAGCGCGAGTTCACCGTCAACTTCCCCGTGCAGATGGACGACGGCTCCATCCGCGTCTTCACCGGCTACCGCGTCCACCACAACGAGGCCCGCGGCCCCGTCAAGGGCGGCCTCCGCTACAGCCTCAACGTCTCGCTGGATGAAGTGCGCGCGCTGTCGATGTGGATGACGTGGAAGTGCGCGGTCACCGGCCTGCCCTACGGCGGCGCCAAGGGCGGCGTCATCGTCGACCCGCGCGCCCTCAGCCGGCGCGAACTCGAGCGCCTCACCCGCCGCTTCGCCGCCGAGATCGGCCTCCTTATCGGGCCCGATCAGGACGTGCCGGCGCCCGACATGGGCACCGACGGGCAGGTGATGGCCTGGATCATGGACACCTACAGCATGATGCACGGCCACTCCGTGCCGGCCGTGGTGACCGGCAAGCCGGTGACCATCGGCGGCAGCAGCGGCCGCGTCGAGGCGACGGGGCGCGGCGTGCTCTTCATCACGCAGCAGGCGTGCGCGCAGATCGGCATGTCGCTGGAGGGGGCGCGCGTCGCGATCCAGGGCTTCGGCAACGTCGGCAGCATCGCCGCGAAGCTGATCACCGAAGCGGGCGGCAAGGTGGTCGCGGTCAGCGACTCGAAGGGCGCCATCTACGCCCCTGACGGGCTCGGCGACATCGGCGAGTTGATCGCGAGGACGCGCAGCCAGGGCTTCATCCCCGACGGCCATCTCGGAAAGCACATCACGAACCAGGAGCTGCTGGAGCTGCCCGTCGACATCCTCATCCCCGCCGCGCTCGAGGGGCAGATCCACGGCGGCAACGCCGCGAAGGTCCAGGCCCGCATGATCATCGAAGCCGCGAACGGACCAACCACGCCGGAAGCCGACCGCATCCTGGCGGCGAAGGGCGTCTACGTCGTCCCGGATATCCTCGCCAACGCCGGCGGCGTCATCGTCTCCTACTTCGAGTGGGTGCAGGACCTGCAGTCGTTCTTCTGGGAAGAGGACGAGGTCAACGTCAAGCTCAAGCGCATCATCGAGCGGGCCTTCGGCGAAGTCGCCGCGATCCAGGCGGAAGCCGGCGGCACTATGCGCGAAGCCGCCTACATGCTCGCCGTCCAGCGCGTAGTCGAGGCGACACAGGTCCGCGGCATCTTTCCGTGAGTTCCGCTCCGCCGTAGTGGAGGAGCTTCAGCTCCGGCCGGCCCTGACGACGCGCTCCGCGTCACGACCCGCACGGCGGATAGCCGGAACCGCCGCCCATGACGCCAATGGCGAGCTTGCTGCCGTCCGGAGACCATGCGATGTCGTTGACGAACTCGTAGCGCTGCTCTCGGGATTTCATCGTGCCCTCATCGACGCTGAAGACCTTCGTACCATCCCGACTGAAGACCTGGAGAACGTCACCCGCTGCATTCCCATTCGGGCGCAATCTAACGACGAACATCTGCGAGTCCGGAGACCAATCCCCGCTCGCGAACCCGCGGCCGAGATTGATTTCTACTCCAGCGGTAAGGTCGCGAAGCACCATGTCACCCCCCTGGTTGAGCGAATAGACCGCGAAGCGGCCGTCCGGAGAGATCATCGGAGCCCACTCGTACGCCAGCGCCGGGCGGGCTTCCTCACCAGGCTGCTGGACAAAGCGGGCAGTGACGGATTGCGTGGCGGCATGGCCGTCAAAGGATCCGGGAGTGATCTCTTTCTCGTAGACCGCGCGCTCGTTATCGAACCAGTGCGCCCAGTCCACACCGCCATCGGTCAACGTCGAAACAGAATTCGGCATCAGTGGCTCCGCGACCTCAACGGTTTGGCTGTGGCACACCGGCATGAGAAACAGCAGGTGCTGGCCGTCGCGAGATAACCTCGGGTACGTGCCCGGCCCGAACGTTCGCCGCTGGCCGTCGACACTTGCCACTCTGACCGTGAGGTCAGCGCGATCGCCGGTCGCGTATGCGACCAGCCCGGCCGCCGGCGCCATGCTCACGAACCCCCCGTGACCGAGCCCGACGACGGTATGGCGCTTCCGGGACGCGACCTCCACGGACTTCACCGACGTGCCTCGAGTACCGGGAATGCCCGCGTCCGTGTACCAGATCGACTCGCCATCCGGCGTCCACACCACCGTTCCTGCTCCATCGCCCGAGACCTTACGGAGTTCCTGTGTGTGCACGTCGAGGACGTACACCGCGCCATGCGGCTCGTCGCGCAACGGGGCGGTCAGCTCCCACAGAAGCCAGACGCCCGCGACGGTCGCCACGATGGCGACGACCAGCGCGCCGCCCAACACCATTATCAATCGTCTCGTCATGACCGTAGTATCGCCTATCCCGGCGAACCGTCGTCAATGCCACATATGCACCATACCGCGTTCGCTCAGAACTTTGGTCATAGCCACCGCACGCGGGGCGATGGCCGCCCAGGCGGGCGCACTCCAACATCCAACATCCAACATCCCTCCCCCTTTGCTGTTTGCTGTTTGCTGTTTGCTGTCACCCCCCGTCATGTTTCGCCCGGCATAACGCCATAAGCGAACTCCTTGTTCTATAATTGCCCCGCGAGCCGCACGATCTTCTACCGCGCGGCTTCACTGTCCCCCCGATGTGCGGTCGCCCTTGGCGACCCACAGCAACGCCCTGGAATGGAGCCACCTCCCATGATGAACGGCGCTATCAACGGCAAGATGCTCAACGTCCGGCTCAACGCCGGCAGCGTCGAGGTCGAGCAGATCCCCGAGGAGATGTACCGCAAGTACCTCGGCGGCTACGGCATCGGCTCCCGCCTGCTCTTCGACCGCATCCCCGCCGGCGCGGACCCGCTGGGCCCCGACAACATCCTCGGCCTCTTCCCCGGCCTGCTCACCGGCACGCCGTTCTTCGGCGTCCGCTACCAGGCCGTCGGCAAGTCGCCCAAGACCGGCGGCTGGGGCGACGCCAACGCGGGCGGCGACTTCGGCCCCTACCTCAAGAACGCCGGCTGGGACGGCATCATGCTCTACGAGAAGTCGAGCAAGCCCGTCTACATCCACATCGACGACGACAAGGTCGAGATCAAGGACGCCGCCGACCTCTGGGGCATGCTGGCGATCGACGTCGAGATGAAGCTCAAGGAGCGCCACGGCAAGAAGGCCAGCGTCGCCTGCATCGGGCCCGCGGGCGAGAACCAGTCGCTCATGGCCGGCATCTGCAACGAGCGCGGCCGCCTCGCCGCGCGCAGCGGCCTCGGCGCCGTCATGGGATCGAAGAACGTCAAGGCGATCGTCGTCAACGCGTCGAAGAACATCATCGGCTCCAGCCCGGAGATCATGAAGCAGGTCCGCGTTTCGCTCGACGAGTTCGCGAAGCCGATCACCAACTTCTTCCGCACCTACGGCACCACCGGCATCACCTTCCCCTCCGCCATGTCGGGCGATGCGCCGGTGAAGAACTGGGGCGGCGTCGGCATGGTCGACTTCCCGGGCGCCAACGTGCTGACCGGCGACGACTTCAACAAGCGCATGGACAAGAAGTACGCCTGCTGGCACTGCCCCGTCGCCTGCGGCGGCGAGTCGCACGCCTGGGACGAGCAGGAGAATGCCGCCAAGCTTCGCATCGCCAAGCGCGAGACCGAGGCGGCCGACCTGAAGGCCCAGCTGGCCGCGGCGGCCGACGACGCCAAGCAGCCGTTCGAGGCCAAGCTCGCAAAGATCGCCAACGACAACACCAAGGACGCGGCGATCAAGAACGACGCGAAGTACCCCTACCCGCACCACACCCACCGCGCCGAGTACGAGACCACGACGGCCTTCGGCACGATGATGCTGAACAACGACCTCAATTCGCTGCAGTACGCCAACCACCTCTGCAACCAGTACGGCCTCGACACCATCGCCGCTGGCTCCACCCTCGCCTTCGCCATGGAGTGCTTCGAGAACGGCCTCATCACGAAGGAAGACACCGACGGCATCGACCTGCGCTGGGGCAACACCGACGCCATCATGGCGGCGCTCCACAAGATCGGCACGAAGGAAGGCGCCTTCGGCGAGCTGTTCGGCGATGGCGTCCGCGCCGCGTCGAAGAAGATCGGCCCGAAGTCCGTCGAGTTCGCCATGGAGGTCGGCGGCGAAGAGCTGCCGATGCACGACCCCAAGCTCCAGCCCGAGTTCTTCACCACCTACAAGCTCGACGCCACGCCCGCCCGCCACACCCAGTACGAGGCGGCCCCCCGGCCGGCGTGGAACTTCGTCCGCGCCCCCCAGGACCGCACCCAGGCGACCGAGCGCGGCCAGCACCACAAGGACAGTTCGGAGTACATGCACGTCGTCAACGCCACCGGCATGTGCCAGTTCATCATGATGGGCGCCCCCAACGACCGCATCCCGGAGTGGATCAACAGCGAGACCGGCTGGGACACCACCTTCGAGGAGATGAAGATCACCGGCGAGCGCATCGCCAACATGCGGATGGCGTTCAACATCCGCGAGGGCGACATCCCGACGAAGCGGCGCATCCCCGGCCGCATGTGGGGCGCCCAGCCGCTCCAGGCCGGCTCGCACAAGGACATCCAGCTCGACACGAAGACGCTCGAACAGGACTACCTCGCCGCCTGCGACTGGGACCCGGAGACCGCCGCGCCCAGCAAGCGCAAGCTCGAGTCCCTCGGCATGGGCGACGTCGCCGGAGCGATCGGCGCGAAGTAGCGGCACGGCCGGCCGCGTCAACCAGCACTCACAACGTAATCGAGAGCGGGCTCCCAATCGGGAGCCCGCTCTTGCTGTCTTACGGACGTCATCAGCGGCGAAATATCCCATCTGGCAGATGTTCGGCCGGGGCGCCGACCCCACGATGGCCTCGAAAGGGGTCATACTATGACGCAGTCACGCACTTCACCACGGGAGTCTCGCATCATGGCCGACAGCGTAGCGGCGCTGCCAACGGGCATCGTCACCTTCCTCCTCACCGACATCGAGGGCTCTACCCGCCTCTGGGAGGCCGAGAACGAGGGCATGGTGATCGCCGCCGCGCGCCACTACGCGCTCCTCGACACGATCATCGCCGCGCGGGGCGGCGTCCGCCCCGTCGAACAGGGCGAGGGAGACAGCATCGTCGCCGCGTTCGTGAAGGCATCGGACGCGCTCGCCGCCGCCGTCGACATCCAGCTTGCCTTCGCTGTCGAGCAATGGCCTCTCGAGCGGCCGCTCCGCGTGCGGATCGCCCTGCACACCGGCGAGGCCCAGCTCCGCAACGAGGGCAATTACTTCGGCCCCACGATCATCCGCTGCGCCCGCCTCCGCGCCGTCGCGCACGGCGGCCAGACCGTGATCTCCGGCGCCACGCGCGACGTCATCACCGACCGCCTGGTCGAGCCCGTCACCCTGCGCGATCTCGGCGCACATCGGCTGAAGGATCTCGGCCGCCCCGAGCGGGTCTGGCAGATGTGCCACCCTGAGCTCGAGAGCGACTTCCCCGCCCTTCGATCGCTGAACGTCCTCGCCAATAACCTGCCGGCCGAGCTCACGACGTTTGTCGGCCGCGAAACTGAGCTCGCCGAGCTGCACGACCTCCTCTCGACGCGGCGCCTCGTGACGCTCGTCGGCGCCGGTGGCTGCGGCAAGACGCGCCTCGCCCTCCACGCCGCAGCCGATGCCGTTGACGAACACGCGAACGGCGTCTGGTGGGTCGAACTGGCATCGATCGCCCACGCCGATCTCGTTCCCACCGCCGTCGCCACCGTGCTCGGGTTCCGCGAGGAGGCTGGCAAGACGCTCACCGAAACACTCGCCGGGCAGCTCGCGGATCAGGACACGCTCATCGTCCTCGATAACTGCGAGCACGTCCTCGATGCATGCGCGCGGCTGGCGGAGGCGCTGCTCACGTCGGCCCCGAACCTCCGCATCGTCGCCACCAGCCGCGAGGCGCTCGGCGTCGCCGGCGAGACCGCCTGGCACGTCCCCTCGCTCGACGCCGATCGCGCCGCGCAGCTGTTCGTTGAACGCGCGACGCTGGTTCGGCCGAACTTCGCGCCGCGCGCCGAAGAGCTGTCGATCGTCTCCCGCATCTGCGACCGCCTTGACGGCATCCCGCTCGCCATCGAGCTCGCCGCCGCGTGGACGCGCATGATGCAGCTCGGCCAGATCGCCGCCGCGCTCGACGATCGCTTCCGGTTGCTCACGGGCGGCAGCCGCACGGCGGTCCCGCGTCAGCGCACGCTCGAGTCGTCGGTCGCCTGGAGCCACGATCTGCTCGAAGATCGCGAGCGCATGCTCCTCCGCCGGCTCTCCGTCTTCGCCGGCGGCTTCACGTTGGATGCCGCGGAGTCCGTCTGCGCGGATGACCAGCTCGACGGTTACGCCGTGCTTGATCTTCTGTCCCGTCTCGCCGACAAGTCGCTCGTTCAGGTGAGCCACGAGCAGCGCGATGCCCGCTACAGCCTGCTCGAAACGATCCGGTACTTCGCGCGCGAACGCCTCGTCGAAGCCGGGGAGAGCGACGCCACGCGCCATCGGCACCTCGCGGCCTTCCTGGCGCTCGCCGAGCAGGCCGCTCCGGAGATCGCCCTCAGCGACGGCCCGGAATGGCTGTCGCGCCTCGAACGAGAACACGACAATTTGCGCGCGGCCCTTGAGTGGGCGCAGGCGGAGCACCAGGATGATCTGTTTCTCCGCTTGTGCGGAGCACTCACGCTGTTCTGGGAGCTCCGCGGCTATCTCGCCGAAGGCGGCCGCTGGTTTGCACGGGCGCTCGCGACCGAAGGTGAGCCGTCGGTCATCAGGGCGCGCGCTCTCTGGGGCGCCGCGCACGTCGCCCTGTACGGCAACGAATTCGAGACGACGATGCGCCGTGTACCGGAAGCAATCGAGATGGCACAAGCCGTCGGCGATCGCTGGACCGAGGCGCGCGCATCAAACACCCTCGGCTACCTCCAGATGGTGTCGGATCCCGACGCCGCTCGGCTGGCGCTGGAACGCAGCATCAAGCTCGGGCGGGAGATCGGCGATGCTTGGGCGATCGCCGATGGCCTCAAGATGCTCACCGCGTCCTTCATCTTCCAGGATGATCACGACGCAGACGTCGACACGCTGGAGCAACTCCGCGACGCTGCGGTCGGGCTCAACAAGTTCTTCCTCGCCTGGTACGAGGTTGGGCGCGCGTACGCCGCGTACCGCTGGGGCGAGCTCGACGCGCTACGCGAACATGCCGAGGCGTCATTGCGATACTGTGCGGAGTGCGGCGACCCCATCACCGACGGCTTCGCGATCGCGCTGCTCGCGGCGGGTGAGGCGCTCTCCGGAGACTACGAAGCGGCAAGGGAGCGACTGCAAGCGCTCTTGCACGTCGCCGAGGCATCGGGCGGCAGCGTCGCCGTACCGCAGGCCCTGTTCCAGCTGTCCATGATGCTGCTCGCTTGCGGTGACGCCGAGGGCGCGCGTGCGTATATCGCACCGCTCCTGGAGGAATCCAGGACGCTCGGTCTGACCGTGTACCTGTCGTGGTCACTCTGTATCGTCGGCGGCTGCGAGCTCGCACTGGGTCGCCTCGCCGAAGCGCGAACAGCGCTCGACGAAGCACGCACGGTCGCCGCCGCGTTCGGAAATCCGTGGACTTCCGCGCTGGCGATCCACCGCTTGGGAGACGTTGCCCGTGCGGAAGGCGACATCGGCGCGGCGGAGGACCTGTACCACGACGCACTCGTCATCAGGCAGAAGCGGCGGTTCGCGCCGGACATCGCCGAAACGCTCGAGGCGCTGGCATCGATCGCGGTGAAGCAAGAGAGTGCGCTTGAAGCCGCCCGGCTGTACGGAGCCGCCGACGCTCTTCGCCGGTCGCTGGGCCTCGCGCGCTTCCCGGTCGCGCAGAGCGAATACGACGCGAACCTCGAGCAAGCGCGGCTCCTCGCCGGCGACGACGCGTACGACGCAGCGTTCGCCGAGGGCGCGGCATTGTCGGTCGACGAAGCCGTCGGCTACGCGTCCCGCGCGCGTGGCGAACGCAAGCGCCCGTCCGTCGGCTGGGACAGCCTCACGCCGACAGAACAGCGGGTCGTTGCGCTGACCGCGGCGGGGCTCACGAATCCCCAGATCGCCGAGAAGCTGTTCATTACGCGGGGCACGGTGAAGGTGCATCTCGCACATATCTTCACCAAGCTCGGCGTGGCAACGCGGTCCGAACTCGCCGCCGAAGCAACCAGGCGCGAGCGAAGCGCGCCGGCGGCGAAAAAGTGAGCGTTCATCGTCGGCACGCCCACCGCGCTGCGCCTACCGGCCCCGCCACTCCGGCGCCCGGTGCTCCAGAAACGCCCGCACGCCCTCCTTGAAGTCCTCGCTCGCGAACATGCGGGTGATCGTCGCCGTGCTGTCCACCAGGTGCTCCATCGGGTCGCGCACCAGGCCGCGGTACAGCAGGCGCTTCACCTCGCCCGTCGCCAGCGGCGACCCCTGCGACACCGCCGCCGCCAGCGCCAGCGCGCGCTCCATCAACTGCTCGTCCGGCACCACCTCCAGCACGTAGCCGATCGCCTTCGCCCGCGCCGCGTCGATGATCTCGCCCGAATAGAGCAGGTACGCCGCCTGCTGCAGCCCCACGATGCGCGACAGCAGCCACGACCCCGCCGCCGTGTCCGGCACCAGCCCCCGGTGCACGAACACCCAGCCGAAGCGCGCCGACTCCGCCGCGATGCGCAGGTCGCACTGCAGCGTGAACTCCGCCCCCAGCCCCACGGCGGCCCCGTTGACCGCCCCGATCACCGGCTTCCTGATCGAGGGGAAGGTCCACGGCGCCGGTGCGTCGTCGCCGTACGCGCGCCCCAGCGACTCCGCCCGCCCCTGCGGCGGCGGCTGCGACGAGAGCTGCTGCAGGTCCGTGCCCGCGCTGAACGCGCGCCCCGCCCCTGTCAGCACCACCGCCCGGACGCGCTCGTCGCCGTTCGCCTCCCGCGCCGCCGCCTCGATGTCACGCAGCATCTCGTACGTGATGGCGTTCATCCGGTCCGGCCGGTTGAACCGCATCAGCGCGGTCGCGCCATCGACGGAGTACTCGAAATCGGCCATGTGCGCCTCCCTCTCATCTGCCCGCGACGGCACTCTAGCGCGGCCCCGCGCGAGCCGCGAACCCGCGCCGCCCGCGCGTGTGACCTACTCCTGCCCAGCCTGTACCCTGTTCGCATGGGTCAACCCACAGGCACCTATCGCATCACCGGCGGCAACCGCCTGACCGGGCGGGTGCGCGTGAGCGGGTCGAAGAACGGCGCCGACTACGCCATCGCCGCCGCGCTGCTCACCGCCGAGGACGTCGTGCTGCACAACGTCCCGGAGATCGGCGACGTGCGCCAGATGGAGGAGATCCTCGTCCATCTCGGCGCGAAGATCGACCACCCTTCGCCCGGCACGCTGCGCATCAACTGCGCCAATATCACCGGATCAGCGGTGCCGGCGCGGCTTGCGGCGCGGCTGCGCGCGAGCTTCCTCGTGATGGGGCCGCTGATCGCCCGCATGGGACGCGCGTCGTGCCCGCCGCCCGGCGGCGATGCCATCGGCATCCGCCCGCTCGATGTCCACCTCGCCGGGTTCCGGATGCTCGGCGCCACCGTGACGCAGAACGGCGACATGTTCGACGTGCAGCAGGACGGCAAGCTGCGCGGCGGCCGCGTCGTGCTCGACTACCCCAGCGTCATGGGCACGCTCAACGTCATGCTCGCCGCCACGCTCAGCGAGGGCGTCACCACGATCATCAACGCCGCCAGCGAGCCCGAGATATCGAGTCTCGCCTCGATGCTGAACGCGATGGGCGCGAACATCAGCGGCGCCGGCTCCCAGATCGTGCGCGTGGAGGGCGTGCGCGAACTCGGCGCCGTCGAGCACGTCGTCATCGCCGACCGGCTCGAAGCCGGCACCTTCGCGCTCGCCGCCGCCATCACCTGCGGCGAGATCGAGATCGAAGAGGCGGTGCCCGAACACCTGGACGCGCTCATCTCGAAGATGCGCGAGACCGGTGTCGAGATCGAGCCCACGGACGCCGGCATGCGGGTGCGCGGCGCGGGCGGCTATCGCGCCGTATCGGCCCAGGCGCTGCCGTACCCTGGCCTCGCGACCGACTTGCAGCCCCAGCTTGCGGCATTTCTGACGCAAGCGAACGGCACCAGCACGGTCCACGAGCGCGTCTACGACAACCGCCTGCTCTACATCGCCGAATTGCGGAAGATGGGCGCGAACGTCGTCGCCGCGGGCCCGACGGCCATCATCACCGGCCCGACGAAGCTCAGCGGCGCCCCCGTCTCGGCCCTGGATGTGCGCGCCGGCAGCGCCTGCGTGCTGGCCGCGCTCGTCGCAGAGGGTACCACCGTGATCACCGATGTCTATCACATCGATCGTGCCCACGAAGATCTTCATGGTAAACTGCGCGCGCTGGGCGCAGACATCGAGCGCGCCTAGCCGCAACAACGCAGGAACGCGGGCCTCGATAGTCGAGCGACGGCCGGCGCGCCGGACTCATTCGTTCGTTGACCCCGTCTGAATTGGAAGGGCACATATGCTTCCGAAGCGCATCGGAATCGATCTCGGCACGGCCAACGTCCTCGTCTACGTCAAGGGACGCGGCATCGTCGTCAACGAGCCGTCGGTCGTGGCGCTCGCCAATCGTGACAATACTGTCGTCGCCGTCGGACACGAGGCGCAGGCGATGACGGGCCGCGTGCCGGGCAGCATCTCCGTCATCCGGCCCATGCGCGACGGCGTCATCGCCGACTACCTCATCACCGAGGCCATGCTGCGCTACTTCATCGCCAAGGTCGTCGGGCGATTCAACATCATCAAGCCCGAAGTCATGGTGTGCATCCCCGCCGGCGTCACCAGCGTCGAGCAGCGCGCCGTGCGCGATGCGGCCGAGCAGGCGGGCGGCCGTCGCCCCGTGCACCTGGTGCCGGAACCGCTCGCGGCGGCGATCGGTGCGCGCATCCCGATCAACCTGCCCAGCGGCAACATGGTCGTCGACATCGGCGGCGGCCGCACCGAGGCCGCTGTGATCTCCATGTACGGCATCGTCGTGAGCGAAAGCGTGCGCGTCGCCGGCGACCGCATGGACGACGCCATTACCGCCTACATCAAGCGCCGCTACAACCTCGTGATCGGCGACCGCACGGCCCAGGACGTGAAGGTGACCGTCGGCGCGGCCGTGCCGCTCGATGAAGACCTGCGCATGGACATCCGCGGCCGCGACCAGATCAGCGGCCTGCCGAAGACGATCACGGTGACGTCGAGCGACGTGACCGCCGCCATCCAGGACTCGCTCGCCACGATCGTCTCCGTCGTCCGCACCGTGCTCGAGCGCACGCCGCCGGAACTGGCGTCTGACGTCATCGATCGGGGCATCGTGCTGACGGGCGGCGGGGCACTCCTCCGCCACCTGGATGTCCTGCTCACGCAGGAGACGGGCGTCCCATGCCACGTCGCGGAGAACCCGCTCGACTGCGTCGCGATCGGCGCCGGCGTCGCCCTCGAATACCTGGATGTGATCAAGCGCAGCCTCCCGACCGAGGAAGAGACGCTCGTATCCAGCTATTAGCCGCTCGCCGGGCACCCGCCACCGTTCGCTGCCCGTCGGCTGACGCTCCCGATCCTTGGTTCTTCCCATTGGGAACCCGTTAAGCTTTCCACAGAAGTCTCTGTGATCACGGAATCGCAACCGCCTGTCGTTGACACGGCGATTGCGCAGTCCGTAGGCTCCAATGCCCGTTCGGTATCCGCTGCGGAGATGCCACGGCGGCAGATCCGCAGCGCCTGCTGCCCGAGGAGGCAGAACGCCATGACCACCCAACCTCTGAACCCCGCCGGCTTGCCTTCGCGCGACGGCCGTGATCTCATCATCGATGCCCGCGACGTCGTCAAGACGTACCGCACCGAGGATGTGACGGTGAACGCCCTCCGCGGCGTGACCTTCAGCGTGGCTCGCGGCGAGATGGTCGCGATCATGGGCCCGTCAGGCTGCGGCAAGACGACGCTGCTCAACTGCCTCAGCGGCCTCGATACCATCGACGAGGGACTCATCTTGATCAACGGAGAGGACATCAACCGCCTCTCCGACAACAAGCGGACCGAGTTCCGCGCCCGACAGATGGGCTTCGTCTTCCAGTTCTACAACCTGCTCCCGGTACTCAGCGCGATCGAGAACGTGGAGTTGCCGCTGCTCGTCTCCGGCACCAAGTCCGCCGAAGCGCGCAAGAAGGCCGGCGCCGCGCTCGACCTCGTCCACCTGAAGGAGTGGTCGCGGCACAAGCCGTCGCAGCTCTCGGGCGGGCAGCGTCAGCGCGTCACGATCGCGCGCGCCCTCGTCAACAATCCCGCGATCGTCTGGGGCGACGAGCCGACCGGCGACCTCGACACCACAAACGCCGACGAGATCATGGCGCTGATCGTCGACCTGAACACGCGCCAGAACCAGACCTTCGTCATCGTCACCCACGCGCCTGAAGTCGCCGCGCGCTGCCATCGCATCATCCACATGAAGGATGGCCACATCGTGCGCGAAGAGATCCCGGCCGGCGCTCGCGGATGAACGACCTCTTCGGCCTGTCGATGACGTACATCATGATCGCGTTGCTCGTGATCTTGGCGATCGCTGCGTCGACGGTCGCCTGGGTGATCGCCCGCAACCGCGTGATGTTCTTCATCGGCGTCCGGAACATCCCCCGGCGGCGCGCGCAGACCGTGCTGATCATCATCGGGCTCATGCTCAGCACGCTCATCATCAGCACCGCGTTTAGCATCGGCGACACCGTGGACTACAGCATGTCGAGCCAGGTGTACGAACGGCTGCACAGCGTCGACGAGATCGTGCAGGCGACCGCCGGCAGCAGCAGTGGCAGTGAGAACGATCCCTTTGAAGGCTCCTCGCTGGTGGCGGCCCGGCCGATACCGCAAGATCGCGCTCTCGATCTGATCACTGCCATCCGCCAGACGCGGGGTGTCGATGGCGCGGTGCCCGTCATCCGCTCGCCCGTGCCGGTGAGCGATGCCCAGACGGGTCTCACCGAGCCGATCGTGCTCCTGATGGGCGTCGACGCCGAACTGATGCACGCATTCGAGACGGACATTGAGACGGTTGGCGGCGCCGAGGCGCCGATCCGCAACCTGGGTCCCGGAGAGATCTACGCGAACCAGTCGCTGGCAGACAAACTGGACATCCAGAAGGGCGACACCTTGCGGATCTTCGTCGCCCAGGCGCCGCACGAGTTCACCGTCAGGGCGATCGTCAAGGATCGCGTGCTCACCGGCGCAGCGCTGGGCCAGACAACGGGGGTCCTGCTCAACCTGCCCGACGCTCAGCAGCTGCTGGGCCGCCCGAACCAGGTCGACTTCATCGCCGTCTCGAACGACGGCGGCGTGCGTGCCGGCATCGACAATTCGGCCACCATCACTGGCCTGATGAACCACGAGCTGCGGAAGACGCCGTGGTCCGCTGCGACGACCAAGCGCGACCTGGTCGACCTGGCCAACCACACGGCGAGCATCCTCACGTCCTTCTTCGTGGTACTGGGGCTGTTCTCGATCGCCGCCGGCATGCTCCTGATCTTCCTGATCTTCGTCATGCTGTCAGCCGAGCGGAAGATGGAGCTCGGCATGATCCGCGCCATCGGCACCAGGCGGAGCCACCTCATCCAGATCTTCCTGTCCGAAGGGATGGCGTACAACACGCTCGCCGCGGCCATCGGATGCGCGCTCGGTGTCGCTGTGTCGCTGCTGATGGTACGGATCATGGCGTCGCTCTTCGCCAGCCAGGACATCTCGATCGCGTTTCATATCTCACCGCGCAGCCTGACCATTTCGTACTCTCTGGGCGTCGTGCTGACATTCCTCACGGTGACGTTCTCGTCGTGGCGGATCGGCAACCTCAACATCGTCAGCGCGATCCGCGACACGCCCGACCCGCCGCCGCTGGACACGCGGCCGCGATCGCGCGCTGGCGTGCCTGGCATGCTGTCGGTGGTGCGCTGGCTGTTCGTGAAGCCCACGCGGCTCCGCGAGTGGCTGATCGGTCTGGGCATCATCGGGACGGCGGCTCTGCAGGGCGGGCTCGCCTTCGTCCTCTATCTCGGCACCATGGCGCTCTATGGCAACACCGCTTTCGCCAGCGTCCTCGCCGTGCTGCTGGGCGTCGCCGGCGTGCTCATCGCCGCCACATCCGTCGTGACGGCCGCCGTCGGCCTGAACCGGATCTTCCAGTCCGGGGCGCTCGCGATCGTGCTCGGCGTCGTGCTGGTCGTCGCGGGGCTGATCTCATACCAGGGAGCGCCGTACGCCCTGGGCATCTCGCTGGTCGTCCTCGGGGTAGCACTGACACTGGTGATGCTGCGCTTCCAGCAGCGGCTGATCTTCTCTGTCATGGGGCTGACACTGCTGGTGTACTGGCTGCTCGGCGCCGGCGGCAACATTCCCCCTCACCTCGACAGCGGCATCGAGATGTTCTTCCTGAGCGGCATCACGATGGTCGTCGCCGCGACGTTCGTGCTGGTCTACAACGCCGACGTCATGCTCGGCCTGCTCACGCGCGCCGGCGACCGCTTCTCGACGCTCATCCCGTCGATACGCACCGCGGTCGCGTATCCGCTCGCGAACAAGTTCCGCACGGGCATGACCGTCGCAATGATCTCACTCGTCATGTTCGCCCTCGTCATGATCTCCACCATGAACTCGAACTTTAGCCGCATCTTCCTCAGCAACGATGCGCTCGGCGGCTACGACGCGATGGTGACGGAGAATCCGACCAACCCGATCGCCGACCTGCCAGCGGCGCTCGCGCAGCAGGGAGCCGACACGAGCGCGATCGCAGCGGTCGCTGATCTGCGGCTGGCGAACCAGCGCATCGCCGAGGTGCGCAATCAGCCGCCCGCCGGCGCCCCGGGCGAGGACTTTACGAAGTACCGGATCGTCGGCCCCACCGCGGCATTCATCGAGCAAAATGGCGTGAAGTTCCAGGCGCGGGCAGAGGGGCTCGCATCCGATGCCGATGTCTGGCGCATGCTCGCGTCGAACCCGAACGCCGCGGTGGTCGACGGATTCGCCGTCGACGGCGGCAACAACGGGCCGGGCGGCGGCGGCTTCTCGCTCAAGGGCATCACCAGCAAGGACCGCACGTTCAAGCCGATCCATCTCGAAGTCCGCGACGGCACCGATCCCTCGAAGGTGCGCTCGATCGAAGTCGTCGGCGTGTTCAAGACCAGCGCCAGCCTGATCTACAACGGGCTCTATCTCTCGTCGCAGGCGTTCGACGCGGTGTTCCCCAGGCCCGAATCGAGCATTCATTTCCTGAAGCTCCAGAACGGCGTCGACGCCGCGCGTGAAGCGAAGACCATCGAGAAGGCGCTGCAAAACCAGGGCGCGCAGGCGGACTCGCTGCGAAAGCTGATCGACGAGCGGCGGGGGCGCAGCCAGGGCTTCCTCTACCTGATCCAGGGGTTCATGGGCATCGGCCTCTTCGTCGGCATCGCGGCGGTCGGCGTCATCGCGTTCCGGACGGTCGTCGAGCGAAGACAGCAGATTGGCATGCTGCGGGCCATCGGCTACACCCGGCAGGCCATCGCCATCAGCTTCATCATGGAGTCGTCGTTCATCACGCTGCTCGGCGTGCTCAGCGGCATCACGCTCGGGCTGATGCTCGCCTACCAGTTGACCCACAGCAACGACTTCGCGCCGGGGGGTATCAGCAGCTTCTACATACCGTGGCTGCAGATCATCGGGATCGGGCTGTTTGCGTTTGTCGCGTCGCTGATTATGACGATCATCCCTTCGCGCCAGGCATCGAGCATCCCGATCGCGGAGGCGCTGCGTTACGAGTAGGCTTCTCGGGAGCTCGGCGCGGCGCGCGCCGGTGAAGTATTGGAAGACGTGAGTGGCCGTCGGTTGGCCGCATGTCATAAGATTGCCGGACTGGCGCACGGAAGATCTTCCGCGGTGCCCGGATTAGCATAGGCTGACGCACAGCCGCTCGGGGGCCGATTGCGCACGATGTATCGAGGCCTGGTGTAATGACGGAACTCTTCGGCGTATCGCTCACGCTGATCATGATCGTGCTGCTCGTGCTGTTCGCGGTAGCAGTCGCTTCCGTCGTAGCCGTCGCCCTCCGTAATCGCGTGCTCTTCTCGATTGGGCTGCGCAACATCCCGCGGCGGCGCGCCGGATCGGTGTTGATCGTACTCGGGCTCATGCTTTCGACCGTCATCGTGTCCGCCGCCTTCGCGACCGGCGACACTGTGAACTACAGCATCACCAACGACACGTACAACAAGCTCGGGCACGTCGACGAACTGTTGCAGGTCCAGCTAAGCAGGCATCGCGCCGAGCTGACCCGCGAGCAGGTGTCGCCCGCCGGCACCATTCCCAACCAGATCACCGGGCTTGTCATCGCCGGCACGAATGGCGATGACAACGTCGATGGCATCCTGCCGGCGTTGCGGATGCCGGTCCCTGCGACGAACGCCCGCACGAAGATCAGCGTGCCGGAAGTCGTGGTGATCGGCCTCGACGAGCGGTTCATGACCGGATTCGAAGATGATGTCATCGCCGATGATGGCACAGGACGGATCGACATCGCGCGGCTCAGCCGTAGCGACGTCCTGGTAAACACGTCGACGGCGCGCGCGCTGAGCATCGTCGCGGGCGACCGCATCGACCTCTGGATCAACCGCGAACCGCGCACACTGACGGTGTCCGGCATCGTCAACGACACGCTGCTCACCGGCTGGACCCAGGGGCAGCCCAACGGCGTGCTGATGAAGCTCAGCCGGGCCCAGGAACTCTTCCGAATTCGCGGCTCCGGACTGGTGGCCATCTCGAACCGCGGCGGCGTCCGCGACTCGGTAGGGCTCAGCGCCACGGTGGAACGGGCCGTGCATGACTCGATCGGCGACTCGCGCTTCGAGGTAAGCCAGATCAAGCACGATCGCATCGAGCGCGCCAGGGAGCTTGGCTCCAACATGACAGCGATCTTCGTCGTGCTGGGGCTGTTCTCCATCGCGGCGGGCTTGCTGCTCGTGTTCCTCATCCTGGTCATGCTTGCGACGGAGCGGCGGCCCGAGATGGGCATGTCCCGCGCCATCGGCATGAAGCGGCTGCAGCTCATCGAGACCTTCATGGCGGAGGGCATGGCCTACAGCATGACTTCGGCGGTGGTCGGCGCGGCGATCGGCGTGCTGGTCTCGCTCGTCATGGCGCGGGCGATGGCCTACATCTTCAAGTCGTTCGACGTGAACATCGCCTTCAATGTCACAACCCAGAGCCTCGTCATCGCCTACTGCCTGGGGGTCGTCCTCACCTTCGCCACGCTCGTGCTGTCCGCCTGGCGCGTCAGCAACATGAGCATCGTGGCGGCCATACGCGAAGTGAGCGAGCCGCCGCGCCGTTCCACCGGCCGCGCTGCCGGTGCCCTCGGCGGCGCCGCCGCAGTCGTCGGTGTGGCGCTGACGGCCTGGGGGCTGCAGCAGGGGCAGGCGTACGGATTCGGCGCCGGCGTCTCGCTCATCGTCATCGGCCTCGCCTACGTTTCGCGTACTTTCGCGTGGCCGGAGCGGCCGGTGTTCACAGCCACGAGCGCCATCGTGCTCATCCTGTGGGGCCTGATCGCCGGCGACACACTGCGTCCGATCACCGGCAAGCTCAGCGTCGGAATCGACACGTTCTTCGTCAGCGGCGTGCTGATGGTTGCCGCCGCCACCCTGATCGTCATCTACAACGCTGAGCTGCTGCTCGGCGTCATGCGCATCGTCGGCGTGCTGTTCGCGCGCGCCGTGCCCGCCGTCCGGACTTCGATCGCGTATCCCCTCGCGAACAAGTTTCGCACGGGCATGACCATCGCGATGATGTCGCTCGTCGTGTTTGCGCTCGTCATGATCTCGACGATGAACCTGAACTTCCGCAGGCTGTTCCTGAGCCCCGACTCCCGCGGCGGCTGGGACGTCGAAGTGTCGGAACTGCCCACGAACACGTTCAGCGGCACAAGCGACCACCGGTTAGGGCCGCTCGGGGAAGCGCTCGACAAGGCGCTCTACCCGACGCAGAACATCGATGTGATGGCGCGCGTGCTCGTCGGTCATCCACGGACGACCGAGATCACGCAGTTGCACGCGGACCGCAGCGAGACGAAGCCGCACAACTTCCAGGTGCTCGGCGGAGATCCGGTCTTCCTGCAGGAGAACACCATCGGGCTGCAGGCGCGCGCGGAGGGCTACGCCAGCGACCGCGCCGTGTGGGACGCCGTGCGCGACGACGCCAACAACGCCGTGATCGACGGCAGCGTCGTCCCCGGCATCAACTACGCGAACGTCACCGCATCGCGCTTCACGCTCGACGAGTACAAGAGCGGTCAGCGCCAGTTCACGCCCTTCGCGCTCTTCGTCAATGACAGCGGAACCGGGAAGCGGAAGCCCGTGAAGATCATCGGCATCATGAACCGCGGGCCGAGCGACACGTACAACGGCCTGGTCGTCAGCGAAGATGCCTTCAACAAGGCCCTGCCGCCGCTGTTCAACCGCTACTACCTGCGCCTGAACCCCGGCCTGGACGCCGAGGCTGAGGCGAAGAAGATCGAGGCCGCGCTCGCGCAGCAGGGCATCTCGGCGCACTCCATCAAGGCGCAGGTGGAGAAGGACCAGCAGCTGAACAGCTCGTTCTTCTACCTGATCCAGGGCTTCATGGCGCTGGGCCTCGTTGTCGGCATCGCCGCCCTCGGGGTGATCGCCTTCCGCACCGTCGTCGAGCGCCGCCAGCAGATCGGCCTGATGCGGGCGATCGGGTTCAGCCGCACCAACATCGCGCTCAGCTTCGTGCTCGAGTCGGCGTTCGTCGCGGCGCTGGGCATCGCGAACGGCGTCTGGCTCGCCCTGCTGCTGGCGAACCGCCTGCTGTCGAGCGATGAGTTCCAGACCGCCGGCTTCACGTCTTTCTACGTCCCGTGGCTCCAAATCGCTATCATGGCCCTGCTCGTGTTCGTCATCTCGGTGGTGACCACGTTGATCCCGTCACGACAGGCGTCGAGCATCCCGATCGCCGAAGCCCTCAGGTACGAGTAGAGCAGGAACGCCGCTTCCGTGAAGACCGAGATCTACGAATCCGATCCCTTTACCCCGAAGAAGGGCAGGCTGCTCGTCTCGCTCGACAGCGAGTACCGCCTGGAGAAGGGCGACGAGATCTTCCTGGACGATGAGCCCGGGCCGATGAAGGTGCGCATCATCAGCGTCCACCTCCACGTCCAGCGCAACGGCGACATCTACCGCGACGTCCTCGCCCTGCCGCTGAGCTGACGCCAATACCGGATCGCCGCGGCCGCTTGACCGGCCCCCGCCGACAGTCGCTCCCCGTCGTTGACCCTCGTGAGGGCCGGTGCTACATTGCGCAAAATTGCGCAATCGCGCTCGTTTCCTCGCTACCGAGCCGCCTGGGAGCCAGATGCCGATCGAGATTCCGGACGTCGTCATAGACCGCCTGCCCGTCTACGCGCGCGCGCTCGCGGCGCTCGAGCGCAACGGCCGCGAAGTCGTCAGTTCCCAGGAACTCGGCACCCAACTCGGCGTCACCCCGGCGCAGATCCGCAAGGACCTCAGCTACTTCGGCCGCTTCGGCAAGCAGGGCCGCGGCTACAACGTCAAGCGCTTGCTGGAGGAGCTGCACCAGATCCTCGGCCTCGACCGCAAGTGGACCATGGTGGTCGTCGGCGTCGGCCAGCTCGGCCGCGCCGTGCTGAGCTACGGCGGGTTCGCCCCCCAGGGCTTCAGCATCGTCGGCGCCTTCGATATCGATCCCGCCGTCAACGGCGAGCACATCGATGGCCTCGTCGTGCAGCCCGTCGAGCGCATGCGCGAAGTGCTCGCCGGTCGCGAGATCGATATCGGCATCGTCGCCACGCCCGCACCGGCGGCGCAGAAAGTGATCGACGCATTGGTCGAGTGCGGCGTGCGCGCGATCCTGAACTACGCGCCGATCGCCGCGCACGTGCCGCCTCACGTGCACATCAAGGACATCGATCCGGTGCTCTCACTGCAGTCGATGACGTTCTACCTGAAGAACGAGCCGGCGCCCGCGGACCCGAAGTAGCGTCCATTACCCGGGAGATACTGCCGCTGGAGGCGAGGATGCCCATCGACCAGCCGACCGACGACGACCGCCAGCAGGCGTCGCCGAAGAACATCGACAAGATGTGGAAGTTCGTCGAGAAGTTCGCCGAGAAGAGCGGCAGCTACCTTCACCCCCAGCGCGAGATCACCGAGTTCCTCGTCATCGGCCTTGCGAAGCACATCGACGAGGTGGGCCGCCCGCTCTGCCCCTGCAACTTCTACGAGGACAAGGCCGAAGAGGCCAAGCGCAGCACCTGGGTCTGCGCCTGCGAGGAGATGCAGAAGTACAAGTACTGCCACTGACTGCTCTTCTGTAATTCGGAAGGTCTTCCGATCACCGAGCACCTGCCAGAAGGGCACGAGGGACGCGAAATCTACGGCGTGATCAAGGACGAGCACCCCGACAAGGGCCGCGCGCTGGGCCGCCTGGAGGAGAAGCAGGGCCGCAAGATCGACAAGAGCGGCGGCGCCCAGCAGCACGAGCGCGCCGAAGGGAGCTGATCCTCAGGCGCGGGCACGCCGGCGGCGGTCGGCTCACGGCCGATCGTTCATCAGCCCCTTCTTCGCGGCGTAGGCCGCCGCCTCGCTGCGTCGGCTGAACCCCAGCTTCGACAGGATGTGGCTGACGTGGTTGCGCGCCGTGTTCTCGCTCAACACGAGCTTCGCCGCGATCTCCTTGTTCGTCGCGCCGTCGGCGATCAGCACCAGCACTTCGCGCTCGCGCGCCGTCAGCTCGTCGTCCTCGCCCGGCTGCTGGTGCATCCCCACGAGCTTCTCCAGCACGCCCTTCGTCACCTTCGAGTCCAGCAGCGACTCGCCCCGCGCGACGGAGCGCAGCGCTTCCAGCAGCCGTGCTCGCGCCACGTTCTTCAGCACGTAGCCCGCGGCGCCGGCCAGCACCGCCGCCACCACCGTCTCCTCCTCAGCAAACGACGTCAGCATCAGCACTTTTGTCTCCGGCAGCTCGCTGCGGATCGCCCGGCACGCCTCGATGCCGTCGGTGCTGCCGTCCATCCGCACGTCCATCAGCGCGATGTCTGGCCGGTGCGCGCGCGCCTTCTCCACCGCTTCCTTGCCATTGCTCGCCTCCGCCACGACTGTGAAGTCTGGCTCAACCTCGAGCGCTGCGCGCAGGCCCATCCGCACCACCTCGTGGTCGTCGACAATCATCAGCCGCGTCTTCACTCATCGCCTCCTCTTGGGATCGAAACCTCGATGCGCGTGCCCGCTCCCGGCTCGCTGTGCACGTCGATCGTGCCCTGCAGGTCTTCGACCCTCTTTCTCAGATTTCCCATCCCGTACCCGACGCGGGCGCCCGGCGCCGCCTCGCTCATGCCCACGCCGTCGTCCGCGATCGAGAGCGCGACGGCGTCGCCTCCGAACGTCAGCGCGATCTTCACCCGCGTCGCCCGCGCGTGCCGGAACACGTTGCCCAGCCCCTCCTGCACCATGCGGTACAGCGCGGCGCTCGTGGCGATCGGCAGCCGCTCAGGTGTGCCCGACACCACGAGGTCCACGGGTAACTCCGACACGGCCTGGAACTCCTTCACCTGTCCCTGTACCGCCCCGACGATGCCCTCGTCTCCGCTGAGCAGCGGCCGCAGGTCGAAGATGTACTGGCGCACTTCCCACAGCGCGTTCTTCGCCAGCGCCGTCAGGTCCGCCAGCCGCTGCCGCTGCTCGTCGGGGTCGGAGCCGACCCGATCGCTCGCCGTCTCCAGGCTCAGCGACAGCATGTACACCATCTGCGCAATTCCGTCGTGGATCTCCCGCGCGATCCGCGAGCGCTCGCCCTCCGCCGCCAGCTCCGCGATGCGCGCCGCCAGCCGGATGTTCCGCACGCCAAGCGCCACCTGCCCGGCGATCGCGTCGAGCAGCCGCACTTCGTGCAGGATCGCCTGCGGGCGCTCGTGCATCCCCGCCAGCAGCCAGCCTTCGACCGCGTCCGCGGAGCGAAGCGGCACCATGCCGACCCATCCGCACTCCGCGAAGGCCGCATTCACCGGCGCCGGCAGCATCGACGCCGCGCAGGTGCGGGCGCCATCGCTCTCGAACGCGTCCGCCAGCACCGCCGGCTCCGGCAGCGTGTCGACGGGGCTGCCGTAAGCGCGCGTCTCGCCGCCGCCGCGGAGGTCGTCCGGGATCAGCAGCAGCAGCTCATCGAACCGTGATGCCGCGAGCGTCGCCGCCGCGACACCCGGCAGCACGTCATCGAGCGCGCGGCCGCCTTCGAGGAACGCCCGCGCCACGCTGTAGAGCAGCTCGCTGTCGCCCAGCGCGTCCACGGCGTCCTGCCGCGCCGTGTCGAGTTCCTTGAGCACCGTCCCCAGGTAGTTTGGCACCAGCGCCACGAGCAACGGCGTCATCATCGCGCCGATGAAGCTGTTGAGGTTGCTGTCCTTCCATCCGCCATGCACGCCCGCGCCGAACGTCGCGAGGCCGAAGACGTACGCCAGCATGTAGGCCGCGACAAGCACCACCACGCCGCGGAACGTCAGGAAGAACGCGGGGATCAGCAGCGCCGTCAGCGCGAAGTGGAAGTACGGGCTCCCCCAGCCGCCGCTCAGGTACACCGCACCCATCGAGAGGGTCAGGTCGATCAGACCCAGCGCCAGCACGTCCGAGCTCTCGGGGGAGTTGATGCGCCGGCGCAATACCGGCAGCAGCACCGGCCGGATCGCCGGCACGTAGAACGTCACGAACGCCGTCTGCGCCATCGTCCCCAGCAGCAGCCATGGCTCGTAACGCTGCGTGTAGTGCGGCACATCGGAGATGAAGACGATCAGCACCGCGACCAGCCACGCCGCCCACCGCACGATGAACGGCGACGTCAGCACCGCCATCCGGATGCCGCCCGGCAGCGTCGCCAGCGACGTGTCGCCGTGCCGCCGCCAGATGCTGCGCGGCAGCGTCGCTACCCGCGCGCCGAACTCCTCGATGGAGGCTTCCAGTCTCGCCATGGCGTCATTCTAGTACCTCCGCACAGCGAATATGACCAATTCACCGCAGAGGCGCGGAGCGCGCAGAGTTCGAGGAGGACGTTGTTCGACGCTGCGCCTACCACGAGCCCGCCGGGGCGGCGTCTACGACCAGGCGCGGTTGAACTCGTCCTCGTTGCCCGGCCGCGCCAGCCATGCGCAGAACTTCCCGTCCCGCAGCCGCCAGACGTGGTCCACGCGATAGGTGATCGCTACGCCGTCGCGGTGCAGCGTGTGCTCCAGCACCGCGATACCGTGCTCGTCGTCCGCGACGATCTCCGACGGCAGGTCGCCCAGCGTGTCGCCCGAGATCTGCATCACCTGCCAGACCAGGTCCGGGAACGTCGCCTTCGTGTACGCGCCGCTGAACGGCGCCGTGCCCGGGACATGGAAGATGATGTCGTCCGTGCACATCGCCAGCACGCTCTCGATGTCGCCCTTCGAGAAGAGGTCGTACAACTCGTGCAGCAGTACCTCGGCCCGGTGCATCGCGGCATCCGTCACGATCTTCGCCATGCGCTGCGCAGGAAGAACCACAGGTTCGCCGGCCGCTCGGCAAGCCGCCGCATCAGGTACGGGTACCAGTGGCTGCCGTACGGCACGTAGATCCGCACGCGCTGCCCCTGCTCGCGAAGCGATCGCTGCAGGTCGCCGCGGATCCCGTACAGCATCTGGAACTCGAACCGATCGCGGCCGATGCCTCGCTCTCCTGCGATGCGCAGCGCCGCCCGCACCATCCGCCCGTCGTGCGTGGCGACTGCCAGCCATCCGCCCTCGCGCATGTTCGCGAAATACGCCTCGACCAGCCGCTCGAAGTTCGCGTCGACTTCCGCTTTCGACTGCAACGCCACGCCTGGCGGCTCGCGGTACGCCCCCTTCACGAGCCGCACGGGCGCCCGCTCGCGCGCCAGCGCCTCGACGTCGGCGAGACTCCGGCGCAGGTACGCCTGCACCACCACGCCGACATTGTCGTGCGACGCGCGCGCCCGGCGGAACAGCGACAGCGTCGCGTCGGTATAGCGGGAGTCCTCCATGTCGATGCGCACGAACGTCCCCGCGTCGGCCGCGCGTGACAGCACGACATCGAGCGACCGCGCCGCCAGCTCCGGGTCGAACGCCAGCCCCAGCTCCGTCAGCTTGATCGACAGGTGGCTGCGCAGCGACTGCGCTCGCACCGCGTCGGCGAACGAGCTGAACTCGGCGATGGCGGCGGCCACCTCCGCCTCGCTGGTCACCGCTTCGCCGAGAAACGAGACCGTCGCTTCGTAGCCATCGGCGTTCAGCCGGCGCACGGCGTCGATCACGTCGGCCTGGAGGCGGCCCGCCACGAAGCGGCGCGAGAACCCCCGGAACCCTGGTACGTTCGTCGCCACGTGTTCCGCCATACGGCTGCGGGAGAGCGCGAGGATGAGCGGGCGTATCATGCGTTGTCAGTCGTCAGTCGTCAGTTGACGGTAGTCCATTGTCCGCCGTCCATCGTCGTGTGTTCTCATCACGTCCGCGGCTCCGAATTTCTGTGTTCCTCCGTGTCCTCTGTGGATCCCTTCACGCTTCTCGCCCGCACCAGCGCGATGGCCCGGAGCGCCATCACCCGCACGTCTTCGGCGATCGGCATGTCCACCCCGCACGAGGCGACGGGCAGCGGGTCGCCGCTGCGCAACTCGGCCTCGCTCACCCAGATGAAGTCGTGATGTTCTTCGGGAGGCACCCGCTCGGCCCCTGCGACGGGCCGCAGGGCGTAGCTCATGTCGATGTGCTCGTGCGGGCCGTCCGGCACGGTGGCGACGATGATCGCCATCGGCGGCGGCAGCTGACGCACGTTGGTGAAGGGCGGCAGCGCGACGTGCGGGACGATCTCGGCGGCGATGCCGGTCTCCTCGCGCACCTCGCGCAGGACTGCCTGCGCCATGTCTTCGTCGGAGTCGATGTGCCCGCCGGGCGGCAGCCAGATCTGCAGCTTGCGATGCCAGTGCAGCGCCGCCCGATCGTTGTCGATGAGGAAGCCGGTGACCGTGAAGTGTCGCTCCATGCCGGAAGGGTACGGCAGCCGGGCTGGAAGATGGAAGGTGGACGATAGAAGATGGAGACGGGCGTCAGTCGCCGGTCATCCCTCTGTGTTCTCTGTGTCCTCTGTGGATGCCGTCGTCGATAGCCCGCGCGAGTGACTCCGGCGCTCCGTCTCCTGCAGCGCGCGCTTGCGCTCGATGCCCCAGCGGTAACCGCCCTGGCTGCCGTCCGCGCGCACCACGCGGTGGCACGGCACGACGATCGCGGCCTGGTTCATGGCGCACGCCCGCGCGACGGCGCGCACCGCGCGCGGCTCGCCGATCGCCGCCGCCACCTCGCTGTACGACCGCGTCTCGCCGGCCGGGATCGCCCGCAGCGCCTGCCAGACGCGCGCCTGGAACGCCGTCGCCTGCACGTCCAGCGGCAGCGACGCGTCCGTGCTGCCGCCGTCGATCGCCGCCAGCACCGCCTCGAGCCATCGCGCGGCTCCGGCGTCGTCGCGCTCGATCTGCGCCGCCGCGTACTCGCCCCGCAGCGTCGCCTCGAGCACCGCGTCGGCATCGCTGATGTACACGGCCGAGATGCCGCGATCCGTCCCCGCCACCAGCACGCGGCCCAGCGCGCACGCCGCGATCGTGTAGCCGATGCGCATGCCGCGCCCGCGCCTGCCGTACGCCGCCGGCGTCATCCCCAGCGTCGATGCAGCCGACTCGTACGCCCGGCTGCTGGAGCCGAACCCGGCGCCGTAGATCGCGCCCGCAACGGCGCCGTCCGTCCGCAGCTCCGCCTTCAGCCGCTCGACGCGCCGCGCCGCCGCGTACTGCCGCGGCGAGACGCCGGCGACCCGCTTGAAGACGCGCTGCAGGTGAAACGGACTGAGCCCGAACTCCCTGCCCAGCTCCTCCAGCGTCGGCGCCGCGCCCGCGCTCGCATCGATGCGCGCGCAGATGCGGCCGACAAGCTCACGCGGGCTGTCGAGCGCCCCCTCCTGCCGGTGGCAGCGCTTGCACGCGCGGAAGCCGGCGCGCTCGGCGTCGGCCGGCGCCTCGAAGAAGCGCACGTTCTCCCGGCGCGGCAGCCGCGCCCGGCACGACGGGCGGCAGTAGATCTTCGTCGAAGTCACGGCGCAGACGAACGCGCCGTCGTAGGCGCTGTCGCTTCGCGCCATGGCGAGCCAGCGGGATTCCTCTTCGTCTGCCTGGACCAGAGCGGGCATGGCCGTCATCATCTCACCTCCAGCGCGATGGTAGCCGCGCCGGAGGCCGCTGCTCTATCCGGATCTTGCGCTCGAAGTAGCTGCGGCGCCTACGCCGCGTCCAGGATCTTCCGCAGCGCGTCCGCGTCGCCGCCCGGCCCCACCACCGCCATCGAGAACCCGCCAGGGCGGAACAGCCGCTTCGCCACGCGCTGCATCTCCGCCGGCGTCACCGCCGCGATCGCGGCGACCACGTCCTCGATCGGCTCGATCTCGCCCGTCATCAGCAGCGCCTCGCCCGCGCGCTGCGCCAGCGCCATCGTCGACTCCAAGCCGAGGCGGAAGTTCCCGATCGAGAAGTCGCGCGCCTTCGTCGCCTCGTCCTCGCCCGCCGGCTCGTCGACCAGCCGGAAGAGTTCGTGGCGGATCACCCGCGTCGCTTCCACCAGGTGCTCCAGCGTCACGCCCGCGCTCACGCTCATCACGCCGATATCGCTGTACCGCGATGCTCCTGACCCGACCGAGTACGCCAACCCCCGCCGCTCGCGCACTTCCTTGAACAGCCGCGACGACATGCCGCGCCCCAGGATCGTGTTCAGCACCATCAGCGCGTACCGGTCCGGGTCCTTGCGCGGCAGCGCGTGCAGCGCGATCCCCATGTTGCACTGCGCGATCTCCCGCGTCTCGACGACCACCCGATCGCTGTCGAAGTCGTGCGTGGCGGCGGGCGGCGCGGGCGCGGCGCGGGCGGGCAGATCGCCGAAGAGCTGCTCCGACAGCCGCATCACGTCATCGTGGGTCGTGTTGCCGGCGACGCTCAGCACCGTGTTCGACGGCACATAGTACGTCGCGACATGGTTCACGAAGTCGTCGTGGTGCATCGCCTCGACAGTCTCGATGGTCCCCGCGATCGGCCAGCCGATCGGCTGATCGCCGAACGTCGCCCGTGACAGCAGCTCCGACGCCCAGGCGCCCGGCTGGTCGAACGAACGCCGGATCTCCTGCTGCACCACCGTCCGCTCGCGGTCGATCTCCGCCTGCTCCAGCAGCGAGTTGCGGTACATATCCGCCAGCACGTCCATCGCCACCGGCAGCTTGTCGAAGGGCACCTGGTTCCAGTAGCAGGTCAGCTCTTTCGATGTGTAGGCGTTCAGCACACCGCCCGCCCCCTCGATCGCCTCGGCGATAAGGATCGCATCGCGACGCTTGGGCGTGCCCTTGAAGAGCATGTGCTCCATGTAGTGAGAGAGCCCGTTCGTCCGCCGGTCCTCCCCTCGCGAGCCGATGCCCACGAACAGGTTGACGCTGACGGACTGCGCCGTGGGCACCGGCGTCGTCACGACGCGCAGCCCGTTGCTGAGATGCGAAATCTGCCACTCGATGGCCAAGGAGCGGTCCCTTTCTGCGCATGATGCTGGTGGAATACCCGCAAGTATAGCTGCCCCGGCACGGCCGTGCCGAATCTGAGCCCGCGGCGAATCGGGGCAAACCCTCATCTCGCACTCCGAGCGGCCGACTATTCCGTATCACGGGAACGGGATCCGCGCACGGCAGCGCAGCAGGCCTACGGGCAGCGAGCACAGATGAAGCTCTGGCGCCCTCCTCTTCGCAATCAGCGCGCGCCCGCAACAGCAGGCGCAGCCGCCGCATCAGCATCCCACGCGTCGCACGCCGGAGACGGGCCGTCCGTCGCGCCGGGGTACTGGTCTCGCTCGCTCGGGCTCCGCTTCGCGATTGCCGTCAGCTACGTGACCCTCATCCCCGCGGGCCTTCTTCCCATGTCCACCGCCTGGTGGATCGCCAGCGGCTGGGGTCTGCTGGCGTACAGCACGGCGATGCTCGGCATCTACCTCTGGCGCGGCCCCGTCCTGATACTCCACCGGACCCTCGGGCCGTTCATCGACACGCTCTTCGTCACGTTGGCGATCGTCGCGCTGGCGCGGCCTGACTATCCCATCTGGATGGGTTACGTGATGATCATCTCGGCGCTGTCGGTGTTCCACAGCACGCGCTACATGCTGGCGTTCTCGCTCGTCACCATCACCGCCTACTGGACGGGCCTGGTCGTGCTCGATGCGGCGGGCCGCGGAGACGTCTCGTGGCAGATCGCGATCGTCGTGTCGATCATGGCCGCCTTCACCGCCTTCAACTCAGACGTCATCGCCACGAGCAACCGCAAGCTCCACGACCTCGTGCAGAAGTCGGCGCACACCGACCCGCTCACCGGCCTCGACAACCGCCGCCGCTTCCGCCAGATCCTCGATTCGCACGACGCACCCGAATCCTGCCCGCTGGCCGTCCTCATGTACGACGTGGACAACTTCAAGCAGCTCAACGAGTCGCGCGGCCACGTGCACGCCGATACGGTGCTCGTCCGCGTCGCCGAGGAGCTGAGCGCGATCTTCCGCGGCGCCGACACCGTCGCCCGCTACGGTGGCGACGAGCTGGTCGTCCTCGCGCACGTGGACTCCATCGCAGACGCCCTCGACCTGGCGGAGCGCAGCCTCATCGAGATCAGCGCGCGCACGGACGTCACGCTCAGCGTCGGCGTCGCCGTCTACCCCATCTCGGCCGACACGATCGAAGGCGCCCTGCGCGAAGCGGACGACGCCCTCGGCCGCGCCAAGCGCGCCGGCAAAGCACGCGCCACAGCCGCATAGCCAGCGCACACCCCGCTGCTTCGCTTCGATGAGCCCCCGCTACACACAGCCGTGTCTACGCGAGCTGTGCGTCAGCAACCGGATGCTACCCTGCTCCCGATGACGGAACTCTTCTTCGAGACGGATCCACCCGGCGCCTGCCCTATCACCTTCGGCGGGCCGAGCGATGTGCTGGTGCACTTCCTCTCGCTCGCCTTCTCGACGCGCTATGGCTCGTTGCACCCGCTCTCGCAGCTCGCGCTGCTCCTGCGCGGCGAGATGAAGATCGACCTCGGGCCGATCACGACGTTCGCAGACCGCAACGTCGAGGAGGAGGCGGACCGCATCGAGCTGGAGCGCGTCTGGCAGGACGCGGCGCCCCTCACCGCCAGCATCCGCCGCATCGTCGAGGCGCTCGATTCCGGCGACGAGCGGATCGGCATCCTCACCGAAGACGCACCTACTCTCGGCGCTCGCCTGGCCGACCTGGCGCGCATGGCCGACTGGGCCGCAGGGCGCGGCGCGCGGGTGCGCCTCACCTTCGAGCTATAGCCACACGCCCCGCGTCACGACGGTTTCGGCTCGGTGAAGGAGATGACGCGGCCGTTGATGTAGACGCGCTCGCCGTAGCCGACGATGGCCACTTCCGCGCCGGCGTCATCGAAGAGATGGACGCCGTCGTCGTGTGGCGTCATGCGGCGCACGCCGAGGAAGCTGCGGCCGCTGCCGGCGCTGGGGCGGAGCGCGTCGGATTGATCGGGCATGCGGAGATCGTAGCGCAGTGCGGCCTCACATGGGCGGCGGCGGGCCGCCGGCCGGAAGCGCGCGCTGCTCGGAGTCGGTATCGAGCGCGAACGGCGGGTATTCGTCGGTCAGGCCGGCGAGGTAGACGAGGACGCGCGTCTCCCAGCGCAGATAGCCGCGGAGGAAGTTGAAGATGCTCTCCGGGTATGACTCCTGCACAAGGACCATGATCGCGGCGATCAGCAGCAGGATGCCCGCGACGATGCCGAGCAGCGCCAGCACGATCGCGTGCGGGATGACGAGGATGATGCGCAGCAGCACCTCGCCGGCGGTCGGCGTGCCGGCGGGCGCGACGGAGAAGCTCACGGGGTGATCAGCCTCTTCGCCCGGGAAGCGGTCGGTGAGCAGGCCGATGTAGGCGTAGAGCCGGACGATCAGGCGCAGCCACTTCGTCATGTTGGTCTCGGCTTCGTCGAGATACTGCTGCGCGCCGTGCTGCGAGATGAGGACGGCCGCCGCCACCGGTACGCCGAGCCACAGCAGGGCCGAAAGCCAGCCGAGCGCGAAGCCGAGGAGCGAGAGGACGATGAGGACGATGATGCGGATGACGACCTGTGTGCGGTCGTATGTCTCCTGGGGGGCGGCGTCGAAGGTGGATGCGTAGGGGGCCATGCGACTCTCCTCTCGGTGCACCGGGCGTCTCCGATCATAGTACGACGCGGCGTCAAGCCCCGCATACGCAGATCGGGCGAGCGTCGGTTTCACCGCGGAGGCGCGGAGGGCGCGGAGTTCCCGGCGGGAGGGGCACCTCACCCCGGCCTTCTCTCCACGGCGAGTCTTCGACGGCCACCCCTCTCCACGGCGTGGCCAGGGGCTCACACGGCGTCGGATCGCGATCGGTGCCGTTGGTTCGGGTGCGGCGGGATCACGGTGTCCACAGATTTCACAGAGGGGATTGGCCGCGCGGTCGGATCGCGATGAGACGAATCGTGGCGGCGGGAGGGGCACCTCACCCCGGCCTTCGGGCGCGGCGCCGCTAGCCGGCGGCGGCGCCGTGCGAGAGCGGATGGGCGCCGTGGCGGCCGAGGACGCTGTCGATGAACTGGGTGATCGGCGGCACGACGAGATCGGCGGAGATGTCGGCGTGGCCGCCGTCGGGGAAGCTGACGTAGACCTTCGGCCCGGGCGCCGCTTCGAAGATCCGCTGGCCCATGTACTCGGGCACGGTCTGGTCATCCTCACCGTGCATGACGAGCAGCGGGCGGTCGAGGCGGCGGATCTTGGCGAGCGTGTCGTAGTTGGTCAGCGGCAGCCACGGCGCGGCGCGCAGCAGCGGGCGGAGGCGCGGGTACCAGTCCCAGATCATGCCGCGGACCGACGTGAACGGCGCGCGCAGGATGAGGCCGGCGCTCGGCTCGCGCATCGCCAGCTCGGCGGCGATGCCGGTGCCGAGCGAGAAGCCGTAGAAGAAGATCGTGGCGGGGTCGACGTCGTCGCGGGCGTAGAGCCAGGCGAGCGCGGCGGCGGCATCGAGTGCGGTGCCCTCTTCGGTGGGCGTGCCGTCGTTGCGGCCGTAGCCGCGGTAGTCGAAGACGAGGAAGTTGCAGCCGGCGCGCGTGAGGAATTCGTGGAAGGCGTGCGTGCGCTCTTCAGTCAGCCACATGTCGCTGGCGTTGTAGCTGGTGCCGTGGCAGAAGAGCAGCGTGGGGGCGTCGGAGTTGGTCTTGAAGAACCAGCCCTGCAACTCGACGCCGTCGGCGGTGAAGATCTGCGCCTCCTCGCAGGGGAAGCGGACGGTGTCCGGCGGCGCGGGGTGCCAGTCGCCGCTGAAGAAGAGGCGCGGGCGGATGACCCGCTCGGCCGCGACGGTGATCGCGACTCCGGGCGCCGAGAGCGCGGCGGCGGCGTAGAGCGCACGCTTGAGCATATTGCAGTGAGTGTAGCCGTGGCCGCGCGGGCGGCGGAAGTGTCGTTTGTACTATGCCCCCCTCACCCCGGCCTTCGGGCACCGTCAGCTTCAGGTGAATGCAACCGCAGAGAGAGCCTTATGTCGAGTTCTCCTGGGCGCGCCGTGTGCCCAGCTTCGGCCTCCCTCCACCGCCGCACCTGCCCGGCGCCGCAGACTGCGGGAGTCTGGCGCGGGGGTGTTGGTGAGATCCCTCATCGCGGGGCGCTTCCCTACCGATCATTCTTCAGTGTCCGGAGCGCGAGGAGCGGTCTCCGGAGGGAGGCTGACGTTGGGCGACACCACGAACTGGGAGTTCGCCGCTGCCGTTTCCGCCATCTGCATCGGCCTCGGCGGCCTCCTGCTGTTCACGATCGTCGGCGCCATCGGCTCGTGGCGCATCTTCAACCGCGCGGGCGATGCGGCGGCGGAGGCCCATGCCACGTACGCGGCGGTGCAGGACCTGGCGCGCACGCTCAGCGCAGCGCAGGCGGGACGAGCCTACGCCGGCCCGGACCCGCAGGAGACCGAACGCAGCCTGACCGATCTCCGCCAGCAGGTCGATGCTCTGGTGGAGACGCAATCGCGCATGCAGGACCTGATGCGCGACATCGTGGCCATGAGCGCGCCGGGGGGTGACACCGCGGCGCCACCGCTGCGCGAGTTGGAGGCGGCGGTGCGGCGGCTGGAGCAGGAGTTTTCGAGCGTGGCGGCGGCCGTCGCCAACCTCTCGACAGAACGGTAGTCCCGGAGGCGGAACATGCCAGCGAAGAAGAGCACGACCAGGCACGCGGCGACGAAAGATCGGGCATCGATCATGCTGTCGGCACTGCTGCCGATCCACTCGGCGATCACGCTCGACTGGCTGGTCGATGCGACATCGACCGCGGCCGAGGCGGCGCTGGGCGCACCGTACGCCTTCGTGTACTTCGAGGACCACGACGGCCGGCTGAACCGCAAGGCGCCCGCGTCGGACCTGCGCCGGCGCTCGCTGCAGCGCGCGATCGACGCGGTCGGCCATGACGCGCTGCGCGCGCGCCTGGACCCGTCGGACGCGCCCGCCATCGCGGCGGCGCTCGACGCGCGCACGCCCACAACCGTCAGCGCCGCGGAATTGTTCCGGGGGCTCACGAACGAGACGGCGGCGGCGGAAGCGCAGGCACAGCTCGGCGTGGCATCGCTGGCCGTGGTGCCGCTGGAGTCGGCGGGCGAGCGCGTCGGCGCGCTGCTGCTGATGTTCGTCGAAGAGCCGGAGCCGGCGCACGTGCGGCTGTTCGCGGACCACGTGGCGTGCGCGGCGGTGAACCTGCGCCAGAGCCAGGCGGCGCGCGAGCGGGGCGTCACCGACGTGGTGCGCTCGGTGTTCGACGCGCGCAAGCTGGAGTCCGACCTGCAGAAAGAACTATCGCGCGCGGTGCGCCACAAGCACGAGGTGTCGATCGCGATCGTGGAGGCGACGAACCTGCGGCTGCTGCGTGAGAAGTACGGCCGCTTCCTGACGGACCAGCTGCTGCAACGGCTGGGCGCCGCGCTCGCGGAGAACGCGCGCGACATCGACGTCATCGGCGCCTGGAAGGAGAGCGGGTACACGATGATCCTGACGGAGGCCACGGCCGACGGGGCGAGCATCGCGGCCAACCGCCTGCTGACGATCGCGCTGGAGACCAAGCTGGACGCGGAGGACGTGCCCGGCCTTGAGCTGCACCTCGCGTGCGGCTGGGCGACATGCCCCATCGACGGCGCGACGACCGACGCGCTGTTCGCAGCGGCCGAGCAGCGGATGTACGACGCGACGGAGCAGGTGGCGTAGGGAGTTGTCAGTTGTCAGTTGTCAGTTCACAGTTCACAGTTGTCAGTTGTCAGTTCACAGTTCACAGTAGTCGGTCAGGTTCCAGGTTCTAAGTTCTAAGTTCTAAGTTCACAAGTTCACAGCGAAAGAAGCCCCCGCAGTTGCGGGGGCTTCTGGCGTACTGATAACTGATAACTGTGAACTGTGAACTCCCTACGCCACATCTTCCAGGGCGACGATGGTGATGTCGTGGCCGGGGGCGAAGAGCTGGGTGACGCGCTGCTTCAGCGCGCTCTGCACCTCGGCAGGGGTGGAGGTCGCGGCGATCCAGACCTTAAGCGTCGCGCGGCGGCCATCGTAGTCGAGGAGCGCGACATCGCGGACAGCGGGATGCTCGCCGACGGCATCGTCGACCTTGCGCAGGTCGAGCGGGCCGGGCTTGCTCTCGAATTCGAGGCGGAAGCAGGTGACACCGACGTCGTCCGCGGGGCTCGGGAAGGGCGCGCTGTCGACGTGCTTCGCGCCGTTGGCGCGGGCGGGCGTTTCGGCCGCCAGCGGGGTGAGGGCAGCGGGCAGGACGGGCCGCTCCGCGGCCATGGCGCGCGGAGGCTGTGGAGCGGCCTGCGGCTCGGACTCGGCGGCAGCATGATCGGTCTGGCGCCGGGCGGCGGGGCGCGGCTTCGGCGAGGCGGCGGCTGGCACGACGAGCGCCGGGCGGGTGTACGCGATGGGCTGCGGCGCGGCGGGTTCGGCCGCGGCGCCGATCTGGCTCCGCCTCGCGCGGACCAGCGCTTCGATCTCGTCGAGCACGGACCCGGTGGCCGCGAGGCGCGGCACGATGCCCCTGATGACGGCGGTGGCCTCGCCGGCCCGCTCGAGGGCGGCAGCGAGGTCATCGAGCGCCTGCGTGAGTTCGAGTTCGAGTCCGGAATGGCGTTCGGTGTTGGGCATAGGTCTCCCTCGGATAGCGGAGCTGTTGGGCTTCTACGATCGTTATCGACCGGGCGGCGGGTAGGCGGAGCGGCAAAGCGGGAAAATGGGGGTTTTAGATGCGGGTTCTCAGATACGAGTGAACGGCCAGAAGCGGCCAGCCAGATTCGTTACTCGTGTCCTGTCTCCTGTCTCCTGAGGCGACTCTGCGAGCGGCGACTCTGCCAGCTACGGCCCTACTCCTGCCAACGCACTTCGTACAGGCGCACGGCGTCGTCAAAGCCCTTCATGGCGAACTCGCCGCGGTCCGAGAACGCGAAGCTCTTGCCGGAGAGCAGGTGGCGCACCGGCTCAGGGATCAGGATCTCGCCCGCACCCGCCTTCGCGGCGATGCGCGAGGCGAGGATCACCGTCGCGCCGAAGAGGTCGCCGTCCTCCTCGATGGGCTCGCCGGCGTTGAGCCCGACACGCACGTTCAGGTTCTCGGTTCCAGGTTCCTGGTTCTGACCGTGGAAGGCGCGCTGGAGCGCGATCGCGCAGTCCATCGCGGACGTGACGCTGCCGAACGAGGCCATGAAGCCGTCGCCCATCGTCTTCACTTCGGCGCCGCTGTGCTGCTTCAGCGTCTCGCGCGTGATGCGCTCGTGTTCGCGCAGCACGTCGCGGCCCTTCCCATCGCCCAGCCGCTGCATCATCTCGGTGTGCCCGACGATGTCGGTGAAGAGGATCGTGCGCAGGCCGCCCTGGACCGCCGGCGCCGTGGCAGTCGCGCCGGCTCCGTCGCCGAGGAAGTCCGCCATGGCCGAGATCACGTGGTCCAGGTCGTCGGTTTCCTTGCCGTCGAGCATCACCAGGTGCGCGTCGGGAATCAGCGTGGCCATCTCGCGCGCGGCGTCCGGACTCGACGCGCGCATGCCGACGTGCTGCAGGATCAGCGTCGGCGCCTGGACGCGCGGGAGCAGCTCGGTGACGTCCTCCTCGTCGAACGCGGCGAACATCCGCCGGGCCGCGTCTTGCGTCGTGCACGCCCGCATGAACTCGGCCCTCCGTGCGATATCGCCGCCGACCCCGCCCACCGCAAACGCGATGTTCTCGGTCATCGCCTCCCAGTCCTCCGCGAGTTCGCGAAAGGCGCGCATCTGCGGCAACCGGGCCGCTGCCCGCGCGTCGAAGATCGCGTCGTCCAGCACCAGGTGCGTCACGCGCTCGGGATAGCGCGCCGCGTAGGCGATCACCACCAGCCCGGAGTACCACGTGCCGTTCAGGGCGAATCGCTGCAGCCCCAGGCGATCGACGACCGCCTCCAGGTCCAGCACCCGCGCGTCGAGTGAATAGTCCGCCACCTGGCGGTCGGAGAGGCCGGTCCCGCGGGGGTCGAACGTCACCACCATCCGTCCCTCGCTCAGGCGACCATAGAAGGCGCTCTCGCGCCACTCGCGCTGGCAGTGGCTGAACGGCGGATTCGGCACGCGCACCAGCGGCGAGCCCGCACCCGCGGTGCCGTAGGCGATCTTCACCCCGTCCGCCGTCTTCGCGTACTTGATGTTGAGTTCCATCACGCCCCCTGCATCCGCACCGCGTACACCCGCACCGGCTCGCCGACGCCCTTCATCTCCTGCTCGCCACGATCCTCGAACTCCACGCCCGCCGACGAGCGCGCCATGCCGCGCACTACGTCCGACACCAGGATCTCGCCCGGCGCCGACAGCCCGCAGATGCGGGAGGCGATGTTCACCGCGCCGCCGTACACGTTGTTGTCCTCGCGGATCACGTCCCCCGCGTGCAGCCCGATGTGCAGCCCCAGCTCCGATGCCGCGCTCAGCGCCAGGCAGCGCCGCGCGCCATCGATCGCCTGCGCCGCCGACGGGAACGTCGCCAGCACGCCATCGCCCAGCAGTTTGCCATCGATCGCTGCGCCGCCCGCATCCCGGATCGCCGCCCGCAGCCCCGCATCGAGCGCGCGCGACGCATCGCGGAAGGCCGCGTCGCCCATCCGCTCCGTGAGCGCCGTGGAGTTAACGATGTCGGTGAAGAGAACGACGGATATGCCCGACTGTGTGGCGGGCGCGCTCGTGGCCGGTGCGGATATCCCAAGGAACGCCGTTATCGGGTCGCTCACGTCCTCGACGCGTGTGAGAGATAGTTGCCGAAATTGCGCCCCCGGGATCTTCGCCGCGATTCGCTGACTGGCACGGACAGGAGGGAAGCTCTGGTTCTCGACGTTCAGGACAATCGTCGGTTGGCGTACGCGCGCCAAGACGTCACCCAGGTCTATGGTTTCTTCCAATCCCCTGTACAAGAGGCCCACGGCGGGATCTGCCCATGTCGCGGCAGTCCTTGCTAGCTGGGCGTACTCCGGGGCGGCTGCACTGTCGAGTCCCAATAGGACGAGAAAATGGGCCGCCACGTAGGAAGGCCAGTCGGCCTCCGCGAGCGCCAGACCCGCCTTTCCGTACGCCGTGTCAGCCACGTCGTTCATGCGTTGATATGGCGCAAAGAGGACAAGGCGTGAGACGCGATCGGGATGTTCGGTCGCAAGTTGGAGGGCCGTCGATAACGCGAGTAAGCCCAGCCGACAGAACACGGCGCACTCGTCGATTTTCGCGGCGTCCATGACGGCTTCAGCATCCATCAGCAGCGTGGCGGCAGACACGTGCGTAACGTCGCGTTCGGACATGCCGGTGCCGCGCGCATCGAACCAGATCACGCGAGAGAAGCGCGCCAGCACGCCATAAAAGCGGCTCCAGATCGCAGCGTACTCTTGCACATGGGTGAGCGGCGCTGGGCAGCACAGCAGCAGCGGCGGCCCCTGGCCCATCTGGGCCCAGGCGATGCTGACGCCGTCCGCGGTCGTGCAGTAGCGGATCTGCGGTTCGCCGCTCACGGTTGCCCCCGCACCGCATACACACGCACCGGCTCCCCCACGCCCTTCATCTCCTGCTCGCCGCGATCTTCGAACTCGACGCCGGCCGACGATCGCGCCATCCCGCGCACCACGTCCGACACCAGGATCTCGCCCGGCGCCGACAGCCCGCAGATGCGGGAGGCGATGTTCACCGCGCCGCCGTAGACGTTGTTGTCCTCGCGAATCACGTCGCCCGCGTGCAGGCCGATGTGCAGCCCCAGCTCCGAAGCCGCACTCAGCGCCAGGCAGCGGCGGGCGCCATCGATCGCCTGCGCCGCCGACGGGAATGTGGCAAGGACGCCGTCGCCGAGCGAGCGATCAATGGCCGTACCGCCGGCTTCGCGGATCGCGGCCCGTAGGCCGGCGTCGAGCGCGCGGGAGGCGTCGCGGAACCGCGCGTCGCCCATGCGCTCCGTGAGTGCGGTCGAGGAGACGATGTCCGTGAAGAGGATCACCGCCGTGCCGGCGGCCTGCGACGCGTCGGGGCGTCGTGCTTGCGGCTGCACCTCTTCGGCGCCCGGACGCCCGCCGTCCCCGAGGAACTCGTCGAGTGCGTCGAGGAACTGTGGCTCCAACTCGTCGGACCACAGCGTGTCAGATTCGAGCACCTTGAAACGCGCGTCCGGGATCCCCGCGGCGAGCTTTCGTGCCAGATCGAGTGTGGGGAACGGCGCGCCGCGCGGGTGCATCACGAGCGTGGGCACCCTCACAAGCGGCAGCAGGGCCGTCACGTCGTACTGCCGGTCAGCCCCGTAGATCGCCTGCGCCTGTTCGAGCGTCGTGCTCGCGCGCATGAGCGCAGCGAGTCCTTGCGCGACGTCCGGCAGGTGCCAGCCGAGCTGTGCGAGGCAAACGGTGTCTGTGAACAGTTCCCAGTCGCCCTGATCGAGCATGGAGAATAGCGTCTTGACGCGGGGTATCTCGTAGAGCTCCTCCGCCCGAGCGAAACCGGCGAACAGGATGAGATGCGAGACGCGCTCGGGGTGCTTCGCCGCATAGGCGACGGCGATGGGAACCGCCCACGACTCCGCGTAGAGCACGAACCGGTCCAGCGTAAGCGCATCGGCCACGGCGCCGATGTCGAGCGTCAACTCCTCGATCGAGAGCCCCGGGACATCGCGTTGCGAAGAGCCAACGCCGCGGTTGTCGAACCGGATGAGCCGGCGGCGCGCCGTCATGACCCGGTACCATTCCCAATCGCGCCATTCCAATTCGATGTTGCTATACAGCGGTGACTGCACCGCGATGACAGGCGTCCCCTCGCCTCCCTGGCAGTAGGCGATGCTGACGCCGTCTTCCGTCGTGCAGTAGCGGATCTCCGGTTCCATGCGGGGATTATGCGCGATCGAGCGAGCTGGGAGCTACGCCGCCCAGACTCCGGCTTCCAGCCCCGAAGTGACACCGCCGCCTTGGCGTTCGCTCCCCCTGCGCCGCATGATGGTCCATCCGCGGACGAGGAAGGGGTGCCCGTGCCCGCAACGGCGCCCCTCGCCGGTCGCTCTAGCAGCCCGCCGGGGCAAGAAAGTGACAAAACAAAATCGCCGGTGTCGAAACACCAACACGTCAGGGCGCCGTCAGCGCCCTCTCGATCGCGTCACCCATCTGGCTCGTGGTGACCAGCGTGCCGCCGGCGGCGGCGATGTCGGGCGTGCGGAGGCCGGCGGCCAGCGCCGTGCGGATCGCCTGCTCCACGGCCGCCGCCTCGGCTTCGAGGTGGAAGCTGAGCCGGAGCATCATGGCGGCGCTGAGCAGCATGGCGATGGGGTTGGCCTTCCCCTCGCCGGCGATGTCGGGAGCGGAGCCGTGGATCGGCTCGTACATGCCGAAGCCCTCCGCGTTGAGGCTGGCGGAGCCGAGCATGCCGAGCGAGCCGGCGAGGACGCTGGCCTCGTCGCTGAGGATATCGCCAAAGATGTTGTTGGTGAGCAGCACATCGAACTGGCGCGGGTTGACGACGATCTGCATGGCGGCGTTGTCGACGTGCAGGTAGTCGTGCATGACGTCCGGATACTCCGGCGCGATCTGCGCCAGCACCTCGCGCCAGAGCACCGAGCTGTCGAGGATGTTGGATTTGGCCACGAGCGTGACGTGCTTGCGGCGGCCGCGGGCGATGCGGAACGCGCCGTGGGTGATGCGGGCGATCTCGCCCTCGGTGTAGGACTCGGTGTCCCAGACCTGGCGCTGGCCGTCGACCATGCGCTCGCCGCGCTCGCCGAAATAGATGCCGCTGGTCAGTTCGCGCACGATCAGCATGTCGGCGCCCTCGACGATCTCGGGCCGAAGCGGCGAGAGCGGCAGCATCTCGGGGTAGACGACAACGGGGCGGAGGTTCATGAAGAGGTCGAAGGCGCGGCGCAGGCCCAGGATCGCCGTCGTCTCGACGCCGGTCCACTTCGGGTGGTTGACCTCGCTCGTCGGGCCGCCGAAGGGGCCCTTCAGGATGGCATCAGCGTTGCGGCAGGCCTCGATCGTGACGGCGGGCAGGTGCTCGCCGTAGCGCTCCCACGCCTCGCCGCCCGCGTACGCCTCGACGAAGTCGAACTCGTGGCCGAAGCGGCCGCCGACCGCCTGCAGCACGCGCAGCGCCTCGTCCACGATCTCGGGCCCGATGCCATCGCCCTTGAGGACGGCGATCTTAAAGTGCATGTCAGGAGGTTATAGGTTTTAGGTTCTAGGTTCTAGGCGGGCGAAGGGAACAGGGGACAGGGGACAGAGGCTCCGGCGCACGCGCCTATCACCTATCACCTGTCACCTGTCACCTGTCACCTGTCACCTGTCACCTGTCACCTGTCACCTGTCACCTGTCACCTGTCACCTGTCACCTGTCACCTGTCACCTGTCCCCTATAACCTTCTCCCGAAGGGAGACCGACATGGCAGAGGTGAAGATCGCCACGCTGAATCTGTTCAACCGCATGGGGCAGTGGGGGGCGCGGGCGCCGCTGGTGGTGGACCAGATGGAAGAGCTGGCGCCGGACGTGCTGGGGCTGCAGGAGGTCGACCTGGTGCTGGACCAGGGGATGTGGCTGAGCCGGCAGATCAACAAGCGGCTGCCCGGCCAGCCGCACTATCGCGTCAAGCACGCGACGAATCCGGACACGCGGGCGAGCTTCCACAGCATCGCGACCATGTCGCGCATCGGCTACGAAGAGCACGAGATCCTGGACCTGATGTCGTTCGAGCGCGTGGCGCAGCGCTTCGTGTTCCGCTGCGGTACGGCCCCGTTCGTCTTCGTGAACACGCACCTGCATCACCCCCCGGAAGCGCAGCAGGAGCGCGTCGAGCAGCTCGAGCGCCTGCTGGCGTGGCTCGACCGCGACACGCGCGGCCTGCCGACGGTGATCGCCGGCGACTTCAACGCCTACGCCGTCCCGCCCGAGCCGGCTGTGTTGCTGATGAAGTCGCGCTTCCGGTCGGCGTACGAGGCCGCGCATGGCCGCGAGCCCGACAAGACGTGGACGACGCCGGTCAACACCTACGACCCCTCGCCGCACGGCACGCTGGACTACATCTTCGTATCACAAGAGTTCCGCGTGGCTGAAGCGGGGCTGGCGTTCGACAAGCCGTCCGCGCTCGACCCGCAGATGTACCCGTCGGACCACCTGGGCGTGTATGCCGTGCTGGCTCTTTAGGTTGTAGGTTGTAGGGGGTAGGTTGTAGGGCATCCGCACCCGCCACGCAGCGGCGCGCGTAGGACGGCCGCCCCGGCCGTCGCGCCATCGCACCTACGCCATTGCGCCCCGATCGCGAGCCAACCGCCGCACGTAATCCCCTCGCCCCTTGTGGGAGAGGGGTGCCCGAAGAGCGGGGTGAGGGTCGCTAGCGGTGCTGCGCCAGCCAGGCCATGATCGCGTCTTCGATGCGGCGCTGGATGCCGGGCGAGTCGTCGAGCGTCTTGTGGCTGATCAGCGCCTGGGCGCCGCCGCCGTCGCTGAGGGCGATGGGCGCGCGTTCGAGCGACGCATCGTAGTTGACGACGTTGGGCAGATCGATATTGCTGCCGTGCCATCCTTCGTTGAGCTGGAAGACGTTGAAGATCTCCGCGCGCGCCGGGTACTCCGTCGCGTTGCGGTCGTAGAGCGCGACCGTGCGGTCGATCGCGACGCCGAACATGCGGTCTCCGTAGCCGTCGTCGAGTGCGGCGGTGATGGATGTGACGTTGACGGCGCCGTGGCTGTGGCCGAGCAGGACGGCGCGCATGCACGGCAGCGCATCGAGCCGGCGCCGGATGTACTGCGCGAGCCACTGCTCCATGTGCGTCTGCGGGCGGTCGGCGCCGAACACGGCGGCCGTGGAGAGCACGACCTCGGTCGCGATGCGCTCGCCGGCGGCGCGGGTCTGCAGGTCGTTGACGATCTGGAGCATGCCCATGCTCTCGCCGCCCGCCGTATCGAACATGTCGCTGCCGGCGCTGGCGATGCCGACGAGCAGCAGCGGCGGCTGCGCCAGCGCGCAGGTGGAAGAGCCGGAGGCGAGTTGCGTGCCCGGATAGAAGTCGCGGTGGTGCGCGGGATCGATGCAGGCCTCACCGGGGACCAGCGGGATGTTGACGCCGGAGAACGTGGGCCCATCAGCGGCGCTGAGGCGGCCGTCCCGGTTGCCGTCGAAGCAGCTGAGCAGGATGGGATCGCCGGTGGCGTGCTCGATCCCCTCCTTCCACGTGCGCGGGTAGGGCGTGGCAGTGGGGGTGACGGGCACCGGCGTGGCAGTGGGGAGGAGCGTGGTGGCGCTGCCTGGCCGCCCACCGTTGCCGACGAAGAGCACGGCCGCAACCACGGCCGCCGCGACCACGGCCGCCGCGACCACGAACAGCGACGCGCCGGCGAGCGCTGTGCGCCTCAACCGTCGGCCCGTGGCGTGCGCGGGAGCATCGTGCCCGGCGCGTGCCGCTGGCGCACGGGGAGAAGCTTCCCTTTATGGAACCGGTTGCCGGATTTCACGCGGCAAGTATAGGCGGTTCGGGTCGCCGGCCGGGGGAGGCGAAACGTGAAGATGCGTTAAGAAGAACCCGCATCCGGGAGTGAGCCGTCAAGTACGTCCTGGCGCGCAAGGTCGTCTTACGTTCCGGGCTGGTGATTCCCGACGGCCAGAGGGTAGTGGACGGGCTTGCGGGCGATGAAGGTGGTGGCTTCTTCGTAGCCGGCGCGGCGGGCCCAGGCGGCGAGCTCGTCGAAGTTGGCGCCGACGCGCGCGGGCGTGTGCGCATCGGACGCGAGGGTGATCGGCAGGCCGAGGACGCGGGCGCGCTCGACGAGCGGGAGTGCGGGGAAGATCTCGCCGCAGCGCCGCAGCCCGTTGCTGTTCAGTTCGACCGCCGTGCCGTTCACCGCCGCGCCGGCGAGGATCAGGTCGTGCAGCGGCGTCTCGTCCTTCGGACGGTGGCCGAACTTCTTCGGCACGTCCGGGTGCGTGAGCGCATCAACGAGGCCGGTCTCGGCGAGGTCCTTCATCAGGCCGCCGTACTCGGACCAGGCCTGCGCGACGTCGCGCTTCTCCCACTCGGAGACGAACGCCTCGTCGTCGATGCCCCAGGCGCCGACGTAGTGCACCGAGCCGAGCACGATGTCCCAGTCGTACGGCGCGAGGAACTTGCGGAGGATCTCCTCGCGGCCGGGGATCCAGTCCATCTCCAGGCCGAGGAGCACCGGCACGCCGTCCCGCTTCGCCTCTTCGACCAGGCGCACGTAGTCGGCGACGCTGCCGGAGACGTGGTCCTCCCAGTACTGGCGGACCATGCCCGCGAGGCGCGTGTCGGGGTCGTCGTCCCACCAGCCGTGGAGCATGTCGAAGGCTTCGCGAAAGCGAAACAGGTGCTCGGTGATGCAGATCTGCGTGACGCCGCGCGCCGCGCCCGCCGCGACGTACTGATCGATCAGCGCGCGCGTCATCGGCGGCTGCTCGCCGTGCTCCTGCAGGTGCGTGTGGCAGTCGACGATCATCGCCGCAGCTCCATCTGGTCGATGATCGGCTCCATGCCGCGGATCAGCGTCACGACGCGCGCCGCGGCGTCGGCGGCGAGCTCCGGCGTCAGCGACTCCGCGGCGAAGGAGCGATGCAGGCGCGTCCACGTCTGCGTCCACTCCTCGAGCTCGTACTCCGGGCCGATGCTCGACTGGATGTCCGGCGCGCGCAGGGCGAGCAGCTCGGCAGCCTCGTAGTTGCGGTCGCGCTCGCCCTCGAAGTGCAGGCCGATCTCCAGGCGGCTCGTCTTCTTCTGCGCCCAGACCTCGTAGTGGATCTCCGGCGTGCCCCGATAGTACTGCAGGTATCCGAAGCGCTGGCGCACGTCGAGCCCGTCGAGCTTCTTGCCGAGCTGCGCCAGCACGCCCTCGTGCACCAGCGCGAGGAAGTCACGGATGCGGAGCGAGGGCGTGGCGGTCTTCGTGCGGGGCTTAGCCATGCGTGTAGGTTATAGGTTGTAGGTTGTAGGTTGTAGGTTGTAGTAGTCAGCGGGCAGCCGCGGCCTTCGATTTCGCCAGTACTTCGCCGTACAGGTCCAGGGTGATCTTGGTGGTGCGCTGCCAGGTGAAGTTCGTGCGGATGTGCTCGCTGGCGGCGGCGCCCATGCGGGCGCAGCGCTCCGGGTCGCTCAGCAGCGACTTGATGGCGGCGGCCAGGGCGGCGGGGTCGCCGGGCGGCACGAGCACGCCGGTACGGCCGTCGTCGATGAACTCGGGAAAGGCGCCGGCCGTCGTGGCGATGACCGGCGTGCCGCAGGCCATCGCCTCGGCGGCGGGCAGGCCGAAGCCCTCGTAGAGCGAAGGCGAGACGACGATCTGGGCGCTGTTGTACAGCCGCAGCAATTCGTCGGTGCTGAGCCGCGGGATGTATTCGACGAAGCGGTTGAGGCCGTACTTCCAGACAAGCGGCGGGACGACCTTCATATCCTGCTCCTTCTTGTCCTTGAAGAGCAGGCGGAAGTCCATCTCGTGCTGGAGGCGGCCGCAGGCTTCGATGAGGAAGCGCGCACCCTTGTTGCGGTCCTCGGAGTCGCCGACGAAGAGGATCGTGCCGGGCTGGCGCTGCACGCCGGGGATTGGCCGCATCACCTCCTGGTCGACGCCGTACGGCGTCTGGCGGATGTGCTCCAGCGGGATGTCCATCGACTCACTGACCGAGTGGGCGGAATTGCGCGAGCCGGTGAGCACCATATCGATGCGGTTGGCCACGTAGGACTGCATCCGCCAGGGAAACCAGATCTCCTTCTGGATCCGGCTGACGACGGTCTTCGCCTCGCGCATGTTGTTCGCCTTGTCGATGGCGAGCGGGTGGTGGAGGCTGGCGACGACTGGCTTGCCCATGAACTGCTTCATCGCGAGGATGCCGTAGCCGAGCGTCTGGTTGTCGTGCACGAGATCGAACGGCCCGTACGCGGCCTCGATCTCGGCGAGCTTCTTGTAGGCGCGCACGCTGAACGTGAAGAAGAGCGACGCCAGCGAGGCGCGGGTGGAGGCGAATTCGTAGAAGTTCCAGGGGTGGAAGAACTCCGCCGGGTTGTGCGCGTGATCGTACGCGTGCTCGTCGCGGCCGTTGAGGAACGCCCAGAAGCTGTAGGTGTGGAGCTTGTGGTGGACAACGCCCTCATCGAGCGAGGGGTACGGGCGCCCCGAGATGACGTGCACCTCGTGGCCGAGGCGGACCAGCTCACGCGTGACGTAGTGCAGGTAGACGCCCTGCCCCCCGGAGTACATGTTGCCCTGGTACATGATGAAGGCGAGTTTCATGAATGAAGTTCACAGTCCACAGTTTTCAGTTCACAGACCGTAATGCGCAGGTCGAGGTTCGCGTTCGTCCGTCACATGTCTCTCAACTTCACGGTCAGGGCGGCGAGCATACGCTTTACCTCAAGCGCTCTTGACGACAGGTCTTCGTGGACAGCCTCCGTGATGTACCCAAGGTCGCGGCACAGTAGCAACTGATATTCGAGTTCATTCGCCGAGCCGAGCGCCACATGCAGGAAGCGGAGAAAGTCGGCGTTCGATCCACGCCCGCACCCCTCGACGATGTTCGACGGCACGGAACTCGAACAGCGTCGCATCTGGCTCGTCAGCCCGTACCGCTCATCGGGCGGGAACGTCTTCGTAGCTCGATAGACCGCGAGCGTAAGCTCGTGAGCCTTACTCCACACCTGCAGCTTGCGATAGTCCTGCACTATCGCCTGCCCCCGACTGTGAACTGTCCAACTGTGAACTGTGAACTCATCTCGCCCCTACTTCCGGAAGATGCTCCTCCTGGTAGTGGTGGGCGGAGACCATGAGCAGGTAGACGCCGCAGGGGACGGTGCCGCCGAGATCGGGCCAGAAGAACTGGGCGGTGCGGGTGAGCGCCTCGGCGGGGGTGCGCTCAGCGGCGGCGATGAGGTCTTCGAACGCGGTGTTCGAGGCTTCGAGGATCTGCGACCAGGGGCGTTCGCGCGCCTCCGCCATGCGGGCGGCGTTGAAGGCGTCGATCGAGGCGTAGCGGCTGATGCCGTCGGGGTAGCCGGAGAGCGACATGATCGAGGGCTCGTTGACACCGGCGGCGATCTCGTCGAGCGCGGCGGCGACCCAGCGCTCCCAGCCCAGGATGTGGCCGACGATCTCCTTGATCGTGCGGCCGTCGTCCGTCCACGGCGTCGACGCCTGCTCGCCGCTGAGGTCCAGCACGTCGCGCATCATGGCGAAGCGGCACGAGCGGAGGAGCTCGATCAGGCGGCGCTTCTGCTCCTCGCCGCCGAGGCGCAGCGCCACGCGCAGCTCGTCGTCGAGCGACAGCGGCGGCGCGTGCGGCTCTGCCGGCGCGGCGGGGGCGCCGGGGTCGATGGCGAAGGGGGCGGGCACGGCGCGCACCTCGACCGTCGTGCGGTCGTCTTCCGCCTCGGCGGCGGCGTGATGCCCGTTGGCGGACGCAACGGCGGGCTGGTGCTCCACGTCCGCGTCCGCCAGCGGCTTGCGGCTGTAGACCACGATGCTCTTCGGCAGGATGCGGTTACCGATGTCATCGAGCGCGCTGATGATGCGCGACTGGCGGGCGCGCTGCGAGTCGAGCAGGCGGCGGAAGGTGGCGGTAATCGGCCCCTGCTTGCCCCAGTCGCTCCAGAACGCGACGTGGCTGAGCCAGTACACGGTCTCGAGCGAGTGGCGGTAGCGCACGGCGTAGGGCTCGAGGCCGGCGTTGCGCAGCAGCCGCACGATGTCGCCGCGGTTGTAGATGCGCACGTGGCCGCCGACGTGCGTGCGGTAGCTTTCGCTCAGCTTCCAAAAGACCTTCTCGGAGTACTCGTCGGGCACGCTGACGGCGAGGATGCCGCCGGGCTTCAGCACGCGCACCAGCTCGCGCGCCAGGATGGCGTCGTCGTCGACGTGCTCCAGCGTCTCGGTGCAGATGACGCGGTCGAAGGCGCCGTCGACGAAGGGGAGACGCTCGCCGGCGGTCTGCAGCCAGTGGACGCGCGCCCGCACGTCGCCGTCGCGGCGCATGATCTCCAGCAGGTAGCGGCCGACGCGGATGTCGTGGCGCGAGAGATCGGCGCCGAGGATGGTGGCGGGCGACTTCGCCAACTCCAGCACGTGACGCCCGGTGCCGCAGCCGAGGTCGATGACCCGGTCGGTGGCGCGGATATCGAGCAGCGCCGGATCGATCGACTGGAAGCGGTCGAGGGTGGATGGCATGTCGCCAGAATGTTAGCGGATTGCGCCGCGGAGACGCAGGGGACGGGGTTGGACGAGACGGATTCACCGCGGAGGCGCGGAGGACGCGGAGATTGGAGGTGGGGCGGCGGACGTCAGAGGCTGGAGGTCAGCCAGTTGCCGGTGAGTTCCGCGCGCGAACCTAACCCCCGGCCCCTTCCCTGGGAGGGAAGGGGAGCGCGATCAGGAGGGCGGTCGCGCACAACGCATCAGGTGTCCGCCGCGCGGGTGTGACCTGCCCGCAGTTACTCAGCCCGCGCGGCCACGCCGTTCGGCGACGCTGCCGCACCAGCGGGCTGCCCGCGCTTGCGGCCGTAGTGGATGAGGTCCTTGCCGATCACGAGGTTCGCCACGGTCTCCAGATACTCCAGCAGCTTGAAGCGGCGGTTGTGGTGGACGTTGATCAGCTTCCACGTGAGGCGCACGGGCGGGAAGTTCTCGTTCGGCAGGCCGTGGATGCAGCGCAGGAACCAGTAGAGGCTCTGCGACGAGTGGCGCCGCCGCTCGAACTCCACCTGCATGCCGCTCTCTTCGAGGATCTGCCGCATCTGCCCGGGGCGGTACCAGCGGACGTGGCCGCCCGGCGAGTGCCAGTAGTGCCAGCTCAGCGCCCAGTAGGCGCGCTCGGGCCAGTACGCGGGCACGCTGACGGCGGTCTGCGCGCCCGGCTTCGTGACGCGGATGAACTCGGCGATGCCGCGGCGGTCGTCGGGGATGTGCTCGAAGACCTCGGTGCAGAGCGACTTATCGAAGGCGCCGTCCTTGAACGGCAGGTTCTGCGCGTCGCCGACGATGAAGTCGGCGCGCCCCTTCACCTTGCCCTGGCGCACGAGGTCGTCGTACATGAACTTCCCCGCCACCAGGTCGTCGCGCGAGAAGTCGAGGCCGACGATGCGGCCGGGGTAGCGCGCTGCTTCCATCGTGTGGCGGCCGTTGCCGCAGCCGAGATCGAGCACACGATCGCCCGGCTGGATGTGGAAGTGGCGCTTGAAGTCGATGTTGACGATGTTGTCGGGCATGGTCGAAATGAGAACCTGGAACTTAGAACCTGGAACCTGGGTGGATGGGCGACGGCATCATGGCCCGGTGCTCGGCCCGGCGGGCTGTCTTGTGGATGCGGACTCGTGGCCGTTCCAGCCGAAGCTGCGGTGCTTTCGCGGCACGATCTCTTCGTACACGGCGAGCGTCTCTTCGGCCGCCTTGCGCCAGTTGAACTTCTCGACGATCCGCTGGCGTCCGCCCTCGGCCAGGCGCTGCCGGAGCGACGGGTCATTCCACATCATCCGGATCGCGTCCGCAAGTGCCTGCGGGTTCGAGGGCGGGACGAGCCAGCCGCTCTTGCCGTGCTCGACGATCTCCTCGAAGGCGCCGATCTGCGTCGCCACCGTCGGCGTGCCGCACGACATCGCCTCGGCGAGGGGGAGACCGAAGCCCTCGTGGACGGAGGAACTGACCAGCAGCTTCGCCTCGTTGTAGTGGCGGACGAGGTCGTCCGTGGGGATGCGGCCGGTGAAGTCGATGCGCGAGTTCAGGCCGTACTCATCGACCAGGCGCGGAGCGAGCTTCAGCAGCCACTTCTCGTTGTCGACGAAGGTGACGCGGAAGTCCAACTCGTCCTTGAGGATGTTCAGCGCCTCCAGGAAGTAGCGCGTGCCCTTGTTGCGGTCCTCGGAGTTGCCGACGTACAGCAGCTT
>Ga0315281_10000180_pt1 | contig 80572 bp, 75 predicted proteins | sample YL17G07_0_MG_FD_204540 | JGI IMG/M metagenome (GOLD analysis project Ga0315281, IMG submission 204540) | Sediment microbial communities from Yellowstone Lake, YNP, Wyoming, USA - YL17G07_0 | ecosystem: Environmental > Aquatic > Freshwater > Lake > Sediment | place: USA: Wyoming | collected... | reverse complement strand
TCAAGAACCGCGCCCAGGCTGGCGCCGAATTTGCAGTCGGTGGGCAGCGCCGGATCCGATGAACCGGCGGCCGGCGGCTCGGTCGCCCCGGTTTGGATGATGTTCTTGCCGAAGAGCGGCGTCATGGTGATAGTGTCGGGCACGCCCACGACGGTGAAGTCGATGGGGATCCCGACGCCCTCCTGTATGGCGACGATGTGGCCCGTGCCGGGCTCCTCGTCTTGGGGAATGCGAATGAGGGCGACGACGACGCCGTCACCGGGGGTAGTCGTCGGATTGCCGTCGCAGTCCGGGTCGCCGGTGAACGGCGGGGGGCCGTTGGTGTCATTGCAGCCGTAACCCTGGCCGAGCGGCGGGTTGGTGCCTCCCCAGGCAAGGAACTTACCCTTGTCGGTGACGAACCGGACCTGTGCGTCATCGTTCACGAACAGGAACACGAGCAAGTCGGTGCCCGGGTGGATCTGGTTCCTGTCAAGATCAAGCGACGCGAGGTCGGATGGCAGCACCTTGTACGGATGCAGGTTCGGGAAGTCGGGGTCTTGATCCGCCAAGCATTGATGCGTTCCCGCATCGTCATAATAGCCACGAAGGCAGCGCACGTAGTCCTGCATGGAGCCGTAGCCAGGGGTGTACTGCTTGCCCATGTTCTGGCAGTCGCTTGCAGAGGACGTCGGATCAAGGCCGCCGAATGCGACGCCCAGTGCCACGCAAATCGATGAATTCAACAGTACGACCTTGTCCGGGCCCGCGCTGGCGGGCGTGGGCGATGACGACCCGAACAGGGCCGTGCCCAGTGCCACGATGGCGAGCACCGCGGGCAGAATGACTGTCTTCAGTCCGGTCCTCATACTCGATCCCTTCAACGTCGTCCCCCTTGCCCCGCACCGGACGCCGCAGCGGCGTCCGGGCTGTGAGGTGCACGTCGGGCGCGCCGGGGGCGCGCCTGACGCAAGCTGCCGTTAGCGTCCGCCGCCGCGCGTGCCGCGCACGTGCGCCAGGCCGAAGTACGCGCCGCCGGCGGCGCTGCCCGCCGCCAGCGCGATCAGCGCGATGATGGCGATGCTCATCCAGTCGCTGCCCGCGGCCGCACCCTGCGTGCCCGTGTCGGGCAGGCGGATCGGGCCGGAGCTGCCGGCGCCCGCGCCACCGCCCGGCGTGGTGCCGCCCGTGGTGCCGCCGGTGCCGCCGCTCACCGGCTCCGTCGGAGCCGGCGCTGCCGGCGTCGGCGTGGCGGCCGCGGACGGCGAGCCCGTGGGCGTCACGGTGACGTACGCGGGCGACGTGGCCGTGCCGGGAGGATGCGTCGCGGTTGCGACCGGCGTGTCGGTGGGCGTCGCGGTCGCCGTGGCGGTCTCAGACCCGCCGACCTGCACGGAAGCGTCGAAGCAGTTGCCTATCGTCGAGCGGGTAGGGTCGGGGTCGTCAGGCACATTGCAGCCGATCAATTCGGCGCCAGGCTCATCAGCCACCGACACGTTGGAGAGCGAGAAGTTGCCGATGCCATCGATCGACGTGTAGTGCACGGTCCCGAGCACAAGCGTGCCGCCCACGGCCACGGTGGGGCCACCGCTCACGGTGTAGCAGACCAGCGCCGAGTCCGTCGTCGAGGGACTGGGGTCCTGATCCGGCACAGGCGGCACCGACGAGCAGGACCATGAGCCGGAAAGTCCGGCTTGGTTCAGGTCCGGGTTCCCGTCAAGGTTTGAGTCCACTCCCGCCTTGGGCGCAAACGTAGCCTGCGAGGTGCCGAGAACATCGAATGTAATCGACGAGACCTTTGCGGTGTCATCGCCACTAACGTTCTCGAGCACCACAGCAACGTCGACCGAGGTCGTGCCCGTCGTGTAGATGCACGCGTCCTGGATGCCCGACGTGGACGTGTCGCAGTCCAGGTACATCTGCCAGTCGGTGGCCGCCGCCGCATGCGCGGTGGGGCGGCCGACGCCGAATAACGCGCCGCCGACGAGCGTCGCTACTAATGCGGCCACCGGAATGGCCTGCCATCTCCTCATGAGGGATACCCTCCTAGCTCTCGGCGGGGAATTCAATCGGGCAGACCATAACACCGACACCTGCTGTGAACAAGCCCCCGGCTTAACGTAATTGACCCCGGTTGCCGCGGACGGCGACGGCGTACCGGACGGTGTGCACGGCGCTCCGTCGGCGGCGCGGCGACATCGCGTGTGGCGAGAAGTAGCGAGGCGCAAGACAGGGGCCTTCTTGCGAAGGCCCCTGTCTGATCAGGTCGGACTATGACGCCGGCGGGCGGTTATCCCTTTCGCAGGCGGTAGAGCACCGCGCCCACCAGGCCGCCGCCGGCCATGGCCAGCACCAGCAGCGCCAGCAGGTAGCCCATGGAGCTGCTCTCGCCACCCTGCCCGGTGTCCGGGAGGTGGATGGCGCCGGCGGAGCCGCCGGTCGGCTGCTTCGTCACGCCCAGCACCGTGCTCACCGCCGTCGGCGAGGCAGCGGCCGTGCTGGTCGGGACCGCGGTCTTCGTCAGCACGGGCAAGCCACTGCCGCCACCGCCGCCACCGCCGCTGCGCGGCGTGTTCGACGCCGTGGGCACCGGCGTGTTATCGCCGCCCTCCGAGACGACCGTGCTCGTCGCCGTAGCCGTGGCGGTCCGCGTCGCGGTGGCCGTCCTGGTCGGCGTGGCGGTCTTCGTCGGCGTCGACACGCCTGGCTCCGGCGTCAGCGTCGCCGTCCCGGTGGCGGTGGCCGTCGCCGTCGCCGTCCTGGTGGCGGTCGCCGTCCTCGTGGCGGTCGCCGTCGCGGTCGCCGTCGCCGTCTTCGTCGCGGTGGCCGTGGCCGTCGGCGTCCTGGTGGCGGTCGCCGTCGCGGTCGCGGTCGCCGTCTTCGTCGCGGTTGCTGTCGCCGTCGCCGTCGCCGTGTTCGTCGGCGTCGCCGCCGGCGTGTTGGTCGCCGACGGCGGGGTGAGCAGCGTCACCGCCGCGGACACGCACGTGTCCGTGTCCAGGGTCGGGTCCGAGTTGCCGCAGTTGATGACCGTCGAGCCGCCGCTCTCGCTCCCGTTGACGTTCACCAGCGAAAGGGTTACCGTCCCGTCCGCCGCTCCGACCGGCACCGTGTAGTGCACGATGCCCAGGCGCACGCCCGCCGCCCCGGCGACCGCCCCGGCCGCCACGGTGTAGCAGCCGCCGCTGAACGAGTCGGACAGCGTCGCCGTCGTGCTGCCCGCCGGGGTGTCGGCAGCTCCCAGCAGCGGGTTGACCGGCGGCAGCGCGCAGCTCCAGTTGCCCGAACTGCCCGCGCCGGCGGTGTCGAACTGCGGGTTCGTGCCCGCGCCGGTCGCCGGGGCCGATGAGCACACCGACGCCGTGCTGCACGGCACCGGCTCCAGCCGCGACCGCGCCGGGTCGATCACGTCGTAATTGAACGCGCTGATGTCGAACCCGGCGGCATCCGAGTCGCCGTAGTACACGCCCACGTCGACCACGGTGCCCGGCACGTTCGGCACGGTGCACGCGCTCAGAATCCCCGCCGTCGTACTATCGCAGTCCAGCGCGATCCAATGCCCCGCCGGCGCCGAAAACGCCGCGCTCGCCGTGCCCGACCGCATCAGGCTCGGTACCGCCACCGACACCGCAAGCAGCAAGCCCAGCGTCAGCGCACCTATCCACATTCTCTGATTTCTCACGTCAACCTCCGACCGTCTGCGCCTTGATCATTCCCTATCCACCGCACTCCCTGCGCCGACGTCCGCATCCCCCTGAGGCCGCTACTCGCGGCATTCACTACTCCTGTTGTGATGCCTGCTACTTCTGCACGCAGGTCTTGCCAAACACCGACGCTGTCGCCAGCAAATCCGCTGAGTTGATGGTACCGGACTCGTCCGGATCCTTCGCCACCGAGTACAGCAACCCTCCGGGGTGCTGTCCGAACGCCAGCGCGATCTGCTGCAAGTCTGTCGCGCTCACTTTCCCGTCCGGGATCGGATTCGCATCGGGACAGACGATAACACGCCTGGCGCCGGTGGTGCTAATGTCTGCCGGGATCGTCCAGCCCTCGGTCGTCAAGACCTGCGTGTTCGGATTCGCGGGCGCGAGGGTGAACGTCAAGCTCGTGAAGCCGCGGCTCACCGTGCGGAACGTGACGTTCACGAGGTTGCCCGCGCCTGTCGGCCCCTGGATCGTGCCGTCGCCGGTGGTGACGCAGTGCAACTCGGCCCAGCTGAAGTGTGAGTCCGTAGCGCTGACGCCGTACTGCGCTCCGATCGGGCAGGTCATCGGGCGTCCGGTGCTGGCCAGCCAACCGCCGTCGGTGACGCCACCAAGCCGGTAGGTCGTGGTCGCATCCGGCAGCACGTTCGGGAAGGTGGTGTTCCAGGTCGACGTCAGCGTAAGTGCGCAGGGCGTGCCGCTCGTCCCCGGGCAGGCGGTGTTTGACGCAATGACACGTTCCTGCCCCGAGCCAGAGCCGCCCGTCAGCAGCACGCTGGATCCGGCCCACTGGTTCGTCTTCCACGTCGCGTGGGTGTCCCTCAAGGTCCAGGTCGTGTTCGAGCCAGTACTGGTGCCGGTGGTGGAGTTCACGGCCAGCCGCCGGTTGTCGAAGTTCAGGACGACGCCGTAAGCGCCGAGATTGCACCAGTGGATGATCGAAGTGCAGCGCGTCGTGCTGGTGGTGAACTTCACGGGCACCGAGAACTTGTAGCCATCGATAATGAAGCCGCCGTTCGGGTTCGGCGCGACGAGACCATACGCGGGATCGGCGGCGGCGCGTTGCGCGCGCACGCCGGACAAGAGCGTAAGCGCGACACCCGCGGCGAGCGCGAGCAACAGCGCGCCGCGCGGCACGGACGGGATGCGCAGGTAGTGGTTGACGGTCAACTCGGTTCTCCTTGTGGGCATTCGTTGTTCTCCCCCAACGATGGTTCCACTGCGAGATTGTGGTGCCATGGAATCCTTCCCTTGCCGCTCATTCCGCGCTCTCTTCCGAATCCGAACGATTCACCGCTCCCGTCATATCAGGCTGCGTCGCTGCGGCGGCGCGCACCCGCGCCCGCCACGATGACCAGGCCTCCGACGACGGCCAGCGCGGCGCCGAGGCGCCCCGGCCAGGGGCTGGTTGACCTGGGGGCCGGCCCGTAGCCGGCCACCGGGGCGCCTGTCGCGCCCGGCCCCCGGGATCCGGCCGCCACGTTGCCGGTGCGGCCTGCGCCGGCGCTGCCGGAACCGCTGCCGCCGCTGCTCGCGGCGTCGCTGCCGCTGACGGCGCCGCCGGGCACGGGCGTGCTGCCCGGCTGCGGCAGCGTGCGTTCGGGCGTGCCGAGCACGGCGCGGACAGTCGCTTCGACGTTCGATACGGGCGTCTTCTTGTGCGGCGCCGGCGTCGGCGGCACGCCGGTGGGCTCGCCCTCGGCCGCGGCGTCGTAGACGCGGATGGTGGAGCCCTGCGCGGTGAGCGGGATGTCCAGGCCCACGGGGCAGTCGCCGGCGGCGCACGTCTCGACGGAGGACAGCGCGGTCAGGCCGTATTCGCCGGGGTCGCCGGTGCCGGGATCGGCGGGGCGGACCGCGTACGCGTCGGTGAGGCCCTGGAACTCGATGGTGGTGGAACCGGCGCCCTTCGGCTTGAAGCCCAGGATGGCCAGCGCGCCGCTGCCGGTGGGGCCAGGCGTGCCGGCGTCGCCGGCGACGAGGCCGAGCGTGTTGCAGTCCAGGTGCAGCGCGCCGTACGTGTTCGCCGTCGCTGCGCTGGTCTGCGAGCACGAAGCCGAGCGGCCGGTGCTCTTGAGGAAGCCACCGTCGATCATGCCCGTGTACTCGAGGACGCTCTGGTCGAAGCTCAAGGTCACGTCATAGGCTCCGAGATTCTGCACGTTGTCTACGTCTACCTCGATCTTGAAGGGGTCGCCGCCGACCGGCGCATTCTGCGACGCGGGCGACAGGCGCAGCACCGTGCCGTCGTCGCCGGATGCCATGCCCGCGCTGCCCAGGCAGAGCGCGATTCCCGCCACCACCGCCACCAGACCGCCACCCATCGTCACGCTGCGCCATCGCCCCATAGGGTGCTGTTTCTCCTCGTTGTCATCTTTCGCGCGGTCGTCCGTTCCCGTACGGCCGAAGCGCGCCGGGCGGCAGGCACTACTCTAAACGCGCGCCGCCCCACGTTCGTTCGTACAATCTCAAGCCGATGTCAAATTTCTGCTTTTCGCTCGACTCGCTGTCAAATCTCTGCTCCGGCATGTTGAGCGAGGGGGAGCATGCGTCTTGCGACACATGCTCCCCACTCACTTGTTTCCCGGTTACGCCCGTTGCGTACCGTTACCTTCCCCGGGGGTTAGCCCAGGAACGGAGACGGCGGCGGCAGCGGCATCTGAGCCGGGATCGGGTTCTGGCAGGTGCTGCCATCGCGACCGAAGACCTTCTGCAGGTCCTTGATGTCGATGTCCAGGTCGTGGTACTGGGGCTCCAGGTCGAACCACTTGCTGTACAGCAGGCCGCCGAAGAACGAACCGTAGCGGTACGCAATCAGGGCCTCGTCCGCAACGTCGACTGAGCAGTCGAGGTTGAGGTCGCCTTCCAGGATGCGGACCGTGACGGCCAGATCGCCGCAGGTCTTGAGCAGACCGCCGTTGACGGATCCGGCGACCGGGTGACCGAGAATGTCGGCCAGTTCACAGCCGTTGTCCTTCAGGACAGTCAGCACACCGTTGTTGTTGCCCGGGAAGATGTCGTTCGTCAGGTCGGGGTGCGGGACCAGGTCCAGCATCGCGATGTCGAACGAGCCCGTCGGGCCGGGAACCTGACCACTGGTCACGCAGCCGAAGCGGATGCTGTTCTCGAGAATGAGCGAGAACGTGCAGACCGCAGGCGTGCGGGCCACGCCGGCGCCAGCCGGCACCGGCAGTTCGACGGACGAGTAGTTGTACCCGAACGTCACGCCAGCGTTCGTGCTGAACACGATGTCCCGCGGGTTGACCGACTGGATGACGAAGTTGTCGTACTCCACGTTGAACTCGTACGCGCCCAAGCCCAGCGTCGCCGGGTTGGTCTGTACGTTGGCGACTTGCTCCATCACCTTGAGGTCGCCCTCACCCGGGCCGGCGCAGGGGCCGGTGGTGCACAGCCACAGGTTGGCTGCGGGAATGGACAGGTCAACGTTGTTCGCGTTCCCCTCCGGGTCCTTGCTCTGGCGGGCGCCGGCCGGCGTCGAAGTCGGCGTCGGGGTGTCCGTCGGAGTGTTGGTCGGCGTGGGGGTGTTGGTCGGCGTGAACGTCGCGCAGACCTGCGAGCCGACGCCAATGTCGACGCTGCCGTTCGGGCAGGCCGGCGTGGCGGTCGGGACCGGCGTCGGGGCCATGATGGTCACGAGCGCCGCGAAGCACGGGCCGGTGTTGGCGGACGGGTCCAGCGGGTCGCCGTTGCACGCCAGGATCGGCGCGCCGCCGAGGTTGCCGAAGTTGCCGTTCTTGACCGTCAACAGGACCGTGCCATCGGGCGCGGCCACCGGCACCGTGTAGTGCACGGTGCCCATGTTGATGTGGGTCGCGGTCACGATCGGTCCGATGACCGTCGTGTAGCAAGCCGAGCTGAAGGAGTCAGCCACCGTCGCGGTCGTGATGCCCGGAGGCGTGTCCGTCGCGAGAAGCAGCGGGTTGACGCCCGGCGCGGAGCAGGTCCAGTTCGTGCCGGCGATGCCCATATCGGCGACCGAGAACTGGGGGTTGGTGCCGGCGCCCGTCGCGGGGGCCGACACGCAGACCGCCGCCGGCGTACACGGAATCGGCTCAAGCCGCGTCCGGTCCGGGTCGATCACGTCGTAGTTGAACGCGCTGATGTCCTGGCCGCTGCCAGAGTTGTCAGCGATGGTGACGTTCACGTCAACAGACGCACCGGGGACGTACACGCACGTACCGCCGGAACCGTCCTGGACGCCCGCAGCCGGGTCACAGTCCAGGGCGACGTGGACGCCTGCCGCGTATGAGGTCTGGTGGTACAGGCCGGCGAAGGCGGTGTAGCTCAGGCGGCCGTAAGGCAGGCCAACCACAGCCACGAGCACCCCGATGGCCGTCCCCAGAGCGGCCAGCAGGCCGATCAATGCATGGGGCTTCTTCAAGATAAATCCTCCTACGATGTAGGGCTGTTGGGTTCAGAGCACGAACCCACGATTTGTTCTGCGATTGACTGTCTGTTGTCCGCGTTCACCTCCTTCATCCTTTCCGCGAACCCTCGTCCGCGGAAGCAGCCACACCGCCTTGCTTGCGTTTCGCATCCGGCCGTCGCAGCCACCGCAACAGGGCGGCGGCGCGGCGGTCCGAGTGATGCCTCTCTCTCAGCGCCCCTGTGGGCGCACTTCGTAGCCCGTGCCCACGCGCACGAGCTGGTACTTCTTGTGCAGGACCGGCTCGTCCTGCGTGATAAAGAACGGACGGCTGCCGACGTTCGCATCAGCCAGCGCGAGCAACGTGCGCTCGTCAATGGTCCATGCGTTGACAAGCGCCAGGTCCGTCCGGCTGTGTTCGACCTCTTGCAGGTACTGGAACGGCGCGATGTCGAGGAACGGACCGTACACGATCGCACCCTGCGGCACGCGCGCCAGGAAGTCTTGCGCCTGCGCGCGCGGCCGGTGTTCGCCGTGCAGCGACACCAGCGGCAGGTTGACGACGAGCGCCGCCAGCGGCAGCAGCAGCGGCGCGGCGGCGACCATGGCGCTGCCGCGCAGCGATGGCTCGTACGCCTCGGCGCGGTCGAGCGCAGCCTCGATGCCCAGCGCGATCCAGACGGCGCAGGCGACGTACGCCGGCAGGAACATGAACTCCTTGTCGAGCGTGCCGTAGTTGATGAAGAAGATCGTGACGGGCGCCGCCGTCCCCGCGACGAGCAGCAGCAGCGCGCGGTCGGCGCGCCACTGGCGCGCGATGCCCGCGGCGGCGGCGAACAGGCCCACCACCAGGAACGAGCCGGCCAACTGGCCGCCGAAGACCCCCGCCTGGCGGACCGCTCCGACGGGACCGTAGGCGAAGGCGTCGCCCTGGAACCTGGCTGCGGTGACGTGGTTCCAGAAGCCGCTCCACGACGCGAGATTCCAGACGTGCAGCGCGCCGTCCGATGTGTAGTAGCCGGGGCCGACGCCGATGCCGGCGGCCGACCGCAGCGGCAGGTACAGGTAGAACGCCGTGCCCGCGCAGACGCCCGCGGCCGCGGCCGCCCAGGCGCCCGGCGACCGCTCGCCCGAGACCCAGGCGAAGACCGCGAGGGCCGGCAGATACAGCAGCGTCGTCGTGCGGGTGGCCATGCCCAGTCCGAAGAGCAGTCCAACGGCCGCCGCGCTGGCGGGCGTGCGCTGTGCGCGCCATACGCAGGCGGCGAGCAGCAGGCCGGCGTAGAGCGCCGCGTCGAGGGTGTACACCTCGGCGGCGAGGGCGTCGGCCCAGAAGTAGTACGAGAAGCCGAGGGCGAGCGCGCCGGCGGCCGCGGCCACCGGTCGCCGCACCAGGCGCGATGCCAGCGTGAACGTGGCCACGCAGGCGGCGACGCCGAACAGCGCCGACAGCACGTTCAGCCGGTACGCGACATTGCTCACGGGGAAGGCGTGCGAAAAGAGCCAGCCCAGCAGCGTGTACAGCGGGTAGCCGGGCTCGTGCGCGATACCGAGGCGGTACGCGGCGGCGGCCAGCTCCGGGCTGTCCAGGCTGTAGAGATCGGGCGCAAGAGTGAGCAAGTAGACGACGAACGTGAGCGCCGCCACCGCGCCGGCCGCCATGATGGCGGTCGGGTGAAGGGCGCTGTCACGCTCCGAGGGCCTGTCGCCTCGTCGGGTGGTCACCGTTGCCAGGGCAAGCGTGTTTGACACGACTTCCTCATCAGCAATGCTTTGCATCCGCTGGGAAGCATCCGTGCTCCGCGCTAGCGTTTCTGGTTATTGCGGCGGGGAGGGCTCTGGTGGGGTTGGGCGGCGCCCGGCCCGCCGGCCGGGCGCCGCCGCCCACGAAGGTCCGCGGACCTTCCTACGTCATTCCTAGTGCACGATCACCGACGCGTTCGTCGGCGTCTTGCCCGATTGCAGCGGGCAGTTACCGAAGACCTTCGCCACGCCTCCCAGGTCGGAGGCACTGATGTTGCCATCCTTGTTGAAGTCGTAGTTGGTCTTCAGCGGGTCGACAACACCCAGGGTGCGGATGTTGCCGAAGCGAGCGGCCACCTGCTGCAGGTCGGTCGCGGTGACCTTCCTGTCGCCGTTGATGTCGCCGGCTTCCCTACCGTCGGAGCAACCGTCGCCGTCGGTGTCAGCGTTCGACGGCGCCGTGCCGTAGAACTTGACCTCCGCGCCGTCGATCAGTCCGTCGTTGTCGCTGTCGGCATCGGCGGTACCGATCTTGGTGTCGCCGTCGATGTCGTTCAGCAGGCCGCCGGAGCAAGCGCCGACCGCCACCTGCGGGCAGGTCGCGGCGCCGACGGAGATGTTACCCGTGTGGTAGAGGTTCTCCGCGGCAGCGTTTGAACCCGCAGTGCTCGGCGCGAACAGACCGTCCAGGTCGGGGTCCTCGCCGAGAAGCGCGGTCGGGTAGCGGGAGAGAGGGCTCGTCGGGTTCGACGTGAACTGGCACTCGATGCCGTCCAGGCCACCGTCGCCGTCCACGTCGGGGTTGAGCGGGTCGAGCGTCGTGAGCGTCAGCGTCAGGCCAGCCGTGCCCATCAGGTGGCACCAGCCCTTGCCGAGAAGCGGAGGAGCGCTCGCGCCCGAGTTCAGGCCGAAGCCTCCCTCGGATTCGTCGTTGATGCCGTCGTTGTCGTCGTCGGTGTCACACGCATCGCCCTGGTAGTCCTGGTGCGGGTTGCTGACGTCCGTGTACGCGGAGGCGGGCGTCAGGGTGTGATCCGGCTTGGAGTCCGTGTTGAGCTGCAGATCCCCGACGGTGTCGTTGGACTTCGTCGGGCAGTTGTCCGTCCCAGCCGGCGGGTTGTAGTACGGCGCGGCGGAGCTGAAGCCGGCAAGGTTGTTCTGCTTGTCAAGCCGCAGGTCTCCGTCGGTGTCGTTGCTGTTCGGGTTCGTGAACTGGAACAGCTCCGTGAAGTCGGTGACTGTGTCCCCGTCGACGTCGGCGCTGATCGGGCTGGAGCCGTTGGCGACTTCCATGCCGTCCGGCAGGCCGTCGCCGTCGGTGTCAGCCACCGCCGCGTTCGTGCCCGCGGTGACCTCGTCCGCGTCGGAGAGGCAGTCGCCGTCGGTGTCCGGGCTCGCCGGCGCGCCGACGGTGACGCAGTTCACGACGACGACGCGGGTGACCGAGCCGTCGACAAAGTCGATGTCAGACTGGATGTCCACCCAGCGCGGGTAGTAGCCGGCCACCGCCGGCACCTTCAGCGTGGTGTTGGACGAGACCGAGTTCTGCGGCGACTGCAGGCACAGGTACGAGGCAGTCGGCGGAGCCGGGCTGCCGGCCAGCAGGGCGGCGGACAGGGTCATGCCATTGGGCGACGTGTACGACGAGTCCGCCGCAAGCAACTGGAGCGGCGTGGCCGCGCCAGTCAGCGTAACCAGGTTCAGGTCGAACGTGCCGCCCAGGTAGAGGTCCTCGAGGCGGGACTTGTCGAGGCTCTTGAACGCGAACGTCGTGGGCCATGGCGCGTTGTTCATGACATAGGCGTTCGGGTCGCCGCCGCTCGGCGGGCCCGAGACGGTGTCAAACGTGCGGTAGTACTCGAACCCCTGGCCGGCCCACATGTTGCCGGGCCAGTCGCCGGTGACGCCAGCTATGATGCCCGGCTTCGCGAGCACGTCATACGTGCCGTCGCAAAGCAGGTCCGTGGTGGACGTGACGTCGCCGGTCCTCGAAGTGGCGCCGAGTCCGCCGGAGCACGTGTTGCCCGACTCGTCGTTCACGCACCGTGTGGGGCTGGTAGCGCCCCAGGTCCCCGGCGTGAATGTGACGGGCAGGGTAAGCCGGCTTCCGGGCGGGATGACGATCTGCGTGTAGTTCGTGATCGCCGAGCCCAGACCGCTGGTAATGGTGTTCGGCGACGAGCCGGCGCCGCAGGTGCCGAGCACCGTCGGGGCCGCGCCGCCGTAGCAAAGGATGACGTCTACGGGCGACGCACCGCCGGTACAGGCGGACGCGCCAGAAGGCGTACAGTAGCTCTGGGCAGTGTAGGCCTCAGCGTTCTGCCGGGTGAGTCCTACGATTCCGAGCACCAGAGCCGCGAGCACACCGATGATGGTGAGCTTCTTTGGCATGAATTGATCCTCCTGATACTGACTTCTTGTCTGATGTAGGGCTAACGACTAAACGGGACTACCGCACCTCCTTGTCCTTCGCCGGTGACGCCGGCGCCTACCCAGATCACCAAATCCCGTGCTACCGAGATCGCTCGTGCCGTCTTGTCTGAAGTGCGGATCGGTGGCGGGGCGCACGCACGACGAGACGGAACCAGCCGGATACTGCCTGTTTACAGACACGCAAGAGGAGACGGCTCTACACCCTCTCCGGTTGCTCTCCTTCCGTGGCGGGAAGAACGGTATTCAATTCAGGCCGGTCCGTAACCGTGGCGGGGGAAGTTAGGACAGAACCACCAGTGCGGCTATGTAAGCACCAGCCCTAGGGGATGTCAACCCCCTCTGACAACATGTTTCGGGGATGTTTCGAGAGGTAACAGTTGTGATACGCCGGGAATCTAGCGCGAGTCTACGATAATCGCAGCGGCGGGGGCCGATGTTTCATAAATGCGTGGACGGCGCGCGTCTGTCAAGTTTTCCCAGCTTTTCGGGGCATCCCGGCGCGGCGATCGCGGCGCGATCCGCGCATACCGATCGGTAGCGATCGCCGCCGCGGCGGCGGTCAGCGCGAGAGGCGCGCGAGCAGTCGCGACGTGACGCTGGCGAAGACGTCGTAGTCCTGCGCTCCGACCAGGCGAAAACCGCCCTCATACATGAAGGTCGGCGTGCTCAGCACCTCGTCCTGGCGCGCGGCGTGCGTGATCTCGTCGATGCGGTCGCGGTAGCGCTCGTCGGCCAGCGCCTGGCGCAGCCCCTGGTCGTCGACGCCGCAGGCGCGGGCGACCTCGCAGAGCACGTCGGCGTCGCCGATGTCGCGGGCGTCCTCGAAGTAGGCGTGGAAGAGGGCGCGGTGGAAGGCGTCGAAGCCGCCGTGCTCGCGGGCGAACTCGGCCGCTTCGAGGGCGGCGTGGGAGTTCGCGACGACGGGCGGCATGCGGAGCGCCAGGCCGGACTCGCGCGCCAGTCCCACGATGTTGTCGCGGTAGGCGGCGGCGCGGGCGCTGCCGCCCAGGCGGCCGGCCAGGTTGGCGCCGGTGCGCGGCGTCTCCGGGTGCAGCTCGAAGGGCCGCCACTCGACGGCGACGGGGAACTCGCGCTGCAGGCGTTCGATGCGCTGGAGGCCGATGTAGCACCAGGGGCAGACGTAGTCGGAGTAGGCGATGATCTGCAGCGTCATGCGGCGAGCGTAGCGGCCCGCGGGCGCGGCAGCCAGCGGCGCGGCGCGCTACCGCGGCTCCGGCGCAGCCGGTACCCTGTGGCCGTCATGAAGCACAGCCACCCGGCGGAGGCGCGCACCTTGTACCAGGACCTCAGCATCTTCACTGGGAACGCCCACCCGGGGCTGGCGAACGCCATCTGCGACTCCCTGGAGATGTCGCTTGGGCAGTGCGAGGTGTTCGAGTTCTCGAACGAGAACATCTTCGTGCGGGTGCTCGAGAACGTCCGCTCGAAGGACGTGTTCATCGTGCAGCCGCTGTCATCGCCAGTGAACCGCAGCGTGATGGAGCTGCTGATCATGATCGACGCGTTCAAGCGCGCGTCGGCGGGGCGGATCACCGCCGTGCTGCCGTACTACGGCTACGGCCGCAGCGACAAGAAGGACCAGCCGCGGGTGCCGATCACGGCGCGGCTGCTGGCGAACCTCATCGAGACGGCGGGCGCGGACCGCGTGCTGACAGTGGACCTGCACGCGGGCCAGATCCAGGGCTTCTTCAACATCCCCGTGGACGAACTGACCGCCTTCTACACGCTCAGCCGCTACTTCAAGGAGCGGGACCTGGCGGACGTGACGGTGCTGGCGTCGGACGTGGGCGACGCGAAGCGCGCGCGCAACCTGGCGCGGCAGCTGAACACGCCGCTGGCGGTGGTGGACAAGGAGCGGATCGGCAACGGCGAGAAGGTTTCGGCGTCGGCGCTGATCGGCGACGTGGACGGGCAGCACGTGATCATCCCGGACGACGAGATCCTGACGGGCGGCACGATCCTGGCGGCGGCGCGCATCGCGCTGGAACGGGGCGCGAAGAGCGTGACGGCGGCGTGCGTGCACGCGATCCTGTCGGACCGCTCGGTGGAGAAGATCTGCGGCAGCGATATCCAGGAGCTGGTGGTGACGGACACGATCCCGCTGGCGCCGGAGAAGCGGCACGAGAAGATCACGGTGCTGACGGTGGCGCCGCTGCTGGGCGACGCGATCACGCGGATCCACACGGGACAGTCCGTCGGCGAACTCTTCCAATAGCCCGCGAGCGGCGCCCGCCGGCGCCCGTCATATTCCTCTGCCCGAGCACGCAGAAATGACCGGCGCGCGACGCCCCTCTGGCGATGGCGTCTGCTATCATCGCGACGGACACCGAAACATATGTTCACACACCTTCACCTTCACACTGAGTACAGCCTCCTCGACGGACTGAGCCGCATCCCGGACGTGATGGACCGGGTGGCGGCGATCGGCCAGCAGTCGGTCGCCATGACGGACCACGGGGCGCTGTACGGGGCCATCGACTTCTATCGCGAGGCGCGGGTGCGCGGCATCAAGCCGATCATCGGCATCGAGGCGTACATCGCGCCGGACTCGCGGCTGAAGAAGTCGGACTCGCGCAGCAACAACTACTTCCACCTGACGCTGCTGGCGAAGGACATGGAGGGGTACCGCAACCTCATCAAGCTCTCCACGAAGTCGCACCTGGAGGGCTTCTACTACAAGCCACGCATGGACAAGGAGCTGCTGGCCGAATACGGCAAGGGGCTGATCGCGCTGAGCGGCTGCCCCTCGGGCGAGATGCACCGGCTGCTGAACGAGGACCGCTACGACGAGGCGCGCGACCTGGCCGGGTTCTTCCGCGACGTGTTCGACGACTTCTACCTGGAGGTGATGCGGCACGACGAGCCGGAGATCAACGCCGCGTGCGCCAAGGCGCTGGCGGGGCTGGTGCGGCTGTCTGGCGACATGAAGATCCCGCTGGTGGCGACGAACGACTCGCACTACACGCAGCCCGAGGACGCGGCGATCCACGACGTGCTGCTGTGCATCGGCACGAACACGACGGTGGACGACCCGAAGCGGCAGCTGAAGATGCACGACACCTCCTACTACGTGAAGTCGGAAGCGGAGATGCTGGCGCTCTTCCACGATCTGCCCGAGGCGGTGACGAACACGCAGCTGGTAGCGGACCAGTGCAACCTGGACCTGGAGTTCGGGCGGTTGCACCTGCCGGAGCCGTCGATCCCGCCCGGCGTGACGGCGCACGAGCACCTGACGAACCTCGCGCGGGAGGGGCTGAACCGGCGCTACCCGTTCGCGGACGAGGCGGTGCGGGCGCGGCTGCAGTACGAGCTGGACGTGGTGGAGAAGACGGGCTTCACCAACTATTTCCACGTCGTGCACGACATCGCGCAGTTCTGCAAGCGCGCCGGCATCATGCTGGGCGTCCGAGGCTCGGCGGCGGCGAGCATCATCCTGTACACGCTGGACGTCACGTTCATCGACCCGCTGGCGTCGCGCCTGGTGTTCGAGCGGTTCCTGCACGTCGACCGCAAGGAGCCGCCGGACGTCGACCTGGACATCCCCGATGACCGCCGCGACGAGGTGATCCAGTACGTGGCGGAGCGGTATGGCCGCGACCGCGTGGCGCAGATCATCACCTTCGGGACGATGGGCGCGAAAGCGGCGATCCGCGACACCGGGCGCGCGCTGGGCATGTCGTACGGCGACGTGGACCGCGTCGCGCGGCTGGTGCCGAACGCGCTGCACATGACGCTGACGAAGGCGCTGGAAGAGGCGCCGGAGCTGGCGTCGGCGTACGAGGTGGATCCGGCCGTGAGCCGCCTGGTCGACACGGCGCGGCGGCTGGAGGGCGTAGCGCGCCACGCCAGCACGCACGCCGCGGGCGTCGTGATCTCGAAGGAGCCGCTGGCCGAGTACGTGCCGCTGCAGCGCCCGACGCGCGGCGACGAGACGTCGATCCCGACGACGCAGTACGCGATGGCGCAGGTGGCGGAGATCGGCCTGCTGAAGATGGACTTCCTGGGCCTGGCGAACCTGACGATCCTGGGCCGGGCGGTGGAGATCATCGGACGGACGCAGGGCGTGACAATCGACCTGGCGGCGCTGCCGGACGGCGACGCGAAGACGTTCGAGATGCTGGGGCAGGGCGACACGTTCGGCGTGTTCCAGCTGGAGTCGCCGGGCATGCGGCGGCTGATCACAGAGCTGCGGCCGGACAGCATCGCGGAGCTGATGGCGCTGGTGGCGCTGTACCGGCCGGGGCCGATGCAGCACATCGGCACCTACTGCCGGTCGAAGCACGACCGGTCGCTGGTGCAGTACCCGCACGCGGACCTGGCGGAGATCCTGGACGAGACGTACGGCGTCATCACGTACCAGGACCAGGTGCTGTTCATCCTGCAGAAGTTCGCGGGCTACTCGCTCAAAGACGCAGACGCGATCCGCAAGGCGATGTCGAAGAAGATCGCGGCGCTGATGCAGGCCGAGGGCGAGAAGTTCGTCGCCGCGGCGGTGAAGAACGGCTACACCGAGGCCGAGGCGCGCGCCGTGTTCGACCTGATCGAGCCGTTCGCGGGGTATGCGTTCAACAAGGCGCACTCGGCTTGCTACGGCACGATCGCGTACCAGACGGCGTACCTGAAGGCCAACTACGCGCACGAATACATGACGGCGGTGCTCGCGAGCGCCGGCACGCACGAGCGGATCGCCGAGGCGGTGGCGGAGTGCGTGCGGCTCGGCATCGCGGTGGTGCCGCCCGACGTCAACCGCAGCGGCATCGGCTTCGAGCTACAGGAGATAGGCGGCACGCCGTCGATCGTCTACGGGCTGGCGACGGTGAAGAACGTCGGCTCGGGCGCGGCCGAGAGCATCATCGCCGCGCGCGACGAGGACGGAACGTTCGGCGCCATCGAGGACTTCACGAAGCGCGTGGACCTGAAGGCGCTGAACCGGCGCGCGCTGGAGTCGCTGGTGAAGTGCGGCGCGCTCGACTCGCTGGCGTCGCGCGGGACGCTGCTGGCGAACCTCGATCGCATCGTCTCGCTGGCGCAGCGCGAGGCCAAGCTGAAGGAGACAGGACAGTCGACGATGTTCGACATGTTCGGCGACAGCGTGGCGACACCGCTGCCGTCGCTGGAGCTGGAAGAGGCGGAGATCACGAAGGCGGAGGCGCTTTCGTGGGAGAAGGAGCTGCTGGGCGTCTACATCTCCGAGCATCCGTTCACAAGCGCGGCGGTGACGGTTGCGAAGCACACCTCGGCGCTGGTGAGCGAGATCACGGCGGAGATGGACGGCCGCGACGTCGTCATCGCCGGCATGGTGAACGGCGTGCGGCAACTCGCGACGAAGGCCGGTAAGCCGTTCGTGGCGGTGACGGTCGAGGACCTCTCCGGCAGCACCGAGGTGACGGTGTGGCCGGACGTGTACGAGCCGACGCGCGAGATGTGGGCGCCTGGCAACATCCTGCTGCTGCTGGTGCGGGTGCGCGAGCGGAACGAGCGCCTGCAGGTGGCGGTGCAGCAGCTCTCGCTGGTGCAGACGGCGGACGGCTCGTTCAGCCACGAGAGCTTCCAGATCCCGGCATGGCTCACCGCCGCGGTGCGGACGTCGGCCGGCGTCAGCGTGACGAACGTGCGGCCCGCGCTGCCCGCCGGCGCCACCGAAGACGTCCCTCCGCCGCCGTCAGCCGCGGCCATGGCGCAGCAGAACGGCAACGGACACGCGAAGAGCGCCGAGGCTGCCGCGTCCATCGCGGAGCAGCCGGCGCCGCCTGCGCCCGCGCGGCGCAAGCACGCGGCGGCGCTGCGCTTCACGCTGCACGAGTCGGACAACCCGGACGCGGACCGCGCGCACATCGACGCGCTGATCGAGGTGCTGAAGCAGTACGAGGGGACCGACGCCGTCCGCATCTTCATCCACTGCAACGACGGCGACATGATCGAGTTGACGCTGCCGTCCGCCCGCGCCTGCGACGAGCTGCGCGCTGCCGGCATCGCCGCGCTGGGCCCGCAAGGCGGCGCGGAGCCGCTGACGGCCGCCGGCAGGACGCGCGGCGTCGAATCGCTCGAAGTGTGATCTGGACACTAGAGACTGGAGATTGGAGACTGGGGTCTCTCAATCGCCAGTAGAGGAGCGTCCGTGCCGACCGAGATCTCGCCACACGTCACCAGCCTGCACGTCGACCTGTCGTGGTTCCCACAGCCGTATCCGCCGAACGTTTTCCTGATCCAGGACGGCGGCGAGTCGGCGCTCGTCGATGCCGGATTCAGCGACGACGAGTCGTACGAGAAGCGCGCGGCGATGCTGAAGGAAGCGGGCGTCGAGCGCGTGAAGTACATCTTCATCACGCACCACCACTACGACCACTCGAGCGGTGCCGACCGGCTGCGCAAGCTGACGGGCGCGCAGATCGTCGTGCACGCCGACGAAGAGACGCTGCTGACGACCCCCGACTACGACAGCGGCGACATGGAGATCCCGGAGGACCAGAAGGAGGCGCGCGAGCAGGCGAAGAAGTGGATCGCGGAGGCAGCGAAAGCCACGCCCGACGTGCGCGTCGCGGACGGCGATGTGCTGACGGTCGGCGGGCTGCACCTGCGCTGCGTGCACGCGCCCGGCCACACGGCGGGCCACCTCTGCCTGGTGCTGGAGGAGGACAGCGTGCTGTTCGCCGGGGACAACGTCCTCGGCGTCGGCACCGCCGCGATCTCGCCGCCGCCGCGGGGCGACATGGGCGAGTACATCCGCTCGCTGCGGAAGATGCAGGCGCTGGGCGCCGCGCTGCTGGCGCCCGGTCACGGCCCGGCGGTGAAAGAGCCCTCACGCAAGATCCAGGAATTGATCGACCACCGGCAGCAGCGCGAGGACCAGATCGTGGGGCTGGTCGCGCAGGGCAAGGACAGCGTGAAGTCGCTGCTGAAGGCGATCTACCCCGAGCTGGACAAGCGCCTCATGGGGATGGCGACGGGGCAGGTCCTGGCACACCTGCACAAGCTGCAGTCAGAGGGCAAGCTCAAGCTCGCCGGCAAGGGCGTGAACACGACGATAGCGGGATAGAAGTTGGAAACTGGAGACTGGCAACTCGGACGACGCCGCTCCAGTCGCTGGTCGCTGGTTCCGGACTCCCAGTTTCCAAACTCTAATCTCCAGTCTCCAGCCGCTCCAGCGCCTCGCGCTCGACGACGCGGTACACCTCCGATAGCGGCAGACCGCGTGCCTCGGCGATGCGGCGGCAGTGCTCGTACTCGGGCGCGGCGCGCGGCGGCTCGCCCGGCAGGCGCTTCACCTTCACTGCGGCGGGGCCCAGGCTGCTCTCGAACTCCAGCGTCTCGCGCGGCGCTTCGTGGCGTGAGACGGTGCTGACGCGCACGCCCAGCGTCGAGGTCTCGCGCAGCAGGACGCCGGCGATGGCGTCCTCGCACTCGGCGGCGCAGAGCACAGAGAGCATGATGCCCGGGCGGTTCTTCTTCATCTGGATCGGCTGGAACCAGACGTCGGCCGCGCCCGCGGCGAACAGCTTCTCCTGCACGTAGCCGTAGATCTCCGGGTTCATGTCGTCGATGTTCGTCTGGACGAGCAGCATCGCCGGGCGCGCGGGCGCGACAGCGTCGCCGAGCCACAGGCGCAGGACGTTCGGCCAGCCCTCGGGGTTGCGGCCGCCCGCTCCGTGCGCGACCGCGGCCACGCGCATCGCGGGGCGCTCGAAGGTGGCGAGGGTCGTGACGATGGCGGCGCCGGTGGGCGTCACCATCTCCATCGGCCGGTCAGCGGCGGCACGCGCCATCGGCGCGTTCACCATCGCCATCAGCTCCAGCGTGGCGGGCGCGGGCACCGGTATCGCGCCGTGCGCGGAGCGGGCAGTGCCGCTGCCGGCGGGCAGCGCGGAGCAGTACAGCTCATCGACGCCGAGCAGCCGCAACGCGACGACCGCGCCCACGACGTCCACGATCGCGTCGAGCGCGCCCACTTCGTGAAAGCCGATCTCCTCGGGCGCGACGCCGTGCACGCGGCCCTCCGCCTGCGCGAGCGTGCGGAAGATCCGCCCGGCGCGCTCGCAGTCGCCGGCGGGCAGCGAGGAGCCGTCGATGATCGCCAGGATGTCGGCCAGCAGGCGGTGCTGCTGCTGCGCCGCGGCCAGCTCGACGTGCGCCTTCGTGGCGTCGATGCCGCCGCGCTGCACACGCTCGGCGCGGAGCGACCAGCCGGGCACGTTCAGCTTCGCCAGCTCCGCGGACAGAGCGACCGCATCGACGCCGGCGTCGATCAGCGCGCCGAGCAGCATGTCACCGCTGATGCCGGAAAAGCAGTCGAGGTAGGCGATGCGCGTCATAGGCGAGAGCGTAACGCAGATCGGCGCAAGCCGTGCGCCGCCGTCAACGGGGCGTCAGACGCCGTAGAGGCGGCGAGCGTCGGCACGCAGCTCGGAGCGGAAGTCGGGGTGGGCGATGCCGATCAGCTCTTCGACGCGGCGGCGCAGCGTCTGGCCCTTGAGGCGCGCGATGCCGTACTCGGTGACGAAGATGTCGGCGTAGCCGCGCGTCACGGTGACGGCGCTGCCCTGCGGGAACATCGGCACGATGCGCGAGCGGCGCTCGCCGTGGACGACGGAGGTGGACGGCAGGACGGTGACGGAGCGGCCGTTCTTCGCGTGCAGCGCACCGACGGCGAAGGCGAAGGCGCCGCCGGTGCCGGAGTAGATCTCCGTGCCCAGCGTCTCGCCGTTGATCTGGCCGGTCAGGTCGACGAGCAGCGCGTTGTTGACGACGCACATGTTGTCGTGCGCGGCGATCACCTGGATGTCATTGGTGTGGCTCATGCAGTACAGCTCGTAGCGCGGATCGCCGTCGACCTGCGCGAACTCGTGCTGCGTCAGCGGCCCGAAGCTGGCGCCGACAACCTTGCCGGGGTGCACCGTCTTGCGGCTGCCCGTGACGGCGCCGTGCTCGACGAGCGCTGGGATGCCGCCGAACACCAGCTCGGAATGGATGCCGAGATCGTGGTGGTTGGCGAGGAACGGCGCGAGCGCCGCGGACACGGTGCCGGTGCCCATCTGCAGCGTGTCGCCGTCCTGCACGATCTCGGCGGCGACGAGCGAGCAGATCACGTCGGCGATGCCGTGCTCCTCCTCGCTGCGCGGCGGGCGGCGCAGGAACTTCCACTCGTGCGGCGCCTCGACGAGCCGCTCGATCCGCGAGATGTGGATGCGGTTGTCGCCGCCGGTGCGGATGAAGCGCTCGTTGACCTCGCCGATCACGTGCGCGGCCTCGCGGGCGACTTCGGGCGCGCCCCAGACGCTCATGCCGAAGCTGCACCAGCCGTCCGCGTCGGGTGGCGAGACGCTGACGAGGAAGACGTCGGGCTGCCGGTCCAGCCAGTAGCTCTCGTCCGCGCGCGTCGGCGGCGCGATGACGTAGTCGAGCAGGCCCTTGCGCATGGCGGGGCGATCGCTGGCCTGCAGGAAGAACGTCCGCACGTCGAAGTCGTTGGGCTCGTCGTCGGACCACCAGGAGATGAACGTCGCGATGGAGTTCTCGATCTCGACGCCGCGCAGCTCGCCGGCGCGGGCCGCCAGCGCGCGGCAGAGCGCCAGCGGCGTCTGGTAGTGCTGCCCGATGACAACGCGCTGGCCATCCCGCACGACGCGGACGGCTTCCTCGGGTGTCGTCAGCTTGTCCGCGTATCGCGCGCGCCAGTCCATGCGGGCGAGTGTACATTTCGCGCGCGGCTGCCAACAGCGAACGGGCCGCGACGCGGCGGTGTCAGCCGTCGAGCCAGAAGTCGTTGAGCAGGTAATTCGAGGTGCCGATGCCCGTCGTGATGTTGCGGACGCCGGCGGGGTAGACGTAGTGGTCGATCGGCGTCACCAGCGGCAGCATGATCGGGTCCTTGTCGTAGATCACCTTCTGGGCGTCGTGCACGGCCTGAATGCGGGCCTGCACGTCGAGCTGCGTGTTCGCCTTCTTCACGGCGGCCTCGATGTCCGGTTCGCCGAGCCCCTGGATGTAGGAGTTGTCGCCGAACGGCCCGCCCTTTGTGTGCATAAGCAGCGGCAGCTCCGGCGTCTCGTACAGCTGGTTGAGGGCCAGCGAGCAGTCGTAGTTCATCTCGTGGTAGTTGCCGATCCACACCGCGAACGACTGCGGATCCTGGTCGACCTGGATACCGGCGCTCGCCATCTGCCCGAGAAAGATCGGCAGGTGCGCGCCGTGCTCCTGGATGGTCGTCCCGGCCGGGTACATCATCTTGAGGCGGATGCCGCCCACCTGCCGCACCAGCTGCTTCGCCTCGTCGAGGTTGAACGGCTGGTACGTCCGGTCGAGTTCATCCGCGCCCAACGCGTAGGCCCCCAGCGACCAGGCGATGACGCCGTCGCCGCGGGCGTCGCCCTTGTAGACGCGATCCACGTACTCCTGCCGGTTGATCGCGCGGGAGATCGCCCGGCGGACGCGGGGATCGTCGAACGGCGGGCGGCGCGGGTTCATCGTCATGGAGATGTAGGCGAAGCCGGGCTCGTTCGTGATGGCGTTGCCGCTGCCCAGGCCCTGTGCGTCGGCGAGGCCGGCCGCCCAGTACATGTGGATCTGCCCGCTCTGGAACGCGGTGCGCTGGGTGACGCGATCGTAGATCACCTTCACGTCGAGGCCATCGACGTAGGGCAGCCGGGTGTTGCCGCGGGCCTCGTCCGTCCGGTAGTAGTTGGGGTTCGCGTCGAATCGCGCGTGCTCGCCCTCGGTCAGCTCCACTAGCCGATACGGCCCCGCGCCGGCCGCCTTCGACGCCAGGCGCGAGAGGTCGCCGGCCAGCAGCTCACGCGGGGCGATGCAGTTGAGGAAAAGGCCGATGCGGTTGAGGAACCAGGCGTACGGCTCGGGCGTCTTCACCGTGACGGTGTCGCCGCTGACGCTCACGGAAGAGATGTGCTGCTTGCCGAATGAGTACTGCGTGGTCGCTGAGTCGGTGCGGATGCGCTCCAGCGTCACACGCACGTCCTCCGCGTCGAGGTCGCGCTCGGGGACACCGAGATCGTTCGGCGCGATGCGGACGCCGGGGCGGATCTTGAAGATGTACGTCGTGTCGTCGGGCGTCTCGTACGACTGCGCCAGGTCCATGAACAGCCACTCCGGCCGCGTGGCGGACTGGTTGAGCAGGACGTTGTAGATGCGCGGGAAGTAGGCGGACGCCACCTGGATGCCGAGGTGCGGATCGAACGTGCCGAACGTGGCAGAGTTCGCCGTGGCGAAGCGGCCGCCCCGGCGCGGCGTGCCGCCGCCGTTCACGATCTCCGGTTGCACCGGCGGCGTGGCCGCCACCGCCGGCGAACCGGATGACTTCGCCCCGCTGTCAGACGAGCTGCAGCCGGCGATGGCGATCGCGCCCGCTGCGACAGCGGTGGTGGCGGCGCCGTGCAGCAGCGTGCGGCGGGAGATACGGGCGCGCGTGTAGCGATCCCAGTACGAGGCATCGGAACGGCGATCGGTCCGGCGATCCTGTGACATCTCGCTCCTGGCTATCGCGCTTGCTCATCATCGGTCACGAGGCCCGCGGCCGCTGAAGAATAGCCGCTCGGCGTTGGCGTAGAGGAACTTGTCCAGCACGCCCTCGCGCAGGTCGAGCGCCTCCGCCTCCTTGACGCAGCGCTCGAACGAGAGCACGGGGTGGTCGGACGCGAACATGATCTTGTCCTGGCCGCGTGTGTTCATGAAGTGGATGAGCTGCCGCGGGAAGTAGCGCGGCGCGTACGCCGACGTCTGCATGTAGAGGTTGCGGTACTTGATCATCAGGCGAATCGCGACGTCCCACCACGGATCGGCGCCGTGGGCCATAACGACCTTCAGCTCCGGGTAGAAGACGCAGACCTCGTCCAGATACATGGGGTCCTGGCACTTGCCGGGCATCGGCGGGCCGGGGAGGCCGGTGTTGATCGCAATGGGCAGATCCAGCTCGATGCACTTCGAGTAGACGGGGTAGTAGACGCGATCCGTCGGGGGCAGGCCGATGATGAACGGCGTGATGCGCGCGAGCACGACGGGCTGCTCGGCGGCGAGCCGCGTCAGCGCGCGGATCGCCGACATGCCGTTGCGCGGGTCGAGTGCCAGGGAGAGCACGAAGCGGTCCGGGTGAGCCTTTGGAAACGAGAGCACGTGCTCCGACGGATCCTCCGCCTCGGTTGTGAGCACGCACTTCTCGACGCCAGCGCGGTCCATCGCCTCGATCAGCTCAGGGATGGCGATGTCGTTGAAGATCACGTCGGCGCGTTTGAAGTAGTCCTCCGCGACGCGCTGCAACCACTCGGGCCGGGCGATGGAGCCCATGTTCACGTTGACGAAGGTGTCGATGGCGCGCGGCATGTCTGCTCCTGCGTCGCTACTCGGCGTCGCCGCCGGCGGGCTGCGGGCCGGCGTTGTAGAACTGCTTCGCCCAGCGGCGATAGACCCCGACGGGGCCGTCGCCATCGCACAGCACGGGCCGCATCTTCATGATCTTGTGCTCCCAGATCGGGATGTCCTGGCCGAGCTGGCGCTCGATCTCGGCGATGAAGGCGCGGCCGACGCCGGCGGTGGCGTCGGCGTTGCCGAGCTTCTTCACCATGAACGAGAAGCGCACGTCCACGTACTCGCCGTCGATCGGCGTCACCGAGGACACAACCATCGTCTCGACGAGGCCGGTGAAGCGCACGACGCCGAATCCGAAGCCGTGGTTCGTGGAGTCGATGGCGCCTTCGATCATGCCCTGCGGCGTCTTGTAGTTCACAGGCGACTTCGCGCGCAGGATGTGGCCGTCGATCTCGGCGCGCGTGCTGGGCTGCTCCGGCGTGCCGTGCACGTACTTGAAGTGCGCGGAGTCGACGGCGTTCTCCCCCATCTCCTGGTTGTGCGTGCGGATCTTCCAGCGCCGGCGCGTGTAGTCCGTCCACCCGGCATCGCCATACTCGGACAGCGACGGCAGCTCGAACTGGGGCGCCTCGCCGCCCATGTGGTGCCAGACCATGATCAGGCCGTTCCGCTCCAGCACGTCCCACGTGCGGAGCTTCGCCGTCGGCGGGATCTTGTTCGCGTACGGCACGTCGACGCAGGAGCCTTCGCTGTCGAAGCGCCAGGCGTGGAACGGGCAGCGGATGCAGTTGTCCTCGACGAGGCCGCCGTACCCCAGGTGCGCGCCGAGATGCGGGCAGAACGCCTCCTGCACGTGGGCGACGCCGTCCGACCCGCGCCAGAGCACGAGGTGCTCGCCGAAATACTGCAACGGCAGGACGGCGTTGGCCTCCAACTCGTCGCTGTAGGCGACCTGGAACCAGCCATTGGGAAACGGCGGGATGTCGAAGCGATAGCCGGGGCCGACGCCCCAGGCCGCGCGCTGTTCGTCGGCGATCATCGTCATCGGCGTGCTCCCTGTGTGGTCGAGTGCGTGGACGGTACCAGCGGCTCGGGCGCCAGCAGGCGGAAGGTCTGTTCGACGAGGTAGTCGCGCCGCGCGATCAGCGACTCGACGTTGAAGGGGTCGACGCCCGGCTTCAGCCGGCGCAGCAGCGGCCCGTGGCAGAAGTAGCCGATGAGCTGCACGTGGATGTCGTGCACGTAGAGCGCCGGGTCGATCTCGCGGACGACGCCGGCGGCCATCGCGCGCCGCAGGCTCTGCATCGCGGGCAGGTAGATCGGCTCGACGAAGCGCTTGAAGTATGCCTCGCTTCCCTCAGGATCCAGCAGCTCGCGCTGGAGCAGGCGGGCGAGCGGGATGTGCTCGGCGAAGAAGGCGTGGTTCTGGTCGAGCAGGTACGCGAGGCGGTCGCGCTGGAAGGGGCCGCCGAGGAACTCGCGCATCACCTCGGCGATGCGGCCGAGCGCCTCGTCGAGCACCGCTTCGTGCAGGGCCTCCTTGGTGGCGAAGTGGTAGAGGACGGTGGTCTTGTGGGTAGCGGCGGCGTCCGCGATGTCCTGGACGGAGACGCCGTCGAAGCCGCGCTCGGCGAAGAGCAGCGTGGCGGCGTCGATGACGGCGCGGCGTCGGTCGCTGCGGCGGCGCGACTGACCATCTGGTGGGGCGATCACTACCATTCGGTCAGTATCGGCCCGGCCGGCCGGCGCTGTCAATGGGTTACGAGGGGTCGTGCGGCGTGATGATGGTGATCCGTCCGTCCCCGCGCCCGGAATGGCGCATCCGGACGCGGGGACGTATGGACGGACATGACCGGCCCGCTATCGGGCATCCCTGTAGTGCGGTGTCGCGTCCGCCAGGGTTAGCGGGGAAGTCCGGTCTCCTCGGGGGAGGACGATGTCAGGCGGCGCGCACCTCGGGCGCGCTCTCGTCGGCCGCGTCGTCTGTGTCCGGCGCGGCGGATGGCTGCATCAACGCGCGGCAGGCGCGCTGAAGTGTGGCGTGCGTGATGTCGGTCGCCGCGCGGACGCGGGACTCGTCCGCCGATTCGGCGGCTTCGTCGCGGCGGCGGCGTTCGAGCTGGCGGGCGAAGATCACCCGGCGCGCCTGGCGCTCCGCTTCTGCCTGCAATGCCGGGCTGGCGGCATCGCGGCCGGCCATCTCCAGCAGCGTCGCCGCAACCGCGGCGACGCCCTCGTCATCTGTCCGGGGCAGGAACCTGGCTTCCTTGCTCATGTTGCGCACCCTTCACCCACTTCGTACCGATAGCTGTTTCCGATGTGTCAGTATCGAGCCAATCGGGCATCGCGTGGCAGGGGGGAGAACCCTCATAACGCCCGGCTGAGCACCCCGATACCGGCGGGAATGCCGCCGTCTCTCAGAGTTGTGAGCCGATCGATGAAGGTGACGCGGGGACGAAAGCTAAGGCGGCGGCGCTCACCAGCGACGAAGACGCGGGCGACGGCGCGATGCCGGTGCGGCTGTACTCCAGCAACATGCTGCCCCAGGCGAGGCCGCCGCCGAACGAGCAGAGCGCGAGCCGCGCGCCTTCGGTCAACCGCCCGTCGCGCGCCGCTTCGCTGAGCGCCACGGGTATCGAGGCCGACGACGTATTGCCGTACTTGTGCACGGTAATCAGCGCCTTCTCCGCGGGGACGCCCAGCGCCTTCGCGGTGCCTTGGATGATCCGCAGGTTCGCCTGGTGCGGCACGAGCAGGTCGATGTCACCGACGGCGAGTTGCGACTTCGCGAGCGCCTCGCGGACGGCGCCAGTCATCGCGTGCACTGCGAATTTGAAGATCGCCGGGCCGTCCATGTTGATGCAACACAGCTCGTGCGCCGGCCCGTTGCCGTCGGCATCGCGCGGACCGCACGGCCCCTCCGCGAAGAGCGCGGACTTCTTCGAACCGTCGCTGTGCAGTACGAATCCCAGCGGGCCGCCGAACTCCGCCGCCTCCAGCACGAGCGCGCCGGCGCCGTCGCCGAACAGCACGCAGGTGCCGCGGTCGTCCCAGTTGACGATCCGCGACAGTACCTCCGCGCCAACCACCAGCACGCGCCGGTACGAACCGGCAACGATGAACTGCATTGCTGCGGACAGCGCGGAGAGGAACCCGACGCAGGCGGCGTTGACGTCGAACGCGCCGGCGTTCGTCGCGCCGAGCCCGTCCTGGATCAGCGACGCCACGGACGGGAACATGCCGTCCGGCGTGGTGGTAGCGGCGATCACGAGATCGATGTCGCTCGCGGCGATGCCGGCGTGGTCGAGCGCCATTCGCGCGGCGCGCAGCCCGAGGCTGCTGGACGTCTCGTGCGGCGCGGCGATGTGCCGCTCCTGGATGCCGGTGCGGTCCTGGATCCACTGGTCGGAGGTGGCGACCATCTCCTCCAGCTCGATGTTCGTCAGGATGCGTTCGGGGATGTAGTGGCCGAGGCCGGCGATGCGGACGCGGGAGAGGGTCAAGGCGCTGCTCCATCCAGTCCCGCGGCTGCGGGAATACTCCGAGTATATAGCACCCGGCCGCGATGCTCGCCCATAGGCGCGGACGCGCCTACACTCGCACAACAACCAGCAAGGAGGAGCATCATGTCGTTCGACATCCCCGAGAGCGTCCGCCCCATCCGCGAGCGCGTGCGGCGATTCATCGAGGAGCGCATCTACCCCGTCGAGCACATCCTGGAGGAGCGGAGCGACGACGAGAGCCGCGCGGCGCTGCGCGAACTGATGCAGGCGGCGAAGAGCGAGGGGCTCTGGGCGCTCGGCCACCCGGTCGAGATCGGCGGCCAGGGCATGCCGTTCCTGGACTACGTCTACGTGAACGAGGTGATCGGGCGCAGCGAGTACGCGCAGGTGTGCCTGGGCACCCACTCGCTGCAGGACTCGATCATGCTGAACCTGCACGCGTCCGGCGAGTGGCGCGACCGCTACCTGAAGCCGCTGGTGCAGGGCGAGATCTTCCCGAGCTTCGGCATGACGGAGCCGGACGTGGCGGGCTCGGACCCGACGGGGCTACAGACGCGAGCGGTGCTGGACGGCGACGACTGGGTGATCAACGGGCGCAAGTGGTTCACCACCGGCGCCAAGAACGCGGCGTACACGACGGTGATGTGCCGCACCGAGGATGACGGCACGCCCGACCACAGCGCCTTCAGCATGATCGTCGTGCCCACGGACACGCCCGGCTACAACATCGTCCGCGAGACGCCGGTGATGGGCATGATGGGCGGGCACTGCGAGGTGGCCTACGACAACGTGCGCGTGCCGCGCGCCAACCTGCTCGGCCCGCGCGGCCAGGGCTTCCTGATCGCGCAGCAGCGGCTGGGGCCGGGGCGGATCTTCCACTGCATGCGCTGGCTCGGGCAGGCGCAGCGGGCGTTCGACCTGATGTGCGAGCGCGCGAACTCGCGACGGGCGTTCGGCTCGACGCTGGGCGAGAAGCAGCAGATCCAGGCGATGATCTTCGAGACGGCGGCCGAGATTCAGTCGTCGCGGCTGCTGACACTGGCGGCGGCGCACAAGATGGACAGCGGCGATCCGGCGCGCGTCGAGATCGGCATCATCAAGGTCGTGGGCGCAAAGATGCTGCACAACACGATCGACCGCGCGATCCAGGTGTTCGGCGCGATGGGCGTGACAAGTGACACACCGCTCGAGCGGATGTACCGGCACGCCCGCTTCGCGCGCATCTACGACGGCCCGGACGAGGTGCATCGGGCGACGGTCTCGAGGCTGATCCTGCGCGAGTACACGCGCGGCAACGGCTGGGACTTCGGCACACGCTGACAGAGTGAAGGGACAAACGATGGACTTCTTCGAGGTAGCGCACACGCAGCGCGCGATGCGGCGGCTGAAGACGGACCCGGTGTCCGACGCCGACCTGTGGACGCTGCTGGAGACGGCGATCATGGCGCCCAGCGGCGGCAATGTGCAGCCGTGGAACTTCGTCGTCCTGCGCGACGCCGAGAAGAAGCGGAAGATCGGCGCGTGGTACCTGGAGGCGTGGGAGCAGTCGTACGGCCCGGCGCGCGAGATGATGCTGGCCGACCCGGGGCGGGCGCGCACGTACAACTCGGCCGACCACCTGGCGCGCAACCTCGCGGACGTGCCGGTGCTGGTGATCGCGACGATCAAGAAAGGGATGGGTGCGACCGGGCCGACGCTGGGCGCGTCGATCTATCCCGCCGTCCAGAACCTGATGCTGGCGGCGCGGGCACTGGGGCTGGGCACGACGCTGACGACGCTGCACAAGCTGCACGAGGACGACGTGAAGGCGCTGCTCGGCATCCCGGACGACGTGGAGACGATGGCGCTGATCCCGATCGGCTGGCCGAAGGGGAAGTTCGGAAAGCCCAGCCGCCTGCCGATAGAGAAGGTGGTGTACTGGGACGGCTGGGGGGCGACACAAACGCGCACGTAGCCGCGCACGAGAAGTAGCGGCCCGACTAGAACTGTCGCCCCGCTGCGCGTAACGTGGCACCGTCGGCAGGGGGACAGAGAACGCGAGGCGGTAATGGCGCGTGTGTACCGGCTGGGCAAGCGCGGGGTCGCGGCGGCGGAGACGCGGCAGCGGATCATGGACGCCGCGCGGGCGCTGCTCTTCACGCCGGAGCTGCGAGAGCTGAGCCTGCACGACGTGGCGGCGCACGCCGGCGTCACGCGCTCGACCATCTACCAGCAGTTCGGCTCCAAGGGCGAGCTGCTGCTCGCCGTCGTCAACGACGCACTGGACCGCGCCAACGTGCAGCGCGTCCGCAAGGTGCTGCAGGACCCCGACGCCGCGGCGGCCCTGCGCGGCCTGATGCGCGAGTCGACGCGCTTCTGGTCGGGTGACTACGCGCTGTTCACCGGCGTGAAGCGGCTCGCGCTCGTCGACCCGGCGATCGCGCACGTGAACGAGACGAAGGAAGGCGTACGGCAGGGGCACATCGTCAACCTGGTCGGCCGGCTCGTGCAGCAGGGGAAGCTTCGGCCTGAGTTGAGCGAGGAGCGCGCGACGACGATGCTCAACCTGCTGGTGAGCTACGAGACGTACGACCAGCTCCGCACACGGCACCGGCTCTCGCTGAACGCGGCCATCGCAACGCTGACGGAGATGGCGGAGCGTGCGCTGCTTACAGACGGCTGATCAGGCGGCCTCAGCGAGGTGTTCCTCGTCGGCAAGGTGCTCCTCGCCGGTGAGTTCGCCGCGGTCATAGAGGCGCACGAGCGCCGAGACGACGCGCGGGCTGAACTGCTTGCCGGAGCACGAGAGGATCTCCGCGACGGCCTCGCGCACGCCGCGGCCCTTCTTGTACGGACGGTCGTGCGTCATGGCGTCGAAGCTGTCGGCGACGGTGACGATCTGCGCGGCCTCGGGGATCCGGTCGCCGGCGAGGCCGTCCGGGTAGCCGCCGCCGTCCCACCGCTCGTGGTGGCTGCGCGCGACGAGCTGTGCCAGGCGGAACTCCGGCTTGCCGGCCAGGAACTCGGCGCCCCAGACCGTGTGGCGCTTCATCAGCCCCCAGTCGTCTCCTTCGAGGCGGCCGGAGCTGGAGAGCACCGCATCCGGCACGCTGATCTTGCCGATGTCGTGCAGCACGGCGGCGAGGCCGAGCTGGTCCACCTCATCGGGCGCGTACCCGAGTTCGCCGGCAAGCTGCTCCGCGAGCTTGCGGATGCTGACGAGGTGCAGGCCCGTGGTGCGGTCGTGCGCCTCGGCGGCCGCGGCCAGCATCATCACGGTCTCGGCCTGCGCGCCGGCCAGCCGCGCCGTGGCCGCCTCGAGCTCGCCCACGAGACGGTGCGTGCGGACGATGGCGGTGACCTGCGTGGCGACGGCGGCGACGAACTGCGCGTCGCGCGCATCGAAGGCGGAGTCGCGGCGGCTGCCGACGCCGAGCGAGCCCACCAGGTGGCCCTCCCAGATCATCGGTACGACCAGGGCGGAGCGGATGCCGGCGGCGACCAGCGCATCGCGCTGCTCACTGGAGAGGGCAGGGTGCCGGGCAATGTCGTCGATGATGATCGGCTGACGGCTGCCTTCCAGGAGGGCGCGCATCGGCGACAGGTCGGTGTCGTCGTCGTTCTGGACGCGGAGCCAGGTGGTTTCTGCGGCGATGTCGAAGGGCGCCGACGCGGTGACGGCGAGCGGGCGGCCCGGTGACGCCGCGAAGAGCGTGAAGCTCACACCGTCGTAGCCGGCGCCGACGGAGAGGCGGTGCGAGACGAGCCGCATCTTGTCTTGCAGGTCGCCGGGCGACGTCAGCAGCGGCACGATCTCGCCCACCATGCGGGCGGCGCGGTCGTCGGCGATGCGGTTCCGGCGCGGGGCGTCCGCGTCGGCGGAGCGCTCGCGCTTCACGGCGTACATGGCCGCATCGGCGAGGCGGATGAGGTCGGCGACGGACTCCGCTTCCTCGGGGTAGATGGCGATGCCGATGCTGGCCTGCAGCGGGATGCTGCTGCCGCTCACCGGGTCGGTCAGGTTCGCGACGGCGAGGTCGTCGAGCACGGCGTGCCGATAGCGCTCGGCGACCTCGCGCGAGGCGCCCGGCAGTACGACGACGAACTCATCGCCGCCGTAGCGCCCGACGATGGCGCCCGAGCGGAAGAGCGCGCCCGAGACGTGGACGAGCAAGGCGTCGCCGGCGAGGTGGCCGAAGGTGTCGTTCACGGCCTTCATGCCATCGACGTCGACCATGATCACGGCGCAGAGGTGCGTGTTCGTAGCGCCTTCCTGCACGCGCTCCTCGATGACCTCCGTGATGGCGCGGTGGTTCAGCGTGTTCGTCAGCGAGTCGCGCCGCGCGTTCTCGCGCTCCTCAGCGAGCGTGAACTCCAGCAGCTCCGATTGCGACTCTATCTCCGCCCGCGATGCGGCCAGCTCATCGAGCGCCGCCCACAGCTCCTGCTCGCCGCGCTTGCGCTGCGTGATGTCCTGGCCGACGACGATCACGCCCTGCGGCACGCCGTGCCCGTCCACGTACCGCGTGATGTTCCAGAGGATGCTGAGGCTCGCGTCATCGGCGTGTTCATTGGGGAGTTCCAGCGCGCGCCATACCTTGCCGTCCAGCACCCGCTGCAGGTGGGCGACGGTCTCGTCACGCGGAAACGACGGCATGAGCACCTCGGCGAAGTCGCATCCGACGACGTCGTCGCGGCCCCGTCCGAAGATGCGCTCGGCCTCGGAGTTGAACTCCACGACGCGGCCGTCGGTACCGATGGTGAGAATCACGTTGCCGGCCGCCTGGACGAGCGATCGGAAGCGCGCTTCGCTGCGCGCCACCGCGGCCTGCGCGCGGCAGCGCTCCGTGATGTCGCGCGCCACGATCATCGTGCGCAGATCTCCCGGCCGGTCCATCTCCGTGAACGCGAGCTCGACGTCGACGCGCGAGCCGTCGGGCCGCACGATCACCGTCTCGCACTGGGCGGGTACATCGTCACCGGCGGCCCGCCGCGCGATCCAATCCTCCAGCGCTCCACGCCCATCGCCCGCGATCAGGTCAAGGACGGATGCCATCTGCGCGAGCTGATCCCCAGTGTAGCCCGTGATTCGCTCGACGGCCCCGTTCACGCGCGCGACTCGCCAGCCTTCGAGGATGATCAGCGCCTCGCCGATGTCGCTTTCGGCCTGCAGCCAGGCGGCGTGCTCGGCGTGGTCTTCTTCCAGCTTGTGATAAAGCTTCGCGTTCTCGCGCAGCGTCAGCACCTGGCGCAGCAGCAGGAGCGTGACGGACGCTATCGCGCACCACAGCAGCACGGGCGAAGGCGTCGAGCGGAGGGAGAGCGCCAGCGTGACGATGACGACCGGGACGGTGGACGCATAGGGGAACAGCAGGCACAGCACGGAGTCACGGGCCCGCAGTGCCGGCGCCGAGCCGAATGGCACGAGACAGGCTGCGGCGAACAGTCCGCCGGCCAGCGGCCAGCCCAGCTCGATCACGTCGCCGGGGGCGTGGTAGCCGGCCACGCTGAGATCGCCGATATGGAAGGGCGCGGAGGCAGCCTGCGCGAGGCAGGCGGCGCCGAGCACGAACGCGCGCCTCGATACGCCGCGCCCGCCACCGTAGAGCGAGAGAAGCAGCGTGATGCACAGCCCGAGGCTCAGCAGCGGATAGCCCAGCGCCACCGCCGCGGCGAACGCCGTGCCATCGCCATCGCGGATCTGCGGGGTAAAGGCGAACTGCCAGGCGAGCGCGCCGGCGGCGACGACCACGATGGCGGCGTCGAGGAGCCAGCGACGGTCGCGGAGACGCTCCACCGGGAACGCCAGCACCGGCACGGCGACAAGCAGCGCGGCGTATCCGGTGTAGTAGCCCAGGTCGGCGACGCTGGGGAACGGCGCCTCGGCGCCGTGAGCATACTTGTAGTACGTCAGGAACCAGTCGCCGGCCTGCCAGCAGAGCAGCGTCACGGCGATCAGCGCCAGTCCGGCGCCCTCCGCTCCGCGGCTGCGACGCGCGCGCCACGCAACGAGGCAGAACGCAGCGAAGCCGGGGAGATTGAATACGATGTCCGACGGCAGGCGCATGCGACCGCCGTCCGGGCGAAGCGCCGCGGCGACGGCATAGATCGCCACGTACGCCGCTGCGGCGGCGACGGCGATCGTGCGCGAAGACCGAAGGTGACGGCCCGAGGTCATCAATCGTTGCCGGCCCGGTGCACCCCCGGGCCTCCCCCTACGAATGGTTATCGGCGGCGGAGGCGGGCTACGTGAGGCGGGCCGGGGATTGGCGGGCAACGGTCACTGGTGACTTGCTCGCGACGAGAGGGTGCACCACAAGCGCAGCGGACGCCGTCCGGTGGCCGGACGGCGCCTGGCCGCGCGCGGCTGTCGCACGCACGCGGCGGGGCCGGCGCTCCCAGGAGCGGCGCGCACCCACGCTGCCCGGAGCCGGGCCAGCCGCCGGCGAAGCCTGGTGGCAGCGGCAGCCCGGTACCGGCGCCCCACGCGCCTATGCCGGGGCTTCCGTGCTCTGGTGAGCGCCCGGACGCGTGGTACGGGAGAGGATCCGGCCGGCGAGCCCCAGCAGTCCGGCGATGAACCCCAGCCCGTAGGCGAGATGCAGACACGCGAAGACGGCGGGAAGTGGTGGGAAAAGCCGCCAGCCGTGTCGCAAGGCCAAGGCGAGAGATGCAATGGTGGCGGCGCCAGCATACACCGCCAGCACGGACTTGAATACACCCGTGCGACCAAAGATCGCGAGCAGCGCGGAAGTTGTGAGCGCGGCCACAAGCGCGCCGGGCGCGAGCTGGCGCGGCTGCGCCTGCGCCGGGTGGCGGCGCAAGACGTCGGGCTTGGCCCGCCCGTAGCCGAAGTACTGGCGCCAGAGGCCCGGCAGATCGCCGCGCACGGTGTAGCGGGCGCGGATGCCCGGCACCAGCAGGATGACGCCGCCGTGGTCGCGCAGCCGGTAGTTGAATTCGTCGTCCTCGCCCTTCTCGATGTCCTCCGCGAAGCCGCCGACGCGCGCGAACACGTCGCGGCGGTAGGCGCCGAACGCGACCGTATCGGCCGGGCCTTCGCCGCCGGTGCGGAACGCCGCGCCGCCGACGCCGAAGCGCGACGACATCGCGACGGCGATCGCGCGCCCGAGATACGTGTCTCCCTCGCTCTCCAGCACGCCGCCCACGCAATCGGCGCCTGTATCGGCCAGCGCCTGCACGCTGCGCGCGAGGAAGTCGGGCGCGACGGAAGCGTGGCCGTCGATCCGCACGAGCACGTCGCCACGCGCGGCGTCCACGCCGATGTTCAGCGCCGGTGCGGTGCGCCGCGCCGGGTTTCCGAGCAGACGCAGATCGACCGTGGACTCCGCGGCGAAGCGGGCAACGATCTCGCGGGTGTGATCATCGGACTCGCCGTCGATGACGAGCACTTCGAAGCGATCCCGCGGGTATGTCTGTGCGGCGATGCTGTAGAGGCAGCGCTCGATGTAGCACTCTTCGTTGCGGACAGGGACGAGGATCGAGACGAACGGCTGCATGGGCGGAACGTAGCACGTTTCGGTGCATGGCAGCCATCGCCAGCGCGGCCGAACGACATTCATCTTGCGCCGCGTCGGGCGAAGCTGCGGGGCCGGCGCACCCGGCTTCCTTGACAGGCGGTTTCGGGGTCTTGACGTTCGCGCGGGAGAACCGTTACTTTCGCTCAACCCCCGCCGTTTTCGTTATGGAGACGGAAGGGCCCGAGTGCCGCCTTGCGTGCTTGAATGGATCCCGTGCTCGGGCCCTTCCCGACCCTATCTCCGAACCTCCGACACTGAGCCATCCCGCCGCGAACCGCCGCCGGACACCGTGCTACCATAAGGCGGGCGCATGGCCGGAGGTTGGCGTGCGATGCTGGTAACCCGGATCAGCTATCTGCTCATCGTCGGCGTGGTGGCCACGGCCGCCACCACGGTCCTGCTCGTGCTGCGGCCGAGCACGGCGTCGCAGCCGCAGGCGCTCGAATTCCAACGGGTCGTCGACTACAGCCGCTACGGCGTGGTCGATCGGATCGACGTAAAGGGGCAGACGCTGACGGTGCGCTTCCGCGAGGACTTCGACACGCAATCGGCCATGGGCACGAGCGACAAAGTGTTCGAGGCAGCCGTCCCCGCTGGGCGCGACATCACCACGGCCCTGACGGAGGCCGGCGTGGCATTCAACGGCGCCGGCGGCCTACAGGTCGTCGCCCGGTGAACGAACGCGAGGACTTCCTCCCTTATAACCTGCCCGACATCTCCGACATCGAGATCGACGCCGTCGTGGAGACGCTGCGATCCGGCTGGCTGGCGCCGGGGCCGCGCGTGAAGGCGTTCGAGGCAGCATTCGCCGCGCACACCGGCGCGAAGCACGCCATCGCCCTCGACTCCGCGACGGCGGGCATGCACCTGGCGCTGATCGCGCGCGGCATCGGCCCCGGCGACGAAGTGATCACGACACCGACGACGTTCGCCGCGACGGTGAACACGATCATCCACGCGGGCGCCACGCCGGTGCTCGCCGACATCCGCATCGACGACTACTGCATCGACCCGGAGGCGATCGAGCGGGCGATCACGCCGCGCACGCGGGCGATCATGCCGGTGCACCACGCCGGGTCGGCGTGCCGCATGGACGAGGTGCTGGCGATCGCGCGGAAGCACGGGCTGGCGGTGATCGAAGACGCGGCGCACGCGCTGGGCACGTACATCGGCGGCCGCAGCGTCGGCGTCTTCGGCGACGCGACCGTGTTCAGCTTCTACCCGACGAAGAACGTCACGACCGGCCGCGGCGGCATGCTGACGACGGACGACGACGCGCTGGCCGAGCGCTGCCGCATCCTCTCGCTGCACGGCATGAGCAACGACGCCTGGGACCGCTACACGGCGCGCGGATCGTGGGCGTACCAGGTGCTGGCGCCGGGCTACAACTACGCGATGACGGATTTCCAGGCGGCGCTGGGGCACGCCCAGTTCTCGCGCCTCGACGAGTTTCAGCGCGTGCGCCGCCGCCTCGCGGGCATGATGAGCGAGCGGCTCGGACGGCTGCCGGGGCTCGTGCTGCCGATCGAGCGGGAGGACACGACGCACGCGTGGCACCTCTACGTCGTGCGGCTGCGGCCCGAGGCCAGTACAATCACGCGAGACGAATTCATCGTCGCGATGAAGGAGCGGGGCATCGGTACGTCGGTGCATTTCATCCCGATCCATCATCATCCGTATTACAGGGAGACGTACGGCTGGGCGCCCGGGGACTTCCCCGTGGCGGACCGGGCGTTCGAGACGATGGTGTCATTGCCGTTGTACACGCGCATGACCGAAGCGGAAGTCGACCGCGTCGCCTCGGCGGTCGAGGAGATCATGCGGGGTCAGCAGGGCTAACGGATGCTGGTGAAGATATTCGACACGGTGGTCGCCATCGTGGGGCTGACCCTGTTCCTTGTCACGTTCCCGATCATCGCGATCGCCATCAAGCTCGACTCGCGCGGGCCGGTGATCTACTCGCAGAAGCGAGTCGGGCTGAACGGGAAGCTGTTCACCTTCTACAAGTACCGCTCGATGTCGCACGAGGGCCACAAGCCGTACGAGACGCCGAAGCTGGACCACGAGCACTTCCGCACGTTCGTGTTCGTGACGCCGACGTCGCGGCTGACGCACGTGGGGCGCCTGCTGCGGGCGACTAGCCTGGACGAGCTGCCGAACTTCTGGAACGTGCTGCGCGGCGACATGCGCCTCGTCGGCCCGCGGCCGGAGATCCCGGAGCTGGTGGAGCAGTACCCGCCGGAGTACCACGCGCGCCACGAGGTGAAGCCGGGGATCACGGGACTGGCCCAGGTGAGCGGCCGCGCCGATCTCACCTACGAAGAGACGATGCAGTACGACCTTGACTACGTGAAGAATCACTCACTCGGCCGGGATCTCTCCATCCTGTGGCGTACACTGCCAGCGGTGCTGACGAGGAAGGGCGCCCGCTAGCCCGCACGGAGGCCGCGCTATCGATACTCCGACCACGCTGACCCCGCGCCAGGACGCCACGCGATGAACCGCGCGCTCCCGCCCAGCCTCCGCGAGTTCGTCCGGCTGCTGCCGGTCGTGCTGCTGGACGCGGCGGTCGTGCTGGCGGCGTACGCCGCGGCGCTGGCGCTCCGATTCGACGGCGACGTGCCGAGCGAGTCGATCCACTTCTTCGCGCAGGTGTCGTGGTTCATCGCGCTGGCGTACGTCACCGGTTTCTTCTTCTTCCGCATCTATCGCACGTCGTGGAAGTACGCCGGCATCGTCGACGCCTTCAACATCGGCCTGTCGATCGGCCTCGTCTCGGTCTTCCTGTTCGCCATCAACGCCTTCCTCAGCCCGCGGCACATCCCGCTGACGGTGAACGTCGTCGCGCCGGCGCTGATGCTGATCGTGATCGGCGGCATCAAGTTCTGGCCGCGGCTGTGGGCCAGCCGCAACCCGTTCGGCGGCTACGACGCGGGCGTGAAGAACGTGCTGATCGTCGGCGCGGGCCACACGGGCCAGCTCCTCGCGCGCGAGTTCTTGCAGAACCCGCGCTGGCAGTACCGCCCGATCGGCTTCGTCGACGACGACAAGCGGCTGAAGGGCGTCCGCATCCACTCCGTCACGGTGCTCGGCGACCGGCTCGACATCCCGGAGATCTGCACGAGCAAGCGCGTGGACCTGGTCGCGCTGGCGATCCCCGGCGCGGGCGGCGCGGTGATCCGCGAGGTGGTGGGTATCGTGCAATCGGCGCGGGTGCCGCTGCGCACCGTGCCGGCGCTGCGCGACCTGGTGCGCGACGAGGCGCAGGCGGCACAGCTGCGCGAGGTGACGGTCGACGACCTGCTGGGCCGCGAGCAGGTGAACATCGACGCGGAGCTGTGCGCGGCGACGATCCGCGGCAAGTCGGTGCTGATCACGGGCGCGGCCGGCTTCATCGCGGCGGAGCTGTCGCGGCAGATCTTCGCGTTCGGCCCGGCGACGCTGCACCTGGTCGACGTCAACGAGACGGGGCTCTACGACCTGCAGCGCGACCTCGACGCCGACGAGGGCGACGCGCGCGTCCGCATCTGGCTGTGCGATGTCGCCGACCGCGCGCAGGTGGACGCGGTGTTCCAGCAGGCGCACCCGGACATCGTCTTCCACGCCGCGGCGTACAAGCACATCCCCGTCATGGAGGAGCATCCCGACGCCGCCTTCCGCGCGAACGTGCTGGGCACGCTGAACGTCTGCGCCGCGGCCGCCGACTGCGGCGCGCAGAAGATGGTCTTCGTCTCGACGGACAAGGCCGTGAATCCGGACAACGTCTACGGCGCGACGAAGCGCATCGGCGAGCTGCTGGTCGGCGCGATGGGCCAGGACAGCCGCACCACGTACGCCGCCGTGCGCTTCGGCAACGTGATGGGCAGCCGCGGCAGCGTGGTGCCGCTCTTCCTGCGCCAGATCGAGCGCGGCGGCCCGGTGCTGCTGACGGACCCGGAGACAACGCGCTTCCAGATGGCGGTCGAAGAGGCGGCGGCGCTGGTGATCCAGGCGGCATCGTTCGCGGACCAGGGGCAGATCTTCATCCTCGACATGGGCGAGCCGATCCGCACCGCCGACCTCGCCGAGAAGATGATCCGGCTCAAGGGGCTGGAGCCGGGCCGCGACATCCAGATCGTCTACACGGGCCTGCGGCCGGGAGAGAAGCTGCACGAGGAGCTGGTCGGCGCGGCCGAGAAGCTGCTGAACACCCACCACCCGAAGATCCAGCTCACGGCCGCGCGGCCGCCGGTCTCGCGAGACGAGCTGGTGAGCAAGATCGACGACATGCACCTGCACCCGCCCCGCAGCCTCGCCGAGATCGCCGCGCGCCTGCACGCGCTCGCCCGCATCGACCTGCGCGACACCGGCGAAGAGCTGCCCTCCGACGCCCGCAGCGTCGACGCGCGCGACCGCGGCGCGTAGGCCGAAGCGCCTCCCCCGGCCCGAGCCACCCGCCGCCCCCAGCTTCCAGCCCGCTTCATTCGCCCTGTAACGTGTCAAGCGACATGATTGCAATTGTTAAATTGGCGCTGCTATACTCGCGGCACTTTCTGCGGGAGGCGGCCGGGACTGGATTCCGGGGCGCTGCGCGGGTGGGGGAGGTGGGACCGGATGGATATCTCGAGTTTCCCGTTGTGCCAGAAGTGCAAGCAGGGCGACCTGGTGCCGCTCTCTGACTTCGGAAGCCAGGGCGCCGCCATTCACTTCAAGGCGTGGGCCTGCACCAACCCCGACTGCGGCTTCAACATCAAGATCCGCAACGGCGACCTCTACATCGACGAGCCGATCGCCAGCGGCGCGCTGCACAGCCCCCGCGTCCGCTAGCCGCGCGCCGGGCACGCTCCGGCGCCGCGTCAGCCCGCGCCCGCCTGCGTGACCAGGTTGCGCAGCTTCTTGCCCGCCGCGAACCGCGCCAGGTTGTCCAGGAAGATCGCCATCGACCGCTCCATGTTGAGCGGGCTGAAGCCCGAGTTGTGCGGCGTCACGACGACGTTCGCCAGATCCCACAGCGGCGAGTCGGCCGGCAGCGGCTCCACGTGAAACACGTCCAGGCACGCGCCGGCGATCCAGCCCTCCCGCAGCGCGCGCACCAGCGCCGGCTCGTCGACGACGCGGCCGCGCGCGACGTTGATCAGCGTCGCGGTCGGCTTCATCGCGCGCAGCTCGCCCTCGCCGATCAGCCCCTGCGTCTCCTTCGTCAGTGGGCACGCCAGCACGACGAAGTCGCTGCGCTTCAGCAGCGACGGCAGCCGCCGCATCGGCAGCATCTCGTCGACGTAGCGCGCGGGCTTGCCGGAGCGGCGCACGCCCAGCACGCGCATCCCGAACGCCCGCGCCAGCCGCGCCACCTCGCCGCCGATGGCGCCCGTGCCGACGATGCCGGCCGTCTGGCCCGTCAACTCCGACGCGGCGACGGGCTCCCAGGCATGGCGGCGCTGCTGCTCGTGCCACTCGTCGATGCGCTTCGTCCGGTACAGCATCATCGCCAGCACGTACTGCGCGATCGACGGGGCGGACGCGCCCGACGAGTTGGTGAGCAGCGTGCCTCGGTCGATCAGCACCTGGAAGACGGGCGAGTCGACGCCGGCGCTGAACGTGTGGAACCAGCGCAGGCCGTCGATGGCGAAGAGCGCAGGCAGCACGAGGCGACGCTGGTGCGTGTCCTGCCAGAAGTCCTCGGAGAAGCAGCAGACGTCCGCGCGTGCGGGATCGCCGCGCCAAGCCAGCGCGCCGTCGCGCACCGACGGCACGACGAGCTTCGCGCCCGGCGCCGCGCCGCGGATGCGCGCCCCGTACTCGCGCGCGACACGTGGGGAGACGATGACGTTCACGCGCCCAGATTACCGGGGCGGCGGGCGAGGTCACAGGGAGGGCGCCGCAAGTTTGCATCGAGCGGGAAGCCGGTAGGATAGCGCCACTCACCGATACGTATTGACAAACGAAGCGTGGCGGTCCACAATCGCCCATTCTCAACTGCCATCCGCGAAAGGAGACCGCCGTGGCCAACACCGAGAAGAAGAACCTTGGCTCCCCGGACGAGACAAGGAAGTTCGAACACGGACAGATCCAGGTAGTCAACATCGGCGGGGGCACCGTCGGCCGCGCGACCTTCGAGCCGGGCTGGCGCTGGTCCACGCACGTCAAGCCGATCGCCGGCACCGACCTCTGCCAGGCGCCCCACTTCATGTACCAGATCTCGGGCCGCATGGTCGCGAAGATGGCGGACGGAACGGAAGTCGAGTCAGGTCCCGGCGACGTCGTCCTCCTTGCGCCAGGGCACGACGCCTGGGTCGTCGGCAACGAAGCGGTGGTCGTCATCGACTGGGGCGGCGCTACCAACTACGCCAAGCGGTAAGCCAGGACACCGCTGATCCGTCTACGGCGCCGGCGGCGCACCCGCGGCGATGGCGTGCACGTCAGCGAGCGCCTGCGCGAGGCCGGGGTTCTTCGGGTCCAGCCGCGCCGCTTCCGCCAGGTGCTGCTCGAACACGGTGCCGTCGCCGCTTCCGAGGCGGCGCAGCAGCGCCGCGTCGCGCGCCGCGGCGAGGTGATCGCGCGCCAGCCCGCCGAAGCGGTCGATGCGGCGCTCCTCCGTCGCCAGCGCCGAGGCGTACGCCTGCGCGAGCCGCACGCCGGCCCGCGCCGACGCCTTAGCCCGGTCCGATCTACGCGATACGGAGCCGGGCACGCCGCGCGATCGCCGTCCGGCTCAGGTGGCCCTTGGGGTGATGGCCGCCAGGATCTGCTCGATCGCCGCGTCCTGAGCAGCCAGGTGCGCCTGGATCTGCTTGGCCTCTTCCAGGACAGCGGCCGCGTCGTCGTAGGTGGCCTGCGAGCGGGCATCCGCCGCGGCGGCCTGCACGTTCTGGCCGACGATGATGATCGGCAGCAGCACGAGTTGCAGGAAGGTCTGTGCGATCCACGCGACGACGATGATCGAGTTGCCGGTCTTGAACGCCGATGGAGCGCTGACCAGCGCGAGGAGGGTGAAGAGATAGGCGCACCACATGGTGCCGACGATCACCGTGATCTTCAGCCCGACCCTGGCGTTGATGCGCCCGATCAGGCCCGGCCCGTGGACCTGGGCGACGGCCGCCGCTACCTTCGTCGCGCCCATCTCCTTGCGCTTTTCGATGTGGGGATGCGGGATGTAGTCGAAGATCGTAGACATGGCGAAATGGTAGCAAAGCCCACAGGCCGCCGTCGACAGGGACGGCGGCCTGTGGGTGTCGATTGCGCTCCTCGCGCCCGCCTACGCGCTCCGCCGCCGCCTGGCGTACCAGCCGCCGCCTGCCATGGCGAGCAGCAGGAACGCGGCGCCGCCCACGTACCAGCCGCGGTCAACGCCTGCTCCGCCGGACGCAGCGCTTGCGGGTGGTGCCGCCGACTCCGGCGCCTCGGCGACGCCGCCGACGCTCACCGAACTGATCGTCACGTCCCCTATGACCGCGCTGCCCAGCCATATCGCGCAGCCCGCGCACGGGCCGATCAGTCCGGGCGGGCCATTGAACTTGAAGACGACCTTGCCGCCCGAGTTCGCGCACTTGACGGTCCAGTCGTCCCAGACCTGCGACATGGCCGCGCCAACGACATCGCTCGGTCCCCCGCAGCCCGCGGGGTTCAGCAGGACGATGGGCGTGTTGATCCCGCCCGCCGCGGCGGAGATCGTGATGCACACCCCGTCATACGGGCCGCCGACCGGCGCGATCGCCGATGCGAGCAGGGGCACGTTGCCGGCGCCTGGTGGCGAGGTGGGACACTGCGTGGGCCACACCGTCGCGTCCGTTGTCACACCGTTACTCCAGAACGCGACGCCCGGCTGGCGCCCGAGCGGGATGCCCGGCATGCCCAGGAACTGCAAGACGACGGTCTGGCCCGCGGACACGCACGGAGCCCCCCAGTCGGCCCAGACGCGATCCGTCCCGGCGTCGGTCGCGGGAGGCGCGATAGCGGGACACGGCAGCGGAGCCTGCGTCACCGCGCCAGCGCTCAGGCTGCCGCCGGTGCCCGCCAGTACGATGCACACGCCCGACGCGGGTGGCACGCCTACGGGCAGCGTCGCGAACACGTGATACAGCGTCGTTCCCCCGGGGATCGACGCGATCGGACAGGGCGGCGGCGGCGCGGCCTGGGCCGGCGAAGGCGGCTGGATGACGCCCACGGACAGCAACAGCGCGAGCGCCATCGCTGCTCCTGCCAGCCTGGCAACAATGCGTCTGATCATTGCATGACTCCTTTCTGCGGTTCCGGGCGAGGCGATATGAAGTTGGAGGCGCACTTCGCGGTCGCGGCGCTGTGTGCCGTGGTGTGGCCGCCGGGATGGGGAGGGCGCGGCGCGGACGCGAACGACCGCACGGGCACACAAAGATTGGCAGCCGCGAATAAAGCGACGTTAGTCTGCGCGCGCCGCGCTATCCTGTCAATGTAGATATCTCCAATGACCGGCGCGGGCTTCAAGCTGCCCCAACCGCGCGGGCGCACCACCGGGCTCCCCGCACGTCCCGCCGCTAGAACACGTCCGGCGACTCGTCGATAAACTGCCACGGGATGCCCGCGTGCGCGCCGATGCGCTCGCCGAGAGCGCGGATGCCGGGCGCCTCGGTGGCGTAGTGGGTGCCGAAGAGCAGGTTCATGCCGCACTCCTTCGCGAAGAGGCGGGTGAACATGCTGCCCTCACCGGTGACGTAGGTGTCGCAACCGAGCTGGCGCGCCGCGTCGAGGTCGGCGGTGCCGCCGCCCGCGCCGGCGACGACGGCGACGCGGCCGAAGCTCTTCGCGTGCTGGTGCGCCTCCGCCTGCGCGCCCAGCTTCTGCGCCGCGCGCATGATCAGCTCGCTGAAGTCGCCGCCGCAGCGGCCGATGACGCCGGCGTGGCCGCCCTCGTATTCGCAGAAGGTCTGCTCGACCTCGATGCCCAGCAGCTCCGCCAGGACGTGGCTGTTGCCCACGCCGGGCGCGCAGTCGAGCGCGGCGTGCGCGCCGTAGAGCGAAAGTCCGGCCGCCTCGAGCGCGGCAAACTTCTCATCGCGCAGGTGCAGGTCCACCGCGCGCCACGACGTGTGGTGGACGACGAGCAGGTTCGCGCCGGCGCGCGCCGCCCCGACGATCGTGGTGAGCGACGTGTTGACGGCGACGGCGAACTTCGAGACGCCGTCGCCCGACGGCGATTGGAAGAGCAGCCCGTTCGACTCGGCCTCGCCGGCGTAGCGGGCGACGTCGAGCTGCTCGTCGAGCCAGCGCACGATGTCGGCCAGCGATGCGTTTGCGTGCATGGGGGCAGTGTACTGGAGGTGGGAGTGGGGAGTGCCTGGAGTTGGTGGTTAGCGACCCGCAGCGGCGGGTGCATAATGCGACCATATCTTGGCGGCGGCTCGCCGATGCGCTGGTTTCGAGGGGTGGAAATGTATCTCTGTCTGGAAAGCTGGCCATTGGCCGTGCTGCCGGATCAGAAACACCACCTCGGCTTCGATGGTCTCGATGTCGAGCATGAGATTCCCTGACGCGGGCGCGTCGAGGTACCACACGTCGAGCGACACCTCGCTGAAGTGATGACGCCACTGATACCCGTAGTAGCCACCCTTGCCATTCGCCGACCATCCATACCGCAAGCGCTGACGCATGCTCTGCCTTGTGATGCCGACGTAGATCGGCCGTCGTCCCGCACTCACAACGTAGAGCTTCGGCAGCTTCGAAGTGGCCCTTCCCGAGAACTTGCCTGATCCGTGAGAGTCTTCGATCTCAAATTGCGGCGAACTGGGCGCCGACGCGATGGAGACGCGGTAGTGATCCGGCCCGGCTAGCTTCACCCTTATCTCCGATGTCTGCTGGAAGACGCTCCACCGTTTGCCTGACCGCGCTTCTCAACGTTCAGGCATTCAGAGGACACTCTCTCGATGCAGGGGAACCATGCCCAGCCGGCTACGTCTTCTCGAAGCGCTCGACGTCGACGACGAAGACGATGGCGCCGCCCGTGCGCACCTCGATCGGCTCCTGTAGCACGGAGCCTTCGCCGAAGAACGGCAGCGTCTGCACCGGGACGTACTCGCTGCGGGCGTAGCACTCGCTGCGCACCATGGCGACGATGCCGTCCACTTCGGCGGCCTCGACGCCGGAGAGGACGGTGGCGTTTCCCTTGTGCAGGAAGCCGCCGGTGCTGCTGATCTTGGTGGCGGGGTAGCCCTGCTGGACGAGCTTCCGGGTGAGCTTCTCAGCGTCCGCGTCGGAGGCGATGATGATCACGAGCTTCAGGCGGGATTCGTCTTCCAAGGGACCTCCATTCGACGCGGTCACGGTCGCATCCTATGCCCGGCGCGGGAGGCTGTCAACGCGAACGCGCGCGTGCTGTCTGCACGTCTGTGGACGCTGTAATCTGTCACCTAACACGCAGTCCGAGTCATCGCCCCTCCAGGGCGGGAGGTTCCGTTGAGCGAAGAAGGCCTGAAGCCGTCAGTCGATATGGAGACGCTGGTGTCGCTGTGCAAGCGACGCGGCTTCCTGTTCCAGAGCAGCGAGATCTACGGCGGCCTGGCCGGCGCGTGGGACTACGGGCCGCTCGGCGTCGAGATGAAGAACAACGTGAAGAAGGCGTGGTGGCGCGCCAACGTACAGGAGCGCGACGACATGGTCGGGCTCGACGCGGCGATCCTGATGCACCCGGAGGTGTGGCGGGCGAGCGGCCACCTGGATACGTTCACCGACCCCATGGTGGACTGCCGCAACTGCCAGTCGCGTTTCCGCGCCGACGATGAGCCGCTGGATGCGTGCCCGAACTGTGGCCAGCGCGGCACGTTCACCGAGCCGCGGATGTTCAACCTGATGCTGCGCACGTTCCTCGGGCCGGTGCAGGACGACGCCGCTACGGTCTACCTGCGGCCGGAGACGGCGGCGGGCATCTTCGTGAACTTCGAGAACGTGCTGACCACCACCCGGCGAAAGCTGCCGTTCGGCGTGGCGCAGATCGGCAAGTCGTTCCGCAACGAGATCACGCCCAAGAACTTCATCTTCCGGACGCGCGAGTTCGAGCAGATGGAGATCGAGTACTTCTGCCGGCCGGAGGACTCGGTGAAGAAGCACGAGCAGTGGCTGGCGGATCGCATGGCGTGGTACGACCGCTTCGGCATGAAGAAGGCCCGGCTGCGGCTGCGGGCGCACGACCCGGACGAGCTGTCGCACTACTCGCGCGGCACGTCCGACGTGGAGTACCTGTTCCCGATCGGCTGGGCGGAGCTCGAGGGCATCGCGAACCGCGGCGACTTTGACCTGACGCAGCACGCGAAGTTCAGCGGCAAGGAGCTGAACTACTTCGACGAGGAGCGCTCCGAGCACATCGTGCCGCACGTGATCGAGCCGTCGCTGGGCGTCGACCGCTGTACGCTGGCGTTCCTGGCCGACGCCTACGACGAGGAGATCGACGAGAAGGGCGAGAAGCGCGTCGTGCTGCACCTGCACCCCGCCATCGCGCCGATCAAGGTCGCGGTGCTGCCGCTGAGCCGCAACGAAAAGCTGACGCCGACCGCGCGCGCGGTCTACGCGACGCTCCGCAAGCACTGGATGGTGCAGTACGACGACGCGCAGAGCATCGGCCGCCGCTACCGCCGCCAGGACGAGATCGGCACGCCGCTGTGCGTGACGGTCGACTTCCAGACGGTGGAAGAGGACCAGGCGGTGACGATCCGAGAGCGCGACAGCATGGCGCAGGTGCGCGTGCCCATCGCGGGCCTCGTCGAGGCGCTGCGGGAGCGCCTGCCTGACGTGATCTAGGCGGCGGACGCGAGCAAGGAGTCCGGCGGAGGGGCGCGCCTCAACGGCGCGTCCCTTTCGCATCCCCTGTAAGCGGCAGCCTCCCGGCCCGTATCATGCACGCATGGCGCGGATCGACGCCTCGATGGAGGACTTCAGCACGCGCGTGGCGACGCTGCCGCGCAGCTTCTGGCGGCGGCGCGACACGCAGCTCGCCACGCTGCCGGGCGGCATCCGCATCGCCGTGCTCACGTCGCCGTTCGTCGTGCGCTGGGCGGCGTGGATGGTGGCCGCGCTGATCCTCTTCGTCGCGGACGTGCCGGGCGCCAACCGCCACTACGAGCCGTGGCTGCTGCTGGGGGCGATGGCGCAGACGGCGCTGGTGACGTTCTACGTGCCGGTGCTCCGCCCGGTCGTGCTGCCGCCGCTGCGCCGCTTCTTCGCGACGCCGGAAAGCTCCGACGTGCTGGCCGTCGGGCTGATCGACCTGGCGCTGTCGATGATCGTGGTGTACCTCAGCGGCGGCTGGGGCAGCCCGTACTTCCACTTCGCGCTGACGGCGCTGCTCATCCCGGCGTTCTTCCTCACCTTCCGCGGCGTCGTGGTGATGGTCGGCGTGTACATGGCGGCGTACGTCTTCGGACTGACGGCGTTCGGCGACGGCGTGTACGGCGGCTGGAAGGACAGCAACCTCAACAGCTTCATCGGCGCGATGGTGACGCCGATGCTGGTGGCGCTGGTGCCGAACTATCTCGGCAGCGTGCTGCGCGAGCTGGAGGCGGCGCGCCAGGACGCCGTAGACGCGCTCGGCGACAGCGAGCTGCTGTACTCCGTGGCGCGCGCGTTCCTCGAAGGTGGCCGCGCGCTCGACGACGTGCTGCCGCACGTGGCGGCGGCGACGCTGGGCGCGGCGCGCTTCGACGAGCTGGCGCTGCTGATCCCCGACGATCCGGGCAGCGGCGGCGAGACGGCGTGCTACGGGCATCCCGTGGTGCACCCGCCGGAGCCGGCCGCGCTAGCGGAGGCGTTCGTCGGCGAGGGCGCGCGCACGTACCGCGTGGCGGCGCTGCCGCCACCGCTCGACGCCGCCTTCGGCGGCTGCGCGTGGGCGGGCGTCGTGCCGCTGCGATCGGCGGACGCGATCGAGGGCTGGATCGTGGCGGGCAAGCGCGAGCGGCCGCAGGCGATCCTCCACCACGTGCGACTGCTCGACGCGGTGGCGGGCCAGATAGCGCTGGGCGTGCGGAACATCCGGCTGACGGACCAGGTCGCCGAGCTGGCGGCGGAGGGCGAGCGCACGCGCATCGCGCGCGAGATCCACGACGGCATCGCGCAGATGGTGTACATGCTCTCGCTCAGCCTCGAGACGGCGATCGACCGCGTGGGCACCGACCCGGCCGAGCAGCGACAGCGGCTGCGGGACCTGACGGCGCTGGCGAAGAACGCGCTATGGGAGGTCCGCCAGTACATCTTCGACCTGCAGCCGCTGCTCAGCGGCGACGAAGGGCTGGTGGGGGCGGTGCAGGGGCAGGTGCGGGAGTTCCAGGCGGTGTCGGACCTGCCGGTCGAGCTTTCGGTGGAGGGCACGCCGGCGCGGCTGCCGCTGGAGACGAGCGCGGCGCTCTACCGCATCGTGCAGGAGGGGTTGGGCAACATCTTCCGCCACGCCCGCGCGTCGAAGGTGGCGATCTCGCTGCGATTCGCGCCGGACGCCGTGCGTCTGGCGATCAGCGACGACGGCATCGGCATGCCCGAGGCGGAGCCGGGCGGGCGCGTCGGCTTCGGCATGGGCAACCTGCGGCAGCGTGTCGAAGATCTGCACGGCGCGCTGGAGCTGCACAGCGAGCCGGGCAGCGGCACGCGCATCGAGGTGACGGTGCCGATCGAAGAGAGCGCGGCGTGAGAGGAGCGGGCCTGTGAAGACGCGGCTGATGATCGTGGACGACCACGAGGTGGTGCGGATGGGGCTGCGCGCGGCGCTGGAGGTGGAGCCGGACTTCACGGTGGTCGCGGAGGCGGCGAACGGCGCCGAGGCGATCGAGAAGGCGCGCGCGCACCGGCCGGACATCGTGCTGATGGACGTGCGGATGGACGGCATGGACGGCATCGAGGCGTGCCGCGAGGTGCGCAGCGAGCTGCCCGAGACGAAGGTGCTGATGCTGACGTCGTTCGCCGAAGAGGAGACGGTGGTGGCGGCCCTATTGGCGGGCGCCGCGGGCTACGTGCTGAAGAACGTCGCGCGGGCGCGCCTGCTCGAGGCCTTGCGCTCGGTCGCGCGCGGCGAGTCGATGCTGGACTCCCACGTCATGAAGGGCGTGCTCGACAAGCTGATCGCCGGGCGCCCGCCGGGCCCGCACGGCGCCGACGACACCGGCGACCTGACGGCGCGCGAGCGCGAGGTGCTGGCGCTGATCGCGGAGGGCGCGACGAACAAGGAGATCGCGGCGAAGCTGGTGGTCAGCGAGAACACGGCACGCAACCACGTCAGCCACATCCTCTCGAAGCTGGGATTCAGCCGGCGCAGCGAAGCCGCCGCCTACGCGGTGAAGAAAGGGCTCGTGAAGGAGTAGCGCCGCCTACGCAAACTACCCCTGCGACGGCGCCGGCAGCCGCGGCACCTCATCGCCCGTGTCGAAGGCGAACGGCGGGTACTCCTGCACCAGACCCGCCATGTAGACCGCGACGCGCGCGTGCCAGCGCATGTAGCCGCGCAGGAAGTCGAAGATGCCGCGCGGATACGACTCCTGGATCAGCACCGCGATCGCCGCGATCAGCAGCAGCAGCCCAGCGACGATGCCGAGCAGCGCCAGCACGATGCCATGCGGGATGACCAGGATGATCCGGATGAGCACGCCGCCCGGCGTCGGCTCGCCGGACGGGGCGGGCTCGAAGCGCACGATCTGCGCTGGGTCCTCGGTCGGGAACTTGTCGGTAAGCAGCAGCATGTAGCTGTAGAACGCGGCGACGTAGCGGAGCCAGAGGGAGATGTTCTGCTCCGACTCGTCGACGTAGCGCTGCGCCCCGCGCTGCGAGATCAGGATCGCGGCAAGCACCGGGATACCGATGTAGACCAGGCCGGGGAGCCAGCCGAACGCCCCGCCAAGGATCGACAGCACGATCAGGATGCCGATGCGGATGGCGACCTGGACCCGGTCGTAGCGCTCCTGCGGGGCGATGTCGTACGTGACGCCGTATGCCATTGCGTTCCTCCTTGAACTCCGCTTCCATCCTACGATGCGGAGTCAAGGGGCCGCGAGGGCGATCCGGACCGTCTTGCGGGCGATCCCTACGTTCCGACCATGCGGCGGTATTCGCGCTTCACGGCGACGGGGCGCCAGCCCATGGCGGCGTACATGCGCTTCGGCGTGTCCGTGGGGTCGGCGACGATGACGACGCCGCGCGCGCCCTGCTCGCGGCAGTGCGCAACCGTGCGGTGCAGGAGCGCCGTCGCGAGGCCGCGGTGCCGGTACTCCTGCTGCACGAAGAGGTCCTCCACCTGCCCGTAGCCATCTACGCCCGCCCACGACGAGAAGTAGCCACGCGGCACGCCGTCGATCTCGGCGAGCCAGTATGTGAGCGGCGGGCACTTGCCGCGGTGCGTCCCGGCCATCTCGTCACCGACGGCGGCCTCCACCGGCAGGCCGTGCCGCTCGCGATACTCCGCCCAGTCGAGCGCTGCGAGCGCGCCGAACGCGCGCCAGTCGTCGTCTGTAAGGATCGGCCGCACCACGAACGGCTGCGCCACGCCGGCCAGCGCGCCGTCCAGCAGCATGACCAGCGATTCGCTGCGCTCGTAGCCATCGAGCTGGAGCCGCGCCTCGAAGGCGGGCGGCGTGATGAAGTCGAGATCGTACCGGCGGTGCGGATAGCCGGCGAACTCGCGCTCGGCGCGGGACAGCAGCGCGTCGATCTCCGCGGGCGCGGACGCGGTCACGTCGCTGATGTGGTTGGCGTCGCGGATGCGCGGGAACGCGGCGTTTCGCACGAAGCGCGCGCCGTCCGCCACGAAGACCTCGTGGCCGAGCGCCAGGTTCGCGGCGTTGGTGCGAAGCGCGCCGCGTGCGGATGCGAGATCGGTCATGGGGGCGAGTGTATCGGCGCCGGCGCGCAGAAACTGGGCTCAGAAGGAAATGGACACCAGTCCGACGTGACCATTGTAGATGAGAATCCAGTCTGCCATCAGATCGCGGCCGATGAGCGCAATGATCGGGTGAATCCCTGTACTCAGCGAGATAACCTGTCCGCTCAGATCAACTCCCGTAACCGAGGCAAATTCACGGTCGATACCCTCGCCTGGAAACTCCAAGCGCGCCGGGTACCGATTGTGCTGAACCTGTCCGGCGGCAGTTCCTGACATCACATTGCCGATGGCATTGAGGCCCAGCCTTAGAAGGACGGGTTCGTGAACGCACGTGCTGCTGGCGCCCGTGTCGATCAACGCTAGCCCAGCCTCGGGCGTGGGGATCGTACCGCCGCTAGCCGCGATATTCTGCGCTAGCGCCGATGGTACATGGATGTTGACATTGAGAATCGGCCCGCAGGCCTGCAAGAACTGGGGGCTGTGGTTGCCCGCCGGATCGTTGTAGAAGCGGTTACTAGAGGGTGCCAACGTTTAGGCCGACGAATAGTACGGGAGCCTGGAGGGTCGGTTCTTCAGACCGAATCTGCCGGATGAGAAAGGGCCTGTTCCCGAGTTGGCTCAGTCCCGCCTCATAGGCTTCGGCTTCGGTAGTATACGTACCGAGAATCCGCTGGCCGGAAATCAGCGCAAACTGCCCTTCATGATGCTGAAGTAGCATCTGGCGCTGAGATTCGAAGTACTCGCTCTCGACCTCAAGGGGAAAGTTTATCGCCACGGACACGGGTTCCTCCGCAGGGGGACACATAAATGGCCTCTCGCTGAGATGGTCGGTTCAGAATCCCCAAAGCTGTAGGCCGGCGACGCCCCACCTTTTGGGCGGGTGAACAAGGACGAGGACTCGCGCTGGCAAGGAAATGGGGTCGCTCGCTTCTTGCTCAGTCGAACCCGTCGTACGTGCCTCCGCGTGTTCAGAATAGGGGAGGACCGGCGGCCCTGTCAATTGCGACTCTTGTCACAAAGTTGACGACCAGACTGAGCTACGCATCTCCGCAAACTCCCCGTATCCGGCGGCAGCCGCGCTAGACCGCGGCGGGAGCGACGAACTTCGTGTCGATCTTCGCCGACGCGTCGAAGAAGTCCTGGATCGACTGGTTGAAGCGGTAGAAGGCGTCGCGGCGGTAGCCGTCGTGCGCCAGCGCGAAGCCGTCGGGGTTCGTCAGGTCGATCGTGTTCAGCGTGTGCGCCAGGTCCGCGGCGCCGTGCTTCTTGATGTTCTCGATCATCTCCTTCCAGCCGTCGTACGACTGGTCGAGGTAGAAGTCCATGTCCTTCAGGTCGTTCTCCGGCACCTCGCGCACGTCGGCGCACTCGAACGCCTCGAAGGTGACCTTGATGATCTTGCTTCCCACCTTGATGCCCATGGTGGCGTCAACGGTGCCAAGCTCCCGGAACTTCGGGTCGGCGTTGACGAGGTCCTTGAGGGCGTTGAACCACTCGACGGACGGAAACACTGGCATGGTCTTGTCATCCTCCTGTGCCGGCGCGCCGATGCGCGCGGCTGGCGTCATCCCTGCGTGGTGGCCCGCTGGCCTGCCGCATGGTAGCCCACGCGAGCGCCGCAGGGTACCGCACCGGCTGAACGTAGCGGAGATGTGGGATTCTGCGCGATCGGGAGGCAGGGCGTCAAGCGCGGCTACGCGGCCTCGGATCGCGGGGCGGGCTTGCGGACGAGCTGCAGGATGACGCCGCCGGCGCCGGAGTCCGCGTCGTATTCGATGATGTCGAACTGGGGCGCCAGCATGCAATCGAACGACTGGGCGAGCAGCGGCAGGCCGCGGCGCAGCTTGTCGATCATCGAGAAGGTCTGCAAGCGCTTGAATCCGGCGAGGACAGCGACGATGCGGTCGTCGCCATACGTGAAGGCGTCGCAACCGCGGCCGGCGCTCGTGATGGCGTCGACGGCGGCGCCGCGGAACTTGTCGAAGCTCTCCTGTCCGTGGGCCTTCTTGATGTGGTCGATGCCCTGGAGGTCGGCGACCAGGAACGACGGTTCCTGCCCGGAAGCCACGATCTCGTCGATCAGCGCGGTGAGTTGCGAGCGGAAATCGTCCATCACAGAAGGTATCGGCGGCCAGGGGCGGCAGCCGCACCGCCGGGGACGAGATTACAGGTACCGGCGACGGATTACAGGGACGGAGCGAGAACCCGTGCGGGAAATCCCCCGGCGGAAACGCCTCGTTCGCCGTCTACCCCCGGTAGCGCACGCGCTCGCGGTCGCGCTCCTTGTCGACGAGCAGCTGCACGTCCTGGGGGTGCGGCACGCCGGTCATCCGGAACTCCTGGATGTCGGCGGCGGTCTGGCAGACGACGTCGCCGAAGTTGAACATCGTGCGCAGGACGCCGTCGCGGTCGACCGTCATGTCCTGCACGTTGACGAGGTCGGCGGTCGAGGTCTTGAGCGTGAACGGCGTCGTCTTGGTGCTGTCGACGATGCGCTGGTTGGTGATCACCCAGATGTCGTTGTTGTAGCGGTACCAGTTGAGGAACACGCGCAGCGCCCAGTACAGCAGGTAGACCGCGGACGCGACCCAGAACACCCGGCCGGCCATGCCGCCGAGGCCGCCCATCTTCGAGAGCGCGAATGCCACGCCGATCACGGGGGCCAGCGCGAGCAGCGCGTACCAGAGCGTGCGCGGCCAGAGGTAGATCCAGTGGCGGCGGCAGATTTCGATCACGCGCTCGTCCTGCTGCAGCGGGAAGTGGAGCGCGTGGTCTTTGGGCGGCTGCGCGGGAGCGGGGCTGGCCGTCATCCTGACCTCCATTGCTGTCCGCCCGCGGGCGTCCGTGCCAACGGGGCCATCGTGCCACCCCGATCGCGGAGATACAAGTGGCGGCGCCACCTCCGCCGCGATGCTGCTAGGATGCGGTGACGGCGCGCAGATGCCGCATTGGCGAGGAGTACGCTTCATGAGCAGCGATGTGCGGACACGCGATCTCAGCGCGAACGGCCTGACGTTCCGCGTGCGGGAGGCGGGCGACGGCGGCGACCTGGTGATCCTGCTGCACGGCTTCCCCGAGACGTCGGCGATGTGGACGGACCTGATGCCGCGCATCGCGGCCGCGGGCTACCGCGTCCTCGCGCCGGACCAGCGGGGCTACAGCCCCGGAGCGCGTCCCGCGGAAGTGGAAGAGTACCGCTACGCAATGCTCGCCGCCGACGTGGCGGCGCTGGCCGACGCGTGCGGCGCCCGGCGCTTCCACCTGGTGGGGCACGACTGGGGCGCGCTGGCCGGCTGGGCCGTGGTGGACCAGTATCCCGATCGCGTGGCCAGCTGGTGCGCGATGTCGATACCGCACGCGAAGGCGTTCGCGCTTGCGGTGCGCGACGACCCGGAGGAGGAGCCGTACCGCCAGGCGGTGGCGCTCTTCGTGACGCCGCAGGTGGCGGAACAGGTGCTGCTGGCGGACGGCATGGCGGGGCTGAAGGCACAGGCGTGGACCGCGTGCCCGCCTGAGCAGGTGGCCGACTACGTGGCCGTGTTCTCGGACGGCGGGGCCATGACCGGCGCGCTGAACTGGTACCGCGCCTCGCGCAGCCACGCGCGCTCGCTCGAGGATCCGAGCGTGCCGTTCGGGCCGGTGAGCGTGCCGACGCTGCTGCTGTGGGGCCGCAACGATCCGTACATCCGGCAGCGCGCGATCGACCTGGCGGCGGAGCAGATGCGCGGCGAGTATCGCCTGGTGGCGCTGGACGCGGGGCACTGGCTGGCCGAAGAGAAGCCGGATGACGTGGCGCGCGAAGTGCTGGCGCACGTCGCCGCGCACCCGCTGGCGCAAGGCGGCGCTACTCCAGCGTGATCGATCCGCTCTTGCCGCCGCTCTTCTTCACGAGCCGCACCGACTCGATGCGCATCGCGCGGTCGACGGCCTTGCACATGTCGTAGATCGTCAGCGCCGCGACGGTGCAGGCGGTCAGCGCCTCCATCTCGACGCCGGTCTTGCCGGTGGTGCGCACCGTCGCCTGGATCTCGACGCACGAGCGCGCCTCGTTGGGCGCGAGCGCCACGTCGATGCCGGTGAGCAGCAGCGGGTGGCACATGGGGATCAGGTCGTGCGTGCGCTTCGCGGCCATCACGCCGGCGATCTGCGCGACCGCCAGCACGTCGCCCTTCGGCAGCCCGTTCTGCTGGATCAGCGCCAGCGTCTCGCGCCGCATCACGACGCGGCCCCGCGCGGTGGCCTCGCGCTTCGTGTCGTCCTTCGCGGAGACGTCGACCATCTTCGCGCGGCCCGCCGCGTCGATGTGGCTGAGCTTGCCGAAGGCCTCGTCGGGGTCGTGCGCCGCTGTCATGCGCGGATCGTAGCGCGCGGCCGGGGCCCGCGGCATCGGGGTTCCACCTATCCGCCGCCGGGGCATCAGCCGCCGATGTACGACATCTCGACGCGCGGGATGCCGGCCGTAGCTTCGGACCGAAGCTCGGAGTAGCGATCGGCGCGGACGCGCCAGACGCCGGCGACCGCGGCGGCGATCTCGTCCTCGCCGGCGCCGCCGCGGAGCATGGCGCGCAGGTCGGTGCCGCTGGTGGCGAAGAGGCAGGTGTAGAGGCTGCCGTCGGCGGAGAGGCGCGCGCGGGTGCAGTCGCCGCAGAACGGCTGCGTGACCGAGGTGATGACGCCGACCTCGCCGCCGTCGTCGGCGTAGCGCCAGCGCTGCGCGACCTCGCCGCGATAGTTCGCGTCCACCGGCGCCAGCGGCATCTCGGCGCCGATCATGCGGACGATCTCCGCGCCCGACACGACGTCGTCGAGGCGCCAGCCGTTGGTGTGGCCGACGTCCATGTACTCGATGAAGCGCACGATGTTGCCGGTGCCGCGGAAGTGCCGCGCCAGGTCGACGATGGTGTGGTCGTTGACGCCGCGCCGCACGACGGCATTGACCTTCACGGGCCGCAGCCCCGCGGCCTCCGCCGCTGCGATGCCTTCGAGCACGCTGGCGACGGGGAAGTCGACGTCGTTCATCGCGCGGAAGACCGCGTCGTCAAGCGAGTCGAGGCTCACGGTGACGCGGCGCAGCCCTGCCGCGGCCAGCGCCTCGGCGTGCCGCGCGAGCAGCGATCCGTTCGTCGTGAGCGCGATGTCGACGCCGGGGATGGCCGACAACATGCGGATCAGGTCAGGCAGGCCGGCGCGCAGCAGCGGCTCGCCGCCCGTAAGGCGCAGCTTCGTGACACCGTGCGCGGCGAAGATGCGCGCGAGGCGGGCGATCTCGTCGAAGGTGAGGACGTCGTCGCGGCGCAGGAAGTCGTAGCTGTCACCGTAGACCTCCCGCGGCATGCAGTAGCGGCAGCGGAAGTTGCAGCGGTCCGTGACGGAGATCCGCAGGTCGCGAAGCGCACGCTCGAAGCGATCGAGCACGGGCAGCGGCGCGGGTCCCTGCGGCTCCGGCACGTCAGTCTGCTCCAGCGGTTGGATCGCCACCGGCCATCTCCTTCAACACCGCCGCCACCTTGCGCACGGCCGCTCCGCGATGACTGATGCGGTTCTTGTCGGCGCGATCCATCTCCGCGCTGGTGATGCCGCGCTCCTGCACCACGAAGATCGGGTCGTAGCCGAAGCCCTGTTCGCCGCGCGGCTCGTGGCCGATGCGCCCCTCCCACACGCCGTCGACGGCGCGCACGTCGCCCGCCGGCGTGGCGATGACAATGGCGCAGCGGAAGCGCGCCGTGCGCAGAGCGTCGGGCACCCCGCGCAGCTCGTCGAGGACGATGCGGACGCGCTGCTCATCGCTGAGCGACGGATCCGTACGGTCTCCACCGGCATATCGGGCGGAAAAAATTCCTGGGCGCTTGCCCAGGTAGTCGACTTCCAGCCCCGAATCGTCGGCGAGCGCGAGCAGCCCGGTGCTGCGCGCGGCTTCTACAGCCTTAAGTGTAGCATTCTCCTCGAAGCTGGCCCCCGTCTCCTCGGGATCGAACGCGACGCCAAGCTCGGACGGCGTGGTCAGCTCGAAGCCGCAGCCATCCAGCAGCGCACGGAACTCCCGCAGCTTCCAGGGGTTGTTGGTGGCGACGACGAGCTTCGGCTTCGGCACCGGGGGATCGTAGCAGGACTGGTCGCCGGTCGCTGGATCGCGAATCAGGGTACGGGCGCCGTGCCGTCCCCTTCGAGCGGGTACGTGGCGAGCGAGCGGTAGATCGAGCCGCCGGGCGTGAGCGTGGACTGCATCAGGCTGATGCGTTCGACGCGGAACCAGGGGAACTCCGGAGCGTTGAAGCGCATCACGAGATCGTGCAGCCGCTCGCGGACGGCAGGCGGCGTGTCGTCGCGGACGCGCGCAAGCGTCAGGTGGCCGTTGAAGCCGCGCTCGTCGCGCTCGAAGCCGAGCGGCTCCAGCGAATCGGCGACGCGGTCGGCGAGATCGGCCAGCGCGCCGCCGTCGCCGCCGACGCCGAGCCAGACCACGCGCATCTGGCCGCGCCCGCCGAACGAGCCGAGGCCGAGCAGCGTCATGTCGAACGGCGCGAGGCCGCGGACGCCGGCGCGGAGGGCGGCGCTGATCGCGTCGGCGCGGCTCTCCTCGACGGCGCCCAGGAACTCCAGCGTCAGGTGGACGCCGTCGATGCGGACCCAGCGCAGCGCGTCGGTGCGGGCGGCGTTCCGCAGCATGTCCATCGCGACGACGAGCGCTCGCCGCACTTCGGGCGGTAGCTCGACGGCGACGAAGAGGCGTAGCATGTTCGGGCCGGGAGCGGGCGCGGCGGCGGGCTGCTGCGACGGGCGGCTGCGGCGGCCGAACAGGCGCGGCATCAGAGGCCCAGCAGCGCGGCGGCGTTGCCGCCCGCGATCGCGTCGAACTCGCCGTCGCTGAGGCCGGCGTCGCGCAGACGCTGCAGCGCCTTCGCCTGTGACGTCAGCGGGTAGTCGCTGCCCCAGAGGATCTTCTCCGCGCCCACCGCCTCGATGACGCGGCGATAGATCGCGGGGTCGTAGAGCAGGTGGCCGGCCGCCGTGTCGAACCAGACAAACTCCAGCGCCTCGCGCACCTCCGGCATCAGCGCGTAGAACGGCAGGCCGCCGCCCCAGTGCGCCGCGATGATGCTGACGCCGGGGGCGTTGCGCGCGAAGGCGTAGAGCGCCGCGATCGACAGCCCCTCCTTGCCGGGATACGCGTGCCCCACGGGCTCGCTGGCGTGAAAGAGCAGCGGCAGGTCGTACGCAGCGGCGGCCCACGCGAGCACGTCGGCCTCGTCGCTATTCGCCAGGTTGTAGCCGCTCTGCTCCGGCCGCAGTTCGCCGATGCCGCGCGCGCCGGCGGAGGCCAGGGCGCGGAGCTTCGTGCGCGCGTCGTTGCGCTGGAGCTGCGGCGCCTCGTCGATCTCGGCGCGGCCACCGCCCGTCGCGCTCGCGAGGTGCACCGAGACGAACGGGATGAGCCGCCCGCCGGAGCGCGCCGCCGCTTCGATGATGTAGGCGTTCGTCTCGTCGATCAGCCGCTCGTCGCTCCACGCGAAGTTGACGATGACGCTGCGATCGACGCCGGCGGCGTCCATCGACGCCAGCACTTCGTCCGCGGTCGCCATCGACGCCTTCGGGTCGGCGTACATGGTCGCAAACGCCGGCTCCGTCGCGAGCAGCGACGCGCGGCGGTCGCGCACGGCGGGCGGGAAGACGTGGGCGTGGGCGTCGACGATCATGCGGCGCCCTATTCGCGGACGGCGCGTTCCAGCGCGCGGCCGAAGCGCATGACAGCTTCCGGGATCTCGCGCTCGGCGACGTTGCTGTAACAGAGCCGTACGCGGTCGTGGCCGGTGCCGTCGTTGAAGAACGGCGCGCCGCCGACGTACACGACGCCCTCGTCGTTGGCGGCGACGCGCAGGCGGTCGGGGTCGATGTCCTCGTTCAGCTGGAGCCAGAGGAAGAAGCCGCCGCGGGGCACGTCCCAAGTCGCGAACCGCGAGCAGCGCTCGTCCAGCGCGGCGAGCATGGCGTCGCGCTTGTGGCGGTAGATGGCGATGACGTTAGCGAGGTGCGCGTCGTAGCCGCCGGAGCGGCAGAACTCCGTGATCACGCGCGTGGACCACGGCGACACGCCCATGTCGAAGCGCATCCGCGTCACCGCATCGATTAGCGGCTTCTCACCCATGATCCAGCCGACGCGCAGCCCGGTCGCCAGCGTCTTGCTGAACGTGCCCAGCAGCACCGCGCCGGTGCCGCCGGTGAGCGAGTAGAACGACGGCGTCGGCTCGTGCTCGAAGCCGATCGCGCCGTAGGCGTCGTCCTGGATGATCAGGATGTCGTGCCGGCGGCAGATCTCGGCGACAGCCTTGCGGCGCTCGAGCGTCAGCGTGGTGCCGGCGGGATTGTGGTAGTTGCTGATCGTGTACAGGAGCTTCGGCCGCTTGCCCTGCGCCGCGACGCGCGCGATCACGTCCTCGAGCGCGGCCGGCACCAGCCCGTCGCGATCGACGGGCACGCCTTCGATCTGAGGCATGCAAGAGATGATCGTGCGCAGGCTGCCGGGGAACGTCGGCTTCTCGACGATCACGACGTCGCCGGGGTCCAGGAACGTCTCGCAGAGGTTCTCCAGCCCGCCCGCGGAGCCGCAGGTGATGACGAAGTTGCCCGCGTTGACATCGAGCCCCTCGGCCGCGTTGATGCGCTCCGCCAGCCACTCCGACAGGCCGGGGTAGCCCTGCGGGCCGCCGTACATCAGCGCGAATTTGCCCTCGCGCCGCAGTACGGTCTCGTTCGCGGCGATGAACTCCTCGATCGGCAGCGAGGCCGGGTCGGGCACGCCGCCCGTCAGCTCGATGGGTGTGACCGCGGGCTTCGGCAGATTGTTGAGCGCCCACGGCGACCACGCGGCGGCGACGCTGCGCTGCGAGAGCGCCTGCTCCCAGTTGTAGGCGGCGCCGTCGGAGATGAGATCTACGGCCATGAATCATTCTAGCGCGCGTGCGGCTTGCGGGGGCGCGAAGTGCCGCCGGAGCGGCTAGACGGCGAGGACTTCTTCGATTGTGTGCCGCGCGCTAGCGACAATCGCGGGGTTGGTGTCTATGTAGTAGGGGAGGGCGAGCAGCGCCGGGTACAACGCCCAGCCTCGGCCTCGCGCCCAGGTCGCGTCATCGACCGCTAGCGCTGCGCGGAACGCTTCCCGGCTTTCGCCCGTGAAGAGCGCCCACGCCACGCTCAAGTCGGCTGCCGGGTCGCCCACGCCCAGGCAGCCGAAGTCGATGACGGCGCTGAGCCGGCCTCGTACGACCAGCAGATTCCCGGAGGACAGGTCTCCGTGGATCCAGACCGGCGCACCATGCCATGCCGGTGCATGGAGCGCCGCGTCCCACGCCGCGGTCACTGCGTCGACATCAACCAGGTCGAGCGGGCGTTCGATCGCGTTGCGGACGGCAGGGTCTCGCTCTGCCAGCGGCACGCCACGGAAGAAGTTACGCGCCCCGGCCGGCGGCCCGTCCGTGGGATCGATCCGCTCCAGAGCGGCTACGAATCGCGCTAGATCGGTCGCCGCCTCGCGTAGATCGCCGATGCGGTCGATGGTCGCGTTCTCGCCCTCCAGCCACGGGACAACGGACCAGTGCCAGGGGTAGCCCTCGGCAGGTACGCCCTTCGCCAGCGGGACGGGGATGGCTAGCGGAAGGTGCGGCGCCAGTTTCGCCAGCCACCGCTCCTCCTTCTCCACCTGCCCCCGCGCCCAGGCGATGCGCGGCAGTCGCACGGCCATGTCGTGGCCCAGCCGATAGATCGCGTTGTCCGTGCCAGCCGAGTCGACGGGCTCAAGGGGAAGGTTCACCCACTGCGGAAACTGCGCGGCGAGCAGCCGTCGCACGAGAGGGACATCCGTGCCCACCTCGTCGGCATGCATCTTGCGAGCGCACACAGGCAACTCCTGAAGTTAGTTCGCCGCATCCGGCCGTCGCCAAACGTCCGGCTACGTGCCGCGCTCCGCGGCGACGCGGAAGCGGGCGTGGTGCGAGGCCGCGTCGGGTACGCCGCCCGTTAGCTCGATGGGGGTGACGGCGGGCTTCGGCCGATTATTCAGCGCCCACGGCGACGACGCGGCGGCGACGCGGCGCCGCGAGAGCGCCTGCTCCCAGTCGTAGGGCGAGCGATCGAGGACCACCCGCGCATTGTATGCGTTCAGAGTTGGATGTAAGAACGCGGTGGTTTAGCGCAGGGATTCGACAGCCTTGAACATGGCGTTCAGGCGCCGCCGCTCTCCCAGCAGGCGCAGGCCGGAACGACCCTGCCAATCGAACACGTTCGCAAAGTGCGCGACGCCGTCTTCCCACGCCCGAGGCAATGCGTCGCGGCCGACCACGGAGCGCACACGCCCGATGAGGTAGAGGCCGGTGACGTTCTCCGCAGGCGTGCCGTCGGGCCCCAGCCGCCGGATCCTCAACGGGAATCGCCAGCGCTCGCGCACAGGGACACCCATGGCCGCGAGGCTTACGCCCCGCAGGACGCGTGCCCGGATCCAGTCCTCCGTCCCGTACAAGCCAAGCTGGGGATCCGCCGGAATCCACTCGTCATCTGCCAGAGTCTCGATCCAGACATGCCCGTTAAGAGTCGGGCCGATCGGTACGGCGAGGAGGGCTCCCGGGGCACGCAGCAGGGACGCGTCTGTGTAGACGTCCTCCACCATGAGGCGGGTGCTGAACCCTTGCTGACGCAGCACAACCGTCGCAAGCACGGCATGCGATACGCAGTTGCCGCCGGCCCGCTCGACGATGTCACCGAGCGTCTTCGGCATCCCGATACCGAACGCGGACGCGAGGATCCGCATCCGTTCGTGCACACCCATCACGATCTCGCGAGCTGATGCGTGTTCGTCAGCTCCGAGGAACTCGCACGCACGCACGACGTCGGCGTGGCTGTGTTCGAATCGAAGCCGCCTGTTTGTCACCAGGTGCGGATTGAGGAACGGAGCGTCCATGCCCAATTGAAGGGCGACGGCGAGCGTCCGGACGAGTGCCATCCGGCACGATGGCACTGGTGACGCAGAACGAATGCCGTGAAGAGCAGACGAGTCCTACGTGCAGCCCGGCGCACCGTCGAAGGTGAGGTGATCCCACGCACTTGACAGGGCGCCACATCTCCGCGTATGTTCGTAGAACATATGGTCGAATCTGATGCGGAATCGGAGGTTGCTGCGATGCCCTCGGCGAAGCCCGGATCTGCTGTCCGCGGCGCGATGACGCCTGCCCTTCCGCCTCTGCGAATCGGCTCCCCCGCGTCCTCTGCGCCTCTCCGTGTATCCCGTCGGGAAAAGTCTAAATTACAAAACAGGTACATCCCCAGATTCGATTTGCACAACATAACGAAAATGGAGGTGCCGGAATGTCCCTTCCGGGAAGAGGCGCCGCTCTGGCAGCCCGGCTACGTGCCGCGCTTGGCGACGCGGTCCGCGGCGGCGCGGAAGCGGGCGTGGTGCTCGGGCGTGGTACGCAGGCGCTGGTTCCATTCGCCCTCCGCTGCGGCGGCCGCTTCGGAGCCGGTGGCGCGATCCACGACGGCCTTCGTGGCGATCAGCGCCGGCAGCGAGTTCGCGGCGATGTCGCGCGCCATCTCCATCGCGGCGGCGTGCAGATCGGCCGCGGGGTAAACGTGGTTCACGAGGCCGATGCGCAGCGCCTCGTCGGCGCGCACGACTTTCGACGTGAACATCAGCTCCTTCGCGCGCGGCGCGCCGACGATCCGCGGCAGCTGCGAGCCGCCGACGACGAGGCCGTACGCGGCGCCGGGGAAGCGGAACGCGGCGCTGTCGGACGCCAGCCGGATGTCGCAGAGGATCGCGACCATCGCACCTCCGCCGTAGCAAAGGCCGTTGATCGCGCCGATCAGCGGCTTGCTGAAATGCACGCAGGCGGCGTAGACCTGCGCCATGCCCTCGGTGCGGCCCTTGCCGGCGATCGCCTCGACGGCCTCGTTCATGTCCGCGCCGGCGCTGAACGCCGCGCCGCTGCCCGTCAGCACCGCGACGCTGATCTCGGGGTCGGCGTCGAGTTCGCCCAGCGCGGCGGCCACCGCCGTGTCCAGCTCGCGGTTGAAGGCGTTGTGCTTGTCCGTGCGGAGCATGCGGATGACGCCCACGCCGCCGTCACGCTCGATGCTGCAGATCTCGCTCATGGCGAAAGTGTACGGGAGCGGGCATCCGTGCGGGAGGCGCGGCAGGCGATATTGACTTCCGATCGCACGGGCGTATGCTGGGCGTCATCACCCGCGCGGAGCCGCTCCGCCAGACTGCCAGGAGGATGCCGTGGCCCACTACGTCGTGCTGTACAAGTTCACCACCGCGGGCGCGAAGACGATCCGGGACTCCGTGAAGCGGGCCGGGCGCATCCGGCAGGAGAACGCCCGCGTCGGGTTCAAGATCCTGGACGTCTTCTGGACGCAGGGCCCCTACGACATGGTCGCCATCGTCGACGCGCCGTCCGAGGAGGCGATGATGGGCGCGATGCTGAACGTGGTGGGCGCCGGGAACGTGACCAGCACGACGATGCGCGCGTTCGACGCGACCGAGATGTCGCGCGTGCTGGCGCTGACGCCGCACCTGGGCGAGGAGCCGGCGCCGGCGAAGAAGGCCGCGAAGAAGAAGTAGCGCCCTCCCCCCTACGGGTTGGCCCGGGGACGTATCCGGCGCGTCCCGCGTTGCCCGGATCGCGCGCGCGTGCGACCCTGCGTGACAGCACGAACGCGGCCGCGCCCGGCAATGCAAGGAGGCACACGCCCATGACGTACCCCGCCCGCCCGACCACTTCGATCAAGTTCGGCACCGACGGCTGGCGCGCCGTCATCGCCGAGGACTACACCTTCGACAACGTGCGCGCCTGCGCCGCGAGCGTGGCCATGTACCTGAAGCAGCACGGGCTCGCCGAGCGCGGGCTGATCGTCGGCTACGACGCGCGCTACGCGTCCGAAGACTTCGCCGACGCGGTGGCGGAGGTGGTGGCGGCGCAGGGCATCAAGGTGTACGTGACGGACACGCTGGTGCCGACGCCGGTCGTCAGCTTCTCGATCATCGACCGCAAGGCGGGCGGCGGCGTCGTGATCACGGCAAGCCACAACCCGTGGCGCTGGAACGGCTTCAAGTTCAAGCCGGACTACGGCGGCAGCGCGTCGCCGGAGATCGTCGCGCAGATCGAGGCGCCGCTGCCGGACCTGGTGGACCGCGTGCTGCCGCGCACAGAGATCGCCGAGGCGAAGCGCAGCGGCATGGTGCAGACGTTCGACGCGCGCACGCCGTACATCGCGCACCTGGGGCGGCTGATCGACCTCGACCGGCTGAAGGCGGCGGGGCTGCGCGTGGCGTACGACGCGATGTACGGCACGGGCGCGGGCTACTTCAGCACGCTGCTCGATGGCGGCAAGACGACCGTGACGGAGCTGCACGGCTTCCGCAACCCGGTCTTCCCGGACATGCACGCGCCCGAGCCTATCGCCCGCAACCTGCACGCGCTGTCATCGCAGATGGCGAAGGGTAGCTTCGACGTCGGCATCGCCACGGACGGCGACGCGGACCGCGTCGGCATCGCGGACGAGAAGGGGAACTTCATCAACCAGCTGCAGGTGTTCGGCCTGCTGACGTACTACCTGCTGGAGGTTCGCGGCGAGCGCGGCGCGATCGTGAAGTCGGTGACGACGACGCGGATGGTGCAGCGGCTGGGCGAGATGTACGGCGTGCCGGTGTACGAGACCCAGGTCGGATTCAAGTTCCTGGGCCCGAAGATGATGGAGACCGATGCGCTGATCGGCGGCGAGGAGAGCGGCGGCTACGGCTTCCGCGGCCACGTGCCGGAGCGCGACGGCGTGCTCGCGGGCCTGTACATGCTCGACTTCATGGCGCGTACGGGCAAGCGCCCGAGCGAGCTGCTCGCCGAGCTGTACGCCAAGGTCGGGGCGCACTACTACGACCGCGTCGACGTCGAGCTGCGCGAGGAGGACCGCGCGGCGATCCTGGAGCGCGCGAAGACGGCGAACCCGGCGACGGTGGCGGGGCTGAAGGTAACGGCACGGGACACGGTGGACGGCTTCCGCTTCGTTCTGGAGGACAAAGGGTGGCTGCTGTTCCGCTTCAGCGGGACGGAGCCGCTGCTCCGCATCTACACCGAAGTCGTGGGCGACGAGTCGCTGGTGCAGCGCGTGCTGGCCGCCGGCCGCGAGCTGCTGGGCGTGTAGCTATCGCGTGTGCGCGGGCTGCGGCGCGGGGGCTGGCTTGCGAGCCGACGGCGGCGGCACGATGCGCGGGCGGCGCGGGCCGGGCGCGGCGCGCAGGCCCGCATCGGACGCGAGCGCTCGCTCGGCGCTGACGGTGCGGATGTGCAGGATGCCGCGGTCGATCCGCCAGGCCAGCGCCAGGTACAGGCCGCCGAGCAGCATCGACCCGTAGACGTCGCTGGGCCAATGCGCGCCCGTGTACATGCGCGCCGGGCCGCCCAGCGCGAGCACCGCGATGCAGGCCAGGCGCACGAGCAACACCAGCGGTCGGAAGCGCAGCACGCGCCCCGCGTACGCGAAGATCAGCCCGTATACGACGACCTCGCCAAAGACGTGGCCGCTGGGAAAACCGTTAGGGCCGGGCCACTGGCGAAGATGCCAGCCGGCGTAGGCATGCCAAGACGCGTTGTCGGCCGGAAACGGCCGCTCGACGACCTGGCGCACGCCGAGCTGCACGTAATGCAGCGCGCCGGCGCCGGCCATGATCAGCGCCTCGAATCGCAGGCCGCGCAGCAGCAACACGAAGAACGTCGAGATGAGCACGACCGCGATGAAGTCGTAGCCGCCCAGGCGGTTGACGGCGCTGAAGAGGGGCTCCGCCCAGTTGAAGCGATCGAGCTCCTGCACCCGGAGCGTCATGGGAAGGTCGCCGGGCAGCAGGTAGCGGTGGTCGCTCCAGACGGCGAGCGCAACGAAGCCGCCCAGCGCCGCGAGCCAGGCGGCCCAGAACGCGAAGTCGGCACGGCGCGACCAGAAGCGACGCAGCAGCACGTCGTGAGTATCGAGTTGCCGGCGGGCGTACGCAAACGGATCGCGCCGGGGTGTCAAGTCGGCGAGTGTTATCATGAAGCACTCAGAGCCACGCCGGAGAGAGATCATCGAAGAGCACAGACTCCGTGAACTGCTGGCGTCAGTCGCCGAGGGCCGCGTCGAAATCGATGCGGCCTTAGGGGAACTCCGCCATCTTCCCTACGAAGATATCGGCTTCGCGAAGGTCGATCACCACCGTTCCCTTAGGGATTGGGTGCCCGAAGTCATCCTGGGGCTGGGCAAAACGCCCGGCCAGGTCGTCGGCATCGCCACGACGCTGCTGGAGCGATCGGACCGGCTGCTGATCACCCGCGCCGAGCCTGAGGCCGCGCGCGCCGTGCTGGAGGCCATCCCGGACGCAGTGCACCACGAGCTGGCCCGTTGCATCACGGTGGAGCGGACAAAGGTCCCGAAGCAGCCGGGCGTCATCGTGATGTGTGCGGGCACGGCCGACCTGCCGGTGGCCGAGGAGGCCGCGATCACGGCGGAGATCATCGGGAACGACGTCAAGCGGCTGTACGACGTCGGGGTGGCGGGACTGCACCGCCTGCTAGACCAGCTGCCGGCCATGCGCGCCGCGCGGGCGCTGGTGGTGGTCGCGGGCATGGAGGGCGCCCTGCCCAGCGTCGTCTCGGGCCTGGTCGCCGCGCCGGTGATCGCCGTGCCGACGTCGGTCGGCTACGGCGCGAGCTTCAGCGGCCTGGCGCCGCTGCTATCGATGCTAAACTCGTGCGCGGCGGGCGTGGCGGTGGTGAACATCGACAACGGCTTCGGCGCCGGCTACATGGCGGCGAGCATCAACCGCATCGCGCTGAGCCAGCGCACAGACTAGGAGCCACTCATGTCGGGCGAGCGGACCGAGGGCACACAACGGCTTTCAGGTCAGGTGGCAATCGTCACCGGCGGCGGGCGCGGGATCGGCCGTGCGATCGCGCTGACGCTGGCGGACGCCGGCGCGGCGGTGGCGGCAGTCGCACGCAGCAGCCGTGAAGTCGACGAAACGGCGCGGCTGATCGCCGAACGCAGTGGCCGGGCGCTCGCGCTGGCGGCGGACGTCGCCAGTCCGGCGGACGTGGGACGCGTCGCCGCGGAGACGGAGGCTCGGCTGGGGCCAGTGGACATCCTCATCAACAACGCCGGCGTTTCGGGCCCAAACACGCCGCTGTCGGAGACCGACCCGGACGCGTGGTGGCGGACCGTCGAGGTCAATCTGCGGGGGCCGATGCTGTGCGCGCACGCGGTGCTGCCGGGGATGATCCGGCGGGCGCGCGGCGTCATCATCAACATCGGCAGCTATGCGGGGATCCGGCCGAACACGGGCGGCTCCAGCGCCTACGCAGTAAGCAAGGCGGCGCTGGTGCGGTTCAGCGACAGCCTCGCGGCCACATGCGGCGGACAGGGTGTGCAGGTATTCACGCTGAGCCCGGGGCTCGTCCACACGGCCATGGCGGACGCCCTCGACGTGTTCAAGCAGATCCCTGAGACCGAGTGGACGCCAGTAGCACAGGTTGCCGCGATGGCGCTCCGGCTCGCCGCGGGCGACGCACGGCAGTTGAACGGACGATTCTTCCACGTCCACGATGACCTCGACGAACTGCTGCGGGAGACGGAGCGCATCCAGCTCGAAGGGCTCTACACCCTGCGGCTCGCCAACCTCGACGGGTTGGTCGAGTAGCGCCGACCAATCTCCGGCGGCACAGGAGCGAAGATGGAGCGCACGCAAGGAGCCACGCCCGAGCGCCCGCACGTGCCATGGAGCTACGGCATCGCTCAGACGCTGGACGGCGATCCGGCGGCGTGGCGCGGCATCGAAGACCGGCTGGCCGGCGCACGAAACTACTGGATCGCTACGGCGCGGCCCGGCGGGCGTCCTCACGCGATGCCGGTGTGGGGCGTCTGGCTGGACGGCGCGCTCTACTTCGGCACGGACCGCCAGTCGCGCAAGGGACGGAACATCGCCGCGAACGCGGAGATCGTCGCGCACCTGGAGAGCGGCGACGACGTCGTGATCCTGGAGGGCGTGGCGGAAGAGGCGTCCGGTGCGGCGCTGCTGGCGCGCTACGCCGACGCCTACGACGCGAAGTACCGGTTCCGTCCAGCGACGGACGATGCCGCCACCGTGACGTACGCGCTGCGCCCGCGCGCCGCATTCACCTGGCGGGAGTCGGACTACCCCACCTCCGCGACGCGCTGGACGTTCGGATAACCGGCGGCGCATCAGGGTTCCCCCGCATCAGCCGCCGCGCTGCCTGCCGTTATACTGACGCGCTATGAAGAGTCCGTTCCTGCTGGCCCTGGAGCAGCGCGTGCTGCTGGCCGATGGCGCGATGGGCACGCTGCTGCAAAGCCGCGGCGCCCCCAAGAACGCCTGCCTGGAGGCGCTGGTGCTGGACAGCCCGGACCTGGTGCGCCGCGTGCACGAGGACTACATCGCGGCCGGCGCGGACATCATCGAGACCAACACCTTCGGCGCGAACCGCTACCGGCTGGCGAAGCACGGGCTGGAGTCGCGCGTCCGTGACATCAACTTCCGCGCCGCGCGGCTGACGCGCGACGCGCGCGAGATCCACGGCCACCCGGTGTTCGTCGCGGGCGCTGTCGGCCCCACGGGGCGGATGCTCGCGACGATCGGCGACGTGCGGCCGCAGGATGTGCGCGCGGCGCTGCGCGAGCAGGTAGAGGCGCTGCTCGAGGGCGGCGTGGATCTGATCATCCTGGAGACGTTCCCGGACATCGCGGAGCTGCGCGAGGCGATCCTGGCGGTGAAGGAGTCGTGCGACCTGCCGGTGATCGCGCACGTGACCTTCCAGCGGGACGGTCGCACCTACGGCGGCGAGCCGCCGGACGAGGTGGCGAACGTCGCCAGCTCGCTGGGCGCGGACGTGGCGGGCGTGAACTGCAGCCTGGGGCCGCAATCAGTGCTGGACGTGGTGGAGCAGATGTCCGCGCACACGTCGATCCGCGTGTCGGCGATGCCGAACGCCGGCCTGCCGAAGTACGTCGACCAGCGCATGGTGTACCCCTCGACGCCGGAGTACTTCGCCGACTACACGAAGCGGCTGGTGCTGGCGGGCGCGAACATCGTCGGCGGCTGCTGCGGCACCACGCCGGAGCACACGGCGGCGATGCGCGAGATGCTGGACGCCGAGTGGAACCGCAAGGGCCGCGCCGCGACGATCTCCGTGCCGCCCGCGAGGCCCGCGCCCGCGAGCGAGGTCGCCGAGGCGCGCCCGGCGACGCTGCGCGAAAAGCTGGCGCGGGGCGAGTTCGTGGTGAGCGTGGAGCTGGACCCGCCGCGCGGCGTCAACCCGCGCAAGGCGCTCGAAGGCGCGGCGCACCTGAAGGTACTGGGCGCCGACTCCATCAACATCGGCGACAGCCCGATGGCGCGCGTTCGGATGAGCGCGATCGCGCTAGCCGTGCTGATCCAGCAGCAGGTGGGGATCGAGACGATCATCCACTTCACCTCGCGCGACCGCAACCTCATGGCGATCCAGAGCGACCTGCTCGGCGCGCACGCGCTCGGCATCCGCAACGTGATCGCGCTGACCGGCGACCCGCCGTCGTCGGGCGACTACGCGCGCGCCACGGGCGTCTGGGACGTCGACTCGATCGGCTTCGTGCGCATCCTGAAGATGCTGAACGGCGGCACCGACTGGGCAAACAACTCGATCGGTAAGGGCACCGACTTCTGGGTGGCGTGCGCGGCGAACCCGACGGCCGACAACATCGACCTGGAGCTGGACCGCGTCCGCCGGAAGATCGACGCGGGCGCGGACGCGCTGATGACGCAGCAGATCTACAGCGCGGACCTGCTGGAGAGCTTCCTGGAGCGGCTGGGGCCGATCTCGGTGCCGGTGCTGGTCGGGATTATGCCGCTGCAGAGCCACCGCCACACGGAGTTCATCCACAACGAGCTGCCGGGCGTCTTCGTGCCGGAGGACGTGCGCGTGCGCATGCGCGACGCGGGCGAGAACGGCGTGGCGGAGGGCATCACGCAGGCGCGCGAGCTGCTGGAGGCGTGCCGCCCGTTCGTGGCGGGCACGTACCTGGTGCCGTCGTTCGGCCGCTACGAGGTAGTCGGCGAGCTGGTGACGCTGGCGAAGCACCTCTAGCGGCGCCGCTACGGCCGCGCGGCGTCTACCCGTTCACCACGATGTTCACGAGGCGGTTCGGCACGTAGATCAGGCGCGCGATCTCCTTGCCCGCGATGTGCTGCTGCACGCTCGCGCTGGCGAGCGCACGCGCTCGCGCGACGTCCTCCGGCGCGTCGAGCGGCAGCAGCAGGCGCTCGCGCACCTTGCCGTTCACCTGCACCGGCACCTCGACCTCGTCGGCGGCGGCGAGCGCCGCGTCGAACTTCGGCCAGGTCTGCGTGTGGACGCTGTACGGCTTGCCCTGCCGCGCCCACAGTTCCTCCGCTAGGTGCGGCACGACCGGCGCGAGCAGCAACGTCAGCGACTCGCACGCCTCGCTCCAGGCGGCCGCATCGACGACGGCGCCGGTCTCGCGCAGCTTCGTCAGGTAGTTCGTGTACTCCATCAGCGCGGCGATCATCGTGTTGAATCGGAACTGCGAGATGTCCGCCGTCACCTTCTCGATCGTGCGGTGCGTCCAGCGGCGCAGCTCGCGTGTCTCCGGCGCGGCGGACTTCTCGGCGCTCTCGATGCCGCCGAGGACGGCGTTCCAGACGCGGTTCAGCCAGCGATAGCTGCCGTTGATGCCGCTGGGGTCGTACGGGCCGCCCTCGTCCCACGGGCCCAGGAACATCAGGTAGGTGCGGAACGTGTCCGCCCCCCACTTCTCCACCTGGCTGTCGGGCGCGATGACGTTGCCGCGCGACTTGCTCATGCGCTGGCCATCCGGGCCCAGGATCTGCCCCTGGTTGAACAGCCGCGTAAACGGCTCGCCGAACTCGACGATGCCCATGTCGCGCGCGGCCTTCGTGAAGAAGCGCGTGTAGAGCAGGTGCATCACCGCGTGCTCGGCGCCGCCGGTGTACTGGTCGACGGGCAGCCACTGGTGCGCCAGCTCGCGGCTGAAGGGCCGCTCCGGGTTGTGCGGGTCGATGTATCGCATCTGGTACCACGACGAGCACATGAAGGTGTCCATCGTGTCCGTCTCGCGCCGGGCGGGGCCGCCGCACGTCGGACACGTCGTGTTCAGGAAGCGCTCGTGGTAGGTGAGCGGCGACTCGCCCGTCGGCCGGAACTCGGCGTCGTCGGGCAGCAGCACCGGCAGGTCGCGCTCCGGCACGGGCACCGCGCCGTCCTTCTCGCAGTAGACGACCGGGATCGGCGCGCCCCACATGCGCTGGCGCGAGATCAGCCAGTCGCGCAGGCGATAGTTCACCGTGCCGCGTCCGAAGCCCCGCTGCTCGGCGTACTTCACGACCGCCGGGATGGATTCGCCGTCGGGCGTGCCGTCGAACGGGCCGGAGTTGATCATCGTGCCGCCGTGGCCCAGCGCCGCGGTCAGCTCGCCGCTGTCCTGGTCGGGGTCCTTGTAGACGGGCACGATGGGCAGCCCGTACTTCTTCGCGAAGTCGAAGTCGCGCTGGTCGTGGCCGGGCACGCCCATGACGGCGCCGGTGCCGTACGTGTAGAGCACGTAGTCGGCCGTCCAGACCGGCACCGGCTTGCCGGTGAAGAGGTTGGTGACGTAGGCGCCGGTGAAGACGCCGGTCTTCTCCGTCTCGGTGGACTGGCGCTCGATCTCGCTCTGCTTGCGGGCGGCGTCGACGTACGCGCGCACGGCATCGCGCTGCTCGGGCGTGGTGATCTGCTCAACGAGCGGATGCTCCGGCGCGACGACGAAGAACGTGACGCCGTAGACGGTGTCCGGGCGCGTGGTGAACACGCGCACCTCCGTCTCGGCGACGCCGGGCACGTCGAGGCCGAATCGCAGCTCCGCGCCCTCGCTGCGGCCGATCCAGTTGCGCTGCATCGAGGCGATCTGGTCCGGCCACTCTACGCTGCCGAAGTCGAGCAGCTCGTCGGCGTAGCGCGTGATGCGGAAGAACCACTGTTCCAGGTCGCGCTTGGCGACGACGGCGTCGCAGCGCTCGCAGCGGCCGTCGACGACCTGCTCGTTCGCCAGCACGGTCTGGTCCTTCGGGCACCACCAGACCGACGCCTTCTTCTTGTATGCCAGGTCGTGCTCCAGCAGCTTCAGGAACCACCACTGCGTCCACTTGTAGTAGTCGGGCGACGCGGTGACGACCTCGCGCTCCCAGTCGAACATCGCGCCCATCAGCTTTAGCTGGCCGCGCATCCGCTCGACGTTGGCGAAAGTCCACTCCGCCGGGTGGGTCTGGTTCTTGATGGCGGCGTTCTCGGCGGGCAGGCCGAACGCGTCGAAGCCCATCGGGAAGAGCACGTTGTAGCCGTTCATCCGCTTGTAGCGGGCGGCCGTGTCGGAGGGCGCCATGGCGTACCAGTGGCCGATGTGGAGGTCGCCGGAGGTGTACGGCAGCATCGTCAGCGCGTACCACTTGGGGCGCGGGTCGTCGTCGGGCGTGCGGTAAAGGCCGTCGTGCTCCCACTGCGCCTGCCATTTCCGCTCGATGGCGCGCGGGTCGTAGCGCTCCACCTGCCCCGGTCGCTGCTTCGTCTGCGTGTCCTCGCTCATCTCCCTGCCTCCGGGATCCCGTCCTGCCGTGTCATGCGACGCGCCGGCTACTCGTCCGGCTCGAGCGCGTTGTCCTCCGGGTCCGGGCCGGAGCCGTTGCGCGCGCCCGGGCGGATGTTCTTGGTGACGATGCGCAGCTCCAGCAGCACGACCGCGAAGGCGGCGCCGAAGATGGCGATGATGTACCCCTCCGCGCCCAACGCCACGCCAACGGCGGCCGTGGCCCAGATCGTGGCGGCGGTGGTCACGCCCCTGACGCTGTAGCCCTCGCGGAAGATCAGCCCCGCGCCGATGAAGCCGATGCCGGAGACGATCTGCGCGGCGATGCGGTCGTTGCCGCCGTACACGCGCGACATGTCGGCGAAGAGCGCCGAGCCCATGCAGACGAGCGCCATGGTGCGCACGCCGGCGGGGTAGCCGCGGTACTCGCGCTCGAGGCCGATGACGCCGCCGAGGAGCGCGGCTAGCGCGATCCGCCCGACGATTGCCCACTGCGTGCCGACGTCCATCACGGTGTACCGTCCCGTCGTGTTCGCCGCACCCGCGGCGAGGTCCCGGATATACAACAGCCCTCCGTCCAACAGGGACGGAGGGCTGTAAGCTCCGCGGTACCACCCTGATTCCCCGCCGGGGGCGGGGCATCTCGGTTACGGCTGTAACGGGCGCACCCGTCGGCGGCTACGCCCGTGGGCATCACCGCCGCCGCTCACCGGCGAGTTCCGCGCTGGTTGCCGGCTTGCACCGCCGCCGGCTCGCTGCATCGCGCGCGTACTGCTCCGGATCGAAGCGTTTTCGATTCGTGCCGGAATTATAGGCGATCTTCGGCGAGGCGCTGCAAGCAGGGAATACCCGCACTCCGGTGCCGGGCGTCAGAGCTCGCGGATGCGGCGGGTGCCGACGCCGGCGAAGAACGCGCAGACCATTGCGGCGGCCGTGAACAGGGCGATGGCGTGCGGCGTGCCCAGCACCTCGGCGAGCGCCCCCAGGAAGAGGCTGCCGAACGGGTTCAGGCCCTGCACCATCGTGAACAGCGACAGGACGCGGGCGCGGTACTCGTCCGGGAGGTTGAGCTGGAGCAGGCTCTGGTTGAAGGTGTTGAACACCACCAGGTTCATGCCGCCGACGACGAGCAGCCCGAACGACAGGGCGAAGTCGCGGGAGAACGAGAAGGCGAAGATCGTCAGGATGTACAGCATCAGCGCCAGGCACATGATGCGCCCCTTGTTCGGCGTGCTGGAGAAGCCGGCGACGACGAGCGTCATGATGATCGAGCCGACGCCCACGCCGGTCTGGAGGAAGCCGAAGCCGCGGGCGCCGACGTGCAGGTAGTCGGCGGCCATCGACGGCATCAGTTGCAGGTACGGGTACACCAGCAGCGTCGGCACCGCCTGCAGCAGGACGATGCGGCTGAGGACGGGATCGCTGCGCAGGAACTCGACGCCGAGTCGCATGCTGCGGAGAATCGACTCCGTGCCGACGCGCTCGACCTGGCGCAGGCGGAGTTGGAAGAGCGTGAAGCAGGCGGCGCCGAAGAACATCGCCTCCGCGAAGAACGACGATTCGACGCCGAAGAAGCCGATCATGGCGCCGCTGACGTTCGGCGCGACGACGCGCGCCATGTTGTTGGCGCCCGCGTTCAGCGCGATGGCGTTCGTGAGCGACTCCGGCCCGACGGAGCTGTAGACCAGGTGCTGGCGCACGGGGTTGTAGGTGCTGCTGGCGAGCCCGCCGATGAACGCGGTGATGTACAGGTGCCAGACCTCGATGCCGCCGGTCAGGACGAGCACGCCAACGACGAGCGCGTTGGCGGCGTTCACGGCGGTGGCCACGCCGGCGAGCTTCTTCTGGTCCACGCGCTCGGCCACGGCGCCGACGACCGGCGACGCGAAGATGATGCTGAAGCCGCGCAGGAACTGGACGAGGCCGAGCTGGAAGGGGGAGTGGGTCAGCTCGTGGACCAGCCAGCCCTGGCCGATCTGCTCCATCCACTGGCCGAATCCTGTGGCCAGCGAGCCAGCGATGAGCACACGGAAGTTGGCGATGGACAACGAGGCGAAGGCGCTGGCGCGCGCGGCGGCCGGCGGCGCCGTTCCGGCGTCGCCCGGATCGGCGGATCCCGTCGGGGTACCTGGCGATGACATAGCGTGCGGCATCGTAACGACTGCGCACGCATGCGGCTACGGCCGATAGCGGGCAGGGTGTGGCCGCGATGAGTGACGCGTTGCCAGCCGACGACGGCGGGGCCTGCCCCGTCGGTGCGGGCTAGACGATCAGGGCATACACGTTGATGCCGATGATGAGGCCGAGGATGCCCATGAAAATGAAAGCTAGGTCACGCCAGTTGCGGCATGCGCCCTCCAACTTCACACGATCGCCCCCTAGTTCGAACGGGTCAATCGGCGGCAAGAGAAACGTGATTGGATCGCGAAGGATCGCTGGTAGCTTCATGGCTTCTCTACTCCGTGGCACGCCGGCCAACCCGTGTGGGATCAGTACGTTCCGGGCACATCGGCCAGACACTGTCCGGCATCCAAGAACGTGGTTGAATAGCCGCCGGACAACAACTCCAGCGTGTCGTCGAGAACATAGAAACAGTGACCTATTTCGAGCGTTACTGGGCTCCCGGCCTTTTCGATGAGGCAAGTAATCACCCACACGTTGTCGAGATTCTGGGTCGTGCCCAGGTGCGGTCGGTGCGTCGCCTCGAAGTGCGGCGGCGACTGTACTGCAACTTGGCCTAGGTCAGGCCGTGCTGCTTCGCAGCGTTGCCCAGTCGGTACCTGCCGGTCATAAGCGTCCATTGCGTCAACAGCGGAGTGACGTGGCCGGGCGGGCATCACGGTGGGTGGCGCGGACACGGCTGCGACAGACGTTGGCGAAGTTCCGCTCTGTGCGAGGGGTGCGGCCGGCGTCATGATCACTTCGCGAATCACCGTCCGGCTGCACGCAATCGTCGCAGCCACGAACAGCACGACACAAGATAGCGCCGTGAGGAACACGTTTCGCGTCATCTTAGTGTCCGTCACGGCAGGGCCGGGCCTGACGGGTCATAGGGCTGGGTGTAATAGAGCGCGCAGCCGGGGTGCGGGATGGGATCGGCGGGCCCGGCGCAGTCGTCGTGAAGCGTCCAGCCGGTGGCCGTCATCCAGTCGTCACAACGCGCGTAGAAGTCAGCCACCATCTTTACGAACACGGGCTGGCCCTCGTATGCCCACGCGAGTTCCTCAAGATCCGCCGCGCCCTTGAGGCATTCAGTCGCATGGCTCGTGGCTCGCGCGGCTTGTGGTGAGGCGGGCGTAGGAGATGGAGCCGGTGACGTTGGAGGGGGCGAAGATGGTGCCGTGGCCAAGGGTAGCGGCGGCACCAAGGTCGGCGTGGACAGCGCAACTCGCGAGGCAACGGGCGCAGGAGGAGGTACTCCGGTTGGCGCGGCGGCCTGCTGCGTGGCAATCGCGGCGATGAACGCAACGGCCTGCTGGGTAGCGACGGACTGCACGTAAGCCTGCTCGGCTGGCAACAGGTGCTTGTCGCTTCGGTGGTTGATGTAGTTCACGCCGAACACGCCTGCACTGACCATCGAGACGCCCCCGGCTACCCACAAGGCGACTTCCAGCAGGCCCTGCCCTCGTTCCCTTCTGACCGCTCGTAGCACGGCGGCGCTCCTCACTCGCAAGATGAACGCCAGATACGCTCTCATATCTGAGTATCGGTCGATGCGTTGCCGCGCTTGAGGCGGTTCTCTTACGGATTACGGGTGGCCAAGCCAAAGGGGGCGATGCCGGAGGGGCAAGCGCCCAAGCCCCACGGGCGAATCTGCTTCGGTTCCTGGCAGTGTTACGTTCAAACCGCCCGACAGCGGGGCAGACGACCGCGCTCGCGCTAACCGCCACCTGCGGCTTGAGCGCGCGCGTCGCGAAGTAGCCGGGCATGTACTTCGCGGTGATGCCGAAACCTGCCGCGAGTCTCTTCGCCTCAGGCGCGCGGGCCGACCGATCTCTGGGCGACCGGGATGAAGGTGCTAAGCCGAGTCTTCATCTCGCGGGCGGTGCACTGGAACGCGCGGAGTTTCTCGTCGTCCGTGCCCTCCACGGCGGCCGGGTCTGGGAAGCTCCAGTGGATGCGCTGCGGTGCGCCGGGGAACACGGGGCATGCTTCCGCCGCGGAATCGCACACGGTGATCACGTAGTCGAACGACTGCCCCGCGAACTCGGACACGTCCTTCGAGCGTTCCCCGGACACATCGATGCCGAGCGACTCGAGCACGCGCACGGTGTACGGGTTCACACCCTTCGGATGTGTGCCGGCGCTGCACACCTCGAACGCGTCGCCGCCGAGTTGTTGCAGCAGCGTCGCGCCGACGATGCTGCGCGCGGAGTTGCCCGTGCACAAGAACAACACCCGGATCCTGGTCACCTGCCACCTCCAATCACGCTCGAGATCGACGAACTCAGGGCGTACCGGAAGCGGTCAGCCCGGATGCGCCGAAGTACCGCCTGCCGGCCCAGAGCGACACGTACACCAGCGCGACGAGGCTAGGGACCTCGATCAGCGGCCCGACGACCCCCGCGAGCGCCTGGCCGGAGTGCACCCCGAACGTGCCGATGGCTACGGCGATCGCCAGTTCGAAGTTGTTGCCGGCCGCCGTGAAGGCGAGTGTTGCCGTCTTGGGATACGCGAGACCCTGCGCCCGGCCCCAGGCGAACGCGGCCGTCCACATGATCGCGAAGTACGCGAGCAGCGGCAGGGCGATCCGCGCGACGTCGAGCGGCGCCGACGTGATGGCATCGCCCTGGATCGCGAAGAGGATCACGATCGTGAACAGCAGGCTGTACAGCGCCAGCGGGCCGATCCGCGGTAGAAATCGCTGCTCGTACCACGCATCGCCCTTCCGTTTGCGCCCGATCAGACTCGTGAGAGCTCCCAGCACCAGCGGAACGCCGAGGAAGATCAGCACGGACTTCGCGATGTCCCAGAGCGCGAAGTCTACGGCAGTGCGGTCGAGTCCCAGCCAGCCCGGCAGGAGTTCGAGGTAGAAGTATCCGAGCAGGGCGTACGCGGCGACCTGAAACACGGAGTTGAGCACGACCAGCACGGCGCCTGCTTCGCCGTCGCCGCAGGCGAGCGTGTTCCAGATCAGCACCATGGCGATGCACCTCGCCAGCCCCACGAGGATCAGGCCGGTCCGGAACTCCGGCAGGTCGGCGAGGAAGATCCACGCCAGCGCGAACATCAGCGCGGGCCCGACGACCCAGTTGAGCAGCAGCGAGGAGAGCACCAGCGGCCGGTCGGCCGTGACGCCGCGCAGCCGGTCGTAGCGGACCTTCGCCAGCACCGGGTACATCATCCCCAGCAGCCCGACCGCGATGGGCAACGAGGTGGTGTCGATCTTCACGCGATCGAGCTGGCCGTTGAGGCCGGGAAAGATGCGCCCAAGGGCGAGACCGACGGCCATCGCGACGCCGATCCACACGGGAAGGAAACGGTCGAGCGTGGACAACTGGCCGAGGATCGAACCTTCGACCTCCTTGACGGGGAGGGCTGCCGCCTTCACAGCGCGATGACGCTCTGCTTCAGCCAGATGAGCGCCTCCCGACTGAGGCAGTAGCCGGAGCGCTGGCCCGGCCCGCACTGCTGAATGAGGCCGGCCTCCTTCAGCACGCGGAGGTGCTCCGAAACAGTCGACTGGGCGAGCGAGACGTGGCGCGTGAGGTCCAGGCAGTTCGCGTCGCCGGCTTCGGCCATCACGCGCACGATCTCGATGCGCGCGGGGTGCCCGAGCGCTTTGAGCATCGTCGCCAATCTATCGGCGTCAAGTTCCACGAGCGTCATAGCATCGTGATATTACGATGGTCGAGAGGGTGGCACAAGCTGAGTCCGAGAGCTTGGCCGAGCCGAGCAGGCTCGAACCCCCGGGCTAGCCGGCCGCGTTCGCGTCGCGCGGCTTCAGCGCGCGCGTCGCGAAGTAGCCTGGCATGTACTTCGCAGTGATGCCGCGGTGATGCGGCGCTTCCGCGAACGCCGTGAGCACGAATCCCGCCGCGAGCTGGCCGCCGATTTGCTCCGCCATCGTGTGGCTGTACTCGAGCGGCGCCTCCGGTCCGACGAGGCGCTCGCGCTCCTCTCGCGAAAGGTGCGTGAGGTCGGCGTACGGGAGCTGGTGCCGCACGACCAGCTCGCCACGCTGCTCCTGCGCCTCCCAATCGAAGATGAAGAGGTCGGGGTTCATGAAGCCCGCGAGCAGCACGCCGCCGGGGCGCAGCACGCGAAAGCATTCGCGCCAGACGGGCGCAAGCTCCGGGCAGAAGAGGTTCGAAACGGGGTGCACGATCAGGTCGAAGCTCTTGTCCGCGAAGGCGCCCTGTTCGCGCATGTCGCCGAGCACGGTGCGGATCGCGAGACCGTCGCGGTCGGCGACCACGCGGTCCTGTGCGAGCTGGCGCGGCGAGTTGTCGAAGACGGTGACGGTGGCGCCTGCCGCAGCGAGGACGGGACCCTGCTGGCCACCGCCGGACGCGAGGCAGAGGAGGTCGACGCCGCGAAGTTCGGCGGGGAACCAGTCGCGCGGCACGGGCTCGTAGCCGATGAGCACGACGGACCAGTCGCCGGCGCGGGCGCGGGCGATCACGTCGGCGCCGACGGGGCGCGTCCATTCGTCGCCCTGCTCCACCTGCCTGTCCCACGCGGCACGATTATGGGCGACGGGATCGATCTCGGAGGTCATGGCGGGAACATAGCACACGGGCGCAGCCGCAGCGGTTCGCCGGGCGCTGCTAGGCACTGCGCGGGACGGAGGCCCGCCGTATGATGGGCGGGAACGTGGGTGCGGGACAGCGAGTTCAGGAGTGACATCGCCATGCCGATAGGAACGCTCATCAACTTCGCGCGTGCCGTGCTGTCAACGCGCGACCTTCGCGCCCAGTTCGGGCTGATTCGCGACAGCCGCGCCTCAACGCGGCTGATGTTCCTGCACGCGGCGCGCGAGTCCGGGCTCACGCAGGCGCTGTCGTCGCCGGCGACGCTCGACGAGCTGGCCGCGCGCATGGGCGCCGAGCGACCCGAGCTGCTCGAAGCGCTGCTCGCGGTCGGCGTCTCCGTGGGCGAGCTGCGGCTGGCCGGCGGCCGCTACGCGCTTCGCGGCCGCTCCATCCGCGCCCTGGCGGACCCCGCGAACGATGCGCTGGCCGCCATGCTCGACGAGACGATGCGCTACCACGCGTCGGCCTACTTGCAGTTCGGCCCGCGGCTTCGTGGCGCGGAGATTGGCCGCTACCTGGACGAATTCGACACGGTGATCGCGCGCTCGTCGCGCGTGCTTGAGCCGTTCCTGGCCGGTTTCGTGCGCAACATCGTGCCGCCACACGGGCCCGTGCGGATCCTGGAGATGGGGTGCGGCTCCGGCGTGTACCTGCGCTACGCGGCAGAGCGCAACCGCGACGCGACCGGCATCGGCGTCGATCTGAGCGGCGAGGTCGCTGGCGACACAAGAGCGCGCATGGCGG
>Ga0315281_10000179_pt1 | contig 80643 bp, 94 predicted proteins | sample YL17G07_0_MG_FD_204540 | JGI IMG/M metagenome (GOLD analysis project Ga0315281, IMG submission 204540) | Sediment microbial communities from Yellowstone Lake, YNP, Wyoming, USA - YL17G07_0 | ecosystem: Environmental > Aquatic > Freshwater > Lake > Sediment | place: USA: Wyoming | collected... | reverse complement strand
CCGGGCAGCCAAGCCATACATGGATAAGTCCTGAAAGCATCTAAGGACGAAACCATCCGGAAAAATAGACAGCCGATCACAAAGCTGGTTGGCAACAATCGGCGGAGTGGCGAAGGCTCTTGTAGACGACAAGTTTGATAGGAGAGCAGTGTACGCTGCAAGCATTCGTGCGAGCAGTTCAGCTGGCTCTTACTAATCGTCTGAGGTTGACTAGACTTTGATAAACAGTTTGATCGAATTGGTAGTGGTCAGATTTCTTCTTCAGTTTCAGTTTAGCGGAAGCTATATTCAGTGAGAGAAATGAAAGAAATAGAAGTTTTGAGGTTGAACGGGAAGAAGGGGTTCGACGAGAGCAAGATAAAAAGGAAATTTGTCACTGTGAAGACTAGAAAAAAGAAAATCTCCCCAAGTTTGAGAAAAGATCTGTACAGGAATTACGGGTTCAAGCTGGAAGACAACTGATTTATTAGAAGAAAAGGATAAAAGTATTTCAAGCTGATCCCATGAAATACTGCAGCAAGTGCAACAGGACGTTCGGTGACAAACTTAAGGACTGCCCGATGTGCGAGACGAAGCTAGTAAAAGTTGCCTACTGAAATTTGATTCAACTTGTACTCGTAAGTCTGCTTGCTCAATCTTGTTCTGAAGAAAAGGAAGATGATTATTCCGACAGTGACAGCAACTGTTAAAGCGATAGCTATCATCATGTAGTTGCTTTTCGATTCCTGATTCTGAATTGTTGTGGTTGTTGCTTGAACTGTTGTTGAGGTTGTTGCTGCCTCGGTTGTGGTTGTTGCTTGAACTGTTGTTGAGGTTGTTGCTGCTGAAGAGATTACAGTTTTGGTTGCAGAGCTGAGTGGAAGACCGCTGACTGTGGCTGGCTGGTCTGAAGAAGATCCGACGGCAGTCACGGATGCTACCTTGAAGCTGAATGTTTCTCCAGATGAAGGTGAGTTGGACATCGTATATGCTACAAGCATGCTGACGTTTGAACTTGCAGGGAGAGTGTATCCGTTTTGAATGTCTATTGTCGCAAAGCTGTTGTCCTTGACATACTGTCCGTATCCTATCATATTTTCGCCTGAATCGTAAATGCCGTTGATGTTAGAATCGAGAATCAGGCGGATTACAGAAACTCCGGCCTTGTCGTCGCCAGTACCGCTCGCGATTAGGCCGACTGAGTTGATTTTCACGGCTTCATAAGATCCTGCCACAACTCTAATCTGAATCATCACGTTATCGCTTGCGTCGCTCGCATTCCAGTTGTGGTTTGCAGGCGTACTTGAGCCAAGTGTGACTGTAAGAGTTGGATATGGTGTGACGAAAACTTCAAAGCCGGTTGCTGCCAAACTATAAACATAGTCGTTGGTTCCAAAACTGTTATTGTAAAAGCCATCCTTGTTGACGTCGACCACAATGTCATATTTTCCAACTGCAGGCGTTGTCCAGATTGGCTCACTGTTGAAATAGCCAGTACTGTTCGTGGATTTCTCTATGTAGCCGCCTGACCTGACATCATTCAAAACAGTTCCATTGGTCCAGCTGTTGTTATCGTTTACTATATAGACTCTCACTGAAATCGATGCGGTGCTGATGTTGTTGCTCGTCAGGTAGACCGTCTCATTCGTGTAGAAAGTGGTTTTCTCGTTGCCGGTTAAATTGGAGGCCCAGATTGCCTGAGCTTTTGCAGAATTGACAAAAAATAGGAAAAAGAAAAGTGCGGATAGGAAAAATAATTTTTTCATTTCAATTCCTTCAGGGTTTTTATATCGCATACCTCAAAATAAAATATTTCTTCTCCCTGCTTCACGGCTTCCTTTCTCTCCTCTGGGATTTCAAGCTCGAGCATCGAATAGTCTGTCAAGTCCATGATCTGAGCCTTGTTGCCGACGATTGCAAGCACCTGACCTTTCTTCTTGATCACAATCGGGACATCCATTGTCTCGTCCGCAGGCTTGACTATGCTCCTTCTCCTGTTGTCCATAAGGCCGATGGCGTCGACTCTGGCCTTGGCCGCGCCGTGCTTGCCGGACTTGCTGACGTCGACCTTCTCGACCCTGCAGGGCTCGCCGTCGACTATAACAAACCCATTAGGCCTCAGCTCTTTTATTGAAGCGGTAGTTTTTTCCATGATTTCACTTCCTCACAGCAAGGACTATGTCTTCCCTTTTTATCGTCACCCTGCCGGCATGGTGAGCGGCTGCGACTGCATCCAAACCAACTTTGTCGGAAATCTCAAGCAAGGCGTTTCTCAATTCTTTTGTGGCGGATTCTGAAACCCTGTCGACTCCTACCGGTTTGCCGGCTTCCCGAGCAATCTTTTCGAGAGGAGATGAAGGAAATTCTTTAACCAAACAAATTCACCCTGATTATAAAATATGGGTTTGAATAATATTTAACTATGAGAGTCGTACTTGACACTTCCGCAATCATTTACTTGAATGATTTCAGAGTGTTTGAAGAAGTTTTGACGGTTCAGGAGGTTGTTGAAGAGGTCAGAGACAAGACTAGCTCCATCAAACTCTCGAGCTTGAAGTTGAAGGTCGTCGAGCCGTCGGAAAAAGTTTTGGGGGAAATAAAGGACGCTGCAAGGGAGAGCGGGGATCTGGAAAAACTTTCAGGTACTGACTTGAAAGTTCTGGCTGCTGCTAGGGAAAACAATTCTGAAATAATTTCCGATGATAGGAATGTCCAGAATGTTGCTGAGAAGCTCGGGATAAAGTATGTTTCTGTGTTCAACAAGAAAATTACCAAACTGATCACTTGGAAGAACTATTGCAAGAATTGCAGGAAGTTTTTTGATAAAAAAGATTGTCCAATATGCGGGAGCAAGCTGGTGAGAGTTCCTGAAAAAGCTGTGGAATTAAAGAATGGAAAAGACTATGAAAAAGAGCAGGGTCAGCAAGAATAGTTCAGAAAGAAAACTTTTCCAGCTTATTTTTTTCTTTGAAACCCAGTAGCAGGAAAACATATAGAGAGACGGGTAGAAGAAAATAGAAAAAATAATTTTGCTTTTAACCGTAAGGTGTAAAAATAGTGTGGTGAAGATTAGGCTGACGAAAAGGAAAATTTTTGTTTCGCTTGGCCTTAGTGTCTCCCAGCTTAGTTTTTGACTTTGTTTAAAGAACGGAAGTGATCCGATTTCCTCTTTGGTTTTTCCTTTTGAAATTGCAAACTCTTTTTTCGTAGATAGGACGATTCCACAGTTGGAGCATACGAGGTTAGCGGGGGGGTTCATTCTTCCGCATGCAGGGCATATATTCAGTTTTTCCATGGAAGTTCCTGTAATAATTTTATTTTTTTTGTTTAAGTTAATTAGTCAAAGCAGAACATACTCCACAACAATTGACAGAGGGGTTCAGAACCTATTACAACTTCGTAAGACCACATCAAGCTTTGAACGGATTGACACCAAGCCAAGTCGCAAACATAGATTTGGAGTTAGAAAGAAACAGATGGTTAAGTTTATTAAAACAGAGTTTGAAGAAGTAAATATGACTTATGAGATATGGTATCGGTTTGATAAAGAACTTTTATTTATAAAATGTAAAGAGTATGAAGTTTACGAAAAAACAGGTTTTATATCTGTATTCGGTAGTGATATACTAGATGCTCAAGCTAAGGTTATTGATAAAGAAATTATAGAGTCGGTTATGATTCCTATTAATAAGATTGAACTCATAATCGAGGATAAAGAATAATTTTACCAATAAAATGCGACAATTCATCAATTTTCTTCAAACCAATAAAATCATGCGACAGAGCCAAAAACCATAACATTTAAATACTTTTCGGTGTATTATTTATTTACCTTTTGACGAAAGTAGTTTCACTTTAAAGTGATGAAATATGGAAATCATAGAAAGAATTGGAAGAAATTTAGTTGGAGCATTTAGTGCTTCAGTGAGATGTGCTTATGAATTCTTATGTTTTCCAGATGAAAACCCACTTTTGACCTATCAACAATGTAGAAGAGCGTGTCGCAGTGTAGGAGCTGGACATGTTGTTATTAAGAATTATCCTAGAAGGGAGGAATAAGAATGGCGGCAAAAAAACCTGTAAAAGGAAATACAAGATGCCCTGAATGCGGGAATACCAATTTTATTGAAGATCCAGCAAGAGGAGAGTTGATTTGTGCAAATCCTCGTTGCGGGCTTGTTTTGAAGGAAGATATCATTGATACCGGGCAGGAATGGAGAGCTTTCGATTCTGAGCAGATGAGCAAGAGGGCAAGAGGTGGAGCTCCATTGACTTTCACTAAGCACGACAAGGGATTGACCACGGAGATTGGTAAAGGCTTGGGAGAACTGTACAAGGTTCCTGCAAAGAAAAGAGCCCAGTATTACAGACTTACAAAGTGGCACAAGAGATTGATCAAATCAAAGGACAGGAATCTATCATTTGCTCTTTCTGAATTGCAGAGGATTGTCTCATTTTTAAACTTGCCAAGAAGCGTCCACGAGAGAATCGCAAGATACTATGAGGATGCCGTCAACAAAGGATTAGTTAGAGGAAGAAGCATTGAATCTGTTATTGCTGCTCTGACTTATGCGGTCTCAAGAGAGTTTGACTCGCCGAGAACTTTGGACGAGATTTCAGAAGCAAGCGGAGTCGAGAAGAGAGAGATTGGAAGGACTTACAGATACATAGCAAGAGAGTTGAATATAAGAATTCTACCAGCTGACCCAGTCACATTCGTCCCAAGATTCTGTTCTATGCTGGGATTGAGCGACAGGGTCCAAGCAAAGTCAATAGAGATATTGAAGAAAGCCAAGAAGCATGACATCACTTCTGGAAAGGGGCCGACCGGAGTTGCTGCAGCTGCAATTTATGTTGCTTGCGTTTTAGTCGGGGAGAAGAGGACGCAGAGGGAAGTTGCTGACATTGTCGGCGTCACTGAAGTAACAATCAGGAACAGATATAAGGAATTGATAGAGAAGCTTGGGATAGAAGACGAAGTTGAGAAGAAAGCAAAAGAGGAATGATAAGTTATGAAAAATGTTTTAGCAACTTATGCTGTTGGACCTGCAAATGAGGATTTGAAAGATTCAGAAAATGTTTTAGTTTATATTTTGGATGCACTGCAAAAAGATGGTCTTAAAGTTGGTCAGTATACTAGTATACCCCTTTTCAGTGAGTTATTTGATCAGCATATTCGTAATACCAGTAAAGGATTTAAGAGTGCAAGATTAGCTTCAGGCTTAAATGTAGATAATTGGTGGGAAGTAGCTGTATCAGATAAGGTTTTGTCTGAAAGCTCTATCAAATATTTGAAGGAAAAAGACCTAGACGTTCAAGTTCTTGAAAAAAGTTCTGCCGCACCAGAATCTTAAATCCATTTTTATTTTTGCCATAGTACTTTTATTTTCTCTCTTGAATTTACAGCGTCTTCCTTACTTGTGAAAACTTCGAATGTGATTGTTCCATCATAACCGATCCTCTTTAGCATTTTTACAACATGGGGATAATTTATCTTGCCTTCGCCTATTGGCAGATGCTCGTCAAAGCTTCCATGGTTGTCGTGCATGTGAACGTGCTCTATCCTGTTCCCCAAGAGTTTAAAAAATGTTTCAATGTTTCTCATCCCTCCACGGACAAACGCATGGCCAAAGTCAAGGCAAAATCCCAAGTCTTTAGCATTGTCCAATATGTGTTTAATATTTTCTGCATCCTTGAAGCCAAATCTATTGAAATTTTCTATGACAATTTTTATACCATATTTTTTGCTGAAGCTGACGAGTTGATTAAAGCTGGATGCGTAATTGTCCAAGAATATTTTTTCTAGATTTTTGTTTTCCTCGCCGGCCATTTGGAATCTTATATGAAAAAGGAATTTTTTTACATGCAAATTGCTGAATGATTTAATAAATTTTTTATTGAACTGCATCCAGCTTGTTCTTATTTCCGGATAGCTGGAACCCATCTCCGAGTTCAGCGGGCCGTGAACTGTTGCGAAGAGATTGTATTTTTCCATGGCTTTACATATCTTCTGTTTGTTGTTTGAAATGAGCTCTGGCGTGACCATTGGCTCTTCCGCGGAAAATTCAACAAAATCGAATTCTGACCTGCCAAAAAATTCAATTTGCTTTAGAGTGTCTTCATAAGGATTCAACAAGTGCCCGAATTTAGGCATTGACATAAGATAACTTTTATTTTTCTTCACTAATCTCTTTGTCTTTCAGAACTTTTGCCAAATCCCTTATCAGTTTTCTCACGTATTCTCTCATTTCGTAAACTTCTTTGTCAGGAATATCTTTTATCTTCTTCTGGTCAGCAAGTTTCTTCATCTCGTCGATTCTCTTCCATATATCAGAGTAATATCCTTCTATCATCTTACTGTCAATAAACTCCCTCTTGAAGACTGTAGGTATTTCCTCCTGCTTCTCAGGCATCTTGTTCAAGGTCTTCAGGGCGGTGATTGCTGCCTTTATCATAACTTCATGAGTCCTTTCCAAAATCTTTTCCTTCTTCCTTATCTCGAGTGCGTTCAGCAGTCCAAACATCTTGTCAATGTATTTTTCAGCCTTGCCAATCCATTCATCGACAAAAACTCCAGTCACATCCATCATTTCCTTGTGCTCGATCTTTTTTCTTATCTCGATTATTTCCTTCAGCCACTCTGCATACTCTGGCTCAATTATTCCAGGCTCGACCAAAAACTTTTTCACATCGTCATACGCCTTGTTCGGCACTGGCGGAGCCAATCCCATGAACATCAGAATCGCCTGAGTGGTGTTCAGCATGGCATAATAACAATCTTCTGCCAGCATCAGCAGCTTCACTGTTTTAGCTCTCATCAGCTTTTTCGGTGCTCCTTCCATGTAGCTCTCGATTGCCTCACGTGTCGAAGGGATTCTTCCCATTTCCAAAAGTCTCTTGATCGGAGCAAAAAAACCAGTGTCGAAAACAGCAACACCTTCCTTGATGAAATTGTAGATTATCGGATGGCAGACACGAGCATAATCCCAGAATTCTGTCAATGTGTAGGAAGGCTGTACTGAAATGTTTTTTGAAATTTTTTCTGCAATATTTTCCATGTCGTCGTCTATTTTATCATGCTGCTCAGGAGTGATTGGTTGAGTAGTATCGTCAATGACAACGAAAACATCAATGTCGCTTGTTGGCTTGAATTCTTCCCTGGCAACAGATCCCATCATAACAATGCATTTGATGTGTTTGCCATATTTTTTCAAAATTTGCTTTGAAAATTCTTTAACTTCTTCCAGCCTCTTCTCTTTTGTGTCAGGAACTTTCTTCTCTTCCTTCTTTTTCTCTTTCTTGACTTCTTTCTTCATTTCAATCATCTGTCTGAGGAAGTTCTTCTCCCAAAATCTCAGCCGGCAGCAATTTCTTGAACCTGTCGATCATTTCCTTTGCAAGGACCAAGGCTCTATCAAGGTTTTCTGTAGTAACATCTTTAATCACCTTGTGGTCGATGTCCTTCCAGAGCTGGTCTAGTTCTTTGAACTTTTCAATATAACCTTTCTCCAGCTTTTTCTCTTTGACAAGTTTTTCCAAGAATTCAGGAGCGGTCTTGTAATCTGGTTGCTTTTTGTAAAAGTACATGACAACTGCCTGTACTATGTCCAACATGGTATACCTCAGCTCAAAAATCATTGATTTCAAGTCGATCTTTATTTTCCTGTATCTCGCCTCTGCAGTCCTTGCTTTCAAACCTATTGTCTCCTCGCTCGGAGGGATCAGACCCATCTGAAGCATCCTCTGGACCGGCTTGATGAAACCAGTGTCATAGATTGCCAGCCCGTATCTCAAAAAGTTGACCAGTTCAGGCGAGCCCATCTTCACCCAGTTCCAGAATTCTGTCAAAGCTGTTGTCTGAACGTGCAGGTCTTTCAGTTCATGGGCAATCAGATAAAGCTGGGAATTGATCTTGTCCAAATCTTCAGAACTTTTAGTTGCCGTGTCGTCTAAAATTACCCATACGTCTGCATCAGATCCCTTGACCATTGTCCCTTTTGCAGCAGAACCAAAAATCAGAACGCACTTTATCATGTCCCCGTACTGCTTCCTGGCTTCGTTCGTGAACTTGACAACTTTGGCAAAAATTTCCTTCTGAGGGTTTGAATCCTGGTCTTCTTTCTTAGCCAATTCTACATCCTCTAATTGTTCTTCTAGTTTTTCCAGAGACATAAATATCCATTATTTTCCGTTATATATAAATGTTTCTATCACTCAGTAGTGGTTAAAATAAGGGTTGGCAATTTCCGAACAGATTCATAAATTCAGAAGACATAAAAATGGCAATCAATCAATTAATTCATATGCAAATCGAAACACCTGAATCCTACTTCTTGAATTCAGAGCTAATCGTCCACGCTGGCGGCTTGAGCGAGAGGTGGTGGCCTGTCAACCAAGGCAAGTGTCCAAAACCTCTGACAGACGTAGGAAAGAAGCCGAGGCCGATGATAGACTGGGTTATCCTCCCTTATGTCATGGCCGGATTGAAGAATATTTGTGTCTCTCTCTGGAATTCTCCAGACTCGATAATAAAACACTGCGAGGAGATATCAAAAAACACTGACATGAAATTCACATTCCTGACAGAGCCAGAAGGCAAAAGGCTGGGAAGGGCTGGTGTGATAAAATACTATCTGGAGAAGGGGACTTTGGATGAGAGCAAGCCGAAAATCTCAGTGAATGCATCTGACATTCTTAAAATAAACGTGAAAGAGATGTGCAAATTCCAGTTCATCGGCCTGAAGAAGGGGTTTCTTGCGACTGTTGTCGGAAGTCCGAGCGAGTTCAGCCAGTTCGGCAGGATAAAATCTGACCCAGAAACAAAAACATTGAAATTTTTCGAAGAAAAGCCGATAACAATTTTGCCAAAAGGGGAGTACGTGAACACGGGAATTTTCTTTTGGGACTCGAAGCTGAACAAAATGTTTTTTGAGATTGCAGACGAAGAACTGCCTGTTGACTTGGAGAAATCTAAGATAATAGCAAAGATGTATGAAGTGATGAGATGCTTCGAAGGTGTTTTGCCGTTGAAGAGCTGGTTGTGGCTTAAAACCCCCCAAGACTACAAAAGAGTTAAAGACATGGATCTTGAAAAGTTTTTAGATGTGACTTCGATTGAAAGATTCCTCGGCCCTTACTCTCCGCAAGAATAGATTATTTCAGCTCTTCTTTCTTCCACTCGTCCGGCCTTTTGCCTTTCTCTAATGCCGCTCTTCCGAGGAAAGTGTGGTCTTCTTCTGGCGTGGTTATCAATCCTTTCAGAGGCTCTCTCGCATGCTCCCTGATGGTCGTGAGCTGCCTCTCCCAAGAGGCGATCTGGCCTGTGGCTAAACCATAGAATTCTGGAGGTAATTTATCAAAAGGTGTGTCTCTTTCCAAGAATTTGACTATTTCTCTCAAGGCCAGGACAGATTGCTGGATTGGGTCAGATCCTCCTCCTCGCTCGAAAATGATGAAGAATTCCTCGCTGTTTTTTCCAAACCCTTTCTGCCTCAGCATGTACATCATCTTGTACAAATACAGCTGCTGCTCGGAGCCGAATGGAATTGGGATATGAGCTGGGGCAAGCGGCGCTGGGTATCCTAAATGCAAGACTCTCACAAATTTTCCCGCCCCTTCGGGAAAAACATCTATAACCTTTTCAGGCTCGAGCCTTATGCTTATCATGTGCTCGAAATCCATTGCAAGAGCAATACATTCAAATCCAACCTCTTCGTTCACTTGCTTGGCCAGATAATACATTTGTATTGGATTTGGTAATCTCAACCACTCTTCTATTCCACGATGAGCCATGGGCGTCTCAAGCACAAGCGGCATTTTATATTTTTTGATTGGTTCTTTCAAATCTAAATACACTATGCCCCTGCCAGGATTTTTTTCTTGGTTGAGGTGTCCCCATATGTATTTTGCTGAAACGGCTGGAACCCACAACATTGAATATTGGCGAAAGTTATCATCATCTATTGATAAACTCTTAATTCCTCTTGAAGCCATCCATTCAGCAACTGTCTTCTTCTCATCCTTTGCAAAATATTCTATGCTTGCTTTGACTATACTTTCCCACAGCGGATCTTTTTTGGTTTCCATAAATTTTGCTGTGAAATAATAGGCAACTCTTTCTGGCCCGTAATGCAAGCTTCTTGATTGAATGGTCTCAAGAAAACGGGATAGCAAACTGCTCACCTCTACTGGTAAGCTTGCCTTTATGTAGTCATTCATCTTTTTCTTATCCTCATCCGAAAACTCTTCATAACTTTTTCTATCGTTTATCTCGGTCTGACCTCTTATCCTCTCTATCTCACTCCTCATAATCTCTCCAAAGCTGTAACCCATCAAATCTCTCCACAAGTATTCCTGGCTGCCTGCAACCTTTCCTATGCCTTCTCCTGTTATTTTTTTTTCTTCTTTAATCCATTCACTAAAAATTCTGTCACACACCTCTTGAGTTTTTCCTCCTATCAGCCAGTCAATCAAAAAATCATATCTTTCCAGGAAGCTCCTTAGAGTGTTGCCAAAAAAATCGACGAGTGCCGCTGGTTGCATATGCCTTTCAAGGAATAGAAACGGCTCCGACTCGGATGAATGAATCAGAACATACTTGCTTCCAATCTCACCGGAGTTGTCAAGAACCTCTTTCAACCTTTGATGACCAAATTTGTAATCTGTCTCTATTGCAGAGTCAAGTTCAGCTACTTCCACACCAAAGGCTTTTGTCTCCGAGTGAATTCCAAAAGTAATTCCCATTCTTTTTATTCTTTCCATCTCAGGCTTGATATCAGGAGATTTAAATTCAGAAACCGATTCCAAATCGACCTGAACGAACTCCACCCCTTTCGTGATGCAGTATTCTGCCTTCTTGGCCAGGCTTGCAAACTGAATCCTTTCATTTTCTGCAATTGCTGAAAAAATTCCGCTCGAGACTCCGACCACATACGGCATAATCTCAACCCATTCCTGGAACTTCAAACTTTGCTTTCAGGAAATCTCTGATGACATTGAAAGGGTGGCCGACTTCTGGCTGATGGTATTTGGCCATCCTGTGATAAAACTGAAACTCGTAAGGTCCGTGGGCCTTCAGGAACATCAATTCGATGCCCAGTGATTCAAGAACTTTGCTTGTTCCCCCTTTTATGGAATCGAATGTTTTTTTCACATTTTTAGAGGCGTTTTTCACATTCTGGAATTTCTGAGACTTCTCCTTCTCAGGTTCCTCACCATAAACTTCAGGGAACTCCTTCTTCACCATCTCCTCTATAGTTTCTATGTCTCTACCACTGACTCCGATATTTCCGAGAAGATGATTGATGTGATTGTCCATCTGCTTGTCTCTGGCAATCAGTTCCAAGCAGTGTATGATTATAAAATTCTGAGATTGATTTGAGGCTTGGAAATCTTCCATCTGAACGTCTTCTATCTCCTCGCCGTTCGGCAGCCTCAAGACCGTCCTTAGCATCGGTATGCTGACAAAAACAAAATATGGGCTGAATATCCAAGGTTCGATTCCTCCCATCCCGATAAGCGAATCTTTGAACTGTCTGATGAGCATCTGCCTAGCTTGGTAGATGTCCCAAGCGCTTATCCTGACATTGTACTCTCTCTCCACGTCTGGTATCAATGCTCTTACGATTTTGTCAATTGAGGGTTCCTGAGGGAGTGCGTCCACTTCCTCATTCCAAGGTTTAACCTTTCCTGACTCCTCGGGCTTATCGAGTTCCTTGTGAATCTCTGCTATCTCCTTAGGAGTGAATCCAACTTCAGATGCGTGGAGCTTGTCAACATACATCCTGGTGATTTTGTATTTCTCCGAAGGTGCAAAAGGCTTCCAAGCCCAGAGCAGCATGTAATCTGCTGAGACCGCCTGAGAGTCCGGCCTGTACCAAGATTTCAATATTAGAGATCTTGTTTTCTCGCCTGTCAATGCATCCCTTATCATCACGGCTCTTGCGATTGTCGGTTTTAGCATCTCCTTGTACTCGTCCACAGATTTTTTTCTTGCTTGATATAGACCCATCAGGTTTCTGTACCTTTCCAAGACTGTAGGCTTGAAAAGTCTGTCCCTCCACTCCTTGTACAGCTTGCTTTTCGTTGCAAGGACGACTGCCTGCGGCTCGGAAATCTTGTAGCCAAACTTTCTATCAAAAGTTTCAATCATCTTCTTTGGATCGGTGTCCTCGTCTGACAGCTTCATGAAATCAGCGATTATTGTCGGCCACCTTGGCGCTATCAGTTTTAGAGCAATTCCTTCTCCAGTGTGGACATCAACCTGATCGATGAAAATCGATTTCAGCGACTGCTCTCCTTTTTGGAGTTCCTCCTCTCCTTCCTCTTTTTTTCCTTCCTTTATTTTTTTCTTGCCTTTCTCGATCTGCATAAAATAGTCCATGAACTCTTTATACTTTCTCACGTCATGCCAGACTAGTTCCATGTCAGATATCGCCTGCGAGATGCTGGCAAGTCCGGCTTTTATAGAGGCCTCTAGCTGATCAGCCTGCTGGATTGTCAGTTGGTAATATTCTCTAAAAACAGGTGAGACGAAGATCCACTCGTCTATCTTTCCTCTCCAAAATCCCCATTTAGGAAGTTGAAAGAACAGGGAGTAACTGCCCGCCGTCCATTTGCCAATCGGGGTGGTAAAATCTAATCTCATCTCTGATTCGAAGGGGTAGGCGCAGACCGCATCCCCTGGTGCGACTTTCATAGTCCCAGCCGGTACGTCGGCGAACGGCCTTGGTGATGGACATTCAGGAATTGTAACTACCATATTAATATAAAATTGTTTTTGGTTTGCTTAAATTTTCATCAGGTAAAATCCAACAGCCATCAGAACTAGCCCGACGAGTATACCTGTCTTTGCCATTGCCTCAAACTGGTATTGCATTATCCAGGGGAATCCTATCACTATCATCAGCCCGATCACGAAGCAAATTCCCCCGATTATTTTGTATAGCATCTCACCACTTCATTATCTGCCAGCCGGCATATATTAGAATTGGTCCCGAGACCATTTCAAAGATGAACATGCCGCTGCCTTTGCTAAACCATCCCATGAATAAAAACAGTGCTCCAAGGAAGATTAAAGCAGTGCCAATCTCTTTGAACATAAATATTTTTTGTGAATGGAATTTTATATTCTTATGTTCCGTCTTTCCAGCTGGTAAGGTATTTCTGCTGATCCTTTGAAAGGTTGTCTATCTTTATCCCGAGTGATTCCAGCTTCAATCTTGCAATTTTTGAATCAATCTCTTTAGGCACTTCATGGACATCAGGCTTCATCTGTTTGTAGTTTTTGGCCAAAAATTCGCAGCACAATACCTGGTTGGAAAAGGACATGTCCATAACAGAAGAAGGATGGCCTTCAGCCGCTGCAAGGTTGACAAGCCTGCCTTCGGCAATAAGATAGATTTTTCTTCCGTCTTTGGTCGTATATTCTTCGACAAAATCCCTGATCTTTCTTTTGCTTGATGAGATGTTTTCAAGGTCTGGAGCGGAAATTTCAACGTTGAAATGGCCCGCATTTGCAAGAATCGCCCCATCCTTCATAACCATGAAATGCTCTTTCCTTATCGAATCATTGCAGCCAGTTGCCGTGCAGAATATGTCGCCGATTTTTGCAGCATCGATCATTGGCATCACCCTGAAGCCGTCCATCGCTGCTTTCAAACCTTTTATTGCATCAACTTCCGTGACGATAACATTAGCGTTCATCCCTCTTGCTATTCGAGCAATCCCTCCGCCGCATTGCCCGTAGCCAGAAACAACAAAAGCCTTGCCTGCCATCAGGACATTTGTCGCCCTTATTATTCCGTCTATCGCGCTCTGGCCAGTCCCATAGACATTGTCGAACATGCTTTTTGTCGGCGTGTCGTTGATCGCAATGACAGGATATTTCAATGCTTTGTCCTTAGCCATCGCCCTCAGCCTTATCACCCCTGTGGTTGTTTCCTCCTGGCCGCCAAAGATTTTTGGCAGGAGCTCTGTTCTTTTGGTGTGGATTGTGTTGATCAGATCTGCGCCATCGTCAAGGGTAATGTTTGGTTTGAAATTCAAGACTTCATTTATGCACCAGTAATAATCCTCATTGGTTTGGTTTTTCCATGCAAAAATATTGATTCCCTCGTCAGCAAGCGCAGCCGCAACATCGTCTTGGGTTGAAAGCGGGTTCGAGCCGCAGACAGCAACAGTTGCCCCGCCAGCTTTCAGGGCTTTCACAAGGACTGCAGTCTCTTTTGTCACGTGCAGGCAGGCAGCTATGATCAATCCATTGAATGGTTTGCTCTTTAGAAACTCGCCAGTGACCATCATCAGAACAGGCATCTGCTTCTCTGCCCACTCTATCTGCAATTTTCCCTTTTCTGAAAGTTTCATGTCTTTAACTTTGAAGGTCACTGAATCACTTTAAACTTATTTCTTAATGTATTTAACATTTATATTAATTTATGAATCACGAGTTCAAAGCAGAAGTTGTCGAGGCGATGAAGGACCCGAAGACATATGATGAGAAGGTCGAACGAATAAAAACCGTCCAAACCTACCATTCATATATTTTTTTGACTGGAAAATATGCATACAAGATAAAAAAGCCGGTCAAGTATCCCTACTTTGACTTCACCACTCTTCAAAAAAGGAAAGAGACCCTTGAAAAGGAGGTCGAGCTCAACAAAAGAATCTCTGAAGGCATTTACCTGGGAGTCCTTCCGATAAAAGATTTTGATGGAAGAATTAAAATTGGCGGCGAGGGAAAGATAATTGAGTATGTTTTGAAGATGAGAGAAATCCCTCAAGAAACCATCATGGCAAGGCTACTCGAAGAGAATAAAGTTGACAAAAAGGTTATAGAAGAGCTTGCCAAGATAATTGCAGATTTTCATTCGAAAGCAAAAACAGATGAAAAGATAGAAAAGTTTGGCTCTTTGGAGACGATACAGTTCAACTGGAAGGAGAATTTTGAGCAGACTGAAGTTTTTAAGAACAGAACCATAACAGAAGAGCAGTTCAATTTCATCAAAGAAAAAATTTCTTTTTTCATTAAAGAGAACAAAGACCTGTTTGAAAAGAGAATCCATGACAAAAAAATAAGAGATTGCCATGGAGATCTGTATTCCGACAGCATTTTCATTTCAGACAGAATCTATATCTTTGATGCGGTGGAGTTCAATGACAGGTTCAGGTTTTCTGACGTGGCTTCGGACATTGCATTCCTCGCAATGGATTTGGATGTAAAAGGCAAGCCTGAACTGTCAGAGCATCTGACCCAAAAGTACATTGATTTCACAAAAGATTTTGAACTGAAAAGACTGCTGAGCTTCTATAAATGCTACAGGGCTTATGTCAGAGGCAAAGTGAACAGCTTCAAACTAAATGAAGTGGCTCCCGAAGAGGAAAAGGAAAAATCTAAAGGATTGGCAAGAAAATATTTTGAGCTGAGCTACAAGTATGCGAGCGAGCTAGCCGAACCTTAACCTGAGCTTTTCCAAGGAGTCTTTCAGTTTTTCAAGTTCTTCCCTATCTTCTTCTGAAAATTTTTTGGCTTCAAACTTATGAGTTCCTGTGTCGTAAATCAAAATAGGCTTCCCATCTTCTGCCGGGTCTTCGAACTTTGATTTCAAAATGTTGTATATCTGAATTTTATCCACGTAGGAGAATGCGTCAGGCCTTCTGGCCCTTTTTCCAAATCTTTTCTTTAGGGTTTCCTCGTCGCAAACACACTCCACCAAGAAAACTTTCGTGTTGGACTTTTTTGCTATCTCATATATCCTTTTTCTGGCTTCTTTCTTGTAAGCCGTGATGTCCAAAACTATGCTCGAGTTTTTGGCGAGAACCTCTGAAACTTTTTTTAGCAGCTTGTCGTATACCAGTTCCTTCTGCTTCCAAATCAGCCTCTGCATTTTTTCCGGAATGGACTTTTCCTTGTCGAAAACGGATTCAAGATCGAACTGGAGGGGGTTGGACGACTTCAAGGCCTCTTCCACTGCCCCCTGCTTGAAAACCTCCTTTCTTATAGAATCTGTCCTCAGGACTGATGAATCGATATCGTTTGCTATCTGGTTGGCTGTTATACTTTTCCCTGTCCCAGGCAGGCCGCAAACAATCACTAACATAAAAACACTATAGAATTCAAATAAAATATCTTTTTAGTCTTTTAATCACAATAATTAATTCAGTGGTTGTATGCCAGTATTTGCAAAAGCCAAGCTTTTGATCCACGAGGACTGCCTGATACCCGGGGTAAGTTTCCTGACCTTGAACTACAGCGGACCGAATCCTCAAGAGCTGTACACGAAAATAAAGGAAATATTCTTCACACTTTTCAAACACGAGGCGGGCGAGCTCCAGGAAAAGGAGTTCGCATGGGACAGGAGCGGCGGAAAGGAGACATTCAAAGTGAAGTTTGATCTGACCAAGGACATGGACACATTCACGTTCGTCCAGCTTCTGGTAGACCTGAACGGCGAGGCGAGGCCAAGCAAGGAATTTGGAAAGGAAGGATCTGCGACGGTACTGATAGAGGGCAGGCTGAGGACCGAGTATCCTCAAGACACACTTTGGCAGAGGAGCCTGTTCTATGAGATGTTCAGGGTCTTTTATCACAAGGTCATTTATGAGGACACGAGGAAGAGGTACAAGGATCAGTGCAGAGACTGGTGCATGAAATTCCAGGAAGAGATAAAGGTATTTCTGAATATTTTACCGAAGGCTCGTTGATGCCATGGCAGCAACTCTAAGAATTGAGGACGATTGCCTAGACCCAGCGCCGAAATTTAAAATTGATTATACCGGGCCGAACCCCTTTAGAGTCGCGAAAGAAGTCAGAATGCTCATGATAAAGATTTTCGAGATTGAGCCGAAGGATGTTTGGGAGAGGGACTTCAGGTGGGACATCAGCGCTGACCCGCACGCGTTCTTCGTCAGGACTTATGCTGACAAGGGTTTGGATGCGAGGAGCTCGATCTTTGCTGAAGTGGTGATTCAAGGTGTCCAGCCGGCTGACCCGAAAAAAGATGGGAAAGTCACAATTCTTATAGGAGGAAAGCTGAGGACACTTTATAAATTGGACTCTGCCTTCAAAAGATCTCCAATATACAGCGGAATAACAAGACTAGGCGGTTTTGCAGAAGTTGGAGGACTTCTCTGGCTCTACCACAGGATATTTTATGAGGACGTGAGGAGAAATTATATAAAGTTCCAGTGTCACAGAAGGCTGGAATTGATGTGGAGAGAATTGAGAACAATACTTGGGATGCCAGTCCCAGGAAGGGTGATATGAATGGGAGTTTTTTCAAACCTGAAGGAAAAGTTTGGGAAGAAAAAATTCGAGCCGCTTCCTACACTGCCGCCGCTACCGACAAAACCAGCAATGAGTTTAGAGCCAGCAACCATGGAGAATGTTAAAGCTAAGATGGAACTAGTTTTAACACATATGGACAATTTGAGAATGCAGTATGAAAATTTGAATGAGAGGATAAAAAACATCGAGAGGCTTGTTACAGAGATAAGGTCTTACTGCAAATGATTAAATGTAGAAATAATTTCCTTTTTCTTTCTGCTCTTTGTCAAGCTGAGAATCTAATTTGTTTGCTCTCGGCCTTCCTGTCTGAGGGTCTTTCCTGAACGTGACATTGACTTTTTTAAGGAAAGCATTGAACGCATTCTTGACGGAAGTGACATCCTCGACGAATCCCTTGACTGAAGGCTCGCCAAGGAAGACCATTGCCCTGCTGCCGACCTGGCTCAGGAAAAGAAGGTCGTGATCGATAACAAGCGCGGATTTTTCTTTAACTTCAACCATCCTGTTCAGCATCTTCGCCACTGACAGCCTCTGCTCCACGTCAAGGAAAGCGGAAGGCTCGTCCAAAATATAGAGGTCAGCGTCCTTGGAGAGAGAAGAAGCAATCACAACTCTCTGGAGCTCGCCGCCAGAAAGCTCTTCGACATCTCTTTCCAAAAGTTTTTCCAATTCCAGAGGCCTTATCATCTCTGCCTTGTAGCTTTCGGTTGAAATGTCTGCAATTTTGGAAAGCACCTCATTGACGGTTCCTTTGAAATCTGCTTGGATGTACTGGGGTTTGTAGGAAATTTTAAGAGTTGAACCAATCTCCCCGCTGGCTTTGATCTCTCCTGAAAGGATTCTTGCAAAAGTAGTTTTACCTAGGGCGTTTGCTCCCAAGACAGCAAGGACCTCTTTTTTTCTTATGTCCCCTCTTTCAATCTCCAACTCAAAATTTTCAAACTTCTTCCTGATGTTCTTGAATGCCACGAGGATTTCTGGGGAAGCCTTTGCCTCGATGAGGCTTGTGAAGAATTTTATAGATTCAGGGCGGAACCTGACATTTTCCTCTTTTATGTATCCGTCGAGGAAAGTGTTTATTCCGACTCTCACCCCGTAAGGTTTTGAGATGATACCGTAAGCAGCAGGGACTCCGTAGAAGATGTGAATCCTGTCAGCGAGAAAGTCCAGAGTCGCAAGGTCGTGGTCGACGATCATCGCAGCCTTGTCCTTGCAGTGATGACGGATTGTCTTTGAGATGTTCAACCTCTGAAAAACGTCGAGGAAACTTGTAGTCTCGTCGAAATAATAGACTTCAGCGTCCTTTGCCAGGCAAGCGAGTATTGCAATCCTCTGCAGCTCTCCTCCCGAGACTTCATTTATTTTTCTTTCCATCACCTCTTCCAGCTGGAAAGTTTTCAGCAAGTCGTTCAAAATTTTCCTCTCATCAACTTTTTCCAAAAGCTTTGAGACTTTTCCCTTAAATGCCTTCGGTATTTGGTCCACTCTCTGCGGCTTGTAGGAGATTTTTATTTTCTCCTTTTCCAGCTTTTCAAGGTAGTTCTGCAGCTCGGTTCCACGGAAAATTTTTATCATTTCTGATATTTTGATTTCCTTGTCGAACTCACCAAGGTTTGGGTGGATATCGCCGGAAAGAATCTTTAAAACAGTTGATTTTCCGATCCCATTCGGTCCGACCAGCCCGACTATTTCATTCACTACTGGAAATGGTAGCCTGTAAAGGACAAAACCGTTCGGGCCGAAGCGGTGAACTGGGGATTCTTTCAACTCGTGGGGGAGGTTGACGATGTTGATTGCTTGGAAGGGACACTTCTTGATGCAAATCCCGCAGCCTATGCAGGCACCCTCGTCGATTAAAACTTTTCTCTCATTTTCATCAAAAACTATGCAATCTTCACCGGCTCTCACCTTCGGGCAAACCTTTCTGCAGTTCACCTGGCATTTCTCCGGCTTGCACAGCTCCCTGTCGACGACTGCTATTCTTGTTACCATAAAAAATACTTCTCGCTTAAACTATAAGTTTTATAATTGTTATTCCAATTGATACTTATGATTATCGGACTCGCTGGAAAAACAAACACAGGGAAATCTAGTTTTTTCAAGGCAGCGACGATGATAGACGTGGAGATAGCTGACAGAAGGTTTGTCACAATTAAGCCGAATGTTGGAATCGCATTTCTGATTGTTGACTGTGTATGCAAGGAGTTTGGATTGAAATGCTCGCCGAAGAATGGGAAATGTGAGGGTGGGAAAAGGTTTGTACCTGTGAGGTTGGTTGATGTTGCTGGTTTAGTCCCAGGGGCGCACACTGGCAAGGGTTTGGGCAGCAAATTTTTGGATGACTTGAGGCAGGCTTCGGCTCTGATCCACATCGTGGATTTTTCTGGATTGGCGAATGAGGAAGGTGAGCCTGCTGTCGGATATGATCCGGGTTTTGACATTGAATGGGTGGAAAAGGAGATAGATCTTTGGTTTGCCGATGTGATAGGGAGAGCCTTGCAAAAAGTTGGAAAGGTTGGATCTAAGCCAGAATTGATTCAAACACTGGCAGAGCAGTTGAGCGGTTTGGAAATCACCAAGAAGCAAGTGGAAGAGGCTCTGGAAAAAGCATCTTATACTGACGTTCAGAAGTTTGCGGCATGTGTCAGAAAAATTTCCAAGCCGATAATAATTGCTGCGAACAAAATCGACATAAAATCTTCACAGGAAAATCTTGAAAGATTGAAAGAGAAGTTTAAGGATTTGATCATCGTGCCGACTTCTGCTGATGGGGAGATCGCACTGAAAAAAGCTGCAGAGAGGAATTTGATTGAATACCTACCTGGAGATGATTTCAAAATTGTTGATGAAAGTAAAATGAATGAGCAGCAGGTGAAAGTCCTGGAGAAAATAAAGGAAGTTGTAGAAAAATATGGCTCGACAGGAGTTCAGGCCTGCTTGAGTAAAGCTGTATTTGAGCTGTTGAATTATATTGCTGTTTATCCGGTAGCTGATGCCAACAAGCTGACTGATAAAGATAGGAATGTTTTGCCGGATGTTTTTCTCGTTCCTAAAGGGACTACGGTTAAAGAATTAGCCTTTCGCGTGCACACTGAACTTGGGGAGAAGTTCATCTGCGGGATTGATGCTAGGACTAAAAGAAGGCTGGCTGCAGATTATCAGTTGAAGAACAACGATGTTGTTGAGATTGCTTTTGCTAAATAATTCCCGCATATCAGTAAACTATTGTGCGGGAGGTGGGATTTGAACCCTCGAAGCACCTAAACCCCTCGTGAAACATTTAAACTTGACTGCCTTTTTCGATAACAAATTAATACAACCTATACCAACAGATTATAAGGAGTGAAAAAATTGTATTCTCCAGAAATTGAGTCACTACTGAAAAGTAAAAATATAAAAATCGGTGACAGGATAAGGATTGCCAAGAAAGATTCTGTTCACGAAGGACTGTTGATGCCCAGAATTGAACTAGGAGACCCTTCTTCTGTTGTCATCAAGCTTGACAACGGCTATAACATAGGGATAAAGTTTGAGAAAGGATTGAACATAAAGCTTGTGGAAAGAGGCAAGCCGATAAGATTCCTTCCAGCAAAGATAGTTGCAAAAAAGGATGAAGAGAAACCTACCGTATCTATCTTGGGATGCGGAGGGACGATTGCTTCAAGAATTGAATATAGGACGGGAGCCGTCTTCCCAGCATTTTCTCCAGCAGATTTGATTCTGTCTTTTCCTGAGATAAAAAACATTGCAAACATCAGAGGCAGGAAGCTGTTTGATTTGTGGTCTGAAGATTTTACATCAGAGCATTGGAAAATAATTGCCCATGAGGTGGAAAAAGAAATAAAAGCAAAGGCAGATGGGATTGTGCTTATGCATGGGACGGACACTCTTCACTACACTTCAGCTGCCCTGAGCTTCATGCTTCAGAATCTTCCAGTTCCAGTTGTTCTTGTCGGCGCCCAGAGGAGCAGCGACCGAGGTAGTAGCGACAATGCTGCAAATTTAATATGTTCGACAGTGACAGCTGCATCAGACATATCAGAAGTGACAGTTTGCATGCACGGGAGCAGTTCAGACGATTTTTGTTTTGTTCACCAAGGGACCAAAGTCAGGAAGCTTCACACGTCTGCAAGGGACGCCTTCCGCTCTATGAACGTCCTACCATACGCAAAAATAAACTATCCAAGCAAGGTTATCGAATATCTGAGGACAGACTACAAAAAGAGAGAAAACAGAAGCTTGAAAATTGATGACAAGATAAATGAAAACATTGGACTGATTTACGCTTATCCTGGAATAAAACCTGAGAATGTTGAGAGCATGGCAAGAATGTATGATGGAATTGTAATAGCTGCGACTGGTCTCGGTCATGTCTCAACAAACCCTTCCAATGACAAATTTGCAAGAAGTTTGATTCCTGCTTTAAAGGACTTGATCAACTCTGGTGTTCCAGTTGTCTTTGCCCCCCAAGCAATTAACGGTAGGTTGAATCTAAACGTTTATTCTGCTGGAAGGATGCTGAACGAGATCGGTGTGATCGGGCACGGATGCGACTGGACTCCGGAGACTGCACTTGTGAAGCTGATGTTTGTCACCGGGCACGTGAAGGAGATGGACAAGATAAGAGAGATGATGCTGACGAACATTGCTGGAGAGATTGGAAAAAGGACAGAGGTTGAATCTTTTGGCTGAAGAAAAAATAAATTTTAGCAAGTTGAGGCTGAGATGCGGATTGGAGATACACCAGCAGCTGGACACGGCAGAAAAACTGTTCTGCAGCTGTTCGACGGGAATGAGAGAGAAGGATTCGATTAAATCGATAAAGAGGAAGCAGCATCCGGTTGCGAGCGAGCTTGGAGAAGTGGACGTGGCAGCCCAGTACGAATATCTGAGGAACAGGATTTTCAACTATCAGATTTTTAGAAATGAGACTTGCATGGTAGACACGGATGAAGAGCCGCCACATTCTTTGAACATGGAAGCTTTGCAGATTGCCTTGCAAGTTGCGCTGATGCTGAACTGCGAGATTCCCAATGAGATAAATGTCATGAGGAAAATCGTGATAGATGGGAGTAACACATCCGGCTTCCAAAGGACAGCTGTGATTGGGTTGGACGGCCACATGAGTTACAAGGGGAAAAATATTGAAATCACGCACGTCAGCTTGGAGGAAGATGCCGCGGCAATTGTTAAGGAAGAGGGGGAGAATGTCACTTATAGGCTGAACAGATTGGGTGTTCCCCTAGTCGAGATCGGAACTGGAATTCTAGAAGGTTACACCCCGGAAGAAGTTCAGGACATCGCTTTCAACATCGGAATGATTTGCAGATCGACAGAAAAGACCAAGAGAGGAATAGGGACGATAAGGCAAGATGTAAATGTCAGCATCCGCGGAGGGAAGAGAGTTGAGATGAAAGGCGTGCAGGAACTGAACCTCTTATCAAAAATAATTGAGATTGAAGTCAAGAGGCAGATGAGTTTGCCGAAGGCTGAGGAAGAGGTAAGGGCCGTGAACGAGGACGGGACGACCAAATACACCAGACCTCTGCCTGGGTCGGCGAGGATGTACCCAGAAACAGACATCCAGCCAATCGTTGTTCAGAATGAGTTTGTCGAGAAGCTGAAGAAGGAACTCCCTGAACCTTGGATGAAAAAATTGGCGAGATTAAAGTCAAAATATAATTTATCAGAAGATTTGGCAAGGCAGATTATCCGCTCTGAACACCTGGAACTGTTTGAAAAAATTGTTGAAAAGACAAAGGCTCCTGGGGCGACTGTTGCTAACACCTTCATCAGCACTGTCAAAGATTTGGAGAAAAGGGAAAAGGTCAACATAAAAAGGGTGAGAGAGGAGCATTACATCGATATTTTTGAAAACATCGCGAAAAAGAAAATCGTGAAGGAGGCAATCCCGGAGATAATAAAGTTCTTGGCCGAAAAGCCGGGAGAGACTGCCACTTCTGCAATAAAAGAGCTGAACCTCGAGCCTCTGGATTTGGTTGAACTGAAAAAGATTATTGAAGAGGTGCTGGCAAGGCCTGGACTGTTATATGAGAAGGCCGTGGGACTGGTGATGAGCAAGGTGAGAGGCAAGATAGAGGCAGAAGTCGTCATGGAACAGGTCAAGAAACTGATGAAATAGCTAAATCTTTCTGGATTTTATAACAATTTCCTTTGCCTTTTCTACATCTTTCGGGAACTCTTTCCCTCTGAAGATTATGTGTTTCTCAACTTTTTGCGCTCCGAACTTGTCTACAAGATAGTCAATAGCTCTTTTCATGTCAAACTCTTTGCAAGAGAAAATGTCGATTGAAACATATTCCTGGGCGACGAATGTGTGGATGCTGATGTGCGATTCCGCAATCAAGACAAACCCGGAAATCCCTCCCTTGTCGAATGTATTGGGATTCGGGTCCTGGACCATCAGCTGAGGCGCTGTGATCTTGTGCATCTCTATGAAACCTGGGAGTTCATCCAGTATCTTGTAAATAAAATCCAAATCAAGAAGGGTTTCCTTGTTGCAATTGTATAAATCCAGAGTTAGATGAGGACCAAACATTTCTACGGATCAAGCGTCTCCATTTTTTTACTAAATAATATTTGTTCGAGCTTGTATTTATTAATTTCTTTTTGCAAACAAGCAGTTCGGAGTCGCGTCATTCACTTCGACTTTCAGTTTTTTTCCAAAAATATTTTCATCGGTTTTGATCACAATCGGTCTGTAAGAAAAATTTCTTCCGACAAAGGCGTTTTTAACTTTTTCATCGATCAGGACTTCCCCTTTCCAACCAATCCACTCCTTATTTTTTTCAAGTGATATTTTCTTAGCCAGTCTGTGCAGGATTTCGCTCCTTGCATTCACTGTCTCCTTGCCCAGCTGCTTCATCTTTGCAGCTTCTGTTCCCGGCCTGGGACCAAACCTCGAGATGATCACCGCATCCGGCCTGATTCTTTCAATAAGCTTCACTGTTTCCTTAAAATCTCCTTCTGTTTCATTTGGAAATCCCACAATCACATCCGTCTCTATTGACATCTGCGGGAATTCTCTCCTGAATCTGTCAACTATTCCTATGAAGTCCTTTGCATTGTACCCTCTGTTCATCTCTTTCAGTATTTTTTCCGAAGCCGACTGGACGGGCAGATGCAAGAACTTGAAAACTTTTTTATTCCTGTATGAATTGATTAATTTGTTTAATATTTCCTTAGCATGTAAGGGGTTCATCATGCCAACTCTGACAAGAAAATCTCCTTCAATCCTGCAGATCTCGTTGAGAAGACTTGGTAGGGTTTCTTCTGTGTCCAAGCCATAGGAGGCGGTGTCCTGGGAGCAAACCCAGATTTCTTTGATCCCTTCTTTCAAGCCCCTTTTGATTTCCTCGACAATCAATTCAATCGGATAAGACATAAGTTCGCCTCTGGCAAGCCTGACTATGCAGTAGGAGCATTTTCGCCACGCGCAACCTTCAGCTATCTGGACTATATCAACAATTTTATTTTTTCTCATCTTCGGAAGGCAGACTTTAGCTTCTCTGGCATCTTCTAAAAAAACTTTCTTCTTTCCATTTAGGGCTTCTTGAGCCGCATCTGCTATCTTTTGAATCGAGTCCGGCCCAACCAAGCTCACCTCTGGATTTATTTTTTCTATGGCATTCCTTTCAGTCTTTGGCATGCAACCGGCGACAATCAGCGGCTTCCCAAGTTTTGCCAGCTCTTTTATCCTGTAAATCATTCTCTGGGAAGATGCCAGCTTCACATTGCAAGTGTTCAGGACGTTCAAGTCAGAATCTTTTGCCGAGCCAACTATCTTGAATTTTTCCTTTTCCAATAATCCAGCGATGATTTCAGAATCTGCTCGGTTGAACGAACACCCGTGCGTCTCGATAAAAACTTTTTTCATAATCTATTAAAGGAACGGAAGATGTTTATTCTTTTTTGTGTTCCTTGATTATTGCTCCCCTCATGAGATTGATCTTGCTCTGGATGATCCTGTAAGCCTCGTTAGGGTACCTTAAACCTTTCATGACTATGGCTTCGGCGCCTCCTGAATTTTCGCTCCTAACCACGCCTGTCACAACCACATTTCCAAAATTTAATATCCTGCCGACTATTCCCTGTTCCACTCTTATGTCTGCGACGCTCTGATAAGGGATGCTGATCCTGCTTTTACTGAGCAGCCCTTCGATTTTTGTCACTTCATGATTTGTCACGACATACTTCCTGATTATCCTCTCGACGGTCGGCTCCTCTATCATGTAAGTGGCGATGAGAACGAAAACAAAGATTGACATGGTTGAAAAGAGCTCGCCAGGCGTTTTTGGAAGAATGTAGAGATTTAGGTTTAAGAAGGGCCATAAAAGAAATAGGAAGACTAAAAAAAGAGTCAAGAGGACATAGTTTGATACGTATGATACTCTAGAAGTTTTGTAGACTATCCCCCTCTCAGGTATCTTCATAATAAAGATTTAATTTTTTTAAAATATATTGGTCATTTCGTATGGATCTCGACGACGTCCATGTCTCTCAGCTTGTACTCCAGGCCGACCTTCTGCCCGCTGAACGGAGTCGAATTGAAAACCCTTGCAAAACTAAAGTCTTTAAGAAAATCCTTGTGGATGGATTTGGCTATGTCTCTGACTGTGGCATCTCTTGGCAGGGCTATAGGCGGAACGACTTTAGGCTTTCCAGGTGATTTTGTGTAGACCCTAATCAAATCCAAATCGTTCCATATGCTTTCCTTCAACTTGTCCAGTCCTGTCCCCTCTTTTGTTGAAATTGGTAGATGTACATTGAATTTTTTGATGTCGGACTTGCTGAAAACAAAAATCTTTTTCTTGCCTTCGAACTTTCCCAAGATTTTATCCAGTTCCTCGGCTTGCTTTTTTACATTCTGGGAAGAATCAATCAATATCAAAATCAAATCGCACGTCTGCAGTATGCTCATGAAGTCAGAGTCAAAAGTCGAAGGAATCTCCACCATCTGTATCAGAACATCTCCGTATTTCATCATTCCTACGGCAGGTAGCTTGGTGGTGAAAGGATAGTCTGCCACCTCGACATTTGCATCGGTAATAGTTTTTAGCAAGCTGCTCTTGCCAGAATTCGTCAAGCCGATTATGCAGACTTGGGCCGCGCCCTCTTTCTTGATGGAAAACTTCGGCTTTGCCGTGGCCCTTGTGACTTTAGCCTCCTTCAACCTTTTCAGCCTTTGTTTCAGCTGGGATAAGACATTGTGAGCCCCCTTGTGCTTGGGAAGCAATCTTATCATTTCCTCCAAGGCTTTAATCTTCTCTTCCTTGGATTTTGCTTCAAGATATCTTTTCTCGGCTGCAAAATATTCTGGTCCGGCATTGACAGGCATAAATTAAATTTAGATAAAAGACGCTTAATCTTTATCCTATCGGCTCGAAAAGAAAATGCTTCAATATAAAAAGAATTGAAAAAATAAAAGAAAGGAAAGAAGAGAATTCAAATAAAATTTTATTCTTCTTCTACTTCTTCGACGGTTTCCTCTGTCGTCACAGCTTCCTCGGCTGCAGGCTCAGAAACCTCTTCTTTGGCGGTTTCCTCTGTTTCCCCTGCTTCTTCAGTAGAAGCTCCGCCTTCAGTCTTTTCCCCGATTGCAAATCGTTCCCTGACTTCTTTTATTTTTATGTGGGTCTTTTCACCTTGCTTTACCCCATTGACGAAGACGACGAAGTTCTTAATCCTGGCAATTCCATCGCCTCGATTTCCAACTTCGCTTATTTCAACGTCGTATTCCTCGCCGACTTTTACCGGCTTTGGAGCGTCGTCTCTTTCTCTGAATCCTCCGCCATATCTTCTTCCACCAAAACCTCTTCGTTCAAACATTTAGCTAACCTCCTTTAAAATTCTACTGCAGAATTAATCACATCTTTTTTTCGAAATAACTCAGAGTAGTTCATAGTAGAAATAGTCTTATCAGACTTTTCATACCTCCTAATTTATGTATATTAATGCAAGGCATATCTATTTAAACTTTACCTGGATTTGAGGAGTTGTACAGGCATGTACGGGAAGTTTATAAACGATTTTTTATAAATTCTGGGTATGGAAATCGAGAGAATCAAGAAGCTTTTCAACAAAAAAAATGTTTTAGCCATATCTCTGTCCACGATTTTCACAAGGTCTATCCCATTCTCATGGGTGTTTTGGGATGCCATCCTTTCGCACAAGCTTTATCAGAAGCAGAAATTTTATCCGGACCAGATGATCAGATTCCTGAGGCTCGGAGTCGGAATCAGCTGGTTTGTCGGAATGATCAATCCTTTGACTGCTGCACTGATTTTGATGGGTGACGGAATTTTCTCGATTGTAAGATACAGGACGTTAAAAACCACGAAAAGTTTCATCGAAGATGTGCCAAGGCTGATAAGAATCAGCGCAGGCCTGATGATGTTCCCGATTTTCATTTAGTGTTACATTACTCTTCTTCCGAACCTTTTCTCTAGGCCGACTTCTGGGACTGACTCGCACACGGCCTCAGATGGAGGATTGAACAGGCATTCCACATCTTCAGAAAGTTTTGCCAGCTGAGCAGAAATAGATTCTAGCCTTTTCATTACCTCGTCGATTTTATTTGAAATTAAGGAATTGGACGAAAGAATTTCCCTCTTGAACTCTTTTTCAAAAGTCTCTTCCTCTTTTCTAGCCATTTGACCACAATTTACTTTTAGCAGAAAAAGATTTAACCTTGATTTTAAACGCCGAGGCTGGGATTTGAACCCAGATGAGCTTACGCTCGCTGGTTTTCGAGACCAGTGCACTACCTGGTTATGCGACCTCGGCAACCGTATATTTAATACTTTATTCTATATTTATTTCTAATGAAGGTCTATCTTCTGACAAGCAATCCAGGAAAGGTAGAAGAGATAAAACTGCTTCTGAAAAAATTTGGGATAGAAGTTATAGCTGAAGACATGGAAATACCAGAGATAAAATCAGATAGCCAGGAAGAAATTGCTGTTGAGAAGGTGAAATTTGCTGCGAAGGAAATAAAGAAGCCTGTGATCGCAGAAGACACTGGGATTTATTTCGAAGCTTATAAAAACTTCCCTGGGACAAACTCCAGATGGATCTTTGAAAGTTTAGGGTATGAAGGCATAATGAAACTTTTGGAAGGGAAATCTAGAAAAGCCTTTTTCAAAACAACAGTCGGGTTCTGCGAGCTTGGTAAGGAACCAAAAATATTTTCTGGGATTTGCAAGGGCGATATCACCGAAAAACCAAGAGGAAATCCGCACCCCCGTCTGCCTTACGACGCGATTTTCATCCCGGAAGGTGAGACAAGGACATTTGCCGAGATGACAAAAGAAGAAAAGAACAAATTCTCCCACAGAGCCAAGGCGGTCGAGAAGTTTGCAGAATGGTTTGCCAAAACCTAGCCCGAATTTTCTTCACATTTATTATTTCACTTTTGAATAGACTTAATTATGAAAGTTTATCAAGACGAATTTGAAATAAGGACGTCAAAAAGGACAGATCTAATAGACATAACATCCGAAGTTGAGGGTTCTGTCAGAAAAAGCGAAGTGAAAAATGGGATTTGCAACGTGTTTGTCCCGCACGCCACGGCAGCTGTGATACTTAACGAGAACGAGGATGGGCTGGTTGAGGATATATTGGATAAAATAAAAAAGGAGTTTCCGTCTGGAGCGGGCTACAGACATGACAGGATAGATGACAACGCAGATTCGCATCTGGCTAGCAGTTTCCTTGGCCAGTCTAAGATAATGCCGATAAAAGATAATATGCTGCTGCGCGGGACATGGCAACAAATTTTTGTTCTCGAACTGGATGGGCCAAGAAGCAGCAGGAAAGTTATAGTAACAATAACCGGGGAATAGAAAAATGCTTTTCAAAGAAAACGTGGCTGAACCGAGGAAATACCAGAAAGCTATTGCTGAGACTGCTTCCAAGAAAAACACTCTTGTCGTCCTGCCGACTGGTATGGGAAAAACTCTAATATCAGTATTGGTTGGGGCGGGCAGGCTGGAAAAATATCCTGAAAGCAAAATATTGATCACGGCTCCGACCCGGCCTTTGAACGCTCAGCACAAGAAAAGCTTCGAGCAGTTCACAGAAATAGATCCTGAGGAAATAATTTTGGTGACCGGAAAGATAGATCCTGAAGAGAGAGAGCAGCTGTATAAAAAAGCAAAGGTGGTTGTCGCCACGCCTCAGACAATAAGAAACGATTTGGCCAAAGGAAGGTTGAACCTAGAGAATTTTTCTTTTGTAACATTCGACGAGGCTCACAGATGTGTAAAGGATTATGCCTACAACTATGTTGCAAAAAAATACAAGGAGCAGGCCCTTCACCCACTAATTATCGGATTGACCGCTTCGCCCGGAGGAACCTCGGAAAAAATCGATGAGATAAAGAGGAACCTGTTCATTGAAGCCGTCGAGATAAGGACTGAGGCTGACGAGGATGTGGAAGTTTACGTGAAGCCGATAGAGAGGGAGGAGATATATGTTGATTTTCCAGAAGACTTTCAGATGATCAGGAGTTTGCTGGAGGAGTGCTTGAAGGATGACATCTACTGGCTGAAGGAGCATCACTTCCTCTCAAACTACAGGCCGTCAAAAAAGCAGTTGCTGATGATTCAGAAAAAAATCGGTTCAAGGTACATGGAAGGGGCAAAAAACTATTCATTGATTTGGACGATGATGCGACTTGCAGAATCAATCAAACTAGAGCATGCTATTGAGTTACTGGAGACCCAGGGAATTTCTTCCCTGCATGAATACCTGAAAAAAGTGGGAGCAAGCAAAAAGAGGACTGACAAAAAGCTGATCAGCAATCCTAGAATGATCCAAGTCTGCAAGATGGTTGAAGATCTACAAAAGAGAGGAGTGAATCATCCCAAGCTGGAAAAGCTGATTGAACTTGTAAAAGGTTTTGTCCAGGAGAAGCCTGACGTAAAAATAATTGTATTTGCAAACTACAGATTTACAGTTGACAAAATAAATCAGCTTCTGAGAGAAAATGGAATAAAATCAGAAATATTGATTGGCCAGGCGACCAAGGAAAAGAAGGGGCTGACCCAGCAGGAGCAGATAGATGTTTTGAAGAGATTTTCTGAGAAGCAGTTCAATGTTTTGATAGGGACTAGTGTGAGCGAGGAAGGGTTGGACGTGCCGGCTGTCGATCTTGCGATATTCTACGAGCCGGTGCCGAGCGAGATAAGGTCTATACAGAGAAGAGGGAGAGTCGGTAGGCAGGTGGCGGGAAAAATAATATTCCTGATAACCAAGAAAACGAGGGACGAAGCCTACCACTGGACTGCCTTCAACAAGGAGAAAAAGATGAGAGGGATACTTTACAGCATGAAAGAGAAGATGAACAAGAAAAAAACAATAAAGGATTGGATTGAATGAATTGGCTTGTGTTTGCTTTTATTTCACCCGTCCTCTGGGGCGTGACAAATGTAATTGATAAGTTTTTGATGACAAAAATCCTGAACAAGGCTTATTTTTTGCCGATCTGGATTGGTATTTTTGGATTGCCAACATTCAGTTTCGTCTTCGCTTTCTTTAACCCGGTGTTTGCCTATCCCTATTCCATAATAGCAATTTTCCTCGGGTTCGCTTACACTCTCTCGTATTTCGTGTATGCGAAGATATTGACTAAGGAAGAGGTTTCCAGAACTGTATCTCTTATATCCCTCTACCCGATGGTCGTTACCATACTTGCTGATATTTTTTTGAAGGAAGTTTTTGGTCTTCAAAGATACGTGGGGATTTTCCTGCTGGTTTTAAGCGGGCTGCTGGTTTCTTACAAAAAAGAGGGAAAAAAGATGGGTGTTATCAAGTCTTTAAAGCTGATAATTTTGCTGATTATAATCTGGTCATCAATACAAGTCACGGAAAAGTTTGTTGTTGACAAAATTGGCAACTGGTCCATTTATTTTTGGATAAATGTCGGACTTTTCATGTCAGTACTTCCAGCATTTTTCTTTAAGACGATCAGAAAAGATTTTTCGAGATTGGTTAAAAATTCAGGCAGAAAGGGATTGTCTGCTCTAGCAGTTGCCCAGGGATTTTCTGTTGGTTGCAGCGTTTCTTATTACACTGCAATATCTCTCGGCCCAGTGTCGCTGGTCTCTGCAATCGGCTCCTTGCAGCCGTTTTTTGTTCTTATTTACTCAGTCTTTCTAACAATTTTCGTGCCTAAATTTTTAAAAGAAGATTTGAGTAGATACAATCTGTTGATGAAAGTTATAGCTGTGATGTTTGTGCTGGTTGGTGGATGGCTGTTGTTGGGGTGAAAAATTGGAGACACAAAAACTGTTGACGCCTGAAGGCAAAATCTTGGTGATTTCCGACTACAGGGAAAAGGAAGTCATCGAGGATTTGAAAAAACTTGGGGCAGTTGTGAATGAGCAGGCTCTGGAAGTCGGAGATTTCATCTGCTCTGATACTGTAGGAATAGAAAGGAAAGCCCACAGTGACTTCATTTCGTCGATAATAGACGGAAGAATTTTCGAGCAGGCTGAAAATTTGAAGAAGAATTTTGGCAAGCCGGTTGTTATCATAGAAGGATATTCGAACAGGCCGATTAATGAAAACGTGCTGAAGGCGGCTATCGCAAGTTTGATAATCGACTTTAATCTTTCAATCCTTAACACGAAAAACCAGATGGACACAGCAAAAACAATTTTCTGGATGGCAAAAAAAGAGCAGACTTCTGGCAGAGGAATATCGATAAAGGTTGGAAAAAAGCCGAAGGAGATGAGGCAGCTACAGGAGTTTGTTGTTGCCAGCATCCCAAGAATATCCACTGTTCTAGCTAAAAGACTTCTGAGTAATTTCGGCAGCATAGAAAATTTGGTTGTCGCGGATGTTTCTGAATTACAAAAGGTCGTCGGCAAGAAAAGGGGCGAAGCAGTTAAAAAAGTTATAACTGCAAAGTATTAGTTAGAGGTGCTAGTCTGGTAAGAAATCTGATTGTCGGGCTTGATCCTGGAAATACTGTTGGCATAGCAATACTTAGTGCAAAGGGGGATGTCTTGGGGATAACAAGCATCCGCGAGGCGAGAAGGAGCGATTTGATAAAATATGTGATTAGTTTCGGCAAGCCGGTCATCATTGCTTCGGACGTGAACCCACTGCCGAAGATGATTGAGAAGACGTCAGCCGCCCTAGGCAGCAGAGTCTTTTATCCAGAATTTTCTTTGACAAACGAAGAGAAGGAAAAAATCATTGGTAATTTTAAGGAGCAGATAAAAAATTCTCACCAGAAGGATGCATTGGCTGCCGGTTTGAAGGCTTTTAAAAATTACCATGGACTTTTCTTGAAAGTCGAGGAGACTCTTGACAAGAAAGGTATGGAAGAAATTTTTGAAGACGTCATATCAGAACTGATGGAAAACGAAACCCAAAATATAGCTGATGCGGTAAAAAAAGTTGCGAAGAGGAAGAAAAAATGAAGAAAAAGGTTTTGAGAAACAAACTCTGGACTCTTGTTCTGTTCCTTATAAAATTCAATCTCCTTGCGATTCCAATGTATCTTGCTATTTTTTCAAACCTCTCCTACCCTCCTCTCCAAAATTTTCTTACAGAACTGACATACAGGAACCTTAACCTGTTTGGATATCACTCCTCTCTTGTTGCCTCTCCAGAAAGTGAGGTCCCCTTGATTTATTTTTCAGACAATTTCCCAAAAGTGCAGATATCCTGGGATTCGACCGGCTGGAAAAGCATGTACGCCCTGCTGGCACTAACCCTTGCAACGCCCCCTTCTGATCTAAAAAGAAAATCCAGATTCCTTGTCATAGGAATACCGGCAATATTTTTGCTGAACTACCTCCGGATAATAACAACAATCCTTATTTCCTTGAACTTCGGCATCCAGTATTTCGAGGTCGTGCACACCTTCCTCTGGCGGGAGGGTCTCATCCTTGCAGTCATAATATTCTGGTATTTATGGTTGAAAAAAGTAAAATATAATATTGGTCAGAAATAGAGTTATATTAGGTGAAATCTTGCCTGAAGAACCTGAAAATTTTGACAAAGTCGAAAGCAAGTACAAGCTTACTCTCTTACAGATGGATAAGAGGTTTGTAGATTTAGAAACAGCTATTACTGAGGTTAGGGAAAAAGTCAAGGAAATAACCGTCCAGCCAATTTCTCCTTTGCAACAAAAGATAGACGACTTGGAAGATTTGATAATGGTTGAGCAGGCTGGAATTTTAGAACTAAAGAAAATCATGGAAGAAACAAAAGGGGAGATTGCGCAAGCTCCGGATTTAAGCTCGACCATATCAAAATCGAATGAAAGATTGAATTCTCTGGAGAAGGACTTGCTGATTTTGAAAGAAAGAGTTGTGCCAAAAGTCGAGATAGAAGACAAAATCAGGAAGTTGGAGAACGATATATCGGCGATAAATATAAAATCTCCGCCAACCTCTCTCGAGATGGAAAACCTGCATAAAAATTTTGAAGATCTGAACGATCAGCTGAGACTATTTTCTTCAAGAACAGAGAACAACCTGAAAGGATTGTACGAAAAAATCAAAGGGCTTGAATCAAAAGAGTCTGTTGCAAAACCAGGAATTGATTTCGACCTACTTTCTTCAAAGATAGAATCATTGAGAATTTCCTTGGACAGCATGATAAGGAAAAAGATAGAGATGGACTTGAAGATGACAGAATTTGAGAAGAAGTTTGAAATTATAGAAAACAGGATAAGGGAATCCATATCGGAAAGCATAATGGATGAGATGAAAAACAACAGAAAAGATTTGATGACCACAAACATAAGGGTCGAGTCTTTGGAAAGGGTTGCCAGGGAATTGATGGGCAGCATACAAAACCTGGAGAACTCTATGAAAAAGTTTGAAAGCCTGGAAAAGGTGACTCTTTTGGGCAAAGACATTGAAAATAAAATCGAAAAGTTCAAGTTCATAGAAGAAGAGATGAAGAGGTTGTCATCCAAAATCGAGCTGATGTATGGGGACATTGAAAAAAGGTTAATGATTATTGGAAATCTGGAGAGGAATGTCTCAAAATTGAATGAAAGGATTTCTTCCTTGTCAAAAGAGTTTGACAAGAGCAGGATTGACATAGGCAACAAGGTTGGAAACGACTTGATAAAAGGAATGGAGAAAAAACTGCAAGAAAAAATGAATGAAGTGAGAAATGAATTGGAAAAAACCAGGATGGACACAGCAAATAAGGTCGGCAGCGATTCGATAAATGTGCTGGAAAGAAGGATTGACGAAAGGTCAAACGAGATGAGGAATAAACTGATAGAACTCAACAACAGAACCCAGTCAACAGAAAGCATGCTTGCAAAAACAAACGAGAGGGTAAATGCGGTCGATAGCAATTATAGGAATGCGGTACAGAGCATGAAGAAAACCGAAGTCAAGCAAATCCAGCAAGAGCCGAAGCAGGTCATGGAGATTCTGAAGAACCACGACTCTCGCCTGACTGGGATTTATGACCATATCACTAACACCCAAAATAGAATTTCCAACTTGCAAAATTCTGTTCAACGAAAATTTGCTGAGATGGGTACTGTATCATCTGCAGACGAACAAATAAATGAATTGCTAAATAAAATCGTATTTCTAGAGTCAAGGCTCGGGGCGGTCGAAAGCATGATGCTAAAGGGTCAGCAAGCCAGTAAAGCTCAGCCAGTGATTTTGGAATAAGACTGAATTTTTAGAAGGAATCTGATGGCAGATAAATATACGCTTATGATTTCTGAAAAGCCGGACGCGATGAAAAGGATTGCCGAGGCTTTGTCAGAAGGGAAGAGCCTGAAGAGAAGGGAAAATGAAAAGTCAGTTTCATTCTATGAATTCAAGAAAGACGGGAAAAAGCATGTCATCGTCTGCGCGGTAGGCCACCTGTTCAACCTCGATCCTGCCGATAAGGGGAAAGGGTGGAACTATCCCATCTTCAATGCTGAATGGAAGCCGAGCTTTTCTGTAAGAAAGCAGTCAGAATTTTCCAAGAAATATTTTGAAGTGATAGAACAGATGGCGAAGAATGCCAATGACTATATAGTTTGCACGGATTTTGACACCGAAGGTTCGGTGATAGGGTTTAACATCTTGAAATTCATCTGCGGAGTCGAAGACGGAAAAAGGATGAAATTTTCCACCCTAACCAAGGATGAATTGGTTGATTCTTACAAAAACATGAGCAAACATCTGGACATCGGGCAGATTGAGTCAGGACTTGCAAGGCATCAGCTCGACTGGTTGTGGGGCATCAACCTGACCAGGGCTTTGACTCTGGCCCTGAAAAATGCAACTAAAGGATTCAACATCCTGTCTTCCGGCAGGGTGCAGAGCCCAACTCTGGCGATTTTGTACGAGAAGGAGGAGGAGATAAGGAAGTTCAAGTCAATACCTTTCTGGGAACTTCAGCTGCATGTGAAGATAGACGGGATGGAAGCTATTGCCAAGCATGAGAAAGGGAAGCTGTGGGATAAGGAAGAGGCTGACAAGACATTGCAGGAATGTGAAGGTAAAGATGTCAAAGTAAAAGAAATCAAGAAAAGGCAGTACAAACAATCTCCACCAGTTCCTTTCAACACGACTGACTTGCTTTCAGAAGCATATGCAATATTCAAGTTTTCACCGACCCAGACAATGAGCATTGCAGAGAGCTTGTATCAGGCCGGATACATTTCTTATCCTCGTTCATCTTCGCAGAAGCTCCCGCCGAGCATCAATTACGGAAAGATTTTGAAATCACTTGCGACATTGCCTCAATACAAAAAGTTTGCAAGGCAGTTGCTGAAAAAAGAAAAGTTGATTCCAAATGAAGGAACAAGGGAGGATCCTGCACATCCTGCAATATACGCAACATGGGAAGTCCCTGATTTAAAAAAACTGAACATCTATCAGAAGAAGATTTATGATTTGATTGTGAGAAGGACTCTGGCAGCGTTTGCAGATGAGGCAACGAGGGAAAGCAACACTGTTTCACTTGACTTGGACGGACACGTGTTTGTTCTTGTCGGCAAAAGAACCATCGAGCCAGGATGGACTGAAATTTACGAACCTTACCTGACGATTGATGAATTAATTCTTCCAGAACTTAAAGTCGGACAGAATGTAAAGGTTTTGAAGTTGGAGGAATTGGCAAAAGAGACCGAGCCTCCTGGCAGATATTCCCAGGGAAGTGTCTTGAAAGAACTGGAGAGTAGAAACCTTGGGACAAAGGCCACAAGGGCAGAAATTTTGCAGACACTTTACGACAGAAAATATATAGTCGGCAAGAGCATCCAGGTCACAAAACTCGGAGAAGCTGTCGTGAAATCCTTGAAAGAATATTCGCCAAGAATAATCTCTGAGGATCTGACGAAAAAGTTTGAGGAAGAGATGGAACAAGTTTTTAATGGGAAGAAAAAACGCGAGGATGTGGTTGAAGAGGCGAAAGAGACTTTGACCGACATCCTGAAAGAGTTCAAGGAAAACGAGCAGAAGATTGGAAAGAAACTTCTAGAAGGATTGGTTGAAGCGAGAGAACAGGAAAGCCACATAGGAGCATGCCCGAACTGCAATGATGGGAAATTGAAAATTTTAAGATCGAGACTCAGCGGGAAATTTTTTGTCGGATGTTCAAGCTATTTCAAGTGTGCAAAGTGCGGCTTCACGAGGGCTGCGTGCAAATGCATTTGCGAGAAATGCGGTCAGCCGAAAGGTAAATGCAAGTGCAGCTGGAATGACAAGAAATGGGAGCCGTCTTGTCAGACAACATACCCTCTTCCGGGCCGTGCGAACATCCAGCCCACAGGAAAGATTTGCGACAAGTGCAACACGCCGATAATACAAGTCTGGAGAAAGGGGAGGAGACCGTTCAGGATGTGCCTTTCCACCACTTGTGAGACCAAGAAAGACTGGGGTAAAAGGAAGTCAAAGAAAGTAAAGTTATTAATGGCGAAAAAATAAATTAGATATATGGAAAAAGTTATCAACTCGCTTCCGTTGATGGCATTGTTGCTTCTTGCGTCCACTCTTGTATTTTTGATTGTTTTGATTCCGGCGACTATAGTGAAGTTTCAGATAACAAACATAGAGTTCATAGTTCTGTCTCTGGTCGTTGTGATGTCGACTGTTGCCTCGGTTGTCGCGCTGATGATTTATGTGATTCTTTCAAAAAGAGCAACGAAGAAGAGATAAGATTTGATTTCAGAAAATTCGATGTCAAGAATTTATCGACCGAAAAGTATTTAAATTTAGGGTGTAAATAAATAAAACTATGAAAGAAGAGAAAAAGGCAGTCCTGTTCGCCTTTAGCGTCCAGTCTGGTAAGTTCGAAAGTCACTACGAGAGGAACAAATTCTTCAGAGGACTGTACGGATGGAAGCAGATGGTCAGAAAGGAAGTTATCGTCAGCAAAAAACCAAAAGAAAAGGTCTACACCTATAGGAGGGAGGGACTGCTGGACGAGATGCCTCATGAGAAGGTCGACCAGAGCAGCTTCATCGTGCCAGAGGACGAGTTTTCCAAAATAAATAAATTTTTCAATGAGTGGAGGAATAAAGTTATCTGGAAAAGTTTCAAAGTATTATTAGATGAGGACTTTAAGGACTTCTTTAAAGAAGATTTAGAAGAGGAGGAAGAGGTTGATCAATAATGGCAGATCCAAAAGAAAATGAGATAAGGCTGAAAGTCGGGGAACTGACAGCTCAAGAAGAGGTTGGCAAGGGAATTATCAGAATCGGCTTGGGGATAATAAGCAAACTAGGGATAAAGGAAGGAGATGTTGTAGAGATTGAAGGTGGGAAGAAGACTGCCGGAATTGCGATCAGATCCTATCCTGCAGATGTTGGTTTGAACATTGTTAGAATGGATGGTATAATGAGAAGAAATTCAAATTCTGGTGTTGGTGAATTTGTGAAAATAAGGAAGACTGAAGTCAAGGAAGCTAGAAAGGTTGTGATCTCTCCGGCAGAAAGGGGAATGAATATTTTTATGAGCCCTGAATTATTTAAACAAAACATTTACAATAGAGCTATGACAAAAGGAGATATTATTATTCCTTCTCCAGGTGTTAAAAGAAACGAACCGGGATCAGATATTTTTAGTAATTTCTTCGGATTTGATATTGGAGATTTCTTCGGAGAAGCAGAAGTTTTTACACCATTTTCAGGAGAGACAAGGTTTGTTGTAATTGACACAGATCCAAAAGGAATTGTAAGAATTGGAGATGTTACTGAACTACAGGTTTTGCCTGAACTACCTGAGGACATGAAACAGGAAGAAAAGGTTGTACCAACTGTCACTTATGAAGATATTGGTGGAATAAGAGAGATTGTTCATAAAGTCAGAGAAATGATTGAAATACCGCTAAGGCATCCTGAATTGTTTGAAAGATTAGGAATCGAACCGCCAAAAGGTGTCATGCTCTATGGCCCGCCTGGAACTGGAAAGACATTGTTAGCGAATTTTATTTCGCTTTCTGGCCCAGAGGTTATGAGCAAATGGTATGGACAATCTGAAGAAAATTTAAGAAAAATATTTGAGGAAGCAGAGAAGAATGCTCCCAGCATAATTTTCATCGACGAGATAGATGCGATTGCCCCGAAGAGAGAAGAGGTGACTGGTGAAGTAGAGAGGAGAGTTGTTTCTCAGCTTTTGACCCTGATGGACGGGCTGAAGAAGAGGGGGAAGGTTGTAGTTATTGCTGCAACAAATAGGCCTAATGCAGTTGATTCTGCCCTGAGGAGGGGTGGAAGGTTTGACAGGGAGATAGAACTTCCGGTTCCTGATAGAAATGGTAGGCTGGAAATTCTAAAAATTCACACAAGAAGAATGCCGATTAAAGGAACAATTTATTTAGATATCGTAGCTAGAAAGTTTTCTGAGCACATTGAGGCATATTTAAAAGAAAATAATATGGAAAAAGAGAAAATTGAAAATAAAATAAAATACCTAAAAGAAAAATCCGAAAGAAACGAATTGATAGATCGATTAACTTTTATAAAAAGTAGAATAAGTAAACTCGAGAGAATTAAAACACTGATTGAATCAAAAGAAAAATTGGAATTATTAGCGAGATGGTTAGTTGACATATATCACACAATTGAAGTGAGAGAAGAATCGGATCCAAGAGAACCACTTATAGAAAAAACAAAGAGTAATGCAGAAGAAAATGTTTCTGAAATAATAGACGAAATTAAATCTCTTGATCTGTTAGAAAAAAATATTTGGAATATAAATTCAAGTTTTTGGAATTCTATGAGAACAGCTGGAGTAGAAAGAGATATTGAAAATTTAGCTGACATAACATACGGATATGTCGGAGCGGATATATGGGCCTTGGCAAAGGAGGCTGCAATGTCTTCCCTGAGAAGAGTCCTTCCGGAAATAAAATGGAGGGAAGAGAAGGAACTTCCAAAAGAGATTATAGAAAAATTGATTGTCAAAAAATCTGACTTTGAAAGCGCGCTCCACATGGTCGAGCCTTCTGCGATGAGGGAAGTCTTGGTCGAGATTCCGAAAGTTAAGTGGTCAGACATCGGCGGGTTGGAGGATGTGAAAAAAACTTTGAATGAGATGATTGAATGGCCTCTGAAAAATCCTGAATGCTTTGACAGGATGGGAATCACCCCGCCAAAAGGGATTTTGCTGTACGGACCGCCTGGATGCGGGAAGACTCTACTGGCGAAGGCTGTGGCTAACGAATCCGGGGCAAACTTCATTTCAATCAAAGGCCCTGAAGTTTTGACCATGTGGGTCGGAGAGAGCGAGAAAAAAATAAGGGAGCTGTTCAGAAGGGCCAGGCAAGTTGCTCCATGTATAATTATGCTTGATGAGATTGATGCTCTGGCTCCAAGAAGAGGGGCTTACTCTGGCACAAGAGTCTCGGAGACAGTTGTTTCCCAGCTGCTGACAGAGATGTCAGGACTGGAAGACCTCAAGGGTGTTGTAGTTATCGCTGCCACGAACAGGCCGGACATAATCGATCCTGCACTTCTCAGACCTGGGAGAATCGACAGGTTTGTCTTGATTCCTTCTCCTGACGAGCAGGCAAGGCTGGAAATCTTCAAGGTCCACACGAAGAACATGCCGATAAAGGATCTGAACCTGAAGGATCTGGCAAAGAGGACTGATGGATTCTCGGGAGCCGACATAGAAGCGATTTGCAGGGAGGCTGCGATGAGCGCTCTGAGGGAAGACATGAAAGCAAAAGAAGTTAAGAGGAAGCATTTTGAAGAGGCATTGAAAAAAGCAATTCCAAGCTTGACAAGGGAAGTCCAGGCGCATTACGAGAAGTTTGTCGAGAGGCAAAAGAGAATAAAGAAATCCGAGGAAGAAAGACCAGAGCCAGGATATATAGGATAAAAACAAAATTTAAATTGAGAGCCATGCTTGTCAGAGATGTAATGAACAAGAAAGTAATGACAGTAAAGCCGGATTTAATTCTAAGGAAAGCTGTGGATATCATGTCGAATTATCACATTGGCAGCCTGGTTGTCCTTGAAAACGACAATCTGACTGGAATATTGACGGAGAGGAATGTACTTGTCGCGGTGGCTGAAGGGAAGGATCCTGAGCTGACGACTGTGGAGGAAGTGATGACGAAGAAGGTGATAACCATCGAGCCGAGCAAGACGATTGAAGATGCTGTGAACTTGATGAAGGACAACAACATAAAAAAACTTCCGGTGGTTGATGGGGAAAAATTGGTCGGGATAATAACTGCTAGTGACATAATCGTTGTCGAACCCAAGCTAATCGAAGGTATAGCAAAGCTTATCTCAGCAAATATTTCAGGGTATCACGGCGGATAACTGAAAAACGAAAGTATAAAAATTTTCTCGTCAATAGATTAGTATGGATAAAAAATTAAAAAGGAAATTGCTCGGCCTGATTTTAGTTTTGCTTGGATCAACAATAATAGCCTACAGCATTTTCAGTGCCGCGAGCGCGGGCTTTATTTCGATATACATAGGGACAATGATGCTGGTCGCCGGCTTGAGCATCCTTGGACTGAACGTCTCGCCGTATGGAATTGGATGATTCGATGGAGTGCCCGGTCTGCAAAAATAAAAGAATGAATTTTCTTCCCTGGCTCGGGATGATTTACGAGTGCAAGAAGTGCGGGTACAGGGGGCCTTTGGTGATTAGAAAATCGAGGGGCAGGCCGAAGAAAGTTTAATTAAAAATTTAAGATTTAATTGGAAATCCATTAAAATTTTGGTCGTAATTTAGTTAATACAACATAACTCAGAAAAGTCCAAATAAGAATATCTAAAATCAAATACAACCAAATTATTTCATTGTATGCCACGGATTGTGCCATATACTGTTCTTTTGTTGAGTATGCAAACCAACAAATTGGAAGACCTCTACATCCACTAGGAAAATATTGGTTGGTCGATGAATCCACTTTGAATAAGTAAGTAGACAGTGTTAGAACAATACCTATTAAAAAGGAAATTGCAATTCTCTTCCACTTCATAATTGAATTTTGTAATTTGACTATAAAAACATTTAATGGAAATCCAATTAATAATTTAAGATTTAACCAAAATTCCAAACACCCGCCCCACTTAGCTTGGCATCTTCCTCTGCCCTCATGAATTCGTCAAGATGCTTCACATTCTTCGGCGTGGTGAACAGCACAGCATACCCTTCCTACACCATCTCCAAGTTGACAAAAATTCCATCCACATAGACATATCTCAGCAGCCTGCCATACCTGTCTCTGTCTGTCACATCCTTTTCAAGAACCACCTTTTTACCCTCCACAAGCTGTTTCAGTCTGTTTGCAGCTTCATCGTGATAGTATTGTCCTTTCTCCGTGGCATCTATCCCAAGCAGCCTAACCCTCTTCCCACCTTTCAACTCTATCGTGTCCCCACCTATCACTCTTGCTACGACCGCCTCTCGCTCAGAATACAGTCCAGTGAAAACAAGATAGAAGACAAAAAGGCTGTAAGAGACCAGAGTAGCTGCCACAACCTTCCTGCTTCTAAAATTCAGCTCTCTCATCTTCATCTATTGACTTTTCAAAATCAAACCTTCTTTAAAGAAATCCACCACTGGGAGTGGTGACAATCGAAATCTCATAGCACCACTGAACAGTTATTATTTTTAAGTAAACTGAGTAGTTTTTAAGTATTCACTTTCCCAAATCATCTAAAGGTGATACATTAATGAACTTACTTAAGAACAAATTGGCATTGATAATCATTGCCACAGTAGTAATATTCGTAATTGCATGGGCGTTGGGTTTTCTTGTCCCAGTTGGCCTTCCAGGATTAATGTAAATCAAATTTCAAAACTTTTTTAATTTTTGATTTCTTCTTAACCTTATTTATTGATAGAATTCTGAAATCTTCCTCTGTTCCTTCACTTTCTTCAGCAGCTTGCTCTTGAACTGCCAACTGCCCCTGACTGTCAACCTTTCCGAAATCCTTTTAACCGCCTGCCCGATAGAGTCAAACCTCTCAAAAGGCTGGGTGAAAGCTCCCCTGACGGTCTCCCTCATCTGCCATATCCCCAGAGGAATCTCGTAGCTCGGCAGTATCTCCCTAACTATCAGGACTGATGCCTGCCTCTTGATTTTATCCAGATACTCCATAACAGCTAACCTACCTGAATAGAAAGCACCGTGGGTGTTTGTCGCGTAATCCTTCCTTCCCCAGTAAGGTTCATAATCTGAATAGAATTCAACCTTGCCGAAAGCCGTCCAGCACTCCACCAGCTCATACTGATATTCTCTTGGAATCAGCAAAATCTCGTAATGGTTTCCCAGATATTCATTGCTGAACAGCCTGACCTCGCCGAGTTCCTGGTGATCCCTGACTTTCGTCAGTAAAATTTTGCCGATGATGTCATCCACGGCAGTGATGCTCCATCTTGTCGGGACAAACTTCCTCTCGGTCTGAACTCCCAAGAGACCTGCAGAAAATATTTTCTGGATCCTGCTGACAGGCAGCTTGCTGGTATACAGCTCTTTCACAGCCCCGACAGCTTTTACATCAATGTCAGAAACAAGGTAATCGACCTTCTTTTCTATAGACGGGTTTTCCGTGAGCCTGGCCTGCAGCATCGGAGCAGGATTCCCGATTATCGTTGTCACAGGGTTGAAGTCGAACTGGAACTTTGGGCTTTTCCTCAGTTCTATCTCGACATCGGCCGGCTTCTTGCTCATCGCCACCTCCTGGACTGTTTCCAGAAGCTTCCCCTTGAAGGAATGGACGTCTGACTTGAACCTGGAATATATCAACTGACCACGATAGCCGACGATTTGATCTATGCTAGCCCTTTCCTGATACCATTTCTCAGGCGAGTCAAGCAATCCGGCGGTGGCCTGTTGTGAAGGCGGTGAGAGAATTCCAATATACACCTTCGGGAAGAATGCCCTGCCTACGAAAATCGAGGGTGGGCTCGTGCCTGTGAAATTCTTTGCTGCCTCAATCGAAGACTTCCAGAATTTTGCCCTTTCAAGAATTTTTTGCTTTATAGAATCAGGATTGTATGCCATCATAACAGTATTGTCCTAGAAAAGATAAAACTATCCGGCCTTCCCTTTTTTCTCCATCCTAACTCCATTCTCAAAGGCCTTCTCATCGACCTTTCCATATTTTTCTATGACTTCAGACGTCTGCATCTTTCCAAGCTTCTCGGAGCACCCCTTACAGATCGTCACCGCCTTCTTGGTGTCCTCGTCGCCTGCAGTGAAAGCAATTCCTTTTTTCTTGCACAGGTCGCACTTGCCCTCAAAAGTTGCAGAAAGTTTTATTTTCATCTCTTACCGGCTCCAAGCTCGAAGATTTTTTTGTTCATCTCGAAATATTTCTCAGGAATCACTTTTTTTATCCCCTCAATTATAGATTTCTTCTTCAGCTTGATCAGTTTCTTCCCGACACAATATCCTAACAGATAAACGTTCGTAGAGACGACGCCTCCTGTCTGCTTTTTGACAAGGTCGGAAGCGTCCAGAGCCACAGCCCTTGAGGAAAATTTCTTCAGGCTTGCCTTGATTTCATTTATCGACGGGTAAGCTTCCTTCTGGGTCAAAATCGAAGAAGGGATTATCCTCCACGTGTCAAAAACAAAAACGGTTTTCTTTTCCTTGGACCCATAGTAGGCAGCCCTCAAAGCCTCCAAAGGTTCGAGGGAAATTACCAGGTCAGCCTGTCCGGTCATAACAAGCGAAGAATAAATCTTCTTCCCAAACCTGACATGGCAGGGTATCGGCCCACCTCTCTGAGAAAGGCCGTGGAGCTCGGAAGTCTTCACGTCCATCCCTTCCTTCATCGCAGCTTCAGCTACAATATTCGTGAGCGTTAGTATCCCTTGCCCGCCGATTCCCACAACAACCAAATTGAAATCTTTCATCTTTTCACCGCACGTACAGCCTGGTTAGGGCAGACTTGGAAGCAGACAGAGCAACCATTGCAGAGATCCTTCTCGATCCTGCAGACACCTTTTCCTCTTGTTATCGCTGGGCATCCTAGTTGAACCAGGCAGGCTTCGCACCCTTTGCATCTGTTCGGGTCAATCTCGAAAACAGGAAGGTTTGTTCCTTCCCTTCTGGCCTTTCTGATCGTCAGCAGTCTGCACTCGGCCTTTGCAACAATCACCGAAGTTTCGGGCTTGTTCAAAAATTCTTTTATTGTCTGTATCATCTCCTTAACATTGTAAGGGTTGATGGTCTTAACAGTTCTGACTCCTAGCCCCTTTGCAGCATCCTCGATTGAAATTGACTTGGTATCTTCGCCCATCCCGGTCTTCCCCATCCCCGGATTCGGCTGGTGTCCAGTCATTGCAGTTATCCTGTTGTCAAGAACTATCACAAGAGGGTTTGATTTGTTGTAGACCGTGTTCACCAAACCTGGAAGCCCTGCGTGGAAGAATGTCGAATCGCCGATAAAGGCTATCGCCTTCTGGCCTGTCACTTTTTTTATGCCGTGGACCACGCCTTCGCTTGCCCCCATCGAAAAGACAAAATCCTGTGTGTCCAAGGGCGGGAACACTCCCAAGATATAGCAGCCGACATCTCCTCCAAAAACTGTGTCAGAATCTGTAGCAGCTTTAGCCGCATAGAACGTCGCCCTGTGCGGGCATCCGGGACAGAGCATTGGCTTTCTTACAGGAATCTTCAACTTCTTGAACAAATCAAAATGCTTTTTCAAGTCAAACTCGATTTTTTCCCCTGTGATTTTCATTAAAGCGGCCAATACTTTTTCCACGTTCAATTCCCCGACCACCGGCAGCAAATCCTTCCCTCTGATTTTTATCTGGGGGGTTACGTCCTTTGCCAGTTCCCTAACATTTTCTTCAACCACAGCCTCCAGCTCTTCGACAATGAAAACAGTCTTCAGACCTTTGATGAAATCTTTGATTTTCTTTTCAGGAAGAGGATATGTGATTCCCAATTTCAGGACTGGTAGCTTCAAATCCAGGATATCCAAAGAATCCATGACATAGTTGAAGGACGCGCCAAAGGTTATTATACCAATTTCACTTTTACCACTGTTGAAAATTAAATTAAGCTCAGTTTTTTCTGAGATTTGCCTCAGTTTCTCAAGTTTTTCATGCAGTTCCTTGTGGACATCCATAAGATAAGGAGGAAAATTCCTTAACCTGTAAGCATTCTTGTCAAATTTCCCTTTCGTCTTTCCCTTTGAAATCTTTTCAAGCCTGACAATCCCTTTAGTGTGGGAGACTCTTGTCGTCAACCTTAACAAAACTGGCATCTTGAATTTTTCCGAGAGCCTGAAGGCGAACTTGGTAAATTCCTTGCATTCCTGAGGATTCGACGGTTCTATCATCGGTATGTGGCCCATCCTCGAATAGTATCTTCCGTCCTGCTCGCTCTGCCCCGAGCTCCAGCAGTTCGGGTCGTCAGCAACCACAATCACAAACCCGGCCTTAGTTCCGGCATAGATAGCAGGGAAAAAACTGTCAGAAGCAACATTCAAACCAAATTGTTTGAAAGAAACCATTGAACGGACGCCAGACATGCCGGCTCCTGCAGCTGCCTCGAGAGCAACCTTCTCATTCACGCTGTATTCAAAATAAAAACCGGCTTCCTTTGCGACTGCGGCGAATGTGTCGCCTATCTCAGAAGATGGAGTTCCAGGATATGTGGAAGCAAAGCCGATTCCCGATTCAATGGCTCCTCTCGCTATCGCCTCGTTGCCTAGAAGAATTGCCTTTCCTTTTTCAGCAAGAAAATTGCTAGCCATTAAAATTAATTGGTTTTTTGTTTGAATAAACTTTATTTGACTCTGAACTCTTCCCACTTGACTTTCTTGCCTTCGATCAATTCTTTTATTTTTTTCTGGCCAGCAGTCAGCTTGCTCTCTCCGGACTTGACTTCGCAAAAGACTATCTTGTCTGGTTTTTCTGCAGAGTAGCCGTCAAAGATAACTAAGTCTATCGGATCCCCAAGCCAGCGGATGTCGTGCGGGTCGTAAGGGAAGCTTTCCAGGAACGGCACTAGTTTTTCCAGGGTTTTTCCTGAGAGGGTCCTTGCGCTCCTCTCTATCGCGTCTCTTCTTATGCTTTCCTCCTTGTTTTTTAGAAAATCTTCCACCCTCTTTTCAAACTTGAACTTCCATTGAAGATTTTTGAAAATCAGGTAGGTCACTGCAAAAAGTAAAACCAAAACAATAGCTTCCAATAATACCATGCTATTCAACTGCAATTCTTGCATCAACGGCAAAGGCATTCTTCTGGCAGACGATGACAGGATTCAAGTCGAGTTCAGCTATTCCTGGATTTTGCTCCAGCAGCTTTGATGCCTTCAACAAGATGTCTAAAACTGAGTTAATGTCATATCTCTTCCCTCTGAACCCTTTCAAGATTTGGTAAAACTTTGTTTCCTGCATCATTTCCTCAGCGTCTTTCTTATTTACAGGGACAACCCTGAAGGCAACATCTTCAAGGAATTCAACGAGTACTCCACCACCGCCGAACATCAGGACTTGACCGAACTGAGGGTCTTTCTTGCCGCCGATAATAATTTCCTGCCCATCCTTGATCATCTTCTGAACCAGAATACCGTCAATCCTCGCCTTTGGGTTGTGCTTTTTCACGTTCTTTATTATCCGGTCGAATGCCTGCTCGACTTCCTTCTCAGAATTCAAATTAAGAAAAATTCCTCCCACGTCTGTCTTGTGAATTATGTCCCTGCTGACAATTTTTAGAACCACTGGGAAGCCAATCTTTTTAGACAAGGCAGTCGCATCTTCAACCTTTTTTACCAGTCCCCACTTGGCAACAGGTATTTTGTACTGCTTCAAAACTTCTCTGGCCTCGAACTCAAGCAGACTTTTTCTTTTATCTTTTTTAACTTTTTTGAAAATTTGGCCTGCTTTCATATAATTATATTATCTAATTAAAGAATTGTATATTTTTCAGCGGCCTTTGGGCTTGCGAATCTTTGATTTTAAAAATTTGATTGTCAATGGCATCAGTGAAAGAATTATGATGGCGAAAATGACTAGAGACAAGTTTTCTTTGATTATTGGCAAGCTGCCAAAGTAATATCCGCCTAAGCTGAAAATGGAAACCCAAGCAACACCGCCCAAGATGTTGTAAATAATGAATCGCCTGTAGGACATCTTACCGATTCCGGCGACAAATGGAGCAAACGTGCGGATGATCGGGATGAACCTTGCCAATATAATGGTTTTCCCTCCGTGCTTTTCATAAAACTTGTTCGCTTCATCCAAATATTCTTTCTTGAAGAAGCGGGCATCCTTTTTATGGAAAACTTTTGGGCCGACAAAATTCCCAATCCAATAGTTCACCGTGTCGCCGATTATCGCAGCCAAGCTGAAAAGAGCAATCAGCCACTCGATTTTTAGCGAGCCACTGCCGGCGAATGCGCCTGCAACGAATATCAGGGAATCGCCAGGGAAAAAAGGCGCTACAACAAGCCCGGTCTCGCAAAAAATGATGAGGAAAAGAATCAGGTAAGTCCAAATTCCATAATTCTGGATAATCAGATTGAGGTTTTTGTCGATGTGCAGGATGAAATCAATTAAACTTTCTATGATTGCCATAATCTTATTGATTAATTTGATTCTTTATTAAATAAAAAATTGAAAGAGTAGTCCCGGGCAGATTCGAACTGCCGTCTTGAGGGATCTTCCTTTTTGCATCATCTCGCTATCAGAGCTTTGTAACTAAAAGTCCAAAGCCTCACATCCTTGGCCGCTAGACGACGGGACTGTACTTAAAATTATTTGTTTATTCTAGATTTAATTACTTAAATGTTGACCTATTTCAATGTCTCTCTTATGCCCTTCTGAGTGACTGCGTAGCAGCTTTCTCCGACCGGACTCACAGAAGTTATCAGGCCTTTTTCACTCAGATTTCTGATCACCGCAGTCAATAGAGCACGAGGATCCTCAACCTTTCCGTCCAAAAAGTCAACCAATTCTTCCTTCTTCACAACCAACCTCTTGGTTATTTCTTCTAGTATCTGCCTTTCTATGCCGTCGTTCTGCATCAAATCACAAGATCTTTTCTTAGCTCTGAAACCTTGCCCCTGCCAACAATCTTTTCAACTAACGCAAGTGCAAATTCCATTGCAGTCCCTGGAGCCTGAGAGGTTATCACGTTTCCGTCCACAACCACCCTCTCCGCTCTTGGATAAGGCAGTTCCTTTTCCATCCCAGGATGAACGGTTGCTTTTTTATTGTCGAGAACGCCGGCTTTTGCAAGAACAGAAGGAGCCCCGCAGATTGCAGCGATCAACTTTCCCTGAGAATCCATCTTCTTCAAAATCTCAATTATTTTTGCCGTCCTGCCCAGATTTATATATCCTGGATTTCCTCCAGGAAGAATTATGCCGTCATAACTATCAGGATTGACTTCTGAAAGCCTTTTGTCAACCATCACTCTGACTCCATTTTTACTTGTTATTACAGAACCGACCACACCAACCGTGTCAACAGTTACTCCTGCTCTTCTCAGAATATCAATCGGCACCATGGCTTCAATATCCTCGAACCCGTCTGCCAAAGTGATCATCAATTTCATAAAATAAATTAGGATTTCAAACTTAATACCTTTAAGCTCGGAATAAAAACATTAATCAGCAAAATAGAATATTCATTATGATATTTGGAAAAAAACATTTCAAACAAGTAATTGTTGTTAGGGAAGACATTGACATGTCTGTAGGCAAGATGTGCGTACAGTGCTGCCATGCTTCCCTCGGCTCGGTAAAGGAAGCGAAGAGGGAAATAGTTAAAAAATGGGAAGAGGAGGGAGCGAAAAAGGTTGTTCTAAAAGTTGAGAGCGAGAAAAAATTAAAAAATTTGTTCAAGAAGGCAAAATCTGAAAAGATCCCTTGTTTCCTAGTGAAAGACGCTGGCCTGACGCAGCTGCATCCTGGAACAACCACTTGCTTGGGAATCGGCCCGGCAGAAGAAAAAGAGATTGATAAAATAACAGGGAATTTGAAGCTTCTATAAATGCCCTTCAAGAGTCGCTTGGCTGACAAATCCTTCAATCTTAATGTTTTCGTTTATAACAAGCGTCGGTATTATTGTCACATTGTATTTTGTTTTTAGCAGTGTTACAACACCGAGATCCAAATCAGAATCTATGGCAAAAATCATCAACCTATCAGGCGATTTTCTTTTAAGAGCGTCCAGAACTATTCCTTGAGCCACGCATTGATCACAAGGTTTTGTTGTGTAGAAATATAGGACGGTTGTGGAATTGTAATCGCAATTTTTCTTTAGGTTGACAAGCTGTAACCAAAACTGCAAATTCATGACTGTATATCTCTTTTTAAAAAAATCCAGCTTGTTCAGCTGAAATTGGTTGATCTGTTTGAAACTATTCAACTCTTCAGCCAATTGATCTGTTTGTTTTGAAAGGCTTTCCGCTCTTGATGAATAGATGGAACAGATAAATGTCTCATTCCCAAATGTCTGGTATATCGAATTTTCCAAATCCAGGTTCTGAAAGTTTATGGCAAGATCATCTATCTGCGACTGCACATCCGACACCCTGTTGGAATCCAAAACCCAGCCAAACAGTATTCCGCTTGAAAAGACCACTATTGTCAAAGCAGCGGCGACCAAATACAATTTGAAACTTATCTTTCCCATTTTATTTTTTCTCCTTTTAATTCTTTTAACAAAGATACAGACCATGTGTATGCCAGTATAAAACCATAGAACAATGCGCTAATGATGTACACTGGAATCAATTTTAATTTAATTTTCTCTCTCGACACCTTGAAACCAAGGTAAAAGATAACAAGCGAAGTCGTTATTGATGTGAACCACAATACAGTCAAAACACTTGTGTACAAAATAGGGTTCACAATTTCTATCGGTGTCAGAAAGATGCCGCTTATCATCCTGACGTTAAAGAAATGGAAAAATGTGCTGGTAAACATGTAGCTCATGCTCAGGATAAGGACGAAGAGGATGAAAACAAGGAGCACGTAAGTGGGAAGGGTGAACATTCCCAAATCGCCATATTTCGGATTAAGATAGAGCTCCTTGTATTTTTTGCTGTTTATTAAAAAACCCCTGTACCATCTGACCCTTTGATTGACGAGTTTTCTGACATTAGATGGGGAAACGGTGTGGGTAAAAGCATCAGTGGAAGTCTCTACCTTGTAGCCTTTGCTTTGGATCCTCATCGTAATCTCCATGTCCTCTGTCAAATTCCCTTCTTCGAACCCGCCTATTTTTTCTAGGACAGATCTCCTGTAAAGGCCGAAGGGTCCGGGAACTACAAATATTGAATCTAAAAACGACAAAGCCTTTCTCAGCAAAATATTGTAAAGATACTCCAAGAACTGGAATTTCTGTATCATGTTTTTGGGCTCGAGGACCTTCACGCTGCTTGCCACGGCTGCAACTTCTGGATTGCTAAAATAGCCCAGAGTCTTTCTTAAAGCATCTCTATCAACAACAGAATCTGCATCCATGCAAACTATTATTTCTCCAGTAGATTTTTTTATCCCAACATTCAATGCCGAGGCTTTGCCTCCGTTTACCTTGTTTATAACTTTCACTCCTTGACCTTTGAAACTTTCCATGACTTTTCTTGTTTCATCGGCACTTCCGTCATTGACAGCTATTACCTCCAGAAGTTTTTTTGGATAGTTCAATTCCAGCAAGGATTTGAGAGTCAAAGCTATGGTCTTCCCCTCGTTGTACGCAGGTACGATTATGCTGACTCTAGGGAGTTTTTTCGGCAGAGCGGGGTCTGATAAGAATTTTTTCTTGTTAAAAAAATAAATCAAAACGTATACAAAAGAAAAGTACAGGGTGAAGACAGAGCCGAAAATAGACACTATGTCCAATGCTGAGAGCGGCATATTTTTTTCACTTTATATTTTTATATCCAAAGCAGCCATCAAAAACTTTTCTGTTGCCAGGTCAAAATTTTTCAAATCAGTCCCTTTGATGTAAATTGCATGATTGTTATATGAAGAGCCAGGTAATCCAACCGATACTGAGGTTTCGTTGCTATAGACAGGATGTTCTAAAACTATAATGGGATTTTTTATTGTTCCTGCAAGATTGTCATACGAGGTTACTTGCACAGCATTGAAGTGAGGATTTGTCTTTATCCTGCTATAGCCCATCATCAGCTTTGGTATTATCTCATATATCTCCAGGGAATAAAGGGAATTCTCTGTCTCGCTCGCAGGTTTGAAAACTATTGTCACATTTTCAACCAGCTGATTCATTATCTCGTTACTGACTGCTTGCTCATGTGGATATACAGGGACTTTGTCTGCCTCTCTCAAGTCCACCCTGAAGTTGAGGACGGTGCTATAATATTGGATTGAGGTAAGAGGTTGGACAGGTTTTGGACCAAAATAAAAATAGATTAGAGCAACTGCTAAAACAGCAACCAAACCTAACAAAAGGTAAATCTTTCTCTTAGTCAGCTTGATCTTTATTCCTTCTTTCTGATGAACATTTACCATAGAATCACATTGTTTTTGAAAAATAAAAAGAAAAAGGGAAAGGAAATCAAATTTCCCTAGCAGTTATAGCGACCTTACACAGGCGTTATTCCCGCTGTTGTGGCTGCAGTTACTTTGTATGACGATCCAGTTAGACCAGCAAGTAATGTACTGTATTGCTGCAATACTAGAGCAGCTGTTCTTGTCTGAGCTGCCTTTGTACCTGCAACGAACATTACCTGGCTTCCAGTTGTGAAACCATCATCAATTACGATGATGTATCCGACATCTGTAGACCAAGCTGTACCCAGCACACCGCCAGCACATGTATAGTTAGCAGATAGCTTTCCTGAATCAACCAAGCTTTGAGCTACAGTGTTGACGCAGGGACCACCTACGACTATCAAGTCCTTGGCTTTGTGAACTGATGTAACTTCAGAATCCAATATCGCCACTGGCGACGTCACGACAACCTCGTCCTTGTAGGTTCCGGTTGTAGATGTCGTACCAAGTGGATTTCCAAATGACATCTTTACTGCAAGTGTCTTGGATGGAATCTTCCATGTCACAGCATTACTTGATGTACTATCTGATGTTGACTGTAGCAAGAACCCGTCATCTGTAACTGCTTCAGTGCTCTTCTTTCCAGCGCACTGCAACAATCCAGCTGACCCGGCTGTAACTTCACAATCTTCTCCTGTGGTGGACGTGTTACCCAGCTTGAACTGAGGAGCACTTGTTCCCCAACTGCTTCCAGTTCCTGAAGTAACCTGTCTGAAATCCATTATCAGTCTCTCATTGCCAACTACTCCTGCCACTACCGAGGCGTTTGTTGCCAAGGTTGCAGGGGCATATTGATCTGATGGCATCAAATTGAATGAAAGCCTGAATGAATTCTCTCCAACACCAGCGTAGCTTAGAGTGAAGTTGTAACCAAAGGCGGTTGTCATGTTGGCATCATACTTGTACTCACCAGTATCGTCTGCTCCGCTACCAGGTGCTTTATCGCTAACAAGGATTTTTCCAGTTGTCTTGTCCTTGAAACCGACGGCTACTTGGTAGTTGTTGCCTGTTAGGCATCCGGTGCATCCGGTTGGCGAGAAGAGTATGTATGCTTTCTCGTAGTAGTTACCAGTTGAGCTTCCGATTGAGTCTGGAGTGCTGCTTATTTCAAATCCATACGCATCGGAGAAAGCAACTGTTGACTTGTTTGTTGCAGTGTAAGCATTTGTTGAACCAAATGCTTTCACTGATACTGTTGCGAATTTGTCTGTGTTCCAGCCCTCAAACTTGAGGACTGCGTAGTTGTTTGGCAAGGAAATGCTTGAACCTGCAACATAGTACTCTTGTACTAATGGCATGTACTTTACTTCTATCCAGGAACCAGCTGGAATCTTTCTGTCATCTCCAGTACCAGCGACGTGGTATAGAATACCCCATCTAGCTGCTCCTGGGAATGCATCATTCGCTGATCCTGTCGTATCTATATCGGCTGATGAATCGTACGTTTTGGTCGTTGTTCCAGTTGGGCCAATTACCATATCAGCTCCGATAACTGTTCCGTCTGTCAACGTTCCAAATGAAGTAAGGGTCACGTCGATTAGAGCACCGGCAGCTGTTTTTGCTGTCGTGGTTGCCTTGGTTACGGCTGTTCCGCTTGTTATTCCAGTAAAGAGTATCGTCTCAACTGGATTGCCAGAGGCGTCCTTAACGTCTACTTGCATAGCGTTTGTGGAACCTATGGTAGCGTAGAACTTGTAGCCACTATAGTCAACAGATTTTGTTGCTGTGGCTGTTCCTGTCGAACCAGACAACATTGCTACTGATGTTGCACCAACACCTACCAAAGTAAAGTCTACACCCAACAGTTTGAACTTGTATGGGTAACTGTACTGTGGCGCGGCTATGGTTCCCTTTGTTGCGTCTTGCACGGTGAAGTTGAATTCCTTCTCAAATACGTATTCGTATCTGATTTTACCGTTTGTGCCAACTACCAGCTTTTCTGTCCCGTTTATACTGGATCCACTAAGACTGTGGTCCAGATAAACTCCAGAAACGTCGACCTGTTCGTGGTAATCGTAATCACCACTCTGCCATCTCACCGTACTGTCTTGCAGTCCGGAGAAATGAGAATTGGTCAAGTTTCCTGTTGGGAAAGCTGTCAGACCGCTCGCTACGTAAGTCAAGTTACAGTTTCCTACACCAGGCGAATTCACATCACATGTGTTTATTCCGTCTCTTGTAAGGCCTGTAACTGTTGACGTGCTTGAAGTCGATCCTAGGTTGTAACTTGTGCTGCTACCCAAAGTAGCGGCTATGTCAGCTGCAGCTATAACATCTTCTGGCATTGCTGCCTTACCTACAACTATGTAGGCGTTCAAAGATGTTACACTACCAGTTGTTGCTGTCAGGAACGTTGGAAATGTCCCTAACGCTGTAGCTGCTAATATTGGGCTCGCTGCTGTCAATATCGTCATTAATGCAGCCAAAAAGCTTGCGATTAATTTTTCAAATCTCATTTTTTATCCTCTTTTTGGCCTTTTTCCATTTACCATATCATCCTTAATCTATAGCAAATGGATACTCGGGCTAATTTGTTGATATTTAATAGTAGAAGTATACTATATAAAAACTACCTGAAACAATTTATAGATTGTTGCAACTGTTTCTGATTACCTATCTAATGAGCAAAATAGAGCGAAATATAGTTGATAATTGTTTCTAGAGGTAAAATAGACCCCTTTAGGTTAAAATAAGGCTCTATACTTTTTTAAAGAAATGCACCTTCATATTTCAGGAATTCTACTCTAGAAACTAAAGGTTTATTTGAGCAAAAGCCAATTAATATTAATGAAAAGAGGTGGGAAGATGATTTATGTCTTGGGATTGATTCTGGTTTGCGTAATCATGGGCGGTTTCGGCCAGATTTACATGAAGAAAGGCCTTAAAAACATCGGTGGTATAGAGCTTAGCCAGTTATTGTCTAAAAAATTAATCTCTACTTTCCTTGAAAGAAACGTTCTTATAGGTTTTATACTCTACATGTTTGCATCGGTTCTTTACCTCGTCGCTCTTTCAAAAGCCGAAGTCAGCTATGTCTACCCGCTAATAGCACTGGGATATATAGTCACGGCTCTTCTGGCAAAGTTCTACTTCCCTTCTATAGGGATGCAGAGCGAGAACGTATCTTTCATAAGGTGGCTTGGCATTCTGGTGATCCTTGGTGGGGTTTTCCTGGTCACGAAAAGCTAGCTGGCCTGATAGGGCAGCTAAGAAGCTATGTCATATCTCAAACTTTTTCTTAATCAGTTTTAGCTTGTTTGTCCTGCCCAACCGCTCAACTTCCACGACACCCCTGTCAACCAGGCTTTTGATTACCCTGCTGACCTTGGCTTTGGACAAGTTGGTGTCCTGGACTACTTTCTTCTGATTCACTGTCCCGCCAGCAGCAACTATGACATCCATCACCTTCCTTTCATAATCGTCCAAAACCGAGAGTATCAGCTTCTCTGGATTCCTTTTGAATCTAAGAATCAGATAGATGATTATGGATGCAGCCACAACTCCAAAAGCGAGGAAATAGCGAAGGCGTATGGAGAAAACTGGTGCTGGTTGCAGCTCTTCGTAGAAGAATTGAAATCTCAACGGTTGTGATTCTGGTATGTTTGCCAAATTCCAGACGATTATAATCCTTCTGCCTAAATCGCTGATGGTTGTGACATTCTGGGGGAAGCTAATCTTGTCAGCTAGCTCTTGATCAGCAAGCCTGAAAATCTCAGACAGCTTCACAGAAGCATACACCTGACTAATCTGCCTGTTCAAACTCAAGTCCCCGTCAAAATAGAATTTGTCTTCCAACTTCTTTACAAAGTCATTTGTCTCAAAACTCATCTCAACAGTCCTTTTTTCCTGAGTCAAAGAAAGGTTGCAATTGATGAAAGATATAGCATCAGACTTGACACTGCAATCAATGGGACCTGCTATGCTCGATGCGGTGAAATTTTCTATCTTTCCTATGATGTTGAATTTCAAGTTTTTCTCTGGCCCAACAAATGTTACAATCAACTTAACAAAGCTTCTACCATTATCGTCCACACTAGCATCAATTCCGTAGTATTGAACCTGGGCAAAAGAGATGCTAGCAAATAAGGCAAATGCCAATAAAAATGATAGTAAAGTGAGTTGTTTCACAAATAAATAAAAGGTTTAGGTTAATTTATCCTTTTAGTCTGTCAGGATGTTTATCTTCAAGCCGCAGTTGGGGCATCTGTCCTTTTGTAAATTCTTCTTCTTGACAGTTGTTCCAGACCTGATTATCATCGGCTCTCTACAGTTGTAGCAGTAGGTGTTCTCGGCTTCATGCCCAAAAACGTTGCCAATGTACACATACCTCAAGCCGGCTTTCTTCGCCTCGTCCATGCACTTTTCCAATGTTGATACTGGCGTCATAGGAAGGTCTGAGAGCTGATGGCTGGGAAAGAATTGTATGACATGAAATGGAACTTCAGAGCCGATTTCCGTGTTGATCCACTCGGCAAGCTTTCTGCACTGGCCGATGTTGTCGCCGATTTGGGGGACAATGAGGTTTGTGACCTCTAAAAATATTCTCTGCTTCTTCATCTGCTTCAAACTTGCGAAAATCGGGTTGACATCTGGAACCGACATGAACTTTTTATAGAATTCCGGATCTCCAGAGGCTTTGAAATCGACGGTCGCGGCATCCAAGTATTTGGATATTTTTTTAACAGCTTCCTCCGTCATGTAACCGTTTGTCACAAATGTGTTCAGGATGTTGCTTCGGTGGGCAAGTTTGGCGGTCTTGAAGGCAAACTCGAAAAATATTGTTGGCTCACTATAGGTGTAGCTGATGCTCTTGCAGTCGTTTTTCTCTGCCATCCTTACAATATCCTCTGGTGTATATTCCTCTCCTCCTATCTCCTCCTTGCTGCCGTCGACAGACTGGCTCAGCTGGGGATTGCAACAGAACTGGCACTTGAAATTGCAGCCGAAACTGGCTATTGAAAGGGTTTTGGAACCTGGATAAAAGTGGAACAGAGGTTTTTTCTCAATTGGATCGATGTTGACAGAACAGAGCTTCCCGTAATTCAGGCTGTACAGCTTGTTGCTCTTGTTGATCCTGACCAGGCAGATGCCTCTCTTGTCCTTTGAGATGAAACATCTGTGGTTGCACAGGTCGCAACGGACCCCGTTTCTTTCCTTGTGCCACAGCATAGCTTCTTGCATTTTATCACCAGAAAATAGTTTAAATATTATATTAGTGCCTCGTAGTATTATATTTGAGGCCTCGATAGCTCAACGGCAGAGCAACTGCTTCGTAAGCAGTAGGTTGAGGGTTCAAATCCCTCTCGAGGCTTTCTAAAGGTTAAAAAGCTTTGTTGATTATATAGAAAAAGAGGTGGGAAGATGGAAATAGTGCTGAAGATGAAAATGGACAGCTACGAAAAGATGAAGAACAAGCTTTTGAAGGATGATTTGGTCTCAAGAGCCAGCATGACATTCAAAGAGGCCAAATCAGTTGGCCAATCGGAAGGATATTACTGTTATATTTCTGGGACTGAAGAGCAGTGCAGGAAAGCCCTTGAGATGATAAGAGAGAGGAATCCGAAAACAGGCGAGGAATTCGTTTATGCCGAGGAGGTTTCTGGAAAGGAAAAGGAAAAGGTCATTGAGAAGATCAAAGGGGAAGAAGAAAAAGCCAGCGAAGCTTTTGGTGGGATATTCGGTTGACCAAATAACTTTTTACTCTTCAAATTCAATTGAATTATTAAAGCGCCGGTAGTCCAGCCTGGTAAGACGTAGAAAAATGCGGACCCCTGCCAAGATTGGATCGCACAACGGCTAAAACGCGGGTTCAAATCCCGCCCGGCGCATTGGAAAACTTATATTAATAACAAACGAAAATTAATTATTAGGTGCTTCGATGGCATTGTTCGGAAGAAAAAATAAAGAGGAAGTTCAAGTTGAGCAGACAATTCAACTGCCGACATTGGAAAGCATAATGGGACATGTGCAAACCCCGCCTGAGCAAAAGCCTGTCGAAAAGCTTGCCCAAAAGATTCCTGAAGTTCATGTTCCACCTGTGCATGAAATCCCAAAAATTCCTGAACACCATTTCCCGCATCAAGAGCACAAGATGATTGAAATGGCTCCTCGTGTGGAAGAAGAAAGAATTCCTGCAAGGGTGGAGGAAAAAGCCAGCTTTGCTCCATTGTTCGTCAAGCTTGACAGATACAGGCAGATATTGGGCACGATGAATTATCTGAAGAACACGATGAACATGGTAAAAAACACATTTTCGATACTGAACGAGCTGGAGAAAATAAGAACGGAAAACCTGAAGCTGATTCAGGAGACCATAGAGAAGGCTGACAAGAAAATCATGACCTTGGATTCTGAGTTCATGAGACCTTCCGGATTTACAGATGAGATACCAGAATTTGCCGACGTGGAGAGCTTGGAAGCCACACTAGTTGACTTGAGAGATCAGGTCGGCCAGTTAAAGTCAGAATTGAAGAACATGGCTTAATCCTTTCTTAGAATAAGCTTTTAAAATACAAAAATTATTTTTATACAGCGCAGGGGTAGCCAAGTCTGGTTAAAGGCGCGAGACTCAAGATCGTCTTGAGTGCTGAAAGAAGATGAAGAAGAAATCTCGTCGGTTAGTCCGTTCCTGGGTTCGAATCCCAGCCCCTGCATGAAAACTTTTCAAAAATTAAGATTGTTAAAAAGAAGAAAAGAAGAAAGAAAAAATCTGAAAAGTCATCTACTTCTCTACTAGCATCTCATAGCCTACGAACAGTGTCCCGATTAAAGCGACTAGCCATCCGATCCATGCAAATAGATCTGCTATGCTAAATGACCCGAATGTCAGGAAAGAATTTATTGTTGGAACTAACGGGAACGCTGCGGCAAAGATGAACCACGCGCCAGCCATCGCAAACCAGTTGAAACCTTTCTCTGCTTTGTGCCTTACCTTGGCATATTCTGCAATAGCTGGGGCTAGTAGCATTGCTACACCTAGACCTACCAAGCCTTCGAATACCATTTTTTCACCTTAGAATAAATTTCGGGAAAAGGCAATATAAAGGCTTCCATGCTTCATTTAAGCATTACTTTTAGGTAGTGGTGACATAGGATTTAAAATCAGGAAAACAAAGATATCATAGGCGGTAGCTTGCAGTCAGGACAAATAAAATGCCCAAGTTGTGGAACTTTTACTGCAGAACTGATAGAGTGTGATGTTTGCAACAGGATTGGTTGCATCAGGTGCGTCACGAAGAGAAGCAGGCAGTGGATTTGCAGCGGTTGCAAGGGCGACAAGCAGTATATGGCTCAAACAGAGAGTCAGACAGCTGAATCAGCCCTGTCAAGCATGTTCGGTTGATTCGACAATTCTTCCGTTCGGACTCTCCTCGGAGAAGATTTGCGCCTGGAACTTCCAGATTTTTGTCTTTTTGTCGTAAGCATAATCAGGAGTCAGGCAGGCTTTCAGGCAAAGGTTCTCTAAAAATTCTTCAACAGTCCAGTTTTGCTCGACCGGGACTTGTGGAAGAAGCAAGCCGCTGAAAGGCCCGTTCTGAATCACGAGGCCGTCCTTGCCAATCTCAATTTTCTTCGAATATTCCTTTGGATTTTTCACTTTGATCAGTTCAGGCTCTGTCAAGACAGATATTTCAAAGATTATTTTGCCCAGTTCTTCCTTTTCAATCGGGGGAAATCTTGGGTCTTCGAATGCTGAAGAGGCTGCAGCTTTTTGGACCGCTTCGCTCAGGGGCAAAGTTGGGTAAGGGAAACCGATGCATCCTCTCAGGCTTTTTTCAGGAAAAGTCGAGATCGTGACAAACACTCCTCTCTTTTCATTCAGCTTCGCGCTTTTTTCCAAGATATTTCCTTTATTGAAATGCTTTTCAACTGAAGATCTGGCGAGCCTGATCAAAAGTTTTCCTTCTTGCAAAGTCAGCATAAGTAAATTATAAGCGGACAAAATAAAATATATGGGAATCTGCTCGAGAAGACATTACAATTGGGATGTTGCAACAAAAACCAGACTGGATTTTCCCGACCATCCTAGCAGTGGCGGCATATGCGATGTTTGCATTCTCGATGGAATTTGCGAGATTGGGCTTAAAGCCAAGACTGGAGCAACACCATTTCCACAGCCGTTCGGTGCAGCACAATTTGGGGCAGAAAAAAAATTGCCGAACCTGGAAGACATCCAGATTCTTCCGGAAATCTTTGGCGAGGAAGAGATATTTTGCAATGTGAAAACTGCTATAGAACTTGGAGGATTTAAAACTTCTGTTCCGGTTGTTATTGGTGCGATGGGATCGACAAAAGTTGCTCATTCTCGCGGCGGGATTTTGGCAAGAGGAGCCGCAAAGGCCGGACTGATAATGACCATTGGAGAAAATATTTTATCGACGTATGGAGTCAAGGGACTGAAGGAAAGAATCCAACCGTTTTTAGATGAATACAAAAAGCAGGGGGCGGTGATAGTTCAGGGAAATGTTGAAGATAGGAAACTTGGTGTTTTTGAAAAGGGAATAGAACTCGGGGCGCATGCAATAGAAATAAAACTTGGACAGGGAGCGAAGATGGGGCTTGGCGGGGAGATATTGTTTGATTGCAAGGGGGCTGAAAAATATAAGAAACTTGGCTATGCTATCGTTAAAGAAAAGGAAGGGGTTTGCGAGAGGCACTCTTCTCCTGGATCGATAAAAAAGAATGAGATAAAAGAGATGTTGATAAAATATTCTGACTTTAAAGTGCCCATATGGATAAAGATCGCAGTTGGCAATGGAATAATAGAATTTCTGGAATTTTTGAATGAGTTGAAGAGAAAAGAAAAGATAAGATTGGAAGCAGTGGTTGTTGACGGATATGGAGGAGGGACTGGGATGTCACCATGGCCGATAATGAACGAGTTTAGCCTCCCGTCAGCGTCTGTCCTAAGTTATTTCAAAAAATTGAAGTTTGATTTGATAGTTGCTGGCGGATACGCTGATGGGATTAGTGCGTCAAAGGCGATGATGATGGGAGCTGATGGCGTAGCCATGGGCAGAGCATTTTTAATAGCTTCAAACCTTGCTAATTTTGTTGGACTGAATGATGAACAGAAGAAACTGCCGAAGTATCAAGGCATAGTTAATTTTGTTGAGGCATTGAAGGAAGAATTGCAGATGGTCTGCGCGACTCAGAGAGTCGGTGATGTGAACAAATTGAAGAACAGAAGGGAAAATCTGTTCGCATTGTCAGGAAGTGCAGCGACTTTATTTGGCTTGAAGCAGGGATTAAAAAAGAAAAAATAAGAATGTGAGAATAAATTAAAACTCTTCTTCAGATCCCTCGTCTTCAGAGTCTTCGTCTCCCAATTCGTCTTCTTCAGGGAAGTCGTTTGTGTCTTCTTGCATTTTTTTCTCACCTATAACTCACTAAAGTGTAACAAAAGTATTTAAAGATTATGCTGTGAAAAAAAATGGAATTACTGAGTAATGATAAAATTATTTTTTAACCCAATTTGAATATTTTACCAAGGAATTGAAGGCTCTGACTGCCCGCTCAGGCGAAGGATAGACTGGAATGCCGTTGCTCTCGAGAATTTCTGACAGCCTCATTGTGAATCTCCCGCCGGTCGCACAGCAGAGGATTGGCTTGTTGAATTTTTTCATTTCAACCAGAATTCCCGTAATCTTTTCTTCAAGAGTCGGGACTTGGAACAGGGTTATTGCAATTATCCCGTCGTATTCGCTGCTTCGCAGGCACTCTTCAAGAGCTATCCTATATCTTTCTGCGGTCGCGTCTCCTGTCAGGTCGATCGGATTGTGGAGAATTATGTAAGGAGGGAATTTGTTTTTCAAACTATTTTTCAGTTTTTCGCTCGGCTCTGGCAGTTGCAGCTTCTGCCTCTCGCACTCGTCTGTGGCCAGGACGCCGAAACCTCCCCCGTCGGTTATGATCACAACCCTGTTGCTTTTCGGGACTGGTTGGGAGAATGCACGGGCGAAGTCGAAAAGTTCTTCCCATGAATTTGCCTCGATCACCCCTGTCTGCTTGAAGACCGAGGAGTAGATTTTTGCCGAGCCAGCCAAGCTTCCAGTGTGGCTTGCCACTGCCTTGATTCCTTTTTCTGTCTTGCCAGATTTCAAAATTATTACTGGTTTTATCTTCGTGACTCTTTTCAGGGTCTCGATGAATTTTTTCCCTTCAGATTTTATTCCTTCAAGGTAAACTACAATTATTTTTGTATTCTCATCTTTACCAAGGAAATCAATCAAATCAGACTCGTTGACATCCATCGCATTACCGTAGGAGATGAACTTTGCAATCCCAATTTTTTCTTCTGATAACCAGTCGAGGATTGTCGAACCCACAGCTCCGGATTGGCTGATGAAGGAGATGCTGCCCTGCTTCGGCCTTCCCATCCTCTCTCTTGAGAGGAACAAGGTATCGACATTAGTAGAGCTGTCAAAAATCCCGATCACGTTCGGGCCGATGACTCTTGTCTTGCTTCCTTTGATGATTTTCTTGCAGGTTTCTTCCAGAATTTTCCCTTCCTTGCCGATCTCGGAAAAGCCGGCGGAGATTATTATCACTGATTCAATTTTCTTTTCCACACATTCTCTCAAGACTTTTGGAACTGCCGCAGCCGGAATAACTATAACCGCAAGATCTATCTTGTCTGGAATTTTCTTGACAGAAGGAAAGACTTCTCGGCCGGAAATCGGAGTCGTATCGACATTAACCGGATAAGTTTTGCCTCCGAAGTTCCTGATGAAATTTTCAAAAATCACATGGCCCAGTTTGTTCGGGGTCCTGCTCGCTCCTATGATTGCGACCGATTTTGGGTTGAAAAAACTCTCCATCATTAATAATTTTTTAGTTAAAGCAAGACAAATATCTATTATGCGCAAGCCTACAAGGGATGGGATAGCAAAAAGGGAGCTTGAACTGCCGAAGACCGAGTTTCAGAAGATAATGGAGATTGCAGAGGAAGGGAAGAATATAATTTCTTTGGGACCAGGTGAGCCTGATTTCACAACACCCAAGCATATAATCAACCTCACGAAGAAAAAGCTGGACCAAGGTTTCACACATTATTCTCCTCCCGAAGGGAGAAATGAGTTAAAAGAATTGATTGCAAGAAAATTAAAAAGAGAAAATGGGATTGATATCTCGCCTGAAGGAGTTGTAGTGACAGCCGGCTCACAGGAAGCATTGTTTTTGGGTTTGATGGTTTTGGTTGATCCGACTGAACAAGTGTTGGTTCCAGATCCAGGCTTCCTTTCCTATAGGCCGATGGTGGAAGTTTTGGACGGAGTTCCTGTTTCGCTATCGATGCATGAAAATGAAGGATTTCAAATTAATCCTGATAGGATAAAGGAGTTGATTGAACCAGGTAAAACAAAAGTTATGATAATCAATTCTCCCTCAAACCCCACTGGAATTGTTCTAAAGAAAAAAGTTTTGGAGGAGATTGCTGGCATTGCGATAGAAAATGATTTGGTGATTTTTTCAGACGAAGCTTATGAAAAATTTGTTTATGACGGTGCTAAGCATGTGAGTATTGGAAGTTTGAATGGGATGCATAATTATGTTTTAACATTTCACAGTTTTTCGAAGACGTATGCGATGCCAGGTTTCAGAATTGGTTATGCGGCTGGCCCCTTGGATATAGTCAAGGCAATGGTCCGTTGCCACCTGTATACTTCTGTCTGCACGTCAACAATATCTCAGTTTGCAGCAATTCAAGCACTGAGGGGGCCGCAGAATGCAATTGAAAAGATGAGAAGGGAATACGATAGGAGAAGGAAGATGCTGATTAAAAGGTTAAATGATATTCCTAAAATATCTTGCACGAGGCCGGAAGGAGCTTTCTACGCTTTCCCGAACATCACCCAGTTGAAAAAAAATTCCTTGGAAGTCTCGCATCTGTTCTTGAAAAAAGCAAAAGTTTTAGTTGTTCCTGGAACTGAGTTTGGGAAATGCGGTGAAGGATACATAAGATTGAGTTATGCCACTTGTTATGAGAAGATTGAGGAAGCATTGGACAGGATTGAGAAAGTGGTTAAATAATTTAGAATTCTTCAAAAATTCTTTTATCCCCAATTGTTTTCATGTTCAGTAAAACTTTTTTTTCTTTATTGATGTAGGAAGCTAGAATCCTTCCGATGAAAATTATGTGGTCCCCGGCTTCAACTTCTTTTTCCAGCCTGCACTCAAAATTGATCGTCGCCTTTTTTATCAAGGGCGGCTTTATGAATTTCGATTTTTCTGTTTCTATGCCGGTCTCCTTAAATTTGTCGACCTCGTCTCCGTGCTTTCCCCCGAAATATATGATTTCCTTTTCCAATTCTTTGTTGGCAACGGCTATCACAAACTCTTTTGATTCCATGATGAGCTTGTGCGTGTATCCTTTTTTAGAGAGGGTGACCGCGATGAGGGGCGGGTCAGAAGAGCATTTCATGTGCCATCCGGCAGTCATGCCGCTCGGCCTTCCGTTCTTCTCGACGGAAATCACTAAAGCAACGGACTCTGGCTTGAATTTATTGAAGGCTTCAGACGGTTTTACCTCTTCCATACTAAAAACTAGTAAGCTTTAAATTCTAATAGATAACTAGTTATTTTTGCAGGAGACCTCCGACCGGAGAGATAAGGGCTCTCTGTTACCACAACCCCTTCGAGTGGGGTCGCAGTCTTCAGAAGGGATAATCTCATAAGTTAACTCCAAACTTCCAACTGAGAAGTCTTGCCCCATGGGGTCAGACTATTAGCTAACCTCCCCAGATTCGGAAGAAAGCAAGGACAACCTAATTGTTTTGATGCTTATGGGATACAGGATGGAGAAGGATTTTTGGAACAAGTTAATTCGTGGATTGTTTCGACTGGAGATTTGCCTCCTGCACATTTATTTCTTATGGAGGTCAAATCCGTAAATCTTATATTTCTATAAAAACAAGAGGATTAACTATGGAAAGCAACCTTATTCTTTTGTTGGTGGTGATTGCCCTACTCGTAGTTTTCTTCACATTCTCGAATTATTCTTTCAAGTCGGAAATAGTCAGCACGGCAATGGTTCCAACAACCACAGTACCGGCGACCATCCAGCCTGTTTCAAGCACCCAACTTGGAGAAAGGACTGTCCTGATGAAAATGCCGGCTGTCGACAATGACGGGAATGGAGTCATAACTCTGCTGACTGTCGAGGCAAGGGATGGAAAAGGGAGAGTTCTAACAGATGTTAACAGCATCCTTTTCTGGGTCGATACTCAGTATTCCATTCGAACCGCCCAGAGGGTTGCGCAGAATGATGTGAACGTGAACATTTCCAATATTGATATCATTTATAACATCGAGACCAATGCTTCGCTGATAGAAGGGCCTTCGGCAGGAGCTTCGCTGACTGTGGCGACAATAGCAGCACTTGAAGGCAAATCCCTGAACCAGAGCGTGATGATGACCGGGACGATAAATTCTGACGGGACGATCGGGGCAGTAGGCGGGATTGCAGAAAAAGCGAAGGCGGCAAAGGATGTCGGAGCAGTTTTATTTTTGGTGCCTGAAAGCCAGGGGACCCAGACAAGCTACAAGCCTGTAAAGGACTGCCAGAAAATCGGGTCGATGACCTACTGCACAACGAAATACAAAAAAGTGACTGTCGACATCAGCAAAAGTGTTGGGATAGAGGTCAAGGAAGTTTCCACTGTTGAAGAGGCGCTGAAATATCTTTTGGCATGAATCCTATTTCAAAATCCCGCTGTCCTGAATGACTTTTCTCGGATACCAGTCCAGACTTTTCGGAAGCTTCTTCACAATCATCGACTTGGAATGGTTCTTGTCTATCTTTAGCTTTCCTCCGGTTTTCTTTGCCAGGAAGCAGACTGTTATGTCGTGGACGGGAAAGCCGTAGAATCCCTTTTTGAAAATCAGAGAATAGGCTCCTATGAATTTTTTTATTTTTACATTCAATCCTGTCTCTTCCTTGACTTTTTCCACTGCAAATTTTTCCAAGCTGTAGCCGAGCTTCAGCCTCCCTCCAGGCAGCCAGAGCTTGTCCTTTGCAGGATAGTTTTTCCTCTTCATCAGCAATATTCCATCCCCGCATTGGACCACCACGTCCACGCAGAGGATTGGGATGTTCTTTTGAATCTCCCGGTAGAGCTTTTCCGGAATCCAGTTTTCTTTCATCGTTCTCATAAATTATATTTCAAAACGTTTTTTTATACTTTTAACCTAAAGTTCAATATATGAAGCTGAGCCAGGAATTTTCGAAGAATGAACTGAGGGATATAGTAATCTCTGTTTTTGTGATAACACTGATTTTTTCATACCCGAACCTCTCCCAGTTCCCTGTTTATCTTGCCGTGGTTGTGATAGCTTTCCTGTTTCATGAGCTTGGTCACAGGACAATTGCAAGAAGATTCGGAGCGGTTGCAGTTTACAAGATGTGGATCGAGGGGCTGATACTCGGGATTGTCCTGATGTTCATGAAACCTTACGGGTTCATCCCATTTGTTGCTCCGGGAGCTGTCGTGATCTATCCTTTCAGATTCGCAAGATGGGGATACAGGAAGGTCAACCTCTCTCAGGTCGAGATGGGAATAATTTCCTTTGTCGGTCCTGCCATCAATTTAGCATTTGCCATTTTGTTCAAGATGATCCCAGGAGACATCTTTGCATTGATTTCATCTGTAAACGCGTTCCTTGCATTGTTCAACCTTCTTCCGATTCCGCCTCTGGACGGGAGCAAGATACTGAGATGGAAGATGACCCTCTGGCTTGTCATGTTCATATTTTCAGTCCTGCTCGTTCTTTCTTCAGTGGGTTTGATATAGAGTGAATAGAATGCAGATAGTAGCAGATTTCCACATACACTCGAAATACAGCAGGGCGACCAGTCCGCTTATGACAATAACCGAACTGGCGAAATATGCGAAGATAAAAGGATTGGGATTGCTGGGGACAGGAGATTTCAGCCATCCTGCTTATTTGAGGGAAATAAAATCCAAGCTGGAGGATGTTGGGGAAGGATTATTTTCATATCAGAATATCTATTTCATGCTGACGACCGAGGTCTCGACGATCTTTCAGTTCGAAGGGATGACAAAAAAGGTCCATCATCTGATCCATGTTCCGAGTTTTGAGATAGCGGAGCAGATCAATGAGAGCCTTTCGAAATACGGGAATCTGAAATCCGACGGGAGGCCGACTCTGCTGATGACAGCACCCGAATTAGTGGAAAAAATAATGGAGGTCTCAAGGGAAGTGATGATAACTCCTGCCCACATCTGGACTCCATGGTTTTCTGTTTTCGGCTCGAAGTCCGGGTTCAACAGGATAGAGGATTGCTACCAGGACCAGACGAAAAATATTTTTTCACTCGAGACAGGCCTGTCGAGCGACCCGCCGATGAACTGGAGGCTGTCTGCCCTGGATAAGTTCACTCTGGTTTCAAACTCAGACTCGCACTCGCCTTATGCATGGAGGATGGGGAGGGAGGCGAATGTTTTTGACCTGAAGAAACCCAGCTTCATGGAAATTGTCGACGCGATAAAAAATAAGGACAAGAAAAGGTTTTTGTACACGATAGAGGTTGACCCTAATTACGGGAAGTATCATTTCGACGGGCATCGCGAGCATGGAATTTCTCTGACTCCGGCAGAAGCTAAGAAGTTCAATTACCTCTGCCCGATCTGCGGGAAAAAGCTGACAATCGGAGTGCTGCACAGGGTTGAAGAATTGGCGGACCGGCCGGAAGGTTTTGTACCGAAAGACGCAATCCCGTTCAAGTCTCTGCTTCCTCTTTACGAAATAATTTCCGCTATAACCGGAACCAACCAGCTCTATTCGCCAAGGGTTATCGCTGAGCAAGACAAGCTGGTAGAGAAGTTTGGGAATGAGTTGAATGTCTTGCTGAATGTCTCAAGAGAAGAATTGTCAAAGGTTGCAAACGAAAATATCGTCGATGGGATTTTGAAAGTCAGGGAAGGGAAGGTGAAATATGTGGCTGGATATGACGGTGTTTATGGGAGGCCAGTTTTTTCTGACGAAGAATTTGAAAAGATAAAAAAGCAGCACGCGGCAAAAGCTAAAGAGCAGAGAAGCCTGAAAGATTTTAAAAAATAATCTCTAAAAAAATTAATTTTTTCTTTGGTTGGGTTCACTTGTTCAGCCAGGCTATAGCTATCCCGCCGAGAAGGTAGGTCAGAAGCCCGTCGATCAGCAGCCAGTAGATTAAAAGGCTGAGAGGCAGGTTGATCATCAGATAGGTTGTTAGGAAGAATGGGATCCCTACGACTAGGAAAAGTCCAGACCCATACATCAATCCCTTGTGCACAAAATCTCCTTTGAAAGTTTCACGTCTCTTCGAATAGATTGCGCTGAATATCACTCCTATCACGAAGCCGAATGTCAAAGAATAGTAGTAGAAGCTCATTGGCGGCGCTCCTGCCGCTGGCATCATTATCTTGCTCCAAACTGCATAGTAGTTGGAGTCCATGTAGTAGCTCATTGTCAGCATCGATGAGACTGTATGCATCACTTGTGCAATTATCAAATAAGCTATAGCACCTAGGACAACTTTTACTGGGCTTATTTTCATCATTTCACTTGATTAGAATTTGCTTTAGGGATTATAAAAATATTGGATTTATCTTCTGCTGCTGGTCCTTCTCTTCCCTCTTCTTCCGAACCTGTCGTCCTTTGATTTTTCCTCGCTTCTTTCCCTGTGGACGAAAGGCTTTGCATTTTTCACGCCAGTAATGTACCCGGCGACCAAGTTCCTCATCTTCCTCGACTGGAAAGAAATAAATGGAATTAAGGCTTTTTTATTGTCATCAAAAATCCCACTGAAGGATTGAGGATGCTTTTCCATCATGTCCTTGCCTATGTTTTTCACGAATGTGGTTTTTATCCTTCCCATTCAATCAACTTCTCTTCATCCTATACTTCTTATTTGTTTATCTAATTACTTCTGTGTAATAGATTAATAAAGGAGAGGATGAAAATGGGTACAAAATATCATACGCATAAAGTTGGGAAGAAGACGTACTCCCATGCCAAAAGCGTAAAGCATAAAAGGAAATAGGCCTTTACTTGCTGGAAGCAGTGGAAAGCTAAAATAGTTATCTATTAAAAACCTAATTCTATTGATGCTAAAGATTGAAGTTCACAACATGGTAATCACTGTCCAGTTTTCAGACAGGATAGACCTCGACAGGCTGGCAAGCAAGTTGCCGAGCGGGGCGGAGTACTTCCCTGACAATTTCCCTGGAGTGGTCTACAGGATGAAGAACCCCAGGGCGAGCTTTTTGATATTCTCTTCTGGGAAGGCCACGTGCACCGGAACATCTTCTGAGAAGGATGCGAAGGAGGCCATAGGGAACATGCTGAAGCTGCTGAAAAGCCTGGGGGTCGAGGTGAAGGTCCCTAAGATCGAGATACAGAACATTGTTGCGTCGACGAAGCTGGACCAGAGGCTTGACATAGACAAGATGGCTTTCAAGCTTGAGAATTCAGAATACGAGCCTGAGACTTTTCCGGGCTTGGTTTACAAGATCAAAGGGAGCGTCGCCTTCCTGATATTCGGCACTGGGAAGATAGTCTGCGTCGGAGCAAAGTCCACCAAGGACATTGACGATTCTTTCAAAGCTCTTGTCAAGAAATTGAAAGAGATCAAAGCGCTGAAATGACAACTGTGAGAATGAAAAGCTGCTGCGTGCGTTACGATTGCATTCAGTGCTGCTTGGAAACTGAGATGCCTCTGTCGAATGAAGATATCGAAAGAATAAAGAGATTGGGATTCAACCATGATTTTTTTGTCAATATTGATGGTTGGCTTAGGCTGAAGAACTCTGAGGGAAGATGTGTTTTCAATGACGGTAAACGATGCCTGATTTATGAGAACAGGCCGGAAGGTTGCAGGCTGTATCCAATAACCTATGATGATGAAAAAAAGTGTGCGGTTTTGGACGAAGACTGCCCGCACAGGAACAGCTTTAAGATTTCCGAGGCCGAGCTGAAACTGGTGTCGTCTCTTGTTGCAAAACTTAAAAAAGAAAGAATGAAGCGAATTCAGTTTAAACGCCCAAGCTGAGAATTGAATTTATTTTCTGTAAATATACTTTATCCACAGCTTTTTGAAAAAATTAAGAGTTAATGTGGACAGCATGAATGCAACTGCAGGAACGATTGCATTTAGCCAAGGTTGCGAAACACCGATTGCCTGAAGATAAAAACCGATAGCCAGATATGTGAAGAGTATTAGCAAGGTTCTTCTCGTATAGCTGGTCTCCCAGATTTTGTCTTTTTCGACACGCTTGTTTCTTTCTTTGATTTCTCTTATTTCTTTTTCCAATTGCCGCAAGGTTGCCATAATTAGATTTGGGTGTTGGCTTAATTTATATCGTAACCCGGGGTTGAACTAGCGTGCATGAGAAGTGCTCTCACGTCACAATTCGTTCTTAATTTTTTGAAGTAAAAAATCAAATTTGATGAATCCAAACTCCTGATTGATATGGCCTGCATTTTCAAGGACAATCAGTTCAGTGTCCAGATTTTCTGCAAGTTTTTTGCCCTTTTCTAAAGGAACATAGGGATCATCACTCGAGTTAATCACATAAAATTTCCTGCAATTGTCTCTTATTTTCTTCCAGTCGAAAGACTTTGTCACAAAAGTTTTATTCAGCTCGTCGAATTTCGGATTGTTGAGCAAATCTGTGAACCCAGCAACAAAAAATGCAGCCTTGATTGGACTGCTTAAATTTTCTAGAACGCTCAGCAAGAATGCAGGACCAATGCTGTGGCCAACAACGATTGAATCTTTATCAAGATGTTTTTCATAGTTTCTGAATGTTTTTAACCAGTTTTCTAAGGATTGGTCTTTTGGCGTTGGAAAGGTTGGAACAAAAACTTTGCAGCCCAATTTCTCAAGCTCAGCCTTGAGCCAAGGAAACCAGTTTTTTTCGGGGTTCCCGCCTGTTCCATGAACTATTATCACATTGACCATAGTTGTATATGATTGATAATCATTTATAAAATTTTATGAAAACAATCTTTTAATCAAATCTTCCCTCGGTTCGACTATTCCTTTTTCTGTGATGATTCCGGTAATGAATCTTGCAGGTGTTACATCAAATGCAGGGTTAATTGCCTTAGAACCGGGTGAGCATACAAGAACTCTTTGAATATGCCCATTTTCTGCAAGGCCTGTTTGAAACAAAACTTCTTCTTCACTCCTTTCTTCAATCGGTATTTCTTCACCAGTCTTGCAATTCAAATCAATTGTTGAGGTCGGAGCGGCAACATAGAAAGGAACATCAAATTCTTTCGCAACTATTGCCTTTTCAAGTGTCCCTATTTTATTTGCAGCATCACCATTTCTTGCAATCCTATCCGCTCCGACAACCATCATATCCACTTTTCCTTTGGACATCAAATAAGCTCCAGCATTGTCAGGTATAATTGCATAAGGCACTCCTTCGTTCTTTAATTCCCAGGCAGTAAGCTTTGCCCCCTGACCCCTGGGTCTTGTTTCATCGGTATAGACAAGAATTTTTTTCCCACTCCTGTGAGCAACATACGCTAGAGACAAAGCAGTGCCGTAATCAACAAAGGCAAGCCAGCCAGCATTGCAATGTGTTTCTATTCTAAAGCCATCTTTAATCAATGGATTTCCATTTTCGCCTATTCTTAGGCAAGCTTCAGCATCTTCATCTGCGATTTTTTGTGCTTCTCTGACTGCAATTTCTTTTGGTTCTTTTGATTTTTTTGCAGCAGTAAAAACTCGATTTGTGGCATAGAATAAATTCTGCGCGGTCGGCCTTGTTGATTCGATGCCTCTCTTAGCCATTTCAACGTAATTCCATAAAATGTCCCCAGAATTTTGTGAAATTGCTTGCGCCATTGCAAATGCAGCGGTTGCGCCCACCGCACCGGCCCCTCTTACGGACATAGTTCTAATGGCACGGCAAGTTTCAAAATAGTCTTTTGCTTCAATAATTTCAAAATAAAAAGGCAAGAGGTTCTGGTCTATTAAAAATACGGATGAACCTTCCATCCAAACAGTTCTATAACCTTTACCATTAACTTTCATGCTTGCTGCCTCATTAAAATAGAAGTACTGTAAAATTTATAAATCCATTTAAGTCCATCTAAGGTGTATTCTGCGAAATTTGGAAACGAGCGAAAAACGCGTGATTAATGACTATGCTCGTTTGTCACGCATAAATTACGCATAAAAATTCTGACGAACTACCAGCCTATTTGCCGATTTGGTGGAGAATATGAAAGTTACTTCCTAGCATGCTCATTTATTGCTCATTCTTCGCTCATTTCTTCTAGGGTATATTGTGCGAACTTTAAAAAAGAAGTCAGAAAATTTATTTTATTGATGCAATATTAATGGTAGTATTGTGTGAAAAGAAGGAATTGAAAAAGATACCTACACCTTACTTTAAGAATCTAAAAAAGTGTTAGAATCTAGGAAGATATAACATACCAATAAGCAAATAATCCTGATAAAAATGGAATGATTATGAAAATTAAACCAATAACAAATATAATAATCTCTATTTTAGCTAACTTTAGATACTTCATTTTCAAAATATTGAAAACGATTAGCAAAATTCCTATGAAGAACCAATCTAAACTTCCAAACATTATAGCAATGTTTACAAAACCTAATATATAAAAATTAAGAGCAATTGTTAAAAATCCAATTATAAAATAAGCGATTGCTAAATAAAAAATCTTGTCAATTGTAATTTCCATTTTAGTTTCTTTTTTGGGCATTATATCTAATTAAATCTTATTTTAATCAAGTTAAAAAACTTGCATTTTTCAAAAGATTAAAGAAAACTCTAACTGATAAAATTTAAAAAGGCTTTTCAAGATTTTTAACAGCCCGAATACCAAGATAACCTGCAATCAAAGCAATAAGACCAAGCCCAAGAAAGATATAATAAATTCCAAGGTCTACTGTTTTACCAAAAGATAGATTAAAAAAATAGCTCACCATAGCACCACCAATAATACCGCCACCAATCTTTGTAAGTGCATCACTAACTGCCCACCAAAGATATTTTCTCATAATTAAACCTTATTTTGAATTACAATTATTAATATCACACCAACAAATTGCACAGGTTAAGTTTTCAACAATGGGCTGGGGACAAGAAGTTGGCTCTAATTTGTATGAAGTGACTGTGTATTTATTGTAACAAGCAGTTCTGCAACATTCTTCAATTGTAAAATGTAATGAACCACAAGTAAAGCTATCGACAGAGCCCAGTTGAATGTAGTTGGGTTTACATAATGTTGGAAGACCAATTGAAGAATAATTAATGTTCTTTCCATATGATAAGGCAATATAACCTATAACAAATCCGATGATTATGCCAATAACAAGTGATTTGCTATCCATAATTAAACCATATTTTAATCAAGTTAAAAAGCTTTTTTACCGAGTGCATCTAACAGACATTATTCGAACATTTCAATTACAAAATAGATTTCGGTTCATATGATGCTTCAGTAGAATACTTGTTAAACAATTTACCCGCCTTTTCTGCCGTTGAATATATTTGCTTTCTTGCTCTTCCAACAAAATGCAGCCTATCCTCAAGTATTTTTCTAATTTCGAACTCCTTTAAGGGGAATTCCGAATCTTCACCAAGCAATGCCGGCAAATTATTTTCTAAACTGCCAGTTTCTCTCATCCTCAATGCTTCTTTTACCGCATACTTTCTAATCACCTCATGGGCTTTTTCCCTTCCCATTCCCTTCTTCGTAGCTTCAGTAAGTAATTCCGTGGTGGCCAAGAAAGGCAAGTATCTATCAACCTCTGCACCAATTACGGCTGGATACACGCCCATTTGGTTCAGGACAGTTAACGTAGTTTCGCACAGGCCGTCTGAAGTATAAAGCATGTCAGGGATAATTACTCTTCTCAAGGCGGAATCTGAAACGTCCCCTTCTTCCCACTGGTCGCCACTTAATCGAGATGCACCATCGGCATACATTTTCAGTAACTCGGCGAAGCTGCATATTCTTTCAGAGCTCCTAGTGTTCATTTTATGAGGCATGGCAGTTGATCCAACTTGGCCTTCCTTGAATCCTTCTGTTACAAGTTCGTATCCGCTCATCAACCTCATGCCTTTAGAAAAGTTTTCGCAAGCCGAACTTAGCGCAGCAAGATGCGAAGCAAATTTAAAATCAAATGACCTGGGATAAATCTGGCCAGGAGAGTCTAAAACATCTTGAAAACCCAAATGTTTCGCAATTCTACCTTCCAATTCATCAACCTTTTCTTCACTTCCCAACAAACTCAGGATGTCAAACTGAGTACCTACAGCGCCTTTTATACCCCTCAAAGGATAGCTTTCAATAAATCCTTCAAATTCAATCAGGTGTTTGCAAAGCTCTTCTGCCCACATGGAAAATCTTCTTCCCAAAAGCGTGGGTTGAGCAGCTTGATGATGTGTCCTTGCGGTAAGAATTATTGAATCATACATCAAAGCCTTATCAACCAAGTGCTTTAAAACAGATACATATTTACCAAAAATTACCTTGGATGCTCTTTTGATTTGCATTTGTTCAACATTGTCAGTCAAATCTCTGGATGTAAGGCCTTCGTGAATGTATTCGTAACCGCCTGCGGCTATGTTAAATGCCTCAATCTTTGCTTTCACGTCGTGCTTTGTTCTTCGCTCGATTTCTTTAATTAATTTTAAATCAATTTTATTTTTTGCATTCTCATAGGCTATTATAGCTTCATCGGGTATGTCCACTCCCAAATCTTTTTGAGCTTTTAGAATTGCAATGAACAGTTCCCTTTCAAGAAGAATTCTGCCTTCATCAGAAAAAATATTATTAATTTCATCTGTAGCATATCTTTCAGATAATACGTTTAAATTTGGCATATAACCTAAAATTAAATTTCAAATAAAAAGATTTATCCTTATAAAAGTTTTCTATTAGACATAAACTACATCTAACAGAACCTAGAAGAAATTAATCTAACAACAACCGCCGATATAACAAAAACATTAACCATTTGAGATTTTAAATAAGGCTTAAATCTCTATCGCTTTATCAATAGATTATGTCAGAACCAATGAAAGATTATTTGCCACTTTTTAATAAATTAGAAACTGCATATGGTCATGGTCCTCGCTTGATATTACCTAACTTATTGAAAATGTCCATTGCTGCAGATATTATTCGACAAAAACAAGAAGATTTTTTGCCAGAAGAACTCAAACCAATTTTGAAGCAGCTGGGATGTAATTTAACTGATTCTGTGTTGTATGACAATGCTGGAAGATTACATAACAAAGGAGTGTATATCCCTACCAAAAATGGGAGGTATAGGTTAAACACTGAATTGATTAGACACTTGGAGGTAGAGTTTCTTCCAGAAGGCAAACATGTTGGCTCAGAAATGACATCGAGATCAATTCAACTATTGGCTCCATTGTTATATGTGAGTTCACTCGCTATTGAAGGTCGTCCGGTTTTTTCTACGTCATCAGCCGAATTTTTGCAAATCAGAGCAATGGCTGAAAAAGAAGCAGATCCAAAAAAAGCATTGGAAATATTAGCGTCTGACCTGAAGATTCCAACAAAAATAAAACTGTATGCCGAAGAATTGAGAATGATGCTGATTCAATCCGGAGTCTACATACCGTTGTCTAATATTGGTGACTTGTCCCATGTCGCAAAATTATTTCATGATGGGGGGATTAGGTTGCCTCGCGGTTGCTTTGATTGTGGAGATCACAAGACAAGATGTAATGAAAGAGATGATTGGGATATTTGCTACAGCTATCGCTTAGCGGAAGATGTGGCCAAAGAAACAATAAAGGTTGAGCCAACGGTAGTAGAGAAAACTGCAGTAGAAATAACTATAGAAAAACCAGTAGGGCCTCAAACTGTAGAAAAAACTGTGTTGGAACCTAAAACTGCGAGTGTAGAAACAGAATCTGTAGAAATGTCGGCAGCGATAACGGAACATAGAACAATAAATCATGAAAAAGAAGAGTTTAGAGCAAAACGAATAAGGTGGGTTGAAGAAAATTTGGAAAAAACTAAAAATGGGTTTGGCATACAAGATGACATATACAAAAAAGCTAGAGGTATTTTAAATCTTTTGGCAAGTGAAAGACCAGCATTTGTTGAAAAAGCTATTGATTTACCTAAAATAATTTTGTACGCAAGCTTAATCGATATCAAGTCTGAGGGCAATCCTTCTATTTTGCCAACACAGGGATATGAAAGACAATCTTTTTCCTCCACATTAAAAGAACTCAGCAATCTTTTACACGACATAGGTTCTCCTCTATCTCACGGGTGCGTAGACTGCTTTTCATACACTGGAAGGGAATGCGACAGAAAATATACGGATAGAAAATTAGAGCCTTGGAATGTCTGCATTTCATACACATATGATTCCAGGCAAAAAACAACTAGGTCAATACAAAATGGAAGCATCCCTCAAGGCCAACTAACTGCTTTAAGACTTCTCAACAAGCACCAGATGCCTGTATTTTATCGTTCTGATTTAGAATGCAGTATAGAAGACTTTAGAAAATTGGTTGAACAGGGACTTGCTTCGCCGCAAAAAATTGCAGGTGAGGAAACATTTAGGATAACCGCCAGTGGGATAAATCTAATTGAGAAAGAAAGGAAAAAGAAACTTGAAAAATTGCCAAATGAGCAACGAAAAAGCTAATTATGTGATATGAAAATCATTTCATCTAAGCCAGCTTATGCGAACAGAATTACTTTTGAATTTTTTTGAACAAATCAAAGGCCTTCATGGATATGCCTCTGACATCAATAGGAATGCGCTCCTGGTTCAATTCTTCAGGTGAGAACCAATCAAAATCTTTTAACTCGGATTTGTTGATTTTTATCTTTTCTGGATTTTTTAGAGTGCACAAATAGAAAAAGCAGCAGTGGTCATGATCACCAACATTATGAACATTTACATAAAACGGAACTGCAAGTTGCTTTACTATGCTTCCACCGATTGGGACATCGTTTCTATTAAGAATTTCAACTTTTATTCCCAGTTCTTCCAAGAATTCTCTCTTTACAGCGTCATCTGGAGTTTCATCTTTCTCTATATGTCCTCCGGGAGGTAACCATAAGTCTAATTTTTTATGATGAATTAAAAGTAGTTTGCTATCGTAAATCAAGTAACCGCCAATCACCAAGTCTGTTTTCATAAAAATATAACAGGAGTCTGGATTTAAAAATTTCATCTAATCAGAATTATGAGAAATCAATTGAATCTTTCACAAATATTTTTCAATTACTTTGTAGCTAATATAAGCAACTGCGGATCCGATACAATCAGCAACTATGTCATAAGGATCTGAAACTCTGGCCGCAGGAGTCAAATATGGGAGTATTTCTTTCATCGCTGCAATAGTGGGAGGTATTATGATAGATAAAACCTTAAAAATCTTAGCTTGCCTAGTACTTATTGCATTTCTTTGCTCCCATATATCAGCCAGTGCTATTCCACAAAAAGTTAATGCGGCAGTTCCAGCAAAATTTGATAAATAGTTTTTCAATATAGGAGGATAAATGGTGTTGTTATTAATATCCACTATTCTTACTCTTTGAAAAAATTCATTTGCACCGTACATTGCAGCATATCCAACTGCAACTACAGATTTTGCTTTTTCTTTTATTGTCATACCTTCTTCTGGCATAAACCTTAAAGAAAAAATTAAAGATTTAAGTCTTTGTGTAAGAAGGTGGGATTTGTAAAGAGTAAAGAAAAAATTGCGCCTAATAGAAATTATGTGAACTAATGACTGGCTTGAGCATCCAGTGCCTTCAGCAAGGCAGATTTTATTTCATCGCCAACAGTCTCACCATAAACCCTGAAGTCATCAACTTCCCGAAGCTTTTCATCCAAATATTCTAATCCCATTCCAAAGTTTGTATCCTCGTATTCTTCAAATGAAACACTTCTGTCGTCTTGTGTCAATATCCTTGGGTGGGGGAGTGGCTTCATTTTTATTGTAGTGTCGATTGCGATTCTTGCGCCATGGTCTGTATAAAAATCATCTTCAAATTTCGCCACCCTTTCCGGATCTTCCCTTAAACTGAGCAAGCCCCTGCTCTCGCTATCTTTATGGCCGATTTTCAATAAAAGCGGGTAGGGATAATCAAACTGAACCCTCCAAGCTAGGTTGCTGCAATACTCGTCTCCAAATGCTGTGGCGAGGAACAAGCCCGATGAGGTGCAGGACTCGGAATTTAACTTGATGGGCTCCATGTTTCGTAATTTTCTGTACATGCCTGAGAGAGCTCTTGCACCATCTGAAAAATAATAATTTTCTGCCAAACTGTTTCTAAAAGTGACGAAGCAGATGTAATAATTGATGGAATTTTGAGGATAATCTTCGTCGTTTTCAATCAAATGTAGCTGGTCGTTCAGTATGGTTGAAAGATAAATTAAGTTAACTGCATCTATTGGCGAGTTGGTCATGTGTGAATCGCGAGTGACGTAATCAAACCTATCGCACCACTCGACATGTGCTGAACCAGTCAGCTCTGCTATTTCTTTTGGGTTGAACCCGTGCCTTTCAAGTATTTCAGCTATCTCGCCGCTTGTTATGATATTCTTGGTTTTTTCCTCATGCTCGCCTTTTCTCTTTTCACTACCGTGAGACAGGACCCCAACCTTTGTATAACCTATATCATGAGTCAAAGCAGCGATTTCAATTTCACGCTTTTTAGGATTGGATGTTTCAACATACCTGGTTGTAATTCCGTATGTGCCCAAAGAGTGCTCAAGCCGGGTCATGTTGTAAAAAGCAGGGCTTGGGGTCAAATCGGTTTGCAAAGAATGAGTAAAGCCGTGCTGTTTTACATTGTGCAGTAAGCTAAATTGCCTGGAGTGAAAGATTTCATATTCTGGACCATTTCTCGGAATTACTATCGGACCTATGCAGTTGTCTAAAAAGATTAAAACTTGCGGCATAGATAGTCTATAAAACTAAAATTATTTAAACACTTCATCTAAGGCAGATTATATAAAATCAAACGAAAGGTACGAAAATTGCTTCTGATGGATCCACAGTGTATAGGCAATTAAGTTTAACTTCACGCCAAGTGGATTTTGCTATAATCGCAAAAGTTCCATATACTTCAACGCCTTTGCATCTTTCAAAAAAATCGTATAAGCTATGATAGTTCATTTTAATTCTTTTTTTGATTTCGCTAAAATGGATGGCAACCTTTTCATTTGGAGAATTTTCTACCATTTGGTCTACAACTGGAACAACCCTATTGCGTAACTCTAGGTATGCCCCTCTTCCAACATCTGTCATAGGTAAAAAATGAATAGTTAATTATAAATTTTTGAATTTGACTCGGATTTTGCTTATTTTTATTAAGAGATAAAATGGGTCCAGTGGGATTCGAACCCACGATCTCTGCGATGTGAACGCAGCGTCTTAACCAACTGGACTATGGGCCCATGTATACTAATTATACAAAGGAAATTTATTATTTATGAATCCGCAGGATTTCGTGGATTACTTTCTTTCGCCAACCAAAACTGGTTATGACATGCCAAAGACACTTGTCTACAGCATCGTTTTTGTGATTGCCGCCTACCTGATTTTCAGGCTTCTGAAAAAAATCAACGTCAAGGTCGACAAGAGGCTGGCCGTTGCCATAACTCCTTATGTTTTTTTCGGAGGAATCTTGAGAAGCCTGGAAGATGCCGGCTCTGTGAATTCCTACTGGTTCGTCACTCCCGGAATCTATTTTTTTGTTTTTTCTGTTGTTCTTACTGCTCTGGCTGCCAGCTTGTTGCTTCAGGCCAAGAGAAAAATGCCTTACTTCAAGGTTCTGTTCATGGCCGGGCTGCTGCTTGTTTCAGCTGCCGTGACCCAAGTGAAGCCGGTGAATCTCTCAGGAGCTTTCTTGGTCGGGCTATTTCTCCTGCCCTGGATTTTAATCTTTTATTTTTTCAAAAGATGGAACTTGCCAAACAGAATAGTTTCAACCGTCCAGATGTTCGACGCGACCACGACTTTCGTCGCGCTAAATTTCTTCAGCTACCGGGAGCAGCATGTCCTCCCCAATTTTTTCATCAGCCTGTTCAGCCCACTCTCATTTGTCTTTTTGAAACTGGCCGGAGTGGTTGTTGTTTTGGTCCTGATCGACAGATTCTCAACCAACAAGGAATTAAACAGATATCTGAAACTTCTCATAGGAATTCTAGGAGCCGCGACAGGGACAAGGGACCTTTTCAGCTTGATTTCACTGGTATAGGGTTTGAGTGCTTCGCACGACTATGAGAGTGACATCGCCCAGGTCGTACATCCCTTCCTTTTCCAGAGAGAAGGAGACTGAATTCTGGCCGGCATTCAAACCCAATGGGTTTCCATAAATGTCATTCCTGAAATCCTCTCTGAAAACTAAAGTCG